>JRYG01000043.1_pt1 | contig 121563 bp, 117 predicted proteins | sample 235341 | NCBI WGS metagenome assembly JRYG01 (sample SAMN03074218, study PRJNA261478) | activated sludge metagenome | biome: Wastewater Treatment Plant; feature: Wastewater; material: Activated sludge; isolation source: activated biomass of a wastewater treatment plant treating hydrocarbon... ...
GACTTCGGCCGCATCGCCGCGACCAACGCGTTGTCGGACATCTACGCCATGGGCGCCAGACCGATCATGGCGCTGGCAGTGGTCGGCATGCCGCTGGACAAACTGCCGTTGGAGGTGATCCGTCAGATCCTTTCGGGCGGGGAGTCCGTCTGCGCCGCGGCCGGCGTGCCCATAGCGGGAGGGCACTCCATCGACGTGCTGGAGCCGATCTACGGGCTGGTCGCCTTGGGCATCGTGCATCCCGCTCGCGTCAAGCGCAACAGTGCGGCGCGCGCCGGCGACGCGCTGATTCTGGGCAAGCCGCTGGGCGTAGGCGTGTTGAGCGCGGCGCTGAAGAAGGGGCTGCTCAGCCGCGAGGGCTATGCCGAAATGATCGCCCAGACGACACGCCTGAACACGCCCGGTGCCCGGCTCTCCGAGATGGACGGCGTGCATGCCCTGACTGACGTCACCGGGTTCGGACTGGCCGGGCACCTGCTCGAGATCTGCCGCGGCTCCAAAGTCGGCGCAACCGTCCGGTTCGAGGACGTGCCGCTGATCCGCGAGGCGCTGAACCACGTCAAGGAGGGTGTAGCGACGGGCGCCTCGGGCCGCAATTGGGCGGGCTATGGCAAACAGGTGGATTTGCCGGCCGGCTTCGGGGAGTGGCAGCAGAAGCTGCTCAGCGACCCGCAGACCAGCGGCGGCTTGCTGGTCGCCTGCGATGAATCCTGCGTCGATGAAGTGATCAAGGAGTTCCGCACCGCCGGCTTTGCCGCTGCGGCGCGGATCGGTGAGCTTCAGGCTGGCGCGCCGCGGCTACGGGTGGTGTGACGCACCCAGGCGGTCAACGCTTCAGCAGTGGCTGCAGCCCGGCCCACACATTGTCCAGCATCAGCGGTTGGGCGGCGGGGCCCGGGTGAATGCCGTCGGCTTGAAAGAACTCGCGCTTGTCGGCGAATCCCTCGAACAGGAACGGTACCAGCGGTGCCTTGTAGGTCTGCGCCAGCTCCGTATAGACCTGATGGAATTTCCGTGTGTAGTCCGGGCCATAGTTGGGCGGCATGCGCATGCCGACAAGCAGGACGACCGCCCCGGTGTCGCGGGCGGACCTGATCATCGCCGAGAGGTTGTCGCGCATGTTGGTCACCGGCAGGCCGCGCAGACCGTCGTTGGCGCCGAGGGCGAGGATGACGACCCTGGGCCGGTGCTGGCGCAGCGCGGCATCGAAGCGATTGCGGCCACCGCTGGTTGTCTCGCCACTCGTGCTGGCATTGGCGATGGCGTAGTCGAGGCGATTGGCCTGTAGCCGCCGGGCGAGCAGGGCGGGCCAGGATTCCTCCTGGCGCATGCCGTAGCCGGCGGACAGACTGTCGCCGACGATCAGTATCGTGGCAGCACCGGCGCCGCTGGTGCAGGCTGAGAACAAGATACCGAGAACAATGGATCGCAGCATCAAACTGGACTCCTCAATTGCAATGGTGGAGGCGGCCGCGCTGGGCAAGGAAGTGCGTAGCGGCGACGGACGTCTGACAATTCTGCACCAGGTGAGTTTTCGCGTGATGCCCGGCGAGGCGGTTGCCGTCGTCGGCGCCTCCGGTTCGGGGAAGTCGACGCTGCTCGGACTGCTCGCCGGCCTCGATGTTCCGACGGCGGGTGCGGTGCGCATCGACGGCGTCGATCTGTTCGCCCTCGATGAGGACCAGCGCGCCGAACTGCGTGGCCGGTTGCTCGGCTTCGTCTTCCAATCGTTTCAACTGCTGCCGGCACTGACGGCGCTGGAGAACGTTATGCTGCCGCTGGAACTGGCAGGCAAGGCGAGTGCCCGCAGCGATGCCGAACAGATGCTCGGACGTGTCGGCCTCATGCATCGTCTGCACCACTACCCGAAACATCTCTCCGGCGGCGAGCAGCAGCGCGTGGCGCTGGCGCGCGCCTTCGCGCCGGGACCGCGGTTGCTGCTTGCCGACGAGCCCACGGGCAATCTGGACGCTGCCACGGGCGCCGCGATTATCGACCTGATGTTCGCCATGAATGCCGAGCAGGGCACGACCCTGGTCCTGGTCACCCATGACGAAGCCATTGCCTCGCGCTGCGCGCGGGTGCTCAAGCTGCGAGGGGGCGAACTCGTCGAGGACGTCGCCGCTTGAGATCCGGGTGGCGATGACCGTATCTGCTACTGCTGCGATTCCCCGGCAATGATGCGGGCACACCGGACACCGCTGCGCACCGCCGATTCCAGGGTTGCCGGATAGTCGCTGGCAACATAGTCACCGCAGAGAAGGAAATTCGCGAGTGCCGTCGTTGCCGCGGGGCGCGCCAGCTCCGGTGTGCAGGAAAAGGTGGCGCGCCGCTCGGTGATCACTTGGGTCCAATCCGGCGCCGGCAGCGGGCCCAGGACGGTCTGGATCTCCGCATGCACGCGGGCGGCGAGTTCGCCGCGTGCCATGCCAGTGTGCGACCCATGGGCGCTGATCACTGCCGCCAGCACGCCGCGTTGACCGTTTAACCGGCCGCGGTCGAACAGCCACTGCGTGCAGCAGCCGTCGAGGCCGATCATGGGCTCCGGCAGAGCGGGCAAGGCACCGTAGCCGAGGTAGCAGGTGACGATGGGTTCATAGGCGAAGGCGGCAACGGTCGCACATAGGTCGCCAAGCTGTGCGATGCCGCCGATCAGAGCATCCAGGTGATAGGGCGCCACCGCCGCAATGACATGGGAGTAGAGCCGGCGTCGCGGGTCGCCGTCGAGCACGAAACCCCCAGGCGCAGGCGACAGGGCGCCAATGGGTGTCTGGATCAGCAACTCACCACCGTGCGCGGCTATATAGGTACCGGCCGCGGCTGGAAAAAGCGCGGTGAGGTCAGTACGCGGCAGGATGAGGTCACTCGCGCCAGCGTCCGCGGCGAGACTGTCGCGCAGCACTGCGGCGAACACCCGGGACGAGGCGCGCTCCGCCGGCGTGTTTAATGCCGAGACACACAAGGGCTCCCACAGGTACCTACGAAGCGCTTGCGGCTGGCGCGTCTCATCAAGCAGGGCGCCGACGCTACAATCGTGCTCGACGGCGAACCCGCGGCGGCGCAGGTTGCCGATGAAACGCACAGCGGCCAGCCGCTCGCGCCAGGACAGGCCGCGCGCACCTGCCAGGGCCAGGAGCAGATGCCAGGGCGCGGGCAGCCGCGGGGCACGTAGCCGCAGGGTGGGGGGATAGCTAAGCGTGAGCGGCAGACGCAGCAAGTGTCGCCGCGTGTCCACGCCCACCTGGCGCAAGAGACGCAGCGTCTCGGCGTATGCGCCAATCATGATGTGCTGGCCGTTGTCGAGTATCAGGCCATTGTGTTCCACGGCCCGGGCGCGGCCGCCAAGCACTCGCGATGCCTCGAACAGGGTTACGGGGATGTTTCTCCGGCTCAACTCAACCGCTGCAGCGAGACCGGCCCAGCCGCCGCCGATGACAGCGACGTTCATGGTCAGAGCGCGAGCGGCCGACATGGCAGCATCGCGCACCTTCCCCTCGTTCCCGGGTGCCACCGGTCGCGACGGTTCATTCTTTCACCCAGGTGCGCCAGGCGATCCATAGTTTGCGCAGCGGTGGCAGGGCGATGCGTTGGGTGAGGACCTGGCCGCCGTCGCGCTTGATCTCGTGCAGCAGCGCGCGATAGATTGCCGCCATGATCAGGCCGGGCCGTTGCGTCTTGCGGTCCGCGGCGGGAAGGGCGGCGAAGGCCTGGCGATAGAGCTGTTCGGCACGTTCGATCTGGAACACCATAAGTTCCCGGAAGCCGTCGCTCGCGCGTGCCTGAAGGATGTCGGATTGGGGCACGTTGAACCGTTCCAATTCGTCTGCGGGCAGGTAGATGCGGCCGCGGCGCGCGTCTTCGCCGACGTCACGTATGACGTTCGTGAGCTGAAATGCAAGGCCCAGGTCGTGGGCATATCTAAGGGTGTGACGGTCCTGGTAGCCAAAGATCTCGGCGGATAGTAGCCCGACGATGCTTGCCACCCGATAGCAGTAAAGCTGCAGCGCCTTGAAGTTCGCGTAGCGATTCTGCGTCAGATCCATTTGCATGCCGTCGATAATCTCCAGGAATTGTTCCCGGGGTAGATCGAATTCGGCGACGACAGGCGTCAGGGCGCGACTCACCGGATGTTGTGCCTGGCCCGCGAAAAGTGCGTCGACTTCGCTACGCCACCAGTCCAGTTTCGTGCCCGCGAGCTGTAAATCGGTGCATTCGTCCACCACGTCGTCCACCTCGCGGCAGAAGGCGTACAAGGCGGTGATGGCACGCCGCCGCTGCGGCGGTAGGAAGAGAAAGCTGTAGTAAAAGCTCGAACCGCTGGAGGCCGCGCGTTGCTGACAGTATTCGTCCGGTGTCATGGTATCGCTGCGTGCGCTCATGACAGCGCAGCGCGCCACAGCAGCAGCGGCCAATCGAGCGCGGCCAAAACCGGCCGGCGACGGAACACGTCGCCCCGTACCCGCTCGAGCTTGTCGAGAATGCGCAACCCGCCGGCGATGATCGTGCGCAGCTCCAATCCGATGCGTCCGGGCAGTGCGCGACCGAGGGGGGCTCCGTCGTGCATCATGGTCCGCGCCCGGATGATCTGAAACTGCATCAGCTGCTGCCACGCCGCGTCGCAGCGGCCTTCGGCAATCTGGGCCTCGGAAACGCCAAAGCGCGTCAGTTCGTCCTGCGGCAGATAGACGCGACCCTTTTGCCAATCAATGGCAACGTCCTGCCAGAAATTGATCAGTTGCAGGCTGGTGCAGATCGCGTCCGAGCGCGGCAGATTCTGCGCCGTGGCGGCGCCATAGAGATGGAGCAGCAACCGCCCGACAGGATCGGCCGAGCGGCGGCAGTAGTCGATGAGTTCGGCGAAGCTGCGATAGCGCAGCTTGATCACGTCCTGGGAGAATGCGTCGAGCAGATCGTAAAAAGGGCCGAGGGGTAGCGCGTGCATCCTGATGGCCTGCCGTAGGCGGGCGAACTGTGGATCGATCGAGGGCCGTCCCGCGGCGATGTCATCGAGATGGGAACGGTACCGGTCAAGTGCGCGCAGACGTTCCACCGAGGAAGCAGAGCCTTCGTCGGCGATGTCGTCGGCGCTACGCGCGAAGGCATATATCGCGGCCACAGGCTCGCGCAGGTGCGCCGGCAGTAGCAACGATGCCACGGGGAAGTTCTCGTAGTGATCGACGGGCATAGGGGCGGGCGCGCCGGAGCCGACCCGGCGCGGGCCACAGTATAGGGGGCATTGGATTAGAATGACAGCCGTGCGAAGGTGGCGGAATTGGTAGACGCACTGGATTTAGGTTCCAGCGCCGAAAGGTGTAAGGGTTCGAGTCCCTTCCTTCGCACCAAGCGCCTGGGCCGTCTAGTTCAGTGGCGGCGTTTTTCCAGCCTTACCTCGACCGGCGGTTCGACGCTGCCATCGTCGTGGACGGTCTCCATCCGGACGGTAAAGCCCCACAGACGTGCCAGGTGTTTCATTACTTCATCGGTCGTTTCTGCGAGTGGTCGGCGCTGGTACTGGCGGTGGCGCAGTGTCAACGACCGATCGCCGCGCAGGTCGACATTCCACACCTGGATGTCCGGCTCGCGGCTGCCGAGATTGTATTGATCGGACAGCAGTTCGCGGATGGCGCGGTAGCCCTGCTCGTCGTGTATGGCGGAGATCTTCAGCCGGGCATTGCGGTCGTCGTCGAGCACGCAGAACAGCCTAAGATCCCTGATGAGTTTGGGCGACAGGTACTGAGCGATGAAGCTTTCGTCCTTGAAATTGCGCATGGCGAAGTCGAAGGTATCGCGCCAGTTCGATCCGGCGACTTCGGGGAACCACGCGTGGTCTTCTTCGGTGGGGTTCTCGCACATGCGCTTGATGTCCATCCACATCGAAAAACCCAGCGCGTAGGGGTTGATGCCGGAGTAATACGGGCTGTTGTACGGCGGCTGATAGACGACGTTGGTGTGATGCTGCAGAAATTCGAGCATGAAGGTGTCGGTGATGAGACCTTCGTCGTACAGCGTGTTGATGATGGTGTAGTGCCAGAAGCAAGCCCAGCCTTCGTTCATCACCTGCGTCTGGCGCTGGGGATAGAAGTACTGGGCGATCTTGCGCACGATGCGCACGATCTCGCGTTGCCAGGGCTCGAGCAGCGGCGCGTGCTTTTCGATGAAGTAAAGCAGGTTTTCCTGGGGCTCAGGCGGAAAGCGTTTGGCCTCGACCTTCTCCTCCTTCACCTCGCGCACCGGCAACGTGCGCCACAACGCATTGACCTGAGACTGCAGATATTCTTCGCGCTCCTTCTGCCGCTGCATCTCCTTGCCCAGGGAGAGTTTGGGCGGACGCTTGTAGCGGTCCACGCCGACGTTCATGAGCGCGTGACAGGAGTCGAGCAGCAGCTCCACCTGTTCCTCGCCATGGCGCTCCTCGCACTCGGCGATGTAGTTGCGCGCGAAAAGCATGTAGTCGATGATGCTGTCGGCGTTGGTCCAGGTGCGGAACAGGTAGTTGCCCTTGAAGAAGGAATTGTGGCCGTAGGAGGCATGGGCGATGACCAGCGCCTGCATCGTCATGGTGTTCTCTTCCATGAGGTAGGCGATGCAGGGATTGGAGTTGATCACGATCTCGTAGGCAAGCCCCATCTGGCCGCGCCGGTAGCGTTTCTCCGTGGCGAGGAAGTGCTTGCCGAAGGACCAGTGATGATAGTTGATCGGCATGCCAACCGAAGCGTAGGCATCCATCATCTGTTCGGAGGTGATGAGCTCGGTCTGGTTCGGATAGGTGTCGAGCCGATAATCCGCGGCGACGCGGGCGATCTCCTGTTGGTAGCGCTCGATCAGCTCGAAGCTCCAGTCCGAGGGCGACGGCAGCGGCCGGCCGATCTTGGGCAGCGGTTCGTTCATGCCAGCTTCTTCTTGAACAGTTCGCGAAATACGGGGTAGATGTCCTGCAGTCCCTCGATGCGCTGCATGGCGAAGTTCTTGCACTGGCCGGTCACCCGTTCGTACTCGCGCCAGAGATTCTGCGCTTCGCCGGCAGTGATCTCGATATAGGCGAAATACTGCACCAGCGGCATGATCGAGTCCATCAGAAGCTCGCGGCATACCGGAGAGTCGTTCTCCCAGTTGTCGCCGTCGGAGGCTTGGGCGCCGTAAATATTCCAGGCGCCCGTCTGGTAGCGTTCCAGCATCACCTCATGCATCAAGCGCAGCGCACTGGACACGACAGTGCCGCCCGACTCCCGGGAGTGGAAGAAATCCTCCTCGGCGACTTCCTTCGCGACCGTGTGGTGGCGGATAAAGACAAGCTCGATGTGCTCGTAGGTGCGGGTCAGGAAGAGGTAGAGGAGCATGAAAAAGCGTTTGGCGATCTGTTTCTTCTCCTCGTCCATGGAGCCGGATACGTCCATCAGGCAGAACATGACCGCCTGGGTCGTCGGTTTGGGCTGCTTGACGCGATGATGGAAACGCAGATCGAAGCTATCGATGAACGGAATTGCCTCGATCTTGGCACGCAAGTGGCGGATTTCTTCACGCAGGCGCACGACGTCTTCGTCATCCTCGCCGCGCGTCTTGCGCATCTCCTCCAGTTCGGTTTCCAGCTTTGCCAGTTGCTCCAGGTGGGGCGTACCCAAAGCAATCCGCCGGCCGAGCGCACCGCGCAGGGAGCGGATGACGCTGATGTTGGCCGGTACTCCGCTCGAAGTGAAACCGGCGCGAACGCTCTTGTGCTCGGTTATCCGGGCCAGCTGCGTCTTGACCAGGTTGGGCAGCGCCAAATCGTCGAAGAAGACGTTTAGGAACTCCTCGCGCGAAAGCTGGAAAACGAAGTCGTCCTGTGTCTCACCGCCGTCGCCGGCACTGCCGCGGCCTTTGCCCTGTCCGCCGAGGGGGCGCGGTACTTCGTCGCCAGTGCTGAACTGGTCGTTGCCGGCGTAAATGCTTTCCCAGCGGCCGCGGCGGTCCTGGGCAAATTGCGGTTCGGACAGATCCTTGGCCGGAATCGAAACGCTCTCGCCGTTATCGATGTCGGTAATGCTGCGTCCGGATATAGCGTCGGATACGGCCTTGCGGATCTGGCCCTTGAAGCGGCGAAAGAATCGCTGTCGGTTGACGGCACTCTTGTTCTTGCTGTCGTAGCGACGATCGATGATGTTTAGCACGGTGTGCGACGTCCGTCAGGAAGACTTGCGCACGCGCAGATACCACTCGGCGAGCAGGCGCACCTGCTTTTCCGTGTAGCCCTTCTGCGTCATGCGGTTGACGAAGTCCTGGTGCTTCTTCTGCTCGTCTGCCGAGGCCTTGGCGTTGAAGGAAATGACCGGCAGAAGATCCTCGGTGGTGGAGAACATCTTCTTCTCTATCACCGAGCGCAGTTTTTCGTAGCTCGTCCATACGGGATTCTTGCCGGCATTCTTGGCTCGTGCGCGTAGCACGAAGTTTACAATCTCGTTGCGGAAGTCCTTCGGGTTGCTGATGCCGGCAGGTTTCTCGATCTTCTCGAGTTCGTCGTTGAGCGCATTGCGGTCGAGCACTTCGCCGGTGTTCGGATCGCGATATTCCTGATCCTGAATCCAGAAGTCGGCGTAGGTGACGTAGCGATCGAAAATGTTCTGGCCGTACTCGGAATAGGACTCGAGATAAGCCGTCTGGATCTCCTTGCCGATGAACTCGGCATAGCGCGGCGACAGAAACTCCTTGATGTAGCCCATGTAGCGCTGCTCGATTTCCGGCTGGAACTGCTCCTGCTCGATCTGCTGCTCCAGGACGTACATCAGGTGCACGGGGTTCGCCGCCACTTCCCGATGGTCGAAATTGAACACTTTGGACAGGGTCTTGAACGCGAAACGGGTGGACAACCCGGTCATGCCCTCATCGACACCCGCATAGTCGCGGTACTCCTGGTACGATTTGGCTTTCGGGTCGGTATCCTTGAGATTTTCGCCGTCGTAGATGCGCATCTTGGAGTAGATGCTCGAATTCTCCGGTTCCTTGAGCCTCGAGAGCGCCGCGAACTGCGCCATCATCCGCAACGTGTCCGGGGCGCAGGGCGCGTTGGCGAGCGAGCTGTTCGCCAACAGTTTCTCGTAGATCTTGATTTCCTCGGATACCCGCAGGCAATAGGGTACCTTGACGATGTAGATCCGGTCGATGAAGGCCTCGTTGTTGCGATTGTTCTTGAACGACTGCCATTCGGCCTCGTTGGAGTGGGCCAGGATGATGCCGTCGAAGGGGATCGCGCCGAAACCCTCGGTGCCCTTGTAGTTGCCCTCCTGGGTGGCCGTGAGCAGGGGGTGCAGCACCTTGATCGGAGCCTTGAACATCTCCACGAACTCGAGCAGGCCACGATTGGCCAAGCACAGCCCGCCGGAGTAGGAGTAAGCGTCTGGATCGTTCTGGGAGTACTGCTCGAGCTTGCGGATATCGATCTTGCCGACCAGGGCGGAGATGTCCTGGTTGTTCTCGTCGCCCGGCTCGGTCTTGGAAACGGCGATCTGCCGCAGGACGGAGGGCCGAAGCCTGACGACGCGAAAGCGGGTGATGTCGCCGTTGAACTCGTTCAGCCGCTTCACCGCCCAGGGCGACATGATCGTGTTCAGATAGCGGCGCGGAATGCCATAGTCCTCCTCCAGGATGTGGCCATCTTCCTCGGCGTTGAACAGGCACAGGGGCGAATCATGTACGGGCGAGCCCTTGAGGGCGTAGAAGGGCACCTTCTCCATGAGGTACTTGAGCTTCTCGGCGAGGGATGATTTGCCTCCCCCGACGGGGCCGAGCAGATAAAGGATCTGCTTCTTCTCTTCGAGCCCTTGGGCAGCATGCCGGAAGTAAGAGACGATATTCTCGATCACCTCTTCCATGCCGTAGAAATCCCGAAATGCGGGATACACCTTGATTATCTTGTTGGCGAATATGCGCGATGCCCGCTGATCAAGCCGGGTGTCCACGAGTTCCGGTTCGCCGATTGCCATCAACATGCGCTCCGCGGCGGTGGCGTAGGCGGACGCGTCGCTCTTGCAGATCTCCAGGTACTCCTGTATCGATAACTCCTCTTCCTTCCCTGCCTCGTAGCGGGACTGGTAAGCGCTGAAGATTGTCATATTCGTGTCCTTCTCTGGGGTGGGTCCAAAACATTAGGATTGGCAATCGGCAGGAAAGTTTAGTCCTTCGCCAATCCCTCGCCGAAGCTTGCACCGCGTTGCCGAATGCTCCCGGTTTTCCAGGGATCTGACCGAGTCCCTCTGCTCTGACGATATACCCATTTGTCCGGGGTTCGCAATACTGATTCTGGAACAGCTTCGAGCGTAAGCCAAGCCCAATTTCACAGCGGTGAACACGGTCGCGTCGCACGATGATAGTTGCATCGCAGAGCGGTCGCGGCAAGCACGGTGTTGGGGCGCAAACGTCTGCGCTCCGAGGCGGGGGGGAGAGCCGCAAGGGTCGCTACATCCTGCATGGGCCGGTCAATCTCGCAGCCGCCGAAGTGGGCGTGCCAGGCGCCGTAGCCAGTGCGAACCGGTCGCGCCGTGAGGATATATCGTCACCCAGAGGCTCCGGCGATCCGGTGCGGACTGTTTATTAATTAGAAAATCGCTATGATTTCAACAGCATGCGTGACGACGCTGGTCGCGAACGATGGCCGGACCCATGTGTTAAAATTTTCCTTGCTTGACGGAACGGTATGGGCCAGCATTTTGGCGTTTGTCCCTGATGAACCGGTACCCGGCAATGTGCCGTGCGCAGCGCGAGTTTGGCACCAACCGCTGAATCGTGCGGCGTCCATTTCCTATCGACCTGCCCCGTTGCACGCGGCTGGGAGACTCTAGGGCGGCAGTGCGGTTTAGGCAAAAAGACGTACAGAGTCCCCCATGAACCGTCTGTCCTGTCGGCCATTACGCAATCGACCACGAAAGGGATTCCTGTAAATGCAAGCAAATGAAGGATCGCTGGGACCGCTTGAACGAAAGATCGACATGACGGTCCCGGTGGCGGACATCGACAAAGATGTCGAGCAGCGGCTGAAGAGACTCGCACGGACGGTGAAGATGCCGGGCTTTCGCCCCGGCAAGGTTCCGCTGAAACTTGTTGCGCAGCAGTACGGCCCGCAGGTGCGCTCGGAGGCCATCGGCGAGGCTGTGAATCGTGCGTTCGGGGATGCCGTGCGCGAGCAGAACTTCAAAGTGGCGGGCTATCCCCGGATCCAGCCGAAGGCCGGCGACGGCGGCTCCCACATGGAGTTTAGCGCGGTGTTCGAGGTCTATCCCGAGGTCAAGCTGGCAGATATCGGCGACAAGGCAATCGAACGTCCCGTTCTCGTCGTGGGCGACGCGGAAGTCGACACGACGATCGAGGTGCTGCGCAAGCAGCGCGTGTCCTTCAACCCTGTCGAACGCGCCGCCGGCGACGGCGATCGCGTGGTCATCGATTTCACGGGCAAGCGCAATGGCGAGGTGTTCGATGGCGGGCAGGCAACGGACTATCCAGTCGTCGTCGGGGCCAGGGCCATGCTGCCCGATTTCGAGGCGCAGCTGACGGGGACGTCTGCAGGTACAAGCAAGACCTTTGATTTGACTTTTCCCGACGACTATCACGCCAGCGATCTCGCCGGAACGACAGTCCAGTTCGAGGTCACGGTCAAGCGCGTAGACGGCCCGGTACTGCCGGAGGTCGACTCGGAGTTTGCCCGCTCGTTGGGCATCAAGGATGGCGACCTGACAAAAATGCGCAGTGAAGTGAAGGCGAACCTGGAGCGGGAGGTAAAAAAGCGCATCCAGGTGCGGGTCAAAGATCAGGTCATGAAGGTCCTTCTCGAAGCCAACCCGATCGATGTGCCGAGGGCGCTGGTCGAAATGGAGAGTCAGCAGATGGCGCAAAGCGCCCGCCAGGACTTGCAGAATCGAGGAGTGGACCCGAAAAATGTTCCGGTTGAGGCATCGTGGTTCGGCGAGCAGGCAACCCGTCGCGTGAAGCTGGGCCTGATTCTTGCCGAGATTGTCAAAGAACACCAGCTTCAAGCGAAGCCGGAGCAGGTCCGGGCAATGGTGGACGAACTCGCCCAAAGCTACGAGGACCCCGCCGAGGTTGTGCGCTGGTACTACTCGCAGCCTCAACGTTTGGCGGATGTCGAGGGCTTGGTCATCGAGAACAATGTCGTGGACTGGGTGGTCGCGCGGGCCGCGACGAGCGACAAGCAAGTTGGTTTTGACGATCTGATGGGAACTGGGGCATGATGCTTCGTATGGACTCCAATATGATGATGGTGCAGGGTAATCTTGGTCCGTCGAGCACGTGGGAGCCGGCCGGTCTGGGCTTGGTTCCGATGGTGATTGAACAGAGCGGACGCGGTGAGCGGGCGTATGACATTTACTCGCGCTTGCTCAAGGAGCGCGTCGTGTTTCTCGTCGGGCCGGTTAACGATGTTACCGCGAACCTGATCGTCGCCCAGCTCTTGTTTCTTGAGTCGGAGAATCCGGACAAGGATATTTATTTCTATATCAACTCGCCGGGCGGCTCTGTATCGGCGGGCTTGGCAATTTACGACACGATGCAGTTCATCAAACCTGACGTCAGCACGCTTTGCGTCGGGCAGGCGGCAAGCATGGGTGCTTTCCTGCTCACCGCGGGGGCGAAAGGCAAGCGCTATTGCTTGCCAAATTCCAGAGTCATGATTCACCAACCCATGGGCGGCTTTCAGGGGCAGGCCTCGGACATCGAGATTCACGCCAAGGAGATCCTCTACCTGAGGCAGCGGTTGAACGAGATCATGGCGCGGCATACTGGGCAGCCGCTCGATCGCATCGAAAGAGATACCGATCGCGACTTCTTCTTCTCTGGGGCCGAGGCGGTTGAGTATGGTCTGGTGGACAAGGTGTTGCTGAATCGAACGGAGTCGTCGGGGCAAGCGTAAGAAGAGCTCTAAGAACAGGCGGAGACAGCACAGATGTCGGACAAGAAATCGGGCGGCGAGAAACTGCTTTATTGTTCGTTTTGCGGCAAGAGCCAGCACGAGGTGCGGAAGCTGATCGCCGGCCCGTCCGTATTCATTTGTGATGAGTGCATCGACCTCTGCAACGACATCATTCGCGACGAAATCAGCAGCGAGCAGGGCGCCAAGGGCGGGAAATCGGACCTGCCCACGCCAAAGGAGATCTGCGCGATTCTAGACCAGTACGTCATCGGGCAGGATCCGGCGAAGCGCATCCTTTCCGTTGCGGTCTACAACCATTACAAGCGCCTGAAGCATCTATCCAAAAACGATGAAGTCGAGCTCGCGAAGAGCAACATACTGCTCATCGGACCCACCGGTTCAGGCAAGACCCTGCTTGCTCAGACCTTGGCGCGCCTGCTAAACGTGCCGTTCGTCATGGCCGATGCGACGACGCTGACCGAGGCTGGCTACGTCGGCGAAGACGTCGAGAACATCATCCAGAAGCTGCTGCAGAAGTGCGACTACGAAGTAGATAAGGCGCAGCAGGGCATCGTCTATATCGACGAGATCGACAAGATATCGCGCAAGAGCGACAACCCCTCGATAACCCGTGACGTGTCCGGCGAGGGCGTACAGCAGGCATTGCTAAAACTGATCGAAGGCACGATCGCGTCGGTGCCGCCGCAGGGCGGACGCAAGCATCCGAATCAGGATTTTGTCCAAGTGGACACGACCAATATCCTGTTCATATGTGGCGGTGCCTTTGACGGTCTCGACAAAGTGATCCGTAACCGCACGGAGCAGGTAGGCATCGGCTTTGGCGCAGAGGTCAAGAGTCGGGACAGCAAGGACGTGTCGGCTGCGCTGCGCATGGTCGAGCCGGAGGATCTGATCAAGTACGGGCTGATCCCGGAATTCGTCGGTCGGCTTCCAGTCGTGGCGACGCTGCAGGAACTTGACGAGGGGGCGCTCATCCAGATTCTCGTCGAACCGAAGAACGCCCTCATCAAGCAATACCAAAAGCTCTTTCACATGGAAGGCGTGGAACTGGAAGTCCGGCCGCAAGCGCTGCAGGCTATCGCCCGCAAGGCGCTCAAGCGGCGCACCGGCGCGCGCGGCTTGCGTTCCATCCTGGAAGGGGCGTTGCTCGACACGATGTACGAACTTCCGACCATGGAGAATGTCACCAAGGTCGTGGTCGACGAAGGAATGATCGAAGGCAGCGCCAAACCGATCCTGATCTACGCCGACCAGCCAAAGGTGGCTGGCTCCCACTGATCTTCGCTGCGTGTTGCCGCACGGCGCGGCTTGAATCCTCCGCGCCTGGCCCCACCTAAAGAGGCCAGGCCGACAACTTAAGGAAAACCTATGTCAAGCGCGCTCGATTTCCCGACCGAGAGGATGGAGCTTCCTCTGTTGCCGCTGCGCGACGTGGTCGTGTTTCCCCACATGGTCATTCCTCTTTTTGTCGGGCGTCCGAAGTCCATCAAGGCCTTGGAAAGTTCCATGGAGGCGGGGAAGAGCATTCTTCTCGTCGCCCAGATGTCGGCGGCGAAGGACGAACCATCGGCTGAGGATTTGTACAAAATCGGCTGCATCGCCAACATCCTGCAGATGCTCAAGCTGCCCGACGGCACCGTCAAGGTGCTGGTCGAGGGTACGCAACGGGCGCGCGTCGATCACGTCAGGGATCTGCGCAATCTGTTCGTGGCTGATGTGACGCCAATCGCGGCCGACGAGATCTCGAACCACGAGATCGAGGCGATGCGGCGGGCCATCATCGCGCAGTTCGACCAGTACGTAAAACTCAACAAGAAAATTCCGCCTGAGATTCTCACGTCGCTCGCCGGCATCGAGGAGGCGGGGCGTCTCGCCGACACGATTGCCGCGCACCTACCGCTCAAGCTGGAGCAGAAGCAGGAAATCCTTGAGATGTTCAGCGTCATGGATCGGCTCGAGAGGCTGCTGACGCAACTCGAAACCGAGCTCGACATCCTCCAGGTAGAAAAGCGCATTCGCGGCCGGGTGAAGCGGCAGATGGAGAAGAGCCAGCGCGAGTACTACCTGAACGAGCAGGTCAAGGCCATACAGAAGGAACTCGGTGAGGGTGAGGAAGGCGCCGACATCGAGGAGATGGACAAGAAAATCCGGACTGCCGGCATGCCCAAGGAGGCTTTGACCAAAGCCCAGGCAGAGCTGAAGAAGCTGCGCCTGATGTCGCCAATGTCGGCGGAAGCGACGGTCGTGCGCAACTACATCGAGACGCTGGTGGGTCTCCCTTGGAAGAAGCGCAGCCGTATCAGCAAGGATCTCGGTGCCGCTGAGAAGACACTGGAGAAGGATCACTACGGCCTGGAGAAGGTGAAGGAGCGCATCCTCGAGTACCTCGCCGTCCAGCAGCGCGTGGACAAGCTCAAGGCGCCGATCCTGTGCCTGGTCGGTCCGCCGGGAGTGGGCAAGACCTCGCTCGGTCAATCGATTGCTCGCGCCACGAATCGCAAGTTCGTGCGCATGTCGCTCGGCGGCGTGCGCGACGAGGCGGAAATCCGCGGCCACCGGCGCACCTACATCGGCTCGATGCCGGGCAAAATCTTGCAGAACATGACCAAGGTCGGCGTCAAAAACCCGCTCTTCCTTCTCGACGAAGTCGACAAGATGGGCATGGACTTCCGTGGCGATCCGTCCTCCGCGCTGCTCGAAGTGCTCGATCCCGAACAAAACAGCACATTCGTCGACCACTATGTCGAGGTTGAATACGACCTTTCCGACGTCATGTTCGTGGCAACGGCCAACACGCTCAACATTCCGCCGCCGCTACTCGACCGCATGGAGGTGATTCGGCTGTCCGGCTATACGGAGGACGAGAAGATCAATATCGCCCAGCGCTACCTGATTCCGAAGCAGATGAAGAGCAATGGCGTGAAGCGCGAGGAGCTGTCGGTAACGGAAGATGCCCTGCGCGACATCGTGCGCTACTACACCCGCGAGGCGGGCGTGCGTAGTCTCGAGCGCGAGGTGTCAAAGGTCTGCCGCAAGGTCGTGAAGTCGCTGGTGCTGAAAAAGCGCTCGCGCAAGCTGATTGTCAATGCCAGGAATCTTGACAAGTTCCTCGGCGTCAGGCGCTATACGTTCGGCATTGCGGAAAAGGAAAATCAGGTCGGGCAGGTTACCGGTTTGGCATGGACAGAAGTCGGCGGCGAGCTGCTCACCATCGAGGCCGTCGTGCTTCCAGGCAAGGGCAAGACCATGACCACGGGTAAGCTCGGGGAGGTCATGCAGGAATCCATTCAGGCAGCGTTGTCAGTCGTGCGCAAACGGGGCAAGGCGCTCGGTATTGCCGAGGACTTCTATCAAAAGAGCGACATTCACATTCACCTTCCGGAAGGCGCGACGCCGAAGGATGGACCGAGCGCGGGCATTGCCATCGCTACCGCGCTGGTGTCCGTGCTGACGGGAATACCGGTACGTGCCGACGTGGCGATGACGGGCGAGATAACCCTGCGGGGCGAGGTGCTGCCGATAGGCGGATTGAAGGAGAAGCTGCTCGCGGCCCATCGCGGCGGCATAGGCCTCGCCATCATCCCCGAGGAGAACGTCAAGGATCTCGTGGACATTCCCGAGAACATCAAGAGCGACATGGAAATCGTCCCGGTGAAGTGGATCGATCAAGTGTTCGAACTCGCATTGGAGCGCAAGCCTGAACCGCTGCCCGAAACCGGCGATGGTGCGGCGTTGACATCGGTTTCTGATTCGCAATCCGCGTCTACGGTCATTACTCACTGAGTGCCGGCACGGCGCATCGATGCCCCGGAAAGCCTTTATTCATGCGGCTTTCCGGGGCATCATAATTTTTCAAGTGAGTTCGATTGGCAATGCCACATCGCGAAAAGCCGCTTGACATAAGGCTTTGCGGCTTGTTATAAACCCGCTGCAGGATACGTCCTGACACTCACATCCATCAAGAGGGGACCTTAATGAATAAATCTGAACTCATCGATCAGATCGCCAAATCGGCGGACATTTCAAAGGCGGCTGCGGGCCGAGCCTTGGATGCCGCGATTGCCGCTGTCAAGTCATCATTGAAGAAGGGCGGCATGGTGACATTGGTCGGCTTTGGAACTTTCTATGTCGGCAAGCGTGCCGCGCGCAGCGGGCGCAATCCGCGCACCGGCGCATCGATCAAAATCAGGGCAGCCAAGGTGCCGAAGTTCCGGGCTGGCAAAGCACTCAAGGATGCAGTAAACTAATGCGCCTTTCCAGACGCGGGCGTCTGGGGAGCGGGTGCTTAGCTCAGCTGGTAGAGCGTCGCCCTTACAAGGCGAATGTCGGCGGTTCGATCCCGTCAGCACCCACCAGCCGTAACTCGGGCTGGATGAAGGAGAGAAAGCAGGAGTGGTAGTTCAGTCGGTTAGAATACCGGCCTGTCACGCCGGGGGTCGCGGGTTCGAGTCCCGTCCACTCCGCCAACCAATCCTCTGACGAGGAACGTCGATGTCAAGCAAGAAAGGCGAACGTGAGTTCGCCTTTTTTCCATCTATTGCCATGCATGCAAATCCTGGTCTAGCGCAAGATGTTTGATGCCGTTCGCAACAACAAGAGAGTCGTTCAGATCTTTCTTATCCTGATCACGCTGCCCTTCGCGTTTTGGGGTGTCGAGTCATACGTGCGCAACGTCGGCGCCGGCAGTGATGCTGCGAGCGTCGGCAAGAGCAAAATATCGCCCCAGGAACTGGGACGTGCTGTGCGCGAACAGCAGGATCGGATGCGTGCCGCGCTCGGCCGCGACTTCAACGCGGCAATGTTCGATACGCCCGAGGTGCGACAGGCTGTGCTCGATTCGCTGATCAGCCAGCGGCTACTGCTGTTGCGCGCGGCGAAGTCGAATCTCACGGTGGGCGACGATCAGGTACGTGAGGTGATCGGGAGCATCCCCGCGCTGCAGGACAACGGACAGTTCTCGATGTCGCGCTACGAGGCTCTGCTGCGCAATCAGGGCATGACCCGGACCGGTTTCGAAGCGCAGGTGCGCCAGGATATTGTTCTGCAGCAGATGGTCACGTCTGTTGGCGACAGCGTCCTGGTTTCCCGAAGCGCGTCCGACCGCTGGCTCGCGTTGCAGCAGGAAGAGCGGGAAATCAGCGAGTCGGCAATCCGGCCCGAATCGTTTGTCACGCAGGTGCAACTTGCTCCCGATGCCGTGAAGAGCTTCTATGATGCCAACGGCAAGCAGTTCGAGGTGCCAGAGCAAGTGCGCGCGGAGTACGTCATGCTTAGTCAGCAGGCGCTTGCGGACCAAGTCTCCGTTGCCGACGCCGAGATCAAGTCATGGTACGACTCGCACCAGGACAGCTACAAACAAAGCGAAGAGCGTCGCGCCAGTCACATCCTGATACAGGCAGGCAAGGACACAACCGCGAGCGATCAGGATGCGGCACGTGCGAAGGTCGAGGAGATCCTCAAGCAGCTCAAGCAAAATCCCGCTGACTTCGCCAAGCTCGCGAAGCAGCACTCGCAGGACCCGGGTTCGGCACAGAACGGCGGCGATCTCGGATTCTTCGGTCGCGGAGCGATGGTCAGGCCCTTCGAGGACGCAGCCTTCTCGCTGAAGGAAAACCAGCTCAGCGAGATCATTCGCTCCGACTTCGGCTTTCACATCATCAAGGTCACGGGCGTACGGCCGGAGAAGGTCCGGCCGCTCGATGAAGTGCGCGGCGAGATCACCGCCGAATTGAAGCGTCAGGCGGCTGGGCGCAAGTATGCGGAGGCCGCCGAGGCCTTCGCCAATCTTGTTTATGAGCAGGCCGACAGCCTCAAGCCGGTCACGGAGAAGTTTGGGCTTTTACCCAAACAGACAGACTGGATTGCCAAGGGTGCGCTGCAATCGACCGGCCCGATCGCGCATGAGAAGGTGCTGGCGGCGCTGTTCTCCGAGGACGCGATCAAAAACAAGCGCAACACCGAGGCCGTCGAAGTGGCACCGAACACCCTCGTGGCGGCGCGGGTGATTGAGCACAAACCGGCGAGCGTCCGGCCGTTCGATGCCGTCAGCAGCGACATCAAAAAACAGTTGATCCTGGATGAAGCGGCAAAACTGGCGCAGAAGGAAGGCGAGGAGAAGCTGGCGCGCCTGGTTAAGGGCGAAAAGGTCGACATGCCCTGGAGCGCGCCTCGGGTCGTTACGCGCCAGGGCAGCCCGGAGACGCCAGCGCAGGCACTACACGGAATTTTCAAGGTGGCAGCGGACAAGCTGCCGGGATACAGCGGAACGCGCCTGCCCAATGCCGTCTACGTCGTCTATCGCGTGACCAGCGTCAGGCAGCCAGCGGCGAAGGATGATGCCCGCTCGAAACAGCTGCGGGCGCAATACGCGCGTATGAAAGCCGAAGATGACTTCGCGGCTTATCTCAACGCACTCAAGGAAGCCTTCCCGGTAAACGTCAACAAGGCAGTTCTCGAAGCGAAGGAGCGCTGAGCGCGGCGGACGGCCGTGCACCCGTCACGGCATCGACATCTGCACGCGTATGGACACCGTCAATCGGGATTGCCCAGCGCCGTGGTATTGAATCCGCCGTCCACGTAGAGCACCTCGCCGGTTATGCCACTGGCAAGATCGCTCGCTAAAAATGCTGCGGCGTTACCCACCTCGTCGATCGTGACATTGCGCCGCAGCGGCGCATTCTTCTCGTTGTATGCCAGAAGCTTGCCGAAGCTGCCGATACCTGAGGCGGCGAGCGTCTTGATCGGGCCGGCCGAGATGGCATTGGCACGGATTCCCTGCGGTCCGAGGCTGGCTGCGAGATAGCGCACGGACGCTTCAAGACTGGCCTTCGCCAATCCCATGACGTTGTAGTTGGGCATGGTACGCACCGCGCCCAGGTAGGACAACGTCAACACCGATGCATTGCGGCCCTGCATCATCGGTCGTGCCGCCTTCGCCAACGCCGGAAAGCTGTAGGCGCTGATCTCGTGCGCGAGGCGGAAAGCGTCGCGCGATAAGCCATCGAGGAAATCCCCGTCCAGCGCTTCGCTTGGGGCGTAGGCGATCGAATGCACGAGGCCGTCCAGGCCATCCCAGTTTCTGCCCAGTTCCGCGAAGACGCCGCCGATCTGCTCGTCGCTTGCTACATCGCAGGGGTAGACCAGCGTGGTGGCAAACTCCGCGGCCATCTTCGCGACGCGATCCCGGAAACGCTCGTTTTGATAGGTGAATGCAAGTTCGGCACCCTCGCGGTGCATGGCCCGGGCAATGCCGTAGGCAATCGAGCGGTTGCTGAGCAGACCCGTGATTAGTATGCGCTTGCCGGCGAGAAATCCCATCTTCGATACCTCATGTGCGGTCGGGCAAATTATAGCGGAAACGCCTGCGTGCAACGGCGCCCTGCCCGCGTGACGCGCGCGTTGACATCGGCTAAACTGCGCCACCATGCCTTCGCGTGCCACGCTTGCATCGGTACTGCTGTTGATCGCTGTGCTGTGCGGTTGCGGCAGGGTCTGGAACAACCCGTATCCCGCGGCGGATCAGGGCAGGAATGTTCTCTACACGGCGTTCACCGAGCGGCCGAAGCATCTCGATCCGGTGCAGTCGTACAGCGAGAACGAAGCGGAGTTCAACGCCCAGATCTATGAGCCGCCGCTTCAGTACCACTACCTCAAGCGGCCCTACGAACTGATTCCGATGACGGCCGAGGACATACCAAGGCCGCTGTATTTTGCTGCCGATGGCCGGCCGTTACCGGCCGACGCGCAGGACGTGGCATTCAGCATCTATGAGATCCGCATCAGGCCGGGCATCCTCTATCAGCCGCATCCGGCCTTCGCGCGCGAAGCCGGTGGTGCACTGCGCTACCACGACCTGACGCGCAAGGACCTCCGAAACGTGTTCGAGTTGCGCGATTTCACCGAAACCGGCACGCGCGAACTCGTGGCCGAAGACTATGCTTATCAGATCAAGCGCCTGGCGCACCCCCGATTGCACTCACCGATCTTCGGTCTGATGAGTGAATACATCGTCGGCCTGAAAGAGCTTGCCGAAACTCTCAAGCGCGCGGACAGGGAACGCTCCGGCGGCGGTGCCAGACATGCGTGGCTCGATCTTTCGAAATACCCGCTTGCCGGGGTCGAGGTGGTCGATCGCTACACTTACCGCATCAAGCTCACTGGACGCTATCCCCAGTTCGTCTACTGGCTGGCGATGAGTTTCTTCGCACCCGTGCCTCTCGAGGTGGACCGCTTCTATGCCCAGGACGGCATGGCGGAGAAGAACCTGACGCTGGACTGGTATCCGGTGGGTACCGGCCCCTACATGCTGACGGAGAACAACCCGAACGCGCGCATGGTGCTGGAACGCAATCCCAACTACCGCGGCGAGGCCTATCCGGCCAGCGGCGAAGAGCGCGATGCCGCGGCGGGGCTGCTGCGCGATGCCGGCAGGGCGATTCCGTTCATCGACAAAGTCGTCTTCACGCGGGAGAAAGAGGGTATCCCCTACTGGAACAAATTTCTGCAGGGCTACTATGATGCCTCCGGCATCGCGTCGGACAACTTCGATCAGGCCGTGCGCATCAGCATTGAGGGCGAGGCGGGTGTAACGCCGGAGATGGAGGCGAAGGGCATCCGGCTGGAGACGGCCGTGGCCACCTCGTCGCGCTATCTCGCGTTCAACTGGCTCGACCCGGTGGTGGGCGGCATCGCAAAAGATCCGGCCGACCGCGAGAGGGCGAAGAAGCTGCGGCAGGCCATCTCCATCGCCCTGGACTGGGAGGAGTTCATTTCCATTTTTGCCAATGGCCGTGGCATTCCGGGCCAGGGGCCCATCCCGCCCGGCATATTCGGGTACCGCGACGGTCGGGAAGGCATAAACCCGACGGTCTACGAGTGGGCGGGCGGCCAGCCGAAACGCAAGCCCATCGAGGAGGCGCGCAAGCTGCTCGCGGAGGCTGGCTATCCGGACGGCCGCGATGCCAAGTCCGGTGAACCGCTCGTGCTGTATCTCGATACCTCCGACCGAGGCCCGGGCGACAAGCCGCGCTACGACTGGTTCCGCAAACAGTTCGCGAAGCTCAACTTGCAACTGGAGATTCGCGGCACCGACTACAACCGCTTCCAAGACAAGGTGCGCAAAGGGGCGGCGCAGATCTTCGTCTGGGGCTGGAATGCTGACTACCCCGACCCGGAGAACTTCCTCTTTCTCTTCCACAGCCCCCAAAGCCGCGCCAAGTTTCAGGGCGAGAATGCTGCCAACTACTCCAACCCCGAGTTCGACCGGCTGTTCGACATCGTCAAGCACATGGAAAACTCGCCGCAGCGCCAGGAGATCATCGACAGGATGGTTGCCATTCTGCGCGAGGATGCGCCATGGTCGTTCATGTTTCATCCGCGCGAGTACAGCTTGCGCCATGTCTGGATGCATAACGTCAAGCCCAATCAGATGGCGCGCAATGGCCTGAAGTACCAGCGCATCGACGCAGCGCTGCGGGATCAGCGACGGGCGCAGTGGAATGAGCCGGTGCTCTGGCCACTGCTTGTCATCGCAGCGCTGCTGGCGGCGTCGAGCGTCCCCGCCATTGCCACTTACCGGCGCCGCGAGCGCATGGCGGCTCGTCCGGCATGACGGCCTACATCCTGCGCCGCCTTCTCTATGCCATTCCGATTCTGATCGGCGTAAACCTGTTTACCTTCGCGCTGTTCTTCGTCGTCAACACGCCGGATGACATGGCGCGGCTGCAGCTGGGTATCAAGCGCGTGACGCCAGAGGCAATCGCCAAGTGGAAGGCGGAGCGCGGCTATGACAAGCCGCTGCTCTACGACGGTGCGGCCCGGGGCACGGCGGCCGTGACGAATACCATCTTCTTCGAGAAGTCGGTCAGGCTCTTCGCCTTCGACTTCGGCCGCGCCGACGACGGCCGCGACATCGCCCACGAGATTCGCACGCGCATGGGCCCGAGCCTCGCCATCGCACTGCCGGTATTCGTCCTCGGGCTTTACGTCACCATCTCCTTCGCGCTGTTTCTGGTGCTGTTCCGCGCCACCTACATCGACGTCTGGGGTGTGGTGTTGTGCGTAGCCATGATGTCCATCTCGGGGTTGTTCTACATCATCGGCGGCCAGTACCTGGTGAGCAAGATCTGGCGTCTGGTGCCCATCTCAGGCTATGCCGAAGGGCTGGACGCGCTGAAGTTCCTCGTGCTGCCGGTGGTCATCGGAGTCGTCGGTGGCATCGGCGGCAGCGCTCGCTGGTATCGCACCATCTTTCTGGAGGAAATCAATCGCGACTACGTGCGCACGGCGCGCGCGAAGGGGCTGCCGGAAACGGCGGTGCTGTTCCGCCATGTCCTGCGCAATGCCCTCATTCCGATTCTGACCGGCGTCGTGGCGGTGATTCCGCTGCTGTTCATGGGCAGCCTGCTTACCGAGTCCTTCTTCGGCATTCCGGGACTGGGTAGTTATACCATCGACGCCATCAATGCCCAGGACTTTGCCGTCGTGCGTGCCATGGTGTTCCTCGGCTCCATGCTCTATATCTTCGGCCTCATCCTGACAGATATTTCCTACACGCTGGTGGACCCGAGGGTGCGGTTCCAATGATGCCTTTCATGCCCGTCATCCTGTGGACCGATGCGCTGGTGTTCGTGCTTCTCGCGGCCATCGTTGGCGGGGCGATTTACTCGCGACATAACGAATACCTCGCCAACGCTTGGCGTCGCGTCGGCGGAAGCCGGGCGGGGATGGCATCGCTCACTGTGCTAATCGTGTTTCTCGCCATCGGCCTGCTCGACTGTCTGCATTACCGTTCGCGCCTGGAGAAGGCCGGCGAGCAAGGCAGAACCGCCTATTCGGTCGAGGTCTTGAGCGTGCTCGACGCGCTTGCCGCCGGCGTGCGCAGCCGCAATGAGAAAACCTATTCGGCACCTTTCGCCACCCATCTGTACGCCAAGGAGACGATGGAGCGGCCCGACGGTACGCAGTATCGCGATTTCCCGCGGCTGCAGCACGGCGGCGCCCATCTGCGCGATGTGCAGACGGACTTCGCACCGGACGTGGCGATGACATTGCTGCGCTCGGTGGCGCTGGCGCTGGTTGCTTGGCTGCTTGCCGCTGCCTCCTTGGTGGCACTCGTTGCGCGGCACAACGGCTGGAGCGGTGAGCAGGGCTGGTGCGCGGTATGGCGTGGGAATACGGCAGTGGCGTGGCAGGCGGCGCTGGTTACGCTGCTGATCGTCGCGCTGTGCGCCTTCCCGGCGCTGGCGCTGGCGGGCAAGTATCACATTTTCGGCACGGACAAAGTGGGGCAGGACGTTTTCTATCTAACGCTGAAGAGCGTGCGCACGGCGTTGGTCATCGGCACGCTGACTACGCTGGTGATGCTGCCGTTTGCCGTCGCCTTGGGCATTCTCGCCGGCTACCGCGGTGGCTGGGTCGATGACGTCATCCAGTACGTGTACACGACCCTCAATTCCATACCGGGCGTGCTGCTGATCGCGGCGGCCGTGCTCATGATGCAGGTGGTGATCGATGCCCATCCGCAGTGGTTCGACACCGCCGCCCAGCGCGCCGATGCGCGGCTGCTCGCCCTGTGCATGATTCTCGGGGTGACGAGCTGGACCGGCCTGTGCCGGCTGCTGCGCGGCGAGACGCTGAAGCTGCGCGAGCTGGAGTACGTGCAGGCGGCCCAGGCCTTCGGCGTGTCGCGCACGCGCATCATGCTGCGCCACATCCTCCCCAACGTCATGCACATCGTGCTCATTGCCATGGTCATGGATTTCAGCGGCCTGGTCCTGGCCGAAGCCGTGCTGTCCTATGTCGGCATCGGCGTCGATCCCAACACAATCAGCTTCGGCACCATGATCAACACGGCGCGGCTGGAACTCTCGCGCGAGCCCATCGTGTGGTGGTCACTGGCGGCGGCGTTCGTCTTCATGCTGGTTCTGGTGCTGGCGGCGAATCTGTTCGCCGATGCCGTGCGCGATGCCTTCGATCCGCGCGTGCAGTCGCGTCCGCGCCGCCTCGCCGCGGCCCCGGCGTGAGCGCCATGAGCGCGTCGCCGTTGCTGGAAGTGCGCGATCTGCACGTTGCCATCGACGCCGCGGACGGCGTCGTGCGCGCCGTCGACGACGTGTCATTAGCGGTACAAGAGGGCGAGACCTTTGCGCTCCTGGGCGAGTCGGGTTGCGGCAAATCGATGATTGCGCTCGCGCTCATGCGGCTGCTGCCGGAGGCGGGCCGCATCACCGGCGGCAGCGTGCGGCTCGGTGGCGAGGAGCTGCTGCAGCTCACCGAGGCGCAGATGCGCGAGGTGCGCGGCGACAGGCTGGCGATGATCTTCCAGGAACCAGCCACCAGCCTGAATCCGGTGCTGACGGTGGGCGCGCAGATCGGCGAGGTGCTGGCGCGGCACCAGGGGTTGTCCGCGGGCGCGGCGCGGCAACGGGCGATGGAACTGCTGTCTGCAGTCGGCATTCCCGATGCCCAACGTCGCCTGGACGAATATCCGTTCCAGCTTTCCGGCGGCATGAAGCAGCGCGTGATGATCGCCAGCGCGCTCGCCTGCGCGCCGAGGCTGCTAATCGCCGACGAACCCACGACGGCTTTGGACGTGACCATCCAGGCACAGGTGCTGGAGTTGCTGGCGCAACTGCAGCGCGAGTGGCGCATGGCGATCCTGCTCATCACCCATGATCTCGGCATCGTGGCGCGCGTGGCCCAGCGTGTCGGCGTGATGTATGCAGGGACGCTGGTGGAGGTAGCGCCGCGCAACGATTTTTTCCGCGAGTGCCGCCACCCCTACGCGCGCAAACTGTTCGCGGCGCTGCCGAGCGCCTCCGGCCGCGGGCGGCAACTGGAAACCATCGCTGGCAACGTGCCGCCCCTGACGCAGCGCTTCGCCGGTTGTCGCTTCGTCGAGCGCTGCCCCAGCGCGTGGGAGCAGTGTCATGGAGAAGTGCCGGCGTGGACTAGCATCGCCGACGGCCACGCCGTGCGCTGCCATCTCTACGCCGGGACGCATGGTGCGGCGGCTGCAGCGCGGGAGCGCGTGGGGCAGCCCACGTCGACTCCCGGGCCCTCGGGCGAGGGGCAACGGCCGCTGCTCGACGTGCGCGGGCTGAAGGTGCATTTCCCTGTGCGGCGCGGCCTGCTCAAGCGCGTCGTCGGCCACGTGCGCGCCGTGGATGGTGTCGATCTGCGCCTGGATGGCGGACGAACCCTGGCGCTTGTGGGCGAATCGGGCTGCGGCAAGACGACGGCGGGCAAGGCCATCCTGCAACTGGTCGTGCCCACTGCGGGGGACGTCAGGCTTTCCGGGACGTCTGTGCGCGCGCTTTCGTCCCGCCGGTTGCAATCCGTGCGCGGCAGGATGCAGATGATCTTTCAGGATCCGTACGCTTCGCTCGATCCGCGCATGCACGTGGGCGACATCATCGCCGAGGGCATGGTCGCTCTGGGGCTATACCCGCAGGCACAGGCGCGACGCGAGCGCATCGCCGAGCTTCTGCGCCAGGTGGGCCTGTCGCCGGACATGGCCGCCCGATATCCGCACGAGTTCTCCGGCGGCCAGCGGCAACGCGTCGCCATCGCCAGAAGCCTGGCCGTGAGTCCGCAACTGCTTATATGCGACGAGCCGACAAGCGCGCTGGACGTGTCGGTGCAGGCGCAGATTCTCAACCTGCTGAAGGGACTACAGGATCAACTGGGGCTGAGCTACCTGTTCATCACCCACAACATCGCCGTCGTGGATTACCTGGCACACGAGATTGCGGTCATGTATTTGGGGCGCATCGTCGAATACGGTCGTACCGACGAGGTGCTGCGGACGCCGCGTCATCCGTACACGGAAGCGCTGCTCTCGGCAGTGCCCGAGGTCGATCCACAGTCGCGGCGCGAGATGATTGTCCTGAAGGGAGATTTGCCGTCGCCCCTACGGCCGCCGCAGGGCTGCCACTTCCATCCGCGCTGCCCGAAGGTGATGGACGTCTGCCGCTCGGTCTATCCCGAGGAAACGCAGATCAGTGCGACGCGACGCGCCCGTTGTCACCTGTACAGCCAGGGCGATTGATCGGCGTCGGCCATGGTTGGTCTTACGAGGGGGATGCCACCGCCGCGCCAGCAGCGACAGGGGGCGCGCAAGTCAGGAGCGTCTGTTTCTGGCGCTGAGGGTCAGGCGTTGCCGCCCACTGCTGGTCGTGACGGCCGATTTCGCGGCCGTTTTGTGCGCCGAGGCGGTCTTCCGGCCGGGCTTGGCGCTGCCGCCCGAATGGGCCGGGGCCGAGCCGGCAACGGGCGCGGAGAGACTCGGCGCCCCACGGGCCGGTACCATGAGCGTATGCCCTGGCAGCACCTTGGCGTTCGGCGACAAGCCGTTGACCTCGCGCAACCGCGCCGAAGACATTCCGAAGCGTGCAGCGATGTGATCCAGCCGCTCCTTGCGTCCTACCGTGTAGCGCTGCCAGCTCACGAGCGGTCTGCTGGGGTTCTCGAGGTTGGACAGAAAAATCGCCACTTTCTCCGCCGGCACGACCAACGATGCCTCACCGGTGGCCCTCATGACGGGCCGATTGTAGGCAGGATTCAGTGCCCGGAACTCGTCCAGCGGCGTCTCAGCCAGTTGCGCTGCCACCGCCATATCCATGTCGCGGGGCTTGCGCACCGTGGCAAAGTACGGCCGATTGGGAATCGGATCGATGTCGATGCCGAACAGTTCGGGCTGGGCGATGATATTTTTCAGGGCCTGAAGTTTGGGCACGTAGTTGCGCGTCTCGCTCGGCATGCTCAGGCTCATGTAGTCCGTCGGGCGTCCCACCGCCTGGTTGCGCGCGATCGCCCGGCCGACGGCGTTTTCGCCCCAATTGTAGGAGGCCAGCGCCAAATGCCAGTCGCCATGCAACTCGTAGATGTAGCTCAGATAGTCCAAGGCAGCATCCGTCGAGGCGATGATGTCGCGCCGCTCATCGATCCACCAGTTCTGCTCCAAGCCGTAATTCCTGCCCGTCGAGGGAATGAACTGCCAGAGGCCGGAGGCGCGGGCGGGGGAGATCGCCTGCGGGTTATAGGCGCTCTCGACGATAGGCAGCAGCGCCAACTCTGTGGGCATGCCGCGCTTTTCGATCTCTTCGACGATGTGATGGAGGTAGCGGCGGCTGCGCTCGACGACGCGTTTGAGGTATTCCGGGCGATTGAGGTAAAAGACCTGCTGGGTAGTGACGAGATCGTTCGCAAGATTCGGCATGGCAAAGCCATTGCGGACACGCTGCCAGAGATCGTCCGGCTGTGTGGTGAGGTCGATCGTCGGGATCGGCTTCGCGTCGTCTGCGATTTCCTGGATGACGGCTTCCGGTGCTGGCGTGCGCGCGCCAGCCCAGAGCGCGTTGCCGTCGGCAAAGGCAATCTGCGTCGCGGTGCTCGACCACTCCTCTGCACACGCTGCACCGGGGAGCAATGACAGCAGCAGAGCGCAAAAGCCGGTCAGCGCGGCACGGACATTCAGCATGATTGGGCGCGCTTGCAATAAAATGGCAGCGCAATGGTACTGGCGATGGCCAATTTCGTCAATTTCGGGGCTCAAGCTTTTCGTCTGCCGAGACGGATACCCGGTCGCCGCCAGTCGGGGGGAGGCCACTTGAATCAGAACGTACTCGCGGGCTGCGCATCGCGCCCGGTCCGCGCACCGGAACACCACGCGGCACGCCCGAGTCGCGGCGGGGTCGGCATTGCAACGCTAACCCATGCTGCGCGGCAGACGGCATGAAAGCCCTAGTCATCGAAGACACGCAAACCGGTCTTGCTCTGGTTTGCAGCCAGTTGGAGAGGATGGGAATCACGCCCATCAAGGCGCGTGACGGACTGACCGGGCTCACCCTGTTCGAACGGGAAAGACCGGATCTGATTCTCCTCGACATCATCCTGCCCGACATCGACGGCTACGAAGTTGCGCGGCGCATCCGTGCCATCGAGGACCGCAAAAAGGAGTGGACGCCCATCATCTTTCTGACGGTGCGAAAGGAGGATGAGGATCTGCAGCTTGCCATCACCGCCGGCGGTGACGACTACCTCATCAAACCGGTCAGCGAAACGGTGCTGGCGTCGAAGGTACGCGCCATGCAGCGCATCGCCCAGATGCGATTCTCGCTGCTCGTGATGACGGACAGGCTGAATATCGCCAACCTGGAGTTGCAGCGTCTAAATGCGGTGGATGGCTTGACCGGTATTGCCAACCGGCGCCACTTCGACGAGATGCTGGCCAAGGAATGGCGGCGATGTATGCGCGACGACCAGTGGTTGTCACTCATGATCTGCGACGTCGATTTCTTCAAGCAGTACAACGACACCTATGGACATCAGGCGGGCGATGAATGCCTGAAATCCGTGGCGCGGCTGCTCAAGGAACAACTGCGGCGGCCGGCGGATCTCGTCGCGCGCTACGGTGGCGAGGAGTTCGCGGTCATTTTGCCCGGCACGGGCGACGCCGGCGCGCGGCGCCTTGCCCAACGCATGTGCCGCGCCGTCGAGTCCGAGGTGATTCCGCATCAGTACTCGCCGGTCGCGCCCGTGGTCACGCTGAGCATCGGTGTCGCGACCGCGATGCCGCGTCAGGACGACCAGAGTCTCGATACGCTTCTTCAGGCGGCAGATCGGGCGCTCTACCAGGCGAAGGACCAGGGACGCAACCAGGTCTGCGGCACCGACTGCGGTGGTGCAGCCGCCGCGCCAAAGGCGCCTGCAACGTGATGCACAAAGCGGTGACGCCGGACAAGCCCGATGAACAAAGCGATTCTTATCGTCGATGACAATGAACTGACGCGCGCCGTCCTGCGCACCATCCTGCGCCAGGACGGCTATCGGGTCGTCGGCGAGGCGAAGGACGGCGAGGCGGCTCTGCAAATGATCGAGCAGTTGCAGCCCGACGTGGTCTGCCTCGACGTCATGATGCCGAAGATGGACGGACTGAGCACACTCGAGAAGATCAAGGAGGCCAATCCGGAAGTCGTCGTGCTGATGATCACGGCCAGCAGCGATCGCGAGACGGTGGAAAAGGCGATCAGCGCCGGCGCGGCAGGCTATGTCGTCAAGCCGTTCAACGCTGCCAGGGTTATTGCCACCATCGAGCACGCTTTGAGCCGCGCCCCTGGTGGCGCGAAGGCGCTGCCGCCGACGTAGGGTGCTCGCAGCCGCGTCGCTGCCGGTACGGCGCGCTGCACCCGCTCGATGCTCGAGTGCTATCAGCTCTGCTTGCGCACCAGCATAAGCGACGTGGTGGCGACGCGCGTCAGACTTTCCGCGACGCTGCCCAGAAGCATGCGTTCGACACCGCGTCGACCGTGCGTGCCGATGACAACGAGATCGGCGCCCCATTCTCGCGCCGCATCGGCAATTGCCTCGGCGACTGATTGGCGCGTTCCTTCAATCAACTGCTTGTCGGCTCGGCAGCCGGCTGCGGCCGCGCTTGCCACCGCTTGGTCGAGCAATTGGTTGTCGGCATCACGGAGCTCGCCCTTGATCTTGTCCACATCAATGGAGGTGCCGATATCCATGCCGTGGTGGATGACACCGGAGTCATCGTCGACATGGCCGATGCACAAAGAGGCATCGAGGGCCTTGGCGAGCCGGATTGCCTCGGCGAGCGCCTTTTGGGCCGTTTGACTGGAGTCGATAGCGACGAAGATGCGTGTGTACATGAATTCCTCCGGCGTGGTTTATCGAGAAGCCATGTGGACGAGCGGGCTCCAAAGCCGCCGCCCTTCAGATTCGATCGGTCAAGTGGTCAGACCAATAGTGAACCAAATGTTTGGTTAAGGATTTGCGCTAGATCAATGTATTCTGAATTGACTGAGGGGGGCGGTAAAAGTAGTATAGAAGTGGTCTTACCAATTGTCGACCGATGAGTGCGCATCGCCCTGCCGTCACCCGTGTGTCCGACGCCGTCGCCGGCGAGTTGGAGCTGCGCATCCTCGAAGGTTCGATGAAACCCGGCCAGCGCCTGCCGCCCGAGCGCGAGCTTTCCGTGACGATGGGTGTTTCACGCCCGTCGCTGCGCGAGGCGATTCAGAAGCTGACATCGAAGGGGCTGCTGGTTTCGCGTCACGGCGGCGGCACGTTCGTGACGGATCGCCTCGATACGCCGTTCATCGATCCCTGGCAGGAGATGTTGAGCGGGCATCCGATGCTCCAAAGCGATCTGCTGGAGTTTCGTCACATGCTCGAAGGTCAGGCCGCGCAGCTTGCCGCCGAACGTGCCACGGGCGCTGATATCGCGCGCCTCGATGCGGCGTTCGCGACGCTCGCGGATGCCTATGTTGGACGGAACCTCGTTGTCTGCGTCGATGCCGATGTTGCCTTCCACCAGGCGGTCGCCGAAGCCTCGCACAACGTTCTGATCGGGCACCTTAGCGCGAGCCTGCTGCGGCTGATTCACGGCCACATTGCGCGTAACCTCGAGCACATGCACGCGCGACCGCTGCGATGGGAGCAGTTGCACACTCAGCACGAGGCTATCTGGAGGGCAGTGCGCGATCACAAGCCGGATGCGGCCGCGCAGACCGCCCGTGAGCACGTCGAATTCGTGCGCCAGAACATGATTGACAGTGCCCGGGACGAAGAACGTCGCCAAAGCGCTTTGCGGCGTCTTGGTTAGCGTGGCGTCAGACGCTCGCTAGAACACGTTCTTCCACTCGCGAATCGCCGCGAACACACCGAGGTCGTCGTCGATCGTCGCGCCGCGGAAGCGCTCCGCGGCCGCACGCACGGCCGGCTTGGTGGTGCGAAAAAACGGATTGGTGGCGAGTTCGGCGGCGATGGTTGACGGCAGGGTCGGCAGGTCGCGGACGCGCAGCTCCGCCGTTTGCCGCGCCCGGGCCTGCAGGTCGGCGTTGTCCGGCTCGACGGCGAGGGCAAAGCGGATGTTCGCCTGGGTGTACTCGTGGGCGCAAAACACGCGCGTGTCGGGTGGCAGGGCGGCGAGCACGCCGAGCGACTGGAGCATCTGCGCCGCCGTGCCCTCGAACAGCCGCCCGCAACCGCACGCGAACAGCGTGTCACCACAGAACAATATGTTTGCCCCATAATAGGCGATATGGCCGCGCGTATGCCCGGGGACGTCAAGCACTTGGAAGGCGGCACCGATGGGCTCCAGCGATACACGGTCGCCGCCGTGCAGCGGCACGCTGACCGAGGCAATGCGCTCGTTGGCCGGGCCATAAACCGGGACGTGGTGGTGCTGCAGCAAGCCCTTCACGCCGCCGACATGGTCGGCGTGATGATGGGTGAGTAGCACGGCGCACAGGCCGAGGCCGTGGCGTTCCAGGTGGTCGATCACCGGCCGCTCGTCACCCGGGTCCACGACGGCGGCACGGGTCCCGCTTTGCAGCAGCCAGATATAGTTGTCGCTGAACGCGCGTATCGGCACGATATCCATGACCACGATTTTCGGCCTTCGCCCCTAGATGTCAATTCCCGGATTCAGTGAGTGGCTGCAGACCCCTGCGGGGCAGTACATCCTCGGCTGGGAGCAGGAGCAACTCGACCGGGTGCTGGCCGATATCTTCGGCTTCAATGCGCTGCAGATCGGGTTACGCGATTGCGAGCTGCTGCGCGCCAACCGCATTCCGTATCGCTTCCGCTGCGACAACGACGGCGAGGCCGGCTGCGTGGACGTCCGTTGCGACCTGCAGCAACTACCGTTTGCCACGGCCAGCGTCGATCTGGTCGTGCTGCCGCATATCCTCGAGTTTGTCGACAACCCGCATCAGGTGCTGCGCGAGGTGGAGCGCGTGCTGGTGCCGGAGGGGCAAGCGGTCGTCACCGGCTTCAATCCGTACAGCCTGTGGGGCCTGCGGCGGCGCCTCGCCGGTCCGGGCAGCGCCTTTCCGTTCCGCGGCAGTTACCTCAGCGTCATGCGGCTGCGTGATTGGCTGGCGCTCCTGGGCTTCGAAACGCGCGCCGGCAGCTTCGGCTGCTATGCGCCGGCGGTCAGTCAGGAGAAGTGGTTGCGCCGCTGGCGCTGGTTGGAGCTGGCGGGCAACCGCTGGTGGCCCATTGCCGGCGGTGTCTATCTGCTGCAGGCAATCAAGCGCGTGCATGGCATGCGGCTGATAAAACCGGTGTGGAAGGAGCGCAATGCCGCGGCCAAGGCACTGTCGCCGGTGGTCCAGCGCAACAACGGTCAGCGCGCGCGCCATGATTGAGGAAGTCGAGATATTTACCGACGGTGCCTGCAGCGGCAATCCCGGGCCCGGGGGCTGGGGCGCGATTTTGCGCGCCGGCGGACACGAACGGGAGTTGTACGGCGGCGAAGCGGAAACGACCAACAACCGCATGGAGCTCACGGCCGTCATCAAGGCCCTGGCGGCGCTCAAGCGTCCCGTGCAGGCGCGCGTCCACACCGACTCGCAGTACGTGCAGAAAGGCATCAGCGAATGGATCCACGGCTGGAAGCGGCGCGGCTGGAAAACTGCGGACCGCCAGCCGGTGAAGAACGAAGACCTGTGGCGCGAACTAGACCGGCTCGCGGCGTGCCATGAAGTAGAATGGCACTGGGTAAAGGGCCACGCCGGTCATCCGGAAAACGAGCGCGCCGACGCGCTGGCGCGGCGTGGCATCGCCTCGATCAGGGAGAAAGCTTGAGACAGATCGTACTGGACACCGAAACCACTGGCCTTGAGTTTCGCCTCGGGGATCGCGTCATCGAAATCGGCTGTATCGAGTTGGCGGGGCGGCGGTTCAGCGGCCGCCGCTTTCATCACTACATCAATCCGGGCCGTGACATCGAGGCCGGCGCCATGGCGGTGCACGGCATTACCAACGAGTTCCTGCAGGACAAGCCGCCGTTCATCGAGATCGCGGCGGAGTTCGTGGCATTCATTCGCGACGCCGAGCTGGTGATCCACAACGCGGCCTTCGACGTCGGCTTCCTCAACCACGAGCTGTCGCTTCTCGACCTGCCGCCGATCGAGCAGCTATGCAGCGGCGTGGTGGATACGCTGAAGCTCGCGCGCGAGCTGCATCCAGGACGCAAGAACACCCTCGACGCCCTGTGCGACCGCTACCAGATCGACAACACGAGGCGCACGTTGCACGGCGCGCTGCTCGACGCCGAACTGCTGGGGGAGGTCTACCTGGCCATGACGCGCGGCCAGGAGAGCCTGATCATGGACCTGGAACAGGCCACCGCTGCCGAGGACCTGGCAAACTCCGCGGAGCGGCCCTCGTTGCGCGTGCTGCCGGCAAGCGATGACGAACAGGCCGAACACGAGCGCGTGCTCCAGGCTATCGCCAAGGAAAGCAAGGGGCGCTGTCTGTGGCTGCAGATGCAGGCATCGACGTGACGCGGCTGTAAGGACTGCGTAAGAGCATCGGTGTATTAAGTGCGACTCCCAGTGTTTCCAACCGAAGAGAACAAGCCATGACAAACGCAATTCCGGCAACCCTCATCCCGGGGGACGGCATCGGCCCCGAAATCGTCGATGCCACAGTGCAAGTGCTCGATGCGCTCGGCGCCCGCTTCGAGTGGGAGATCTGCAAGGCCGGCATGGCCGGCGTCAAGGAATTCGGCGATCCGCTGCCCGACCCGACGCTGGAAAGCATTCGCCGCACTCGCCTTGCGCTAAAGGGGCCGCTGGAGACGCCGGTGGGCGGCGGCTACCGCTCGTCGAACGTGCGCTTGCGCGAGGAATTCAAGCTCTATGCCAACGTGCGGCCGGCGAAGACCATGGTGCCCGGCGGACGCTACGAGAACATCGACCTGGTGCTGATTCGCGAAAACCTCGAGGGCCTGTACGTCGGCTTCGAGCATTACATCCCGATCGAGGGCGATCCCCACGCCGTGGCGATCGCCTCCGGCGTCAATACGCGCCAGGGCTGCAAGAACATCCTCGAGTACGCCTTCGACTACGCCCTTCGCCACGGCCGCAAGAAGGTCACGGTAGTGCACAAGGCCAACATCATGAAAGCGCTGACGGGCATCTTTCTCGAGACGGCGCGCGACATGTACAAGGAGCGCTATGCCGGCAAGATCGCCATGGACGAACGCATCGTCGACGCTTGCGCCATGCAGCTGGTGCTCAATCCCTGGCAGTTCGACGTCATCGTCACGACCAACCTTTTCGGCGACATCCTTTCAGACGAGATCGCCGGGCTGGTGGGGGGCTTGGGCATGGCGCCCGGCGCCAATATCGGCGAGCATGCGGCGATTTTCGAGGCTGTCCATGGATCGGCGCCGGACATTGCCGGCAAGGGCATTGCCAACCCGATCGCGGTCATGCTGGCGGCAGCGGCCATGCTCGATCACGTCGGGCGCAAGGACCTCGGCGATCGACTGCGCGCCGGCATGGACCAGACGCTGAACATTGACAACGTGCGCACCGGCGACCTCGGCGGCAAGGCGAGCACCGCCGAGTTCACCAAGGCGCTTATCGCCAACGTCAAGTAGCGCGCCGGCGCAGCGGGGACACCGCGCCGGGCAGGGTATCGCCGTAGCCCGGGCTCAGCGCGCAGCGATGGGAGTCGGCGTGGCGATTTGCGCCTGCGTCAGCATCCTGCGCGCGGCAGCAGCAGTTTCCGATGTCGGCCCGAGGGTGAGAGATTCCTTCAGACGTGCGATGGCTGTGCGCCGGTCGCCCAGCTTGAAGGCGATTGCGCCGGCGCGGTAGAGCATCGCCGACTCGCGAATTCCAATCCGGAGTGCCGCCTCGATCTGCTCGCGTGCCTGCGCCAGCCGGCCGTTGCGGTACAGCGCCCAGGCGTAGGCATCCAGGGTATGCACGTCGCGGCGCCGGGCGATTTCCATCTCCGCCACCCGCAGGGCCTCGGCCGGCCGGTTGGCGTGATCGGCGTAGTAGAAGATCAACTCGCGGTTGGAGTTGTCCGCTCCTTGCATCTCGGCACGGGCCGCCCGTTCGAAGTCGGCAAAGGCTCTCGTTGCCTCGGCGCGCCGGCCGGCGCGCTTGAGCGCCTCGGCGAGGACGAACAGATTCTCCGGATGAGGCGCGGCCCGGTAGCGGCGCTCCAAGGCGGCGACGGCATCGTCGTGGCGGCCTTGGGCGGCGCGCACGCGCCCGAGTACGCCCAGGGCGTAGTGATAGTCGGCGAACGCGCCCAGCGCCTGATCGACTAGCCGATCGGCATTGTCGACCCGGCCCGCGGCGAGCTGCAGATGCGCCATCTGCGTCAGAAACCAGGCGCGGTCTTCTGTCTCGTTCGGTGCCGTGCGCTGCAGCGCCATCTTCATCAACTCGAGCGCGCCATCGACATCGCCGAAAAGCTCCCGCAGATATGCCGCACGGGTAAGTCCGGGAATGTTGCCCGGGCGCAGATCGAGCATCCACTGCGCAGCCTGCTCTGCCGCCTCGTAGTTGCCCAGCTCGGCGTTGGCGTCCACCAGGAAGCCATAACCGGTCACGTCGTCCGGCACGCGCTGGTTGTACGCCTTGGCGAGTTCGAGCGCCGGGGCAAATTCGTGCTTGCCAAGCAGCGCCCAGATGCGCGCGCGCTCCGCGTCCGGATTGGCCGGCACAAGGCTCAAGGACCTGTCGGCCGCCGCCAACGCCTGGTCGTAGTAATCCGGGTCGGCTGTTTCCCGGGCGCGGCGCGTGAGCGCCATGGCAAGCTTGGCATGGGCCTCGGCATTCGACGCGTTGGCGGCGATCGCCTTGCGGGCGGCAGCGATTTTGTCCTCGGCCGGCGTGGGCGAGGTCTGCGCCTGGGCGGCGAACGAAGCGAGCGCGAGCAGGCAGGCGGCGAGCGAAAGGCGAAGATATTGGCCGGTCATGTTCTCCCTCCGGTTGATTGCAATCTCGGTCCCGACTAGATACGTGTCGATCTGCGTCATCTGCGCATGAGCGGTTGAACGGCGCGGGGCCGCCCGGTGGCGAGCCCCGCGTTCCGTGTCAGGGCGCGCAAGGATCGCCGCCGCCCGCAGTGCATCCTGCCTCGCCCGGGTCGAGATGCCGGCGGTCGCGGCCGCTCGGCGCCTCGGCGACATAGGGGAAGTCGGTGCGATAGGGCGCGTCGTTTACATTTACGCCGTCACCCAGGCGCCCATGCACGTTTGCGTCGAAGCCATCGAAGGGTGCGGCCAGCACGCCGGCCACGGCGCGCAGCGAGATGTCGGTGACATCATCGAAGACGCGCCGGCCATTGGGATAGCCGGCCGGATCGCCGCCCAACAGACCGAGGCGGCTGGCGCTTGCGGGTGCGGTCGGCGCGACGCCGGTGTTGAGCCGCAGCAGGTCTGCAACCGGCCCGGCGGGCGTGCCGGGGGCGGCGATCGGCGGCGCGTAGGTAACCAGCGGCAGCAGATCCTTGCGCGGCGGATTGGGCACGGCGATGCCAAAACTCGCGTTCAGGATGCGTGCCAGCGCCGGGTCGAGAAAAAAGTTGGCGAACTGGCCGTCGTTCCTCGGCTTGTCCATGCTGAAGCGGTCCTTGAACCCGGTGCCGACCAGCAGCTCGTTGATCAGCGCGTTGCCCATGCGCTGCACCTGGCGGTAGTCACCCGTGCTGGCCGCGGGTTGCGGCGAGCGGCGTACCGTCACGCGCGGACGCGACGTCGTCGCCCAGACACCGATGGTCGCCCACCTCGAATCGGCTGGCTCGACCTTGCCGGTGGCAGTGAGCATCGACACCGGCACCTCGATGGCGATGTGGTTCACGGCGTAACCGGAGACCGTGTCGGCGGCGAAATTCTGCTGCGCCTTGTCCTGATCGGCACTGAGCACCGGTGTGATGTGCGTGTTCAGCGTGTCGAAGGTGCCGCCGAGGTCGATCCAGAAGGCGTCGTCGGTGGTGCCGGCGAATACCTTGACGTTCGGCTTCTGGGTCTTGTAGGTGCCCGCATTGAACAGCGCCGTGTAGTCCATGGTACGCGGGCCGACATTGGCCGGCACGGCGTAGAAAGGCTCGCCGGTGGCGCTGACGATGGCGTGCTCCGGCGCGTGCGGACGCCAGATGTTTACCGAGTAGCTCTGGCGCTGGCCCAGACCCGGGCTGTTGAAATCGGTGATGCGCGGCGGAATGACGGGATTGCCGGCGGTCGGATTGCCGTTCAGATCCTTGGGTGCATTGCCGGGCGCGTTCACGCCATTGTCCTTGCCGGCATACACCTGGAACAGGTTGGGCAGACGCTGTTCGGTCCTGAAGCGGAATTGGAAGACGACGTCCTCCTTGGCGTCGTGATTGTTGTCCACCTTGATCTCGTAGAGGATGTCGTCGTCGAAGGGGAACCAGTTGGGGCCGTTGCCCGGTTCGAGCAGGGGATCGACGCCCATGATCAGCGTCACCCGCGGTTCGGATGAGTCGCCGCCGTAGCTGCGGAAGGTGTAAACGTCGGTGATGTCGGCCTTGTGGTCGAGTGCGGTGATCGGTGCCTCGCGATGGTTGGCGGCCTGGGCGGAAAGGCTCCAGGCCAGCGCGAGCGCCGACAATGACAATCCCAAGTGTGGTCGCATGACTTCCTCCTTGCGTGATGAGGGACGATTCGCTGAGAAAGCCGCGGGCGCCGGGAGCGCTGTGCCCGGGGCAATCTGAACCATGTACGAAGCGGCCGGAAAAACGGATTCAAGTTCCGCGCCGGAAACTGCTACTGTTTCGCAAGTGCCTGTTTGCGCGAAGAAGCATTACAATTGGATGATGTCGGCGTCGCGGTGCGAATCCGGCAGCCATTGCGGGCCGTATACCCCGGTGACCAGTCCTGAGGTGCGCGTCCCGGTGTCGACAGTCTTCATGTTGTCATGTGTCGCACTTATTGTTGCCCGGTCCGCACCGGGCGGCGCAGGTTCGCGCTTCTCGATTTCCGGTCTTCCGATTCAATGAAAAATGCTCACCGCAACCCTCGTCGAGTTCCCGGCGGCTTCACCCTGCTCGAACTGCTCGTGGTCATGGTCATCATCGGCCTGCTCGCCGGTTACGTCGGGCCGCGCTTCTTTTCGCAGATCGGCAAGTCCGAGGTGAAGGTGGCGCGCGCCCAGCTCGACGCCCTGGAGAAGGCGCTCGACCAGTATCGCCTCGACACGGGTCGCTACCCGAGCACGGAGCAGGGGCTGCCGGCGCTCAACGAGCGCCCCGCCAACGAAGCGAAGTGGGGCGGGCCCTATCTCAAGAAGGCGGTGCCCAACGATCCCTGGGGCAAGCCATACCAATACAAGTCGCCCGGCGAGCACGGCGAATACGATTTGTTTTCCTACGGCAAGGATGGTCAACCGGGCGGGACGGGGGAGAATGAGGACGTCACGAGCTGGTGAACACCGTCATTCTGGCGAGAGCCGGGATTCAGCCCTGCGCACGAAGATGCGCGAGAGCTGCTCGTCTGCGCGGCAGTCCAGCGTCATTGCGGCTTGCGCCGGCACGACGGTGTAACGCTCGCGATTGATATGTACTTCAAGGTCAAAGCCCTGAAACCCGGCGTCGGTATCTCGGTGTTTGTCATCGATGCCGCCGATGCGGGAGAAGCCGGCCGGCGCGCCGCCTCCCAGGGGCTGGCGGTGCTCTCGGTGTCGCGGCACGCGCCGGGTGCGGGCGCCGGGCGCAGCCGCTTTCCGCTGTTGCTGTTCAATCAGGAACTGCTTGCGCTGCTCGAATCCGGCGTGTCGGTCATCGAGGCGCTGGAGACTCTGGCGGAAAAGGAGCAGCGGCCCGCGGTGCGCAATGTGCTGTCCCAGATGGTGGCGCGGCTGCGCGAAGGGCGCCCGTTGTCGAGCGCGCTGGTGGAGCATCCGGACGCCTTTTCGCCGCTCTACGTGGCCACCATGCGCACGGCCGAGCGCACCAGCGATCTCGACGAAGCGCTGCGGCGCTTCATTGCCTACCAGCGGCAGCTCGAAACGATCCGGGGCAAGCTGATCAACGCCGCCATCTACCCGACGCTGCTGGTCGGTGTCGGCATGCTGGTGCTGCTGTTCCTGATGGGCTACGTCGTGCCGCGCTTCAGCCACATCTACGAAGACGTCGGCACCAATCTGCCGTGGATGTCGCGCCTGTTGCTCGCCTGGGGCGGGTTGCTGGAGCGTCATGCCGTGTCGGTGCTGATTGCCTTCGTGGCGGTCGTGGCCGCCCTGGTGTGGACCCTGCGCCGCCCGGAGGTGACGGCGGGTATCGGTGCGGCGCTTTGGCGCATTCCCGGCGTTGGCGAGCGGTTGCGGGTGCTGGAGCTGGCGCGCTTCTATCGCACCCTGGGTATGCTGCAGCGGGGCGGGCTGGCCATCGTGCCGGCGCTGGAGATGACCGCCGGCATGCTCTCGTCCATTCTGCGGCCGCAACTGCAGGCGGCGATCGCGCGCGTGCGCGAGGGCAGTCCCATCTCCCAGGCCATGGATGCCCACGGCCTGACCACCCACGTCGCCTCGCGCATGCTGCGCGTGGGCGAGCGCGCCGGAAACATCGGCGAGATGATGGAGCGCATTGCCGCCTTCCATGACGATGAGATCGCTCGCTGGGCCGAGTGGTTCACGCGCCTGTTCGGCCCGCTGCTCATGCTCGTCATCGGACTGCTGATCGGCATCATCGTCGTGCTCATGTACCTGCCCATTTTCCAGTTGGCCGAGAGCCTCCAATAACATGAACATCGAGAAGCGCATTTCACCGCAGAGGACGCAGAGGACGCGGAGAACGACAGGACCCTGTCTTCCAGGTTTTCTCTGTGTCCTCTGCGTCCTCTGTGGTGCGAACCAGGGCCTCTAGCATGAACCAGCCTCTCGACCTGCCGCTCGGCACCACCGCCTTCGACGCCGAGGCGATCCGGCTCGCGCGCGCCGTGGCGGTGGAGCAGGGCAAGCGCTGGCTGGAGGTGTTGCAGGAACGCTCGGGGCTGGACGGGGTCGCCTTCACTGCCCGGCTGGCTGCCACGGCGCGGCTGCCGCTGGCCGACATGGCGGGCTTGCACCGGCTGACACCCGCGTTCGATGTGCTGCCCTATGCCGAGGCGCTGCAGCACGAATGCGTGCCTCTTTACGACGAGGGCGAAGTGGGGACTCAGTTGTGGCTGGCTATTGCCGATCCGTTCAACGCTGCGCTGCGCGACTGGATCGACGAGCGATTGCGCCGGCCGGCGCGGCTGTGCCTCGCCCATGCCGCCGACATTGCCGCCTACCTCGCCCGTCACGAGGAGAACCTGCGAGCCATGGACGGGCTGGTGGTGGGCGCGGCAGAGGGCGGTTCGACGGCAGCGCTGGAGGACCTGTCGCTTAAGCGCATCCAGGAAGACACCAGCCCCGTCGTCAAGCTGGTGAACTCCACGCTCTACGACGCGCTCAAGCTGGCGGCGAGCGACATCCACCTGGAAAGCACCGGCGGCGGACTGCTGATCAAGTACCGGGTGGACGGCGTGCTCACGCGCGTGGGCAACCTGCAAGGCGGCGAACTGGCGGAGCAGGTCATCTCGCGCATCAAGGTACTGGCCGAGCTGGACATCGCCGAGCGGCGCGTGCCCCAGGACGGCCGCTTCAAGGTGGCGGCGCGCGGGCGCGAGATCGACTTGCGCGTATCCATCATGCCCAGCATCCACGGCGAGGACGCGGTGCTGCGCATTCTCGACAAGCAGCACCTGGCGGACGAGGTTCTGGGGCTGCGCCTGGACAGCCTCGGTTTCGACGCACCCACCATCGCCACGCTGCGCCGGCTCTCGCGCGAGCCCTACGGCATGCTGCTGGTCACCGGCCCCACGGGCAGCGGCAAGACGACGACGCTCTACGCCGCCATCACCGAGATCAACCATGGCCATGACAAGATCGTCACCATTGAGGACCCGGTGGAGTACCAGCTGCCCGGCGTGCTGCAGATTCCGGTGAACGAGAAGAAAGGACTCACCTTCGCCCGGGGGCTGCGTTCCATCCTGCGCCACGACCCGGACAAGATCATGGTGGGCGAGATCCGCGACGGCGAGACGGCGCAGATCGCCGTGCAGGCGGCGCTCACCGGCCACCTGGTGTTCACCACCGTCCACGCCAACAACGTATTCGATGTCATCGGCCGCTTCATGCACATGGGTGTGGATCCCTACAACCTGGTCTCTGCTCTGAACGCGGTGGTGGCCCAGCGCCTGGTGCGGCTGAACTGCCCGGAGTGCGCGCGCGAACTGCAGCCGGATGCGGCGCTGCTGGTGGAATCGGGCATCGCGGACGCGGCGGGCTACCGCTTTCGCGCCGGCAAGGGTTGCGGCCACTGCCGCGGTACCGGCTACAAGGGACGCAGCGCCATCGCCGAGATGCTGGTGCTCAACGACGAGTTGCGCGAGCTGATCATCGCCCGCGAGCCGCTGCGCAAGATCAAGGAGGCAGCCCGGCGCAACGGCACGCGCAACCTGCGCGACGCCGGACTGGCGCTGGTGGCCGAGGGCCTGACCAGCCTCGAGGAATTGAACCGTGTCACTTTTGTCGCCTGAGCGGCTGCTCGTCGTGCTTGCGCTGCAGCGGGTGGAGCTGTGGCGGCGGACAGGTCTCGGCCGATCCGCGGGCGACTACCAATCCGAGGCCTGCGCGCAGGCGCCGGGCGGCGAATCCTGGCGGCCGGCGGTCGAGGCCATGGCGCGCCTGCTGGCGCGCACGCCGCGGCCGGGCGCCGCCATGGACGTGGCGCTGTCCAGTCACTTCGTGCGCTTCCAGCTCGTGCCCTGGCAGGCGGAACTGAGCGACGCGGAGGAACGGCTCGCCTACGCCCGATATCTCTTCCGAGACGTCTACGGCAGTCTCGCCGATGCCTGGGAGGTGCGCCTGAGCGAGGAGCCGCCGGGCGCACCGGCGGTGGCCTGCGCCATCGACGGTGCGTTACTCGAGGCGCTGCGCCGCACCGCCGACGAGGCACACTGCCGGTTGCGCTCGGTGCAGCCCGGTTATGCCGCTGCGTTCAATCGCCGGCGCCGCGCCCTGCGTGGCGATTGCGTTGCCTTTGCCATGGCCGAGCCGGGGCGCGTCTGCCTCGGTCTGCTGCGCAACGAACGCTGGGTCGCGCTGCGCAATCAGGGCAGCGGCGAGGACATCGCTCAGACCTTGTCGTCGATGCTCGATCAGGCGGCACTCGCCATCGAGCCGCCGCTTGCCGGTGCCACGGTCTACCTGGGTCAGGTGGACGGCGCCGGGATGCCGCAGACGCTCGGTGCCCGCTGGCCATTGCAGCGCCTCACTGCCGCCGCCTCCGAAGCCCGGGCCGGCTGGCTCGCCTGGTGCGCCTGAATGCGTCCGCTGTTTCTCGACTTCCAGCGCCGCTCGCCGCCGGTCTCGCCCTGGGGCTGGCTGGTGCTCGCCGCCGGATTGAGCGCCGCACTGGCCATGGCATGGCAGTTCATCGACGTGCGCGATTCGCTCGACGCGGCGGAACTGCAAGCGGACAACCTGCGGCGCAAAGCCTTCGGCGCGGTGCGAGCACGGGAGCAAACCGGCGAGCAGGCCGCCACCCAACAGTTGCTGCAGACGGCGAACCGCGTCGCGCAACAACTGAATCTGCCCTGGAATGTGCTCCTGCACGATTTGGAAACGGCGACGGATTCCTCCGTGGCGCTGCTCAGTTTCGAACCCGATGCCACGCGGCGCCGGCTGCGGTTGGTCGGCGAAGCGAAGACGCTGGCCGATGCGCTCGCCTTCGTGGCGCGGTTGGAGGAGTCGGCCCTGATCGCTGACGCGCACCTGGTCAGTCACGAGAGCAAACAAAGTGATGGCCAAAGGGTGATCGGCTTCATGGTCGATGCCCGCTGGGAGGATCCGGCATGAGGACTGTGCGCGGCGCGATGGCAGGGCTCGCCTACGGTCTGCGTCGCCTGGGCTGGCCGGCCGCCGTCGGTGCCGGGCTGGTAATGGTCGCTGCGGCGTTCTGGTTCTCCGGGCTGCGTGACGCCCAGACGCGGCTGGCCGAGACGCAGGCGGAGATCGCCACCCTACGCGCCGGCCGTACGACCGACAAGGACGCCGAGCGACTTGGCGTGCGCGCGCGCCTGACCGAGTTCCGGGAATTCTTTCCGCCAGCCGCGGCCGTGCCGGAGACGCTGGCGAGGATCCACGACGCTGCCCAGGCGCGCGGCGTGCTGCTCGATCGCGCCGAGTACAAGGAGACGCGCGACCAGGGCAGTGCGCTCATGCGCTACCAGATGAGCGTACCGCTGCGCGGCAGCTATCCCCAGATCCGCGCCTGGCTTGCCGACGTCATGAACGGCAATCCGTCCGCGGTGCTGGAGGATTTCACGCTCAAGCGCGACGACGTCGGCATCGAGATGCTCGAGGCGCGCGCCCGCCTGTCCATCTACTTTGCGGGGCGCTGAATGGGACTGTCGCGCAAATGGTGGCTGGGCGCGGCGCTGCTGGCGACGGTGGCGGCGGCGCTGCTGGTCGAGCCGGGCGATGACGACGTGATTCCGGCCCGGGCGGCGCGCAAGCCATCGGCCGAGCGCGTGCCGGCGAATGCCGCGGACGCCGGCGCACCGAAACAGCGCAGCGACGCCGCGGTGATCAGTCTGCGCCGGGGCGAATACGCCAGCGAGGCGGACAATCCGTTTCCCAGCCACAGCTGGCAGCCGCCACCCCCGCCACCGCCCAAGCCGCCAGCGCCGAGCGCGCCGCCGCTGCCGTTCACCTACGTTGGCAAGCTGCTCGACGGCGACAAGACATTGGTATTCCTCGCGCAGCAGCAGCGCAACCTGGTCGTGAAGCAGGGGGACACCATCGATAACACATATCGCGTCGAGCAGGTGACGCAGAACAGCGTCGAGTTCGTGTACCTGCCGTTGAAGCAGAAGCAATCCATGACCTTCGGAAGATGACAAATGAAGCACAAAGAAGCGGATCACCACCAAGGGCACCAAGGACACCAAGGACACCAAGGAAACTCAGATGTCTCGTGCGCTGGTGCTGGCGATCGGGCGGGCCGGGGGACTTCTCTCGGCAACCATCCGTCATTCTTGGCGTGCTTGACGTCCTTGGTTGTACGAACGGGGTTTCTACGATGAGCAGCGCGAAGCCAACCACGTGGCGGGTTGCCACCTTTGTCCGATTCGGCACGGCGCTGTGCGCCTGTCTGTTGCTTGCTGCCTGCGCCACCAATCCGGCGCTCCAGGAAAGCCGGCAACTCGTCGCCCAAGGCCAGCACGACGCGGCGCTGGCGCGTATGGAGCAGGCGCTGCGCGAGTATCCCGACAACCGCGAGTTGCGCGCCTACTACCTGCGGCAGCGCGATCTCGTCGTCGCCCAGACCCTGGCGCAGGCCGATTCCGCGCGTACTGCCGGCCAGCGGGCCGAGGCGGAAGCAGCCTATCAGCGTGTGTTGAGACTGGATGCCAGCAACGGCCGCGCCCGTGCCGGTCTTGTACTGCTCGCGGCCGGGCCGCGTCATGACGCGATGGTGCGCGAGGCCGAGTCGTCACTGAAGGCGGGCGACGCCGCCGGCGCAGAAGCGAAGCTGCGCGCCGTGCTGACGGAGAACCCGGCCCACGCCGGCGCCCGCGAGCTGCTGCGCCAGCTTCAGGAAAGCAGCGCCAAGGCGAAACCGGCGGCGCAGGCGCTCAAAGGCCCGTTCAGTCAGCCGATCACGCTGGAGTTCCGCGACGCCAATCTGAAGCAGGTGTTTGAGGTCATCTCGCGCACCTCGGGCGTCAACTTCGTCTTCGACAAGGACGTGCGTCCGGACATCAAGGTGACGATTTTCGTGCGCAACACCAGCATCGACGACGTCATCAAGCTGATCCTCGCCACCAACCAGCTCGAGCGCAAGCTGCTGAACGAGAACACCGTGCTCGTCTATCCCAACACCGCGGCCAAGGCCAAGGAATACCAGGAGCTGGTGGTGCGCAGCTTCTTCCTCGCCAACACCGACGCCAAACAGGCGCTGACGCTGGTGAAGTCGATGGTGAAGAGCCGCGACGTGTTCATCGACGAGAAGCTGAACCTGCTGGTGATGCGCGATACCGCCGAGGCGGTGCGTCTGGCCGAGCGTCTGCTGGAATCCCTGGATCTGGCCGAGCCGGAGGTGATGCTCGAGGTCGAGGTCATGGAGGTGAGCCGGAACAAGCTGCAGGAGCTGGGCCTGCGCTATCCCGACCAGATCAGCTACGGCCTGCTCACGCCCACCACGACCAGCACCGTCATCACCACCACGGGCACCCAGACCACGACCAACCTGGGCGGCACCATCGCGCCGGGCTTCATCAACCTGCGCGAGCGCGCGGCGACGATTCCCTTCGTCGCCAATCCCGGCCTGATCCTCAACCTGCGCAGCGAGGCCGGCGACAGCAACCTGCTGGCCAATCCGCGCATCCGCGTCAAGAACAAAGAGAAAGCCAAGGTGCATATCGGCGAGAAGCTGCCGGTATTCACCACTACCTCCACCGCCAACGTCGGCGTTTCGGCTTCGGTGAGCTACCTGGACGTTGGGTTAAAGCTCGACGTGGAGCCGCTGGTCAGCCTCGAGGACGAGGTCTCGATCAAGATCGGCCTGGAGGTGAGCAGCGTCGTGCGCGAGGTGCCCGGGCCGCAGCAGTCGCTTGCCTATCAGGTCGGCACGCGCAGCGCGGCGACGACGCTGCGGCTGCGCAACGGCGAAACCCAGGTGCTGGCCGGACTCATCAACGACGAGGAGCGCAGCAGCGCCAACAAGGTGCCGGGGCTGGGGGACATTCCCGTTCTCGGCAGGCTGTTCTCCAGCCAGAAGGACAGCGCCAACAAGACGGAGATCGTCCTACTGATCACGCCGCGCATCCTGCGCAACGTCGCGCGCCCCGAGGCGGTGGCGGCGCTCGTGCCGTCGGGAACCGATGCCGCCGTGGGCGCGCCGCCCTTGCGTTTGCAGGCTACCGCGCCGCGCAGCCTGGGGTTGTCGTCCTCATCCCCCGGCGGCCCTGGTGCAGGCGTGCCTCTGGGTGCGGCATTGTCGCCCGGCATCGTACCCGCAGCCAGCGAGCCGGCTGAGGCGCGCGCGCCGGCGCCCGGGAGCACGCTGCCGCAACTTGGCTTGGTCACGCCGGCGCAGGCCAAGCTGGGCAGCGAAGTCGAGGTGATTGCGAATCTGGTCGCCGCGGCGGGCGCGCGTGGCGGCGAGGTCGAACTGGTCTACGACCCGACGGCGCTGGAACTCGTCGGCGGCAAGGGCGCGCCGGGACGCGCCGCGGTCGAGTTGCTGCCGGTCGAAGGCGTCGGCCTGGTCGGGCAGGCGCGCTTCAAGGTCGTCGCCAAGGCCGCCGGCAGCACCGTGCTCGAAGTGGCGTCGGTGCAGGCAACGGACGCCGCCGGCGCGCGGCTGGTGGTCAATCCACCGGAACCGCAGCCGCTCAACATGGTGCCGTGACGGGGGCACATGGCACTGCCGTGCACCAATGCCAACGGCCTGCGGCCGTCGCGGCGCGAACGCCTTGCCGCAAGCAGCGCCGGCTTCACCCTGATCGAGCTGGTCATCACCGTGGCCATCGTTGGCATCCTTGCCTCCATGGCAGTGCCGTTGGCGGAGCTGTCGATCCAGCGCACCCGCGAGGCGGAGCTGCGCAGCGCCCTGCGCCAGATCCGCGACGGGCTCGACGCCTACAAGCGGGCGACGGAGGAGGGACGCATCGCCAAGAGCGCGACCGAATCCGGATATCCCAAACGACTGGACGATCTGGTGCTCGGTGTGAACGACGCGAAGAGCGCAAACAAGAAGGCGGTCTACTTCCTGCGCCGCCTGCCGCGCGACCCGTTCCATCCGGATGCCACCGTTCCTGCCGCCGAGACCTGGGGCAAGCGCAGCTATGCCAGCCCGCCCGACTCGCCGGCCGAGGGCGAGGACGTGTTCGATGTCTATTCGCTGTCGCCGCGGGTCGGGCTGAACGGCGTGCCCTACCGCCAGTGGTGAGCGACATGACGCGCGGCCGCGGATTCACTCTCATCGAGCTGCTGGTGGTGCTGGCGATCATCGCCACGTTGCTGACCATTGCCGTGCCGCGCTATTTCACCCACGTCGAGCGGGCGAAGGAGGCGACGCTGCGCGAGACCCTGAGCGTCGTGCGCGAGTCCATCGACAAGTTCCACGCCGACACGGGTCGCTTTCCCGACGAGCTGGAGGAACTGGTGACGAAGCGCTATCTGCGCAAGATCCCCGTCGATCCGGTTACCGGCAGTGCCGAGGGCTGGGTCGTCGTGCCCGTTCCGAACACCGCCATTCCCGGCAAGATCTACGACATCAAGAGCGGTGCGCCGGGCAACGGGCAGGACGGCACACCCTACGCGGAATGGTGACGCGGATTGGCGTTCTGGAGTTGCGAAAACCACCTGACTTGATCGGGGGATGTCGGTGTTCATCTGCGTCATCGGCGGCGTCAAGATTCAGAGCCGCCGAACGCGGATTCACCTACCTCGGTCTGCTGTTCGCTGTCGCCGTCATGGGCGTCGTGCTCGCCGGCGCCGGACAGGTCTGGCACACAGCGGCCAAGCGTGAGAAGGAGCGCGAGCTGCTGTTCGTCGGCAACCAGTACCGCCAGGCGCTGGGGCGCTATTACGAGGCTTCCCCGGGCGCCAAGCAGTATCCCGCCAAGCTCGAAGAGTTGGTCGAGGACAAGCGCTTTCCCAAGCCGCAGCGGCACCTTCGCAAGCTCTATGCCGATCCCATGACCGGCCACGCGAAGTGGGGGCTGGTGCTTGCCGCCGGGCGCATCACCGGCGTGCATAGCCTCTCCGAGGACGTGCCGCTCAAAACCGGCAACTTCGCCAAAGTCGACGCCGAGTTCGCCCAGCGCACGCGCTATGTCGACTGGCGCTTCGTGCATCGGCCGGATGCCATGCCGGAGGGCACGAGCGGCGCCGCCGCAGAGCCGGACGCCGGTGCGGGGCCCGTTCCGGAGATCGGTTCGTCGCCGCTGGTTCCGGCAGCGCAGTAGATTGCCCGCTGCACGAGCAAGGACGCCGCGGCCGCTGCGCCGTTGCCCCGATTCGTGCGCTTGGCGCGACGCCCGTGCCCCAGAACGTACATCCGCCTTCGCCACCGGGCGGCGGGCCGTGACGCTGGTCACGGGTTTTCCATGGCACGCAAGCTGCTCAGATCATGTCGTCACCAATACCGGAGGAACGACGACATGAATGCCCAGGCCCTGTTCAGCGGACTCGGAAAACTCGTACAACTCGGCGCCGCCTACGTGCGCCACGTGCAGGCGGCGAGGGCTGCCGTGGCCGCGCCCGAACAGGGGCTCGCCGAACTCGGCCAGTACCTGCGCGGCCTGAGCGAGTCGGAGCTGTCCGGCTTCAAGGTCAGCGTCGCACTGGCCGCGCTGCAGGAGAAAATGCCCGCGAGCCGCGAGACCCTGCAGTGGCTCGCCGAACAGGCCGAACTGATTGCCCGAGGGACGCATGCCGCCGGCGCTGAACCGGCCGCGGAGCAGACGCGCGCCACGGACGATGGGGCTGCCCGTTCGTCGGCCGCGCCATTCACGATCGATGACGCCGACGTCGCCGATCTGATCGCCCGCGCCGAGGCCCGGTCGGACGCCGGCGCACAACCCCGCGAGCCCGAATTGGCCGCCTTGGCCGCCGTGCTCCGCGACAAGGTTCTTCGCCAACAGAGCAATAACTTCGACCGCGACTATTCCGGCGGCTCCTCGTACTCCGAGCGCACGGTGGCCATCTACCTCTACGGCGACGGCAGCTTCCGCTACGAAATCACTTCCTTCTCGACGGTATCGGCGGGCGGCATGACGTTCTCTACCCCCGGCAGCCGCCAGCGTTTCGGCGAATGGCAGATCGACCGGGTCGCAGGCCAGCCCGCACTCGTGCTGAGCGAGGACGGCGAAGTCACAAACTGGTGGCATACCCGCGACGGCGGCACCGGTGTGCAATACCTCGACGGCCAGGCGTGGGAGCGCTGCCGCATCCGTTGATGCAGCCACAGCTCGCATGGCGCGGCTCCCGCGGACGCATGCGCGGCCGCGGGGCGGGGGCAGGGCGGATCAGTTCGGCACGTCGATGGTGCCGTTGCCGTAGTCGATCGTGTCGCCGGCAGCCGGCGTTGCCGAGATGGCCGGCAGGTTGCCGAGCGTGATCGCCGGCGCCGCGCCGGCGGTGCCACCGCGGGGCGTGGCCCGCACCACCTGGCTCGCCGGCAGCGGCGTGCCGTTCTTCAAGTGGTCGTACATCAGGTTCATCGCCTGGGTGAAGTAGTAGTGCAGCGGAATGAACCGGTTGTCATAGCCGGCGAATCCGAGGAAGGCATCGAAGTGCTGGCCGTTGGTCACCTCGTAGTAGCGCAGCCCGCTGTGGTCGCCTTCGACCAGCTTGTTCAGCGCGAAGTAGGGTCGCGAGGTGTGATTGACCGGCACCAGGGCGTCGGCGCGGCCGTGCACGACGATTGCCGGCTTGCCGCGCAGATGGCCATGGGCGCGAACCTTCGCCACACCCAGACGCACGCGCACCGAGTCCTTGAAGCAATCGTTGCCGGGTGTGGCGGTGATCAGATTGCGCAGGCACAAGGCGCCGTCGGCGTTGAAGTCCGGCAGACCGTTGGCAGAGATCGAGGCGCCGTCCAGCCTTGGCCCGCCCAGCGAGTTGTTGTTGATGATGTTGATGCCGTCGGTGGGCGGGATGCCGTTGCCGGTGCCGAAGATGCGCGCCACGTTGGCCGCCGGTGCCGGGATCGGCAGGGTGAACGTCGGACTCGTGGCGAGCGGATCGGTGGCGCCGAAGCTGAAGCCACAAAGATTGTCGAGCACGCTGAAGCGGCCGTAGGTGTTGGCGTAAGTCACGGCCACCGGCGGTGTAGCGAAGGCGTAGTGGGAGGCGTGCAGCAGGTCGCTCTCCGCTTCCCAGCCGCCGGCGCGCAGGACCGCCAGCGCTTCGTTGGCCTGCTCGTCAAGCGTTGCGCCGTTTAGCAGCCCTTGCGCCTTGAGCGCCGCGCAGCGATTGGCCGCGATGGTGGCATTGACCGCAGCCAGCAAGGGCGAGGCAGCCACGGACGCCGCGCGCGACGCGCAGGGCTGGAACAGGTTGGCGACGGTGAAGTAGTCCAAGATGCCCTTGCCGTGGCTCGCCACCGGCGCACCGCCGCGCAGCACGTGTACCTGTGGATGCTGCGGCGGCTGCACGTTGGGCTCGGTCACGGCAACGCCGTCGATCAGCCCCTTCCAGTCGGCCTCCGCGGCGCGCAGCGAGGCGCCGCCGCCGTTGGACACGCTCGAGGCGATGACGATGGTGTTGTGCTTGCGCACCGTCTGGCGGATGACCTCGCCGCGCGAGTTCTTGTCACCGAAGCGCTCGTTGAGCAGGTAGAAGGCGAACTGGATGGCGTTGAGCACATCCTCGCCCCAGTCCTCTTCCGGGTTCTGCTGCGAGTGGGCGTGCTTGAAGGCGAAGCGGTTGGGCGTGGCGGCGTTGAACGCCGCCAGCTTGGCCGGATCGACCTTGGCCGTGAAATTCGAGTCCTTGCCCGCTGCGCCGGCAGCCGCGCGCAGGCCGTTGATCAGATTCACCGTGTCGTTCTGCAGATCGTGGGCGCCGTTGCCCGAGCCCTTGTCGGTGTAGGCGACGGCGCAGCCGCGCTTCAGACCCCACTCGCCGGCGGTGCCAATGGCACCATAGACGCCGCGCGAGCCGGAGGAGGGCCCAGCGACGATGCAGGCGTTGGCGGGATCGAAGCCGGCGGGAATCTGCACCATCATGGTGACGTTCTTCTTCCCGGAACCGTTGTCGGCGAACGCCAGGCATTCCTCGCCGGCGATCGGTCCCTGGCCCGGATTGCCGTTCTTGTCGATGTTCGGTCCATAGAGCACGCCGAAACCGCCGTTGGTCGTCACGTCCATGACGGCGCGGTAGTTGGTGTGAATGGCGCGCTTGCGCAGCTCCGCCGCCGTCGGGTTGAGCGGATCGACGAAGCCCGGCGCGGCGGCGTTCTGGATGCCGGCGGCACCCAGGCCGGCAGTGAGCAGATCGTTGCTCGCGCCGTCGTAGCTCGCGCACAGGATCTGGCCCTTGACGGACGAGGGCCTGTCGTTGCCGTGGGCTGCTGCCTGGCCAGAAGCCGCCAGGAGCACTGCGAGGACAACGGTTCGGGAAGCGGTGCGATGCATGCAGACCTCCTTTGGATTTGTTGTTGACTCGATGCAAGGGCGTCATAGCCTGGCCATGCGCGACCGGCCACAACGACAGAATCATACTACTCGTTGTCGCTCTTCTTCCACCGCCCGGAGGGTCGGGTGATGACCGCGCGCAACGTGCAGTCGGTGCGAGGCTCGGTTAGTATGCGTGGCTGGTTCACGGGGGCGGCGACGGGCTGTTCTACTGCTTTGCGGTGAAGTAGACGCCGGGAGCGGTCGCCGCCGACTCCTACTTGGTGGCGAGCAGCGTAAACTGGTTGCGCGCCAGCAGCTTCCTGAAGTCTCGATCGAAGCTGACGAGGCGCTCGCCCAGTTGCGCCACGGCCGCGGATAGCCAGGCATCCGGGACATCGTTGCCACCCAGTTGCCTGTCCAGACAGAGCTGGCGCAGTTTCGACCACTCCGGACCCAATGGCGCCAGTTGCACGCCGGGCGACGCCAACAGCGCGTCGACGAACGCCACGGCGTCTTCGATCGGCGTAGGCATCTTGAAGATCTTCGGGCTGGTAACCAGTCGCAGAAAGCTGGCCAACACCATTGGCATCAGCGTGAATGCCGCGCCCGCCCCGGATGCGTCAACCGCCTCTTCGATCCAGGCGCGCGCCACGGCATGATGTGGATGATCGGTGCGCGAAGCAGCGACCAGCACGTTGACGTCAGGCGTCATCGCCCAGGGCATCGAGCAAGGCCTTGTTACTCAGCGGATCTACACCCGTCACCAGACCGCCGCGGCCCCTGAACACCGGCAAGCGAACCCGCCCCTTCTTCGCGGGAGTGGCCTGCGCGCGAAGTCGCAGCCGCAGCCCTTCCTCAATCACGCGCGTCAGGCTGGTACGCTGCTGGGCCGCAAGCGCCTTGGCATCGGCGAGCAGTTGATCGTTGAGATCCAGGGTGGTCTTCATGGATTTATGATACAGATTTCTGTACGAACGATGCAAGTGCCGAGCCCCGAACCTGCCAAGACCCCAATCGATCCTGATCGAATGCCTTTGCGCCGACGACCGCAGGTCAGGGTCCCGGAAGCAGCTTGCCGCCAGCGTCGGCGATCGGCCGGTAGTACTCGTGCGACATAAAGCAAGCACGCGGCCGCACGGTATCAACCCATGCGGCCACAGGTCGCGGGCAAGATTCCCGTCTGCTCGGAGATCTCCAGCGCGTCCTCGACCTCGATGCCGAGGTATCGGACAGTGCTTTCCACCTTGGAATATCCGAGCAGCAAATGAACGGCGTGCAGATTCTTCGTGCGCTTGTCGATCGGCGTCGCTTTGATTCTCCGCATCGAGCGCACCCGGTAGGCCGTTGGATCAATCCCGGCAGCTTCGGCCCAGTGATGCACGATCCTCGCGTACTGGCGGGTCGAGACGCGGGGTGAACTCGCCACCCTGCCCGGGAATAGGAACTGATCACCGCGTACCTGGGGATTCTCAAGCCAGGCGCAACAGCGACTCCATTCCGCATCCCGAGAATCCGCTGGACAAGCAAATCGCCTCAACGGCCGAAAGACCGCACGCCAACAAAAAGGGCCCAGTCAGCGCTGGGCCCTCGATGTGAATTGGTGGGCGGTACTGGGATCGAACCAGTGACTTCTACCGTGTGAGGATAGCACTCTACCGCTGAGTTAACCGCCCGTAGGGCGCGGATTTTCCCATACCTGATGCGAGGCGGTCAAACCGCCAGGCGGGCGTGCCGAAGCGGTCGAAGCGTGGCATCGGCGGGCTAGCCACCGCCGCTGGGCGGCTCGTTCGGTTCCGGCGGGCCGACCTTGAGGAAGTTGTTTACGCACTGCACGCCCTGGACTTCGGCGGCGAGTTTTCCGGCGAGCGCGATATGGTCCTTGCTGGAGACGTTGCCGGAAAGGGAGACGATCCCGCCCACGGCCTTGACGTGGATCTTCTCGCGCAGCAGTGTCTTGTTGAACTGCAGCTTCGAGGCGACCTTGAGGGTGAGTCCCTCGTCGCGGAAGAAGCTGGCGTCGCCGCCGCGGCATTCGCCTGGCTTGGCGGGCTTTTGTGCCCATGCCGGCGTGCTGGCGAGCGCCAGGGCGAGCAGGGCGGCGAGTATCGGGCGGGACGCGGATACACCTTTCATGCAGACCTCCGGTTCGACTTCGCTTCGGCGCCGCGTATTCAACCAGCACCGGCGCGCGGATGCAACCGGCGGCAGCCGTCGGTGCCGGGTACGACTCGCGTAGAATAGCGGCTTTTCCCGCGCCGTCGTCATGAGCACTCCCGTCCGCACACGCTTCGCGCCCAGTCCCACCGGCTTTCTGCACATCGGCGGTGCGCGCACCGCACTGTTCTGCTGGGCCTACGCGCGCAAGCATGGCGGGCAGTTCATCCTGCGTATCGAGGACACCGATGTCGAGCGCTCCACGCAGGCGGCGATCGAGGCGATCCTCGACGGCATGAGCTGGCTCGGCCTGAACTGGGACGAGGGGCCGTTCTACCAGATGCAGCGGCTGGCGCGCTACCGCGAGATATCGGAACGGTTGCTGCGCGACGGCCATGCCTACTGGTGCTACGCTAGCAAGGAAGAGCTCGATGCCATGCGCGAGGCGCAGCGCCGGCACGGCGAGAAGCCGCGCTACGACGGGCGCTGGCGGCCGGAGCGCGCGGCCGGCATGACGCCGCCGGCGGGCGTGCCGCCGGTGCTGCGTTTCCGCAATCCCGACGAGGGAACGGTGGCGTGGCACGATCTGGTCAAGGGGCGCATCGAGATCGACAACCGCGAGCTGGACGATCTCGTGCTGCTGCGCGCCGATGGCGTGCCGACCTACAATTTCGGCGTCGTTGTCGATGACCTCGACATGTGCATCACCCACGTCATCCGCGGCGACGATCACGTGAACAACACGCCGCGCCAGATCAACATCCTGCGCGCACTCGGCGCGCCGCTGCCGCAGTACGCGCATCTGTCCATGATCCTCGGCGACGACGGGCAGAAGCTGTCCAAGCGCCACGGCGCGGTGAGCGTCATGCAGTACGACGAGGACGGCTTCCTGCCCGAGGCGGTGGTCAATTACCTGGCACGCCTGGGCTGGTCCCACGGCGATGACGAGGTGTTCTCGGTGGTGCAGTTGTGCGAGTGGTTCGACCTGGATCACATCACGCCCTCGGCGGCGCAGTTCAACACCGAGAAGCTGCTGTGGCTCAATCAGCACTACATCAAGGCGGCGGATGACGCCCGGCTCGCCGCGGAGGCAAAACGGCGGCTCGATGCGCGCGGGGTGTCGACGGCGGACGGGCCGAAGTTGGAAACCGTGGTCGCGCTCTACAAGGAGCGGGTGACGACGCTGAACGAGCTGGCCGATGCGGCGGAAATTTTCTACGTCGATGTCACGCCGGCACCCGAGCTGCTGGCGCAGCATCTGAACGACGCCGCGCGCAAGGCGCTGGCGCGCCTGTCGGTGCTGTTCGAAACCGTGGCCTGGGAGCGCGCGGCGCTGTCGGCCGCCATCAAGGAAGTGTTAACCCAGCAGCAGCTCAAGATGCCGCAGGTGGCGATCCCCTTGCGCGTGGTGCTGACGGGCCAGACCCAGACGCCCTCCATCGATCTCGTGCTCGAAGCGATGGGGCGCGAGCTGGTGCAGCGCCGCCTGGCGCGGCATCGCTGAAAACAAAAAGACCCTCCGGGGAGGGTCTTTCGAAGGTGCTGCTGCGCGCTCTGCTTCGTTATTGGTAGCTGGTGATCGCGCCGTTGACCACTTTTACGCGATCGCCGCTGCGCCAGGCCGGGGTGGTGTCCTGCTTGAACACCTGGCTCGTGCCGTCGTCGAAGCGCACTGTGATTTCGTAGCTCTTGGTCGAACGCACGTGCTTCTCGACCTGGTGGCCGGCCACGCCGCCCGCCACTGCGCCGGCGACCGTCGCCAGATCTTTGCCGCGTCCGCCACCCACCTGGTGGCCGAGCAGACCGCCGACCACGGCGCCGCCGACGGCGCCGCCGACGGCGCCTAGTCCGCTGCCTTCACCCTTCTGCGCCACTTCACGCACCTGGTCGATGACACCGCAGTTGTGGCAGATGGGCGCCGGCGCTGTTTTGACCGGCGGCGCAGTTTCGGCCACGGGCGCCGGAGCGCTCTCGCGGGCGGTTTCCACGGCCGCCGGCTGCTCCGCCTTCGCGACCTTCTTGGGTGCGGGCTTGGGCGGCGCGGCGCGCTTGACCGGTGCCGGCTGCGGCGCGGGTTGCGGTTCTACTGCCGCGGGTAGCGGCGCAGGCTGGGCTGCCGGCTGGGTCGTTTGAGGTGCCGGGACGGCTTGCGTGGCAGGCACGGCCGCCGCGACCGGTGCCGGCGCGACCGCCGCGACGGGCTCGGCCGGTTTGCTGCCGGCGGTGGGGATGACGCCCATGATGGCGCCGATACCCACTGCGCTCAGCAGTGTCACGGCGACGGCCGCCACCCACAGTACCGGGTGCAGTCTTGCTTTAGGGGTACTTACCGCTTCCATGTTCTGACCTCCTGTGAAAATCGTGCTTGGCGACTATAACGGCTATCGCCTCCCTGCGCATACGAGGGAAACATCCTGTTACAACTTCGATGGTTACATTGCCCCGGGGGTTCCGCCCGGCGCGGCGCGGGCACGGCGGCGCTGCGTCCGCAATGGGAAGCGTCCCGGATCCACCGCTGCCACGAGATCGGCTTCCAGCGGCAGCGGCTCGCCTTCGAGCTGGGATGCGAGCAGCTCGGCCGCCAGTTGCGCCCATACCAGTCCCCGGGCGCCGTAGCCGAGCAGGCCGAACAGGCCCGGCCAGCGGGGCAGGCGAGCAAGCTCCTCGGCGCCCGCGCCGTCCTCGCTGGCCCGGGGCAGCGCGCCGACCATGGGCAGACGATCCGGCGACAGCGGCCGCACGCTGGCGCGCCCCTGCAAGGCCTCGACTGCGATATTTGCGGCGAAGCCGGGCAGCATGTACTGCAGCCGCGCCAGGTTTTCGTCGTGGCCGGCGGCGGTGACCACGGCCTCTTTGGCAACGGTGTCGAAGGTGGCGCCGGCGCAGCGGATGCCATCGAGCGCCGGCGTCACGTAACCGAGCCGGCAGACGACGATGTCCAGGGGCGGCGTGGCATCGGCTGACAGGTAGGTTGCCTGGCCGACGGCGGTGCGCAGGGGCAGGGCGGACGTCTGTTCGAGTTCTGCCGCGGCGGCGCCGTTGGCGAGGATCACCACCGGCGCTTCGGCGACGAGGCGATCGGCGTCATCGAACAGCAGCCAGGCGTGGGCGCCGTGTTCGATGCGGCGCACGCTGGTGGCGAAACGCGCGTCGATGCGTACGGCATGGCGCGCAAGGTTGGCCGCGCACAGGCTCGGCGGCGACACCCAGCCGCCGCCGGGGAACCACCAGCCGCCCGTCTCCACCGCCCAGCCGGCGCGCTCGGCCGCCGCCTCGCGCTCGAGAAACTGCAGATATTCCGGCGGCGGCATTTGCTCGGCGATGAGGCGCCGCTGCAGCGCTTCATGTTTCGGCTCCCGCGCCAGATGCAGCACGCCGCAGGCCGCCCAGTGCAGCGGCAGGTTTTCGGCGCCGAGTGCGTCCAGATGGCGGCGCGCATGGAGATAACCGGCGCGGGTCAGCCGCGCCAGGCGGTTGTCATCGAGGTTGGGCAGCGGCCGCAGTACACCCTGATGGTTGCCGGAGGCGCCCTGGGCCGGCGCGCTGCCGCGCTCGATCACGGTGACATGCCAGTCACGCGCCGCGAGGCGTTCGGCGATCGACGTGCCGGCAAGTCCAGCGCCGATGACGATGGCTTGGCGCGTTGCGTCGCCGTGCGCGTGCGCATCCGCGCTCGCAGGCACGTCGGCGCGCAACCGGCCGCTGAGCATTTCGCGCTTCTGGCCGAAGCCCGGCCACTTCTGTGTCAGAAAACCCGCCGCAGCCAGGCCCTCGCGCACTGGCGCAGCGACGCTCCAGGTCGCGCAGGTCGCGCCCGCGGCGGCGAGCCGGCGCACCTGGCCGAGCAGCGGCGCCGACCACATCTCGGGATTGACCGCCGGCGCGAAGCCGTCGAGGTAGAAGGCATCGGCGCGTGCTGACAGTTGCCGCAGCATGTCGAGGGCATCGCCGAAAAGCAGGGTCAGCGTGACGCGGCCGGCATCGAAATGCAGACGATGAAAGCCCGGCAGGAGAGGCGGCCAGGCGGCGACGAGTTGCCGCGCCAGCGGCTGCAGTTCGGGCCAGCGCTCGCAGGCGCGTGCCAGATCGTCGGCAACGAACGGGTGCTTTTCAGCCGAAACGAAGTGCAGGCAGCGCGGTCGATGCGCGTCCGCGCGCCACGCCGCCCAGGTGACGAGAAAATTCAGCCCGAGGCCGAACCCGGTTTCGACGATGACGAAGCGATCGCGTCCGTGCCAGCGGACCGGCAGGTCGTTGCCGCCAAGGAAGACGTGCCGCGACTGGCCGGGGCCGCCGTCGGCGGAATGATAGACATCGTTGAACGTCTCCGACCAGGGCGTGCCGTCGATGGTGAGGGCGAGACGGGCGGGAGTCAGCGGAACAAACATTTTTTACCACCAAGCGCACCAAGGACACCAAGTTGAGTCGTGGGGTTCCCTGGTGTCCTGTGTGGTGATGACTTAGTCCCCAGGCCGCATCTGCGGGAACAGGATGACGTCGCGGATACTGGGGCGGTCGGTGAGCAGCATCACCAGCCGGTCGATGCCGATGCCGCAGCCGGCGGTGGGCGGCAGGCCATGCTCCAGCGCTCGTATGTAATCGGCATCGTAGTACATGGCTTCCTCGTCGCCGGCCTCCTTGGCGCGGGCCTGCTCGGAGAAGCGGGCCGCCTGGTCCTCGGGGTCGTTCAGCTCGGAGAAGCCGTTGGCAATCTCGCGCCCGACGATGTACAGCTCGAAGCGTTCGGTGATCGCCGGGTTGGCGTCGGAGCGGCGCGCAAGGGGCGAGGTTTCCGCCGGCCAGTCCACGATGAAGGTCGGATCGAACAGCTCCGCTTCCGTCGTCGCTTCGAACAAAGTCAGTTGCAGCGTGCCGAGCGTGGCGTGGGGGCGCACCTCGATGCGCAGTTCCTTCAGCTTGGCGCGCAGCCAGGCCTCGTCGTTCAACTGCGCCACGCCGAAACCCGGGTGGTATTTGTGGATCGCATCGACGATAGTCAGCCGCGGAAACGGCTTGGACAGATCGAGTGTTTGTCCCTGGTAATCGAACTGCAGGGTGCCCAAGGCCTCCTGGGCGGCGTGGCGCAGCAGGCCTTCGGTGAAGTTCATAAGCAGGCGGTAATCGGAGTACGCCTCGTAGAACTCCATCATGGTGAATTCGGGATTGTGGCGGGTCGAGATGCCCTCGTTGCGGAAGTTGCGGTTGACCTCGAACACCTTCTCGAAGCCGCCCACCACCAGGCGCTTCAGATACAGCTCCGGGGCGATGCGCAGATACAGATCCATGTCGAGCGCATTGTGGTGAGTCTTGAACGGGCGCGCCGCCGCACCGCCCGGAATGGGGTGCATCATTGGCGTTTCCACCTCGAGGAAGCCGTGGCCGGTCATGTAGTTGCGGATCGACTGGATCATGCGGCTGCGGGCGACGAAGGTGAAGCGCGCGTTGTCGTTGGTGATCAGGTCGAGATAGCGCTGGCGGTACTTCTGTTCCGTGTCGGTGAGACCGTGGAATTTCTCGGGCAGCGGCCGCAGGGACTTGGCCAGCAGTCGCAGTTCGCCGCAATTCACGGTCAGCTCGCCGGTCTTGGTCTTGAACAGCGTGCCCGTGGCGCCGACGATGTCGCCGATGTCCCAGTGCTTGAACGCCGAATGGGTGTCGGCGCCGGTGACGTCGTTGCTGACGTAGAGCTGGATGCGTCCTGACAGATCCTGGATCGTGGCGAAGCTGGCCTTGCCCATGACGCGCTTGAGCATGATGCGCCCGGCGACCTTGACCGCGACCGGCGTCGCTTCCAGTTCCTCGCGCGACTTCTCGCCATAAATCTCGTCCAGCTTGCCGGCGGTGTTCTCGCGCAGGAAATCGTTGGGATAGGCGATCCCCTGCCGGCGCAGTCTGGCAAGCTTCTCGCGCCGTTCGGCAATGATCTGGTTTTCGTCCTGCGCTGCGGCAGGCTGTGTCGGCTCGGTCATGATGATTGGATGGCTCGGTGGCAACCGCCCCGGACGATTCGTGAAGTCCGCAATTCTACTTCAGCGGCGCGCGCCGCGGCGGCTGGTCAGCGCACGCCGGTGACCCAGGCCTGGGCGAGCAGGCAGGAGGCGACGCGCGCCTGCTCGGAGTCGGAGCGCGAGGTGAGGATCACAGGCACCTTGGCGCCGAGCACGATGCCGCCGGTGCGCGCTCCGCCCATGTGCTCCATGTTCTTGGCCAGCACGTTGCCGACCTCGTAGTTGGGTACGACCAGGATGTCGGCGTCGCCGGCCACCGGCGAGTCGATGCCCTTGATCCTGGCGGCTTCCTGCGACAGCGCGTTGTCCAGCGCCAGCGGCCCGTCGAGGATGCCGCCGCGGATCTGCTTGCGGTCGGCCATCTTGCACAGCGCGGCGGCGTGGATGGTGCTCTCGATGTTCTCTTCCACCGTCTCGACGGCGGCGAGAAGCGCCACCTTCGGCATGGTGATGCCGAGCTGCTGCGCCAGGTCGATGGCGTTCTGGACGATATCGCGTTTCTCCACCAGCGTCGGCGCGATGTTTAGCGCCGCATCCGTGACCAGCAGCGGCTTGTGATAGTTCGCCTGGTCGATGACGAACACATGGCTCATGCGCCGCGCCGTGCGCAGTCCCGCCTCGCGCGCGACGATGGCGCGCATCAGGTCGTTGGTGTGCAGGCTGCCCTTCATCAGCGCCTTGACTTCGCCCTGGCCGGCGAGCCGGGCCGCCGTTTCCGCCGCGTCGACGTCGAGTTCCACGTCCAGTATGTCGATGTCCTCGATGTCCAGCCCGCAGCTCGCCGCCATTTCCGAGATCCGGTCCTCGGGCCCGACCAGTACCGGACGGATATGGCCGCGGTGGGCGGCGAGCACCGCCCCGCGCAGGCTGACCGGATCGCAGGGGAAAACTACGGCGACGGCCAGAGGCTTGTAGCCGGCGAAGTGGTGCGCCAGCTTGACGTCGAAGGAGTCGCGGGGATGGAAGTGGTCGGTCGGGTGCATGATAGGTCGGCAAATACGCGCCGGAACGCGGGGTGCTGCAGCGCAGTATTATAGGTGCTTCCGGCGAGGTGTGGGTCACGTTTGACCCATGCTAGCCGCTTGAGCAGAGTGGTAAGGCGCGGAAAAGAGAGGTATTTTGCGCGCATCTCCTGCCGGCGAAGCGCCGGCAGGATGATCTGGCAGTGCAGCAAATCAGGTGCTTGTCATGGCGAAGTGCGGGAGTTCGGTCCAGCGCGGCCGAGCGTCCGAACGCCGGTGGGCCGGCGACGTCCGCTTTACACTCCCTGCTTCAAACTCGCCTCGATGAACTGATCCAGATCGCCGTCCAGCACCGCTTGGGTGTTGCCGACCTCGACGTTGGTGCGCAAATCCTTGATGCGCGACTGGTCGAGCACGTAGGAGCGGATCTGGTGGCCCCAGCCGATGTCGGTCTTGGACTCCTCCAGCTTCTGCTGCTCGGCCTGGCGCTTGCGCAGCTCCGCCTCGTACAGCCGCGACTTGAGCATCGCCCAGGCCTCGGCCCGATTGCGGTGTTGCGAGCGGTCGTTCTGGCATTGCACGACGATGCCGGTGGGGATGTGGGTCAGGCGCACCGCCGAGTCGGTCTTGTTGATGTGCTGGCCGCCGGCGCCGCTGGCGCGATAGGTGTCGGTGCGCACGTCGGCCGGATTGATCTCCACTTCGATCGACTCGTCCACCTCGGGATAGACGAAGACGCTGGCGAAGCTGGTGTGGCGCCGGGCGTTGGAATCGAAGGGCGACTTGCGCACCAGGCGGTGGATGCCGGTCTCGGTGCGCAGATAGCCGTAGGCATATTCACCGCTTATCTTGAGGGTCGCGGTCTTGATGCCGGCCACTTCGCCCTCGGACTCTTCCAGCACCTCGGGCTTGAAGCCGCGCCGCTCGCAGTAGCGCAGATACATGCGCTCGAGCATCGACGCCCAGTCCTGGGCCTCGGTGCCGCCGGCGCCGGCCTGGATGTCGATGAAGCAGTTGTTCGGATCGGCGGGGTTGGAGAACATGCGCCGGAACTCCAGATCGGCGATCCGGGCGGCGAGGCCGCTCACGTCCGGCTCGATGCTCGAGACGGTGGCATCGTCCTCTTCGGCGCGAGCGAGCTCGAACAACTCGGCGGTATCGCGCAGGTTCTGGTCCAGCTCGCGCAGGGTGAGGACCACGGTTTCCAGGGCCTTTTTCTCCTTGCCTAGCTCCTGCGCCCGGGCGGCGTCATTCCACACGCCGGGATCCTCCAGCGCTTTGCTTACATCGGCAAGCTTCGACTGCTTGGCGTCGAAGTCAAAGATACCTCCGCAGCTCGACCGCCCTCGTCTGCAGGTCGGCGAGGTGGTTGGCGATGGCGTTGAGGCGTTCTGCTTCCATGATGGGTCCGCAAAAAGCTGAATTATACAGGGCGGGCGTGGTCTGCCGCAGGCTGTGGAGCGTGTCGAGCAACTGGGGGAGAGGGGGTAGCGCGAGCGGCAGTCGCCGCCGATTTTGCCGCCGCAGCGGGTCGGACGAGCGCCCGCGGGTCGGGCGCGTGTGCGCCGTCCGGATGCTAATGCCGTGGCGTCGAAGATCCCGGTCCGCGCCGGTTGAGCAGACAGGTCTTGATTTCGAGGACGTCCATCGTCCCGATGGGCACGAACTCGCCGTCCTTGTAGATCTGGCGCAGGTTCAGCACGCAAGAATCCGCCCCGGCGCGAAAGACCAGCCCGCGGATGCGATATGCATGATCGCCGTCGCCGAAGTCGAGCGTCACGGTAACTTTGTCGTTCGCCTTCATGGCCGGCAGGGCGGATTCGGCGGAGCGCGCCTTCAGGCGCAGCGAGACATCGGAGAAGTCTGCAAGCACGCAGGCGACGGGAGGCTGACCTTCCTTCAGGTAGAGATTCGCCGGCATATCGCTGGGCAGGCGCGCCTTTTGCCGCTGGTCGGTGATGCACAGGGTGGCGAAGTCGGGCCGCAGCAGGATCATCTGGTTGTCGAGGTAGGGCCCGTCCTTGAGCTTGATGCGCCGGTCCACCTGGGTCTCCAGGTTGGGGACGCCTCGCTGGCAGGCGGGGCCCATCAGGGTGATGGTGTTGCCGCGGACGAACTGACCGTTACGACCGAGACTCGCCCGGCGCACGATGTCGAGCGAGCGTTCCATCTCCGTCGTGTCCGGCACCATCAGTTGCAGGTCCTTCACCTGCTCCGCGGCGAGCGCGCGTTTCCGCTCGCCCAGTGCAAACGAGGTCGGCAGACCTTCGGCATCGTGGTGAATCGCGTCGCGGGCGTAGATCAGGTGGCCATTTACCTGATAGGCGATGATGATGGTGTGAAAGACGATGTCGCGCTGGAATTCAGGGTAGTAGCGAACCTTGCGGCCGATGGCGAAATGCTCCGTGAGCATCGTCAGGGTCTCACGGTCCAGGCCCGCGTCGGACTTCGCGTCCGCGGTCTCTTCGTCCGCGTCTACAAGATTGTTCCACAACCGCTTGAGCATCCCTGCCTCCAACCTGGCGGGGCCCCTTCGGGTGTCCCCTGACGCTTGGTTAACGGCAGGGCCGCGATCACCTGAAGGCGTGGCAGGTAGCGACGCCGCCGAGACGATGGCTGCCGATTTCGGCCGGACCGGGATGCCGGCCGCACGGCGGGGCCGGGTACCGGCTCAACGCCCGGGCGCGCTGCCCCAGCCCTTGCGCCCGCGGCGCTCAGTCGTCGCGGCCGCGTCCCCGTCCGTGTCCGCGCCCACGACCTCGGCCGCGATCCTCGTCAGCGCCCCGGCCGTGCCGACGCTGGTGTTCGACGACATAGACCTCGTTGTACCAGCGGTCTTCGACGAAGAACACCGGCCGGGCGCAGGCCTGGTAGCGATGGCAATGCTTGTCCCATTTCTTTTCGTGTCCCGGCGGCACACGCAGATAAATCGGCTGGTCATAGACCACGCCCGGCCGTCCCCGGTGCATCACGACCGGTTGCTCGTAGATAACCCGCGGCCGCGGGAAGTTGCCGATATCGATGCGACCATAAAAGCCAGGCTCGCCGACGCTGACCGACACGCCGACATCGGCGGCAAGTGCCTGAAATGCCGGGCCGGCAAGCATTGCCGCCAGCAGTAGATGTTTCATTGAAATTGTCCTCCCCTCGTCCTACCGACGCAAATCCGCGTCCGCCATGAAGGCAATGGTACCCCAGCCGCCGGCGGTCGGCGCGGGTCGCCGACCGCGGGTCCGCGCAGGTGCCCTAAAGCAGTATGGATCCCAGCCCGATACTGAATAATGTCGGCCGAGGCGGCGCGCGTGTCTGGAAGCTCCGTCCCGGGGCCTTACTAATCGAACGGTGGAACGAAGATGAAGCGCGTTGAAAACATCTTGCTGGGATTGTGGGTGATTTCGTCTGTGGCGCTGGCGGCGCCCGAACCGGGCGTCAGCGACAGGTCGATAGTCGTTGGGCAGAGCATCGCTCTGGAGCAGGGCGCCAACGCCTATGGCGCGGCCGCCGCGCGCGGCGCCAGACTTTACCTCGACAAGGTCAACGCCGAGGGCGGCATCCACGGGCGCAAGATCGTCCTGAAGGTTCTCGATGACGAGAACAAGGCCGCCACCGCCGCGGCCAACGCGCGGCAACTGGTCAAGGATGGTGCTTTCATCCTTTTCGGCTCCGTCGAGGGCGGTCCCTCCACCGCGGTGGCCGAAGTGGCCAACGAGTTCAAGGTTCCGTTCTTCGGGCCCATGGCCGGCTCCCCGACGCTGCGCCGGCCGCACCAGCCCTATGTGTTTCCCGTCCGGGCCGAACATCGCGATGAATTTCGCGCGCTCATGAACTGGGGCAAGACCATCGGTATGACCACGGTGGGCATGCTGCGCGCCGACACCGGCGTCGGGAAAATCCATCTCGAAAACGTGCGCCTGATTGCCGCGGAACTGGGCATGAAAGTGGTGGCCGATCTGCCCTTTAAAGGCGATGTAGGCGACGCCGAGCTCGACGCGATGGTCAAGGCCATTGCCGAGGCAAAGCCGGATATGGTGTTCAATCACGGCTCCAGCGGCATTTATCAGCGGCTCGTCGCGAAGGCACGGGCGGCAGGTCTTGCCACCGTTTTCATGGGAGTCAATTCCGGCTCCACGCAGATGGCGGAAAAGCTCGGGCCGGTAGCCCACGGCATGGTGTTCGCCCAGGTCGTGCCCAATCCGCGCGACCGCAAGTACACGATCAGCCGGGAGTTTCAGGATGCGGCGCGCAAAGCCAACTCGACGGGCGACTTCAGCTACGGCGAACTGGAAGGCTATCTCACCGCCAAGGCGCTGGTGATGGCGCTGCGCGCCACCGGGCCGCGGCTGACGCGCGAGAGCTTCCTGCAGACGCTGGAATCATCGAGCTTCGATCTCGGCGGGCTCAGCGTGCGCTGGGCCTCCGGCGACCACGAGGGCTCGCGCTACGTGGACCTTTCCATCGTCGGCAGGAGCGGCCGGTTCGTCGATTAGGCGCCGTCATCCGCGCCTTCATTGGTGCGCATGCAAACGTCACGGCCCGCGAAGCTGCGCCAACTTTGCCTGTAGTTCCTCGAATGCCTGCCGCGCCGGCCACTTGTCGCGGAATATGCGGCTGATGGCGGCGGTAATCGCCGTCGGACTCCTGTGCTGGAAGACGTTGCGGCCGACCGAGCAGCCCACCGCGCCCACGTCGCGCGCCTGCTCCATACGGGCCAGCAGTTCCGCGTCGCTGATCAACGTGCCTCCGGCGAGGACGACCGGCCGCTCGCAGGCGCGAATGATGTCGCCAAAGGATTTCGGGTCCCCGCTCCAGTTCACCTTGACGATGTCGGCGCCAAGTTCCGCGCATAGCCGGGCGTTGCGCTTGAGATACTCCGCCCCGAACGACTGCCCCATCTGCTCGAGACTCTGATAGGCATCCGGGTATTCCGCCTCGGCGATCATCGGCATGCCGTCGCGCGCGCATGCCTCTCCGACCTGCGAGACGTACGTGATGGTCTCCGGCTCGTTGTCACCGGCGAGCGCCACATACACGACGACGGCATCGGCGCCGATGCGCAGGGCTTCCGCTACCGAGCCGATGGGTGTGACCAGCGCCCCCGACGGGCGGCCCGCCGCCGAGGCGGTCAGCATCAGCGCCAGCGAGGTATCGCGCTTGAAGTGATGGGCATGCGCCTGGGCCATCCCGCGGCTGAGCATGAGCACGTTCGCGCCGCCGCCGACGGCCTCCTCGATGCGGCTCGCCGTATCGTACAGGCCATCGAGGAATCTGGGCGAGGTCATGCCGTGGTCGATGGCGACGATCACGCAGGCGCCGGTTTCGGCCTCGATCAGTCGGCTGAGCCGAATCCGTTTTCCGGTGGTAGCAGACATGGGCGGATCTCCTGCCACTGCGGCGCGCTATGGCGCCCACCGGCCAAGTATGCACGATGAGACGGAGGCGCGAATTGACTTTTGTTCGGGAGCGGCGGATCGGCGCGTGGGTTCGGCCACGGCCTACTTCGGTTCCTCGCCGCCACCGGACGTCGACCCCGAGCCGGAAATGGCCTCTCTTGCCTTGTGTGCGGCGTTCTTCGTTGCATCGGCGGCGTCGCTGGCGACCTCCTTCGTGCCCTCCTTGACGCGCACGGCGGCGCGCTTCACGGCCTGACCGCCTTCGTGCGCCGCGGTCTTGGCATCGTCACCGATCTTCTTCGCCGTCTGCTTCACACCCTGGCCGACGCGCTTGGCGCCGCGCTTGACGGCGCGTCCGGTTTCCACGGTCTTCTCCTTCACTTCGTGGCCGAGTTCGACCGCGCCGTCCTTCACCTTGTGGCCGAGCTCCACCGCGCCTTCTTTCACCTCGTGACCCGCCTCTTTCATCTTGTCCACCGGGCCGGGCGAACCGGATGGCGAGGATTCCTCCGCAAGCAGGAGTGTCTCCGACCCGAAACGCTCGCCGCGCGATGGCGCCGAGGAAGGCGTATAGGACACTGCTTCGATGCCGGGCGCCAACCGCCCGGGTGCGTCCGCCATGCTCGGGCCCGCATTGCGTGCCGCGACGCTGCCGATCAAGAAGAACATCAGCATGCCAATGACGATATCAACTCTTCGCATAGCATTCCCCTTTCTCAGGTACTCGCAGCGCGCGCCGTAACGACGCGCAATCGCGCTGCGAAGTATAGCGCGGGTGTGCCGACATCCCTGTCATTGTGGCTTGGCGCGGACACTTGCGGTCTGCTGTAGCCAGCCCTCCGCTGGCTGCGGATCGCAAGCACGAAGACCGTGTCGATCTGGGCAATGTCGCGGTAGAGCGCGACGTAACCCGGGCGCCGCGCGCGACAATCACCTCGCCGGTGTCGCCTCGCACCGCTGCACGCGCCGTGATCGAGGATCGAGATTCGTTCGGTGATTGGACCGATGCGCGCCGCTAGTCCTCGCCCATGCGGTCGGTGACTGCAGCCAGGACCTTGGCGTCCCCACTCTTTCGGCATGCCGTGTGGCCCGGGCAATGCGTTCCTTCTGCTCCGCCGGCAGGCGGCTCGCGGTCGTCGTCCTCCTTGCCTTCTGTCCTGGCGTCCGGTGCGCGGGACCTTGCCGCGCGCGGCGGCCCGGCGTCGCTCAGGCCAGTCGCCGGGGAGCGGTGCTCATCCCACACCGATGCTATATGCATCGGAGGCGCTGCTGCATCAGCCCTCCTGCCCCGCTTGCAGGCTCAGCCGGACCAACTGGGCAAGGTTGTCAACTCTGAGCTTCTGCAGCACTCTGGCCTTGTGCACCTCGACGGTGCGAGGGCTGATGCCAAGATCGCGCGCGATCTCCTGATTGTGACGCCCCTCCACCACCAGTCCGAGCACCTGCTGCTCCCGGGGCGTGAGCGTTTGGAACAGTGCTTGGAAAGCCGCGCTGCGTTCACGGTTGGCCAGCATCTCGGCCTGACGGTTACATGCCTCTTCGATAACCGCCAGCAGCTTCTCCTGGTCGATGGGCTTTTCGATGAAATCGACGGCTCGCGCCCGGAAGGCGCTGCGTGCGGACTCCACGTCGCCGTGGCCGGTCATGACGATCACGGGCAACGTCGAGCCGAGTTCAAGCAGTCGGCGCTGCAGCGCGAGCCCATCCATGCCCGGCATGCGGATGTCGAGCAGCAGGCAGCCCCGTAGGACGGGGCGAAACGCCAGCAGGAAGCTCTCGGCGTCGCCGAATACTGCGGTGCGATAACCGCGCACGGCCAGCATGAGAGCGAGCGCATCCCGGACCGAGGCGTCGTCGTCGATGATATAGACCGTCAAGTCGTGCTCAGCCATGGGCGCGTGTCGCCTCTATCGGCAGTTTCAGGGTGAACGCGCCATGGTCCGCCATTTCCGCAGTTAGGGATCCGCCGTGGGCCTCGGCGATGGCGCGACTGATGGCAAGGCCGAGACCGAGGCCGCTCGACTTAGTGGAATGGAAGGGCTCGAACAGGCGTTCGACGGCCTCGGCTGAAAGACGGGGGCCATTGTCTACCACCCGCAGGGTCGCCTGGCCGGGTGTCTCGACGGCTGCTGACAGTCGCACCACGGGCGCCTGCGAGTGCGCCGCGGCAACCGCGTCGAAGGCATTGGACAACAGGTTGCGAATCACCACTTCGATCTGTACTCGGTCGGCGAGCAGGTGGCAATGCGGCACCGACCGCACCTCGAAGCGAATGCCCGTCTGGGAGGCGCGCCGCACGAAGGGTGCCACTGCGGCGGCGACGACTTCGTCCAGGAATACCGGCTCCAGCCTGGTCGAGCCAGTACGGAAAAAATCCCGCAGGCGACGAACCACCTCCCCGGCTCGCATCGATTCGCTGATCATGCCTTGCACCGCCTCGCGCATGCGCTCACCCGATTCTCCACGTGCGAGCAGCGTCTCGCAGGCAGAACCGTAGGCGGAGAGCGCCGTCAGAGGCTGGTTGAGCTCGTGTGCCAGCGCGCCCGCCATCTCGCCCGCGGCGGCCAGGCGCAGCGTCTGCCGGAACTCGGCGCTCATGCGGTGCTGCTCGTCCACCACCTCGCCGACGAAGAAACTCAGCATCGCCAGTGCCACCGTCAGCGTCTGTACCTCGAAGGCGGTGATCGCCGGGATGCCAATCTGGTTGACGCCGACCACGATGCCGATCTGGATCAGGGCGCACATCAGCGCGGCACCAGCAAGTCCCTGCCGCGCCGCACCCCACACCGCGGGAACGAACAGGACATAGAAATACTTGAAGTCCGATTCGGCGCCTACGCCGAAGGCGATCCACAGTGCCCCCGCCGCGGTTGCGGCAATGGCGAGCGTCTCCGGCCGTCGGCTGATGCTCCACAGCATCGCGCGTCCGCCGCGGTCCGCCAGCATCCAGAACGTGGGCATGGATACCAGGATGCCAACGCCATCGCCGATCCAGTAGCGTACCAGCGCCTGGAGCCAGTCCCCGCGCGGCACTAGCCCGAGCGCGACGAGTGCGGAAGTGAACAGGGCCGCATTCAGCAGGGTTCCGGTGACCACCAGCGCAAACCAGCCGCTGAGCCAGCGACGGCCGGCGAAGACCTCGCTGGACCGGAAGCGCCGCCGCAGCGCCTCGCCGATGAGCCCGTAGCCCGTGCCGAGCAGCAGGGCGACTAGCAGCCCCGACGCGAGGGACACCGCGTAGTCCCGTATCCACCATTCGCCAGCGAGGATCGCAAGTGCGATGACCGGCACGGCACGCCAGCCGAAGCGCAGGACGAACACCAGACCGAGTGCCGGGGCGGGATTCCATGGAGTGATGTTCAGTCCGTGCAGCGCATGGAAGTAGCTGACCCAGTCGAGAACCAGGTAGCCGGCGAAAAGCACAATTGCATCGAGCCAGCGCATGGCACGCGTGGGCATCACGATGGAACGCAACTCCGGCGACCCTGGTTCCCTGGAATTGTCCTCGACCACGGCGGATGGGGATATTCGCCCGATAACTTACGGGAAACCCTTATTGTCTCGCGTCGGCCCGGCCTTGTCTTACCGTCATTGCCCACGGCTAGCAGCAACGCGTACGCGCCGCTCCGAATTTTCACGCCCGTGTGATCTGGCTAGCATAAATCTCGGATGCCGCAGCGGGCGGCAGGTAACTCCACGAAAGGCGCGGCACGATGTTGCGTTCAATCAGTGCGGTGGCGGTGCTCTATCTGTTCTGGCTGCTCCTTTCGGGCTACTTCACCGCGTTCCTGATGTCCGCCGGGCTGGCATGCGCAGCCGCGGTGGTGGCGTGCTCGCGCCGCATGGATCTGATCGACCACGAAGGCCGTCCTATCCATCTTGGGTGGCGGGCCGCCGCGCTCTACTTCCCCTGGCTTGCCAAGGAGATCGTGAAGTCCGGCTGGGACGTGAGCAAGCGCATTCTTCATCCCCGGCTTCCCATCAGCCCGACGCTGGTCCGCTTCAAGCCTGGCCAGGTGACCGACCTTGGACTGGTAACCCATGCCAATTCCATCACCCTGACGCCGGGCACGATTTCCGTCGAAGTCGCAAAGGACCACTTCCTCGTGCACGCCCTGACCCGCGAGGGCGCCGCGGGCCTCGCCGGCAGCGAGATGGACCGACGCGTCTCGGCGATGGAGCGCTAAGCGTGTTCGCCGCTGCCGCTGTCGCCCTGCTGGTTACCGTCACCCTTGCGCTGCTGAGGGCGGCACTCGGCCCCACCGTTTTCGACCGGTTGCAGGCGGCAAACACTATCGGTACCTGCGCCATGCTGCTGTTAGCGGTGATCGGCTTCCTCACCGGCCGCCCTGAGTTCCTCGACCTAGCCTTGGTCTATGGCCTGCTGAACGTGGTGGGAACCATCGCCGTGCTGAAGTATTTCCGCCGCGGCGATCTCGGCGAATCCGACGACGCTGCCGAGGGGGCACCGTGAGCACCCTGCTGGGCATCGCGAGCGGGATCTGCCTAGCGCTCGGCAGCTTCTTTTGCGTGGTGGGGGCTATCGGCCTGCTGCGCATGCCGGATTTCTACACCCGCGTGCACGCCGCCAGCGTCATCGAAACCCTCGGCGCCGGCTTGATTCTGCTCGGCCTTCTGCTGCAGGCGGGCCTGAGTCAGGTCGGGGCCAAGATCGCGATGGTCGGCCTGCTGATTCTTTTTGTCAGCCCGGCGGCGACCCACGCCCTCGCCCGTGCCGGCATGGTGCGCGGCTTGCGCCCGCTGCTCGCGCCGGAGGAGCCACCATCGAAACCCTGATCATCAACCTGCTGCTGGTGCTGATGGCCGTGAGCGTGGTGGTGCTGGCACGCAGCCGCAACCTGTTCGCCGTGATCGTGCTAGGCGGCATCTACAGCTTCCTGATGGCGACGGTGTTGGTGGCGCTGGACGCGGTGGACGTCGCCATGACTGAGGCTTCAGTGGGGGCCGGCATCTCGACGGTGCTGATGCTGGCGGCGCTGCACCTGTGCCGCAGTGAGGAAGCCAAGGCGACCCACCGCCCTTGGCTGCCCCTGAGCGTCGCCGCCGCCACCGGCGCGGTGCTGGTCTACGGCAGTCTCGGACTGCCCGCTTTCTCCGACCCCCAGGCGCCGATCCACGATCACGTCGCGCCTCGCTATCTGAAGGACGGCGAGCGCGAGACCGAGGTGCCCAACGTCGTGACGGCGGTGCTGGCGAGCTATCGCGGCTACGACACGCTGGGCGAGACGACGGTGGTGTTCACTGCCGGGGCCGGCGTTATCGCCCTGTTGCGCCGGCGCAAGAGAAAGACCGCTGGCAAGGAGGCGTCGTGAGAGGCGACTTGGTGCTGCGGGTGGTCGCCAAGCTCCTGATCCCCTTCATCCTGCTATTCGCACTCTACGTGCAGTTCCACGGCGACTATGGCCCGGGGGGCGGATTCCAGGCCGGCGTCATCGCCGCTGCCGCGCTGGTGCTGTATGCCGTGATCTTTGACTTGAACACGGCGCGTAGGCTGCTCCCCGACTGGCTGGTCGAAGGCATGCTTGCAGTTGGCGTATTGATCTACGCCGGTGTCGGTGTCGCCGGTCTGCTGCTGGGCGGCAATTTCCTCGACTACTTCGTGCTCGATCCCGCGCCGGCTCATGGCCAGCACCGCGGCATCTTCTGGGTCGAGGTCGGCGTCGCGATCACGGTCTCGGGGGTGATGATCAAGATCTTTTACATGTTCGCCGGCCGCGGCAGGGATCCCGAGTGAGCCTCGCCAGCCACTTCAGCTACGCGGCCACCATTTTCCTGATGATGGTCGGGTTGTTCATCGTCGTCGCCCGCGGCAACCTGATCAAGAAGCTGGTTGGATTGAGCGTCTTCCAGACTTCTGTGTATCTCCTCTACATCGCGCCTGGCAAGCTGATCGGCGGTACAGCGCCGATCCTGGCGGAGGGCTATAAGGTCTATTCCAATCCGCTTCCCCACGTCCTGATCCTCACCGCCATCGTCGTCGGCGTCGCCACTCTGGCCCTTGGGCTGGCATTGGTGGTGCGCATCCGCGAGACCTACGACACCATCGAGGAGGACGAGATCCTGGCCCGCGACGCCGAGCCGAAGGCGCAACATTGAGCCTAGCTATGCACCTTCCGGCGCTCCAGGTCGTGCTGCCGCTGATCAGTGCGCCCCTGGCAGTGCTGACGCGCCACGGTGGCGCCGCCTTCGTCGTCACCACCGCCGCGGCATGGTTGGCATTCGCCATATCGGTGGCGCTGTGGCTGCGCACGGCGGTAGACCCGACACCCATTTCCTATGCCATCGGCAACTGGGCGCCGCCTTGGGGCATTGAGTATCGGGTCGACCGGCTGTCGAGTTTCATGCTGCTTCTCGTGAGCGGGATGGGCGCGTTGGTTATGCCCTACTGCCGCGCAAGCATCGAGCGCGAACTGCCGCGCGATCGGCATTACCTGTTCTATGCCATGTTTGCGCTGTGCCTGGCAGGGCTGCTGGGCATCGTCGTCACCGGTGATGCCTTCAACGTCTTCGTCTTCCTCGAGATTTCGTCGCTCGCCACCTACGTGCTGATCGCGCTCGGCGGCGACCGGCGTGCCTTGGTGGCGGCTTACCAGTACCTCATCATGGGGACGATAGGCGCGACCTTCTTCGTTATCGGCGTGGGGCTGCTCTACCTCATGACGGGTACGCTCAATCTCGCCGACATGGCCGCCCGGCTGGCGGAGGTCAGGGGCTCGCGGCCAGTGCTGGCGGCGCTTGCCTTCATCACGGTGGGCGTCTCACTTAAGCTGGCCCTGTTCCCGCTGCACCAGTGGCTGCCCAACGCCTACACCTACGCGCCCTCGGCGGTCTCCGCCTTCCTCGCCGCCACTGCCACTAAGGTGTCGGTCTACGTGCTGATCCGCTTCTACTTCTCGGTGTTCGGCGAAAGCATGGTGTTCCACCGCCTGCCGCTGCCGGAGGTCATGCTGGTGCTATCGCTGGCGGCGATGTTCGCCGCCTCTGCCGTGGCGATCTTCCAGGACAACCTGAAACGCCTGTTCGCATATTCCAGCGTCAGTCAGATCGGCTATATCACGCTCGGCCTGTCCTTCGACTCGGTGAGCGGAATGACGGCGGCCATCGTCCATCTGTTCAACCACGCGCTGACCAAGGGGGCGGTGTTCATGTTGATCGGCGGCGCGGTGGCGGTGTTCGGCGGGGCGAGTCTGGCACGGCTCGCGGGCATCGGCCGGGTGATGCCCTGGACTTCGGCCGGCATCGTGCTGTGCGGCCTGGGACTGATCGGCGTGCCGGGCACGGCGGGTTTCGTCGGCAAGTGGTACCTGATCCTCGCTGCCCTGGAGAAGGGCCAGTGGTGGCTGGTGGCCGCCATCGTCGCCAGTTCCCTGCTCGCCGTCGCCTACGTCTGGCGCTTCGTCGAACTGGCCTATTTCCGGGCGCCGCGAGTGGAACTGGCGCAGCGCGCCGAGGCGCCTGCGGGCCTGCTGCTGCCTGCCTGGCTGGTGGCGGGGGCGTCGCTGTACTTCGGCCTCGAAACCTCGTTCAGCGTCGGCTCGGCCAGCGCCGCGGCGGCGATGCTGCTTGGAGTGGGGCGATGAACGGGGCAACGCTGATCCTCGCCGCCTTGGCGCTGCCCGCGGCGGGCGCCATCGGCATCGCCCTGGCGGGCAGCCGTCCCAACCTGCGCGAATCGGTGACCCTGAGCTGCGCCGCGCTGCTCTTCCTCTGCGTCACCGCACTGTTGCCGCAGGTGCTGGCCGGCGCGCGCCCGGGAGTCAGTCTGTTGGAGCCGCTGCCGGGGCTGCCGATCGCCTTCCGGGTCGAGCCGCTGGGTATGTTGTTCGGATTGATCGCATCGGGCCTTTGGATCGTCAACTCCATCTACTCCATCGGCTACATGCGCGGCAACGGCGAGGAACACCAGACCCGCTTCTATGTCTGCTTCGCCCTGGCGTTGGCGGCGGCGATGGGCATCGCCTTCGCTGGCAACCTGATCACCCTGTTCCTGTTCTACGAAGCGCTGACGCTGGTCACCTACCCGCTGGTCACGCATCACGGCACCGACAAGGCACGCACGGGCGGACGGGTATACCTGGGGCTGCTAATGGGCACGTCGGTGCTGTTCCTGCTGCCGGCATTGGCCCTGACCTGGCATTTTGCCGGCACCACCGAGTTTCGCGCCGGCGGCATCCTGCCTTCAGATCTGGGCTCCTCGGCCACGCTGGTGCTGCTGGCGCTGTTCATGTTTGGCATCGGCAAGGCGGCGCTGATGCCCTTCCACCGCTGGCTACCCGCCGCGATGGTGGCGCCGACCCCCGTGTCGGCGCTGCTCCACGCTGTCGCCGTGGTCAAGGCCGGCGTGTTCTCGGTGCTGAAGATCGTCGTTTATGTCTTCGGACTCGATGCGTTGGTGGGCGCTACCGACTGGCTGGTGGCGATCGCGGGCTTCACGATCATCGCCGCCTCGGTGGTGGCGCTGTCGGCCGACAACCTCAAGCGGCGCCTGGCCTACTCGACGGTGAGCCAGCTTTCGTACGTCGTACTGGCCGCCGCGCTAATCGCACCCCTGTCCGTCGTCGGCGCGGCGCTGCACATTGCCACCCATGCAGTCGCAAAGATCACGCTGTTCTTCACCGCCGGAGCAATCTATACGGCGGCGCACAAGACCGAGGTCAGTCAGCTCGACGGCATAGGCCGGCGCATGCCTTGGACGATGATTGCCTTCACCATCGCTGCGCTTTCGCTGATCGGGATCCCGCCGGCTGCAGGCTTCGTCAGCAAGTGGTTCATCCTGTCAAGCGCCGTCCAAGGCGGACATGTCCTAGCTGTCGCAGTGCTTATCGCGAGCACATTGCTCAACGCCGGCTATTTCCTGCCAGTGGTGCATGCGGCTTTCTTCAAGCCGCTGCGCGCCGAAGACGCGGCGCACCCCCACGGCGAGGCACCGCTGCTGATGGTTGTGGCGCTGATGACAACTGCCGCCGGCACCGTCGCGCTGTTCTTCTTTTCGGCACCGGTGCTGCGCCTCGTCGAGCAGCTGGTTCCGGCCATATCCTGACCCGGAGATTGCTATGTCCGCGCAGCGTGAATACTGGCTCGACCGCAGCGAGAATGTCACCAAGCTCTTCCGCGGACTGTGGGCGGCGTGCCTGCTCCTGATCTGCATCGACCTTTTCCTGCATCGCCACGAGCATTTCGAATTCGCTGCCTTATTTGGCTTCCACGGCGCCTACGGTTTCTTCGCCTGCGTCGCCCTGGTGCTTACCGCCAAGCAGTTGCGCCGCGTGTTGATGCGCCGCGAGGACTACTATGACCGCTGAGTTCCCCGTCGCGCTGATCCTTGTTCTCGGGGCAATGCTGGTTCCCTTGCTCCGTGGCTTGGTGCGGAAGGGCTGGATGCTGCTGCTGCCGGTCGTCGCCTTCGCCTGGCTTTTGGCGCTGCCGCATGGAACGTACGGCCAGATTGAGCTGCTCGGGCAGACCCTCGTGCTGATGCGCGTCGACAAACTGAGCCTGCTCTTCGGCTATGTCTTCCTCGTCGCCGCGTTTTTGTGCGTCGTCTACGCGCTCCACGTCGAGGACACGATGCAGCATGTGGCGAGCTTGATCTACGTCGGTGCCGCCATCGGTGCGGTGTTTGCGGGCGACCTGCTGAGCCTGTTCGTCTACTGGGAACTGACGGCTGTATCGTCCGTGTTGCTCATCTGGGCGCGGCGCAGCGAACACTCCCCCGCCACCGGCATGCGCTACGTGCTGGTCCAGTTACTGTCCGGAATGCTGTTGCTGGCCGGCGCGCTTATGCACTGGCGCGGGACTGGCTCCCTGGAATTTGGGCGGATCGCGGCATCCGATCCCGCCGGTCTGATGATACTCCTCGCTTTTGGCATCAAGGCCGCCTTTCCGCTGCTTCACAACTGGCTGCCAGATGCCTATCCCGAGGCGACGCCAACGGGAACGGTGGTGCTCTCCGCCTTCACCACGAAACTCGGCATCTACGCGCTGGCGCGTGGCTTCCCCGGTACGGAAGCATTGATCTGGATCGGCACCGTGATGGCGGCGTTTCCGATCTTTTATGCCGTGATTGAGAACGACCTGCGTCGCGTGCTCGCCTACAGCATGAACAACCAGCTCGGCTTCATGGTGGTCGGCATCGGCATCGGTAGCGAACTCGCGATCAATGGCGCGGTCGCCCATGCCTTCGCCGACATTCTGTTCAAGGGACTGCTGTTCATGAGCATGGGGGCAGTGCTGCTGCGCGCTGGCACGGTCAAGGGCAGCGAACTCGGAGGACTCTACAAGTCCATGCCCTGGACGACGGCCTTCTGCATGGTGGGGGCCGCCTCGATCTCCGCTTTTCCCCTGTTCAGCGGCTTCGTCACCAAGTCAATGATCATGACGGCCGCCGCCGACGAGGGGTTGGTACTGAACTGGCTGATCCTGCTGTTCGCTTCGGCCGGCGTGTTCCACCATGCCGGCATCAAGATCCCCTATTTCGCCTTTTTCGCCCACGATTCCGGCATCCGCTGCGACGAAGCGCCGCGCAACATGCTCCTGGCGATGGGCATCGCTGCCGCCCTTTGCGTCGGCATCGGCGTATACCCGGACGCACTGTATTCGCTCCTCCCTTACGCTGCCGGCTACGAGCCCTACACCGCGTCGCACGTCGCGGCGCAACTGCAGCTGTTGTTCTTCTCAGCCCTGGCTTTCGCCGTGCTGATGCGCACCGGCATCTATCCGCCCGAACTGCCCTCGGTCAACCTCGACAGCGACTGGTTGTACCGGCGAGCGACACCGCGGGCCATCACGGCGCTGCGCGTGACCTGGAGGCAACTCGGCACCGGCTTCGGCGAATGGCTCAACGCCGGGACGGCGAGCGTCGGTGACCTCGTCAGCCGCCATCGGCGCCCGGCCGGTCTGCTGCTGCGCACCTGGCCCACCGGCAGCATGGCCTTGTGGGTCATGGTTATGTTGCTGGGTTATCTCGCGTTGTATTACTTGCGTTGAAGGGCATAGGATCCATGGACCGCGATAATGCGCCGCCGCCAACGCGAAGGGCAATGCCGCGCCATCTCCTCACCGTGCTGTACCCGGCGCTCGCGGCGCTGCCACCGCAGGACTGGGACGCGGCCCTGCGCAAGGCGCGATCTGCGGAGTTTGACACCTTGGAATGGTTGGGGGTGATCGGCGCTGTCGGGCTGGTCGCGTGGCTGCTGCAGTTCGATCTGCCGCCGTCAGGCGGCCGAGCGCCGCTGGCGTTGTTCCTGCTCCAGTTTCCCCTGGCCCTCCTCCTGCTGGCGGTGGTCGCCGGGCCGTTCTACCTGCGCCGTACCCGCCGCGGACTGGAGCAGGAGATCCGCAAACGTCACAGGCGCCGCGGCCCCGGCTGAGCGCCGCCTTCCGATGGAGGTCGCGCGCCATGCATACCACTTGCCATGAGCAATTCCCTGCCAATGTGAACGGGCAACACCATCGCCGTCTGCTGATTCCCGTCGATGCCACGGAACGCTCACGCTGGGCAATCCGCTACGTCCTGCACCTGCGGGACGCCGGCGTACCGGTTGCGGTAGCCCTGATTTTCGTCGCCGAGCCGATCACCGCCTGGGAGGTGCGCCGCTTCCTGACCGACGCCGAGATCGTCCGCTTTCAGGCGGATACCGGCCGCCACATCCTGGAGGATGCGGCGCGGGAACTGATCGCGGCGGACATCCCGGTCCAGCCCGTTTATCGGGAAGGGGACATCGCCTTCGAAATCGTGGACGCTGCCGAACGGCTCGAGTGCGATGAGATCGTCCTGCCCCTGCCCCATGCCCGCTGGGCAAAGCTGCTATCCCCCGACGTGGTGCGCGAGGTGATCCGGCGTCAGGGAGCGGTCAGGGTAACGACGGTGGCAGCCGACGGCAGACCTGAGGCTTCCCACCGGCACTGAGTCGGGCCATGGCTTGGCGATCCTTGTCCGCCGCGATGCGGCGGGCTGAAGGTTGGCGGGCGACCCGACCAAGGATGTGTTGCCGGGCTTGGCGATGATGACGCGGCTCGCGCCTGACGCGCTAAGGAACGCGTTTGGCGGTACACAGCCGCTTTCCGACCCGATGGGTCGGGTCGCCGGACATCATCCAAGCAGTAACTGACTGCTCCCCCGTCATGCGCGTGTCCACTGCCGTGTGGGCTATGGATGGGGCAGGCGACTAGCTGTTCACCGTCGGTCAAGAACCACGCACTCGCGCCGCAGGCTCCGCATGCTGCAACTCGACGCACGCTTCCGTGCGCGATGGCCATGAGCACGTAAATGGCGATGCGGGGCACGACCCACTTGGGATTCCGGATGTGCCAACTACGCACCAGCCTGCGCCCTGCGCCACGCCGCTGGCGGTGCGCCGACCATGCGCCGGAACGCGCGCGAGAACGCGGCTTCGGAGTCGTAGCCGACGTCGAGCGCGATGGCGGCGACGGTGCGCCTGGTCTCCCGCAGCAGCCGCGAGCCGAGCTGGATGCGCCAACTGGCGAGGTATTGCATCGGCGGCTGGCCGACGAACTGGACGAAGCGCTCGTGCAGCGCGGAGCGCGACAGGCCAACGTCATGGGCGAGATCGTCCACGCTCCACCCATGATCGGGGCGCTCGTGCATGAGCGCGAGGGCCTTGCCGACGTAGCGATCGCGCAGTCCCGCCAGCCAGCCGGTGGCGTCCTCGGGCAGAGTGTCGAGATAGCGCCGGGCGGCGTCGACGAACATCATCTCCGAGAGCCGCTCGAGCACGGCATCGCCACCCGGTCGCGGTGAGTTGGACTCGACCACGGCCTGGTCGATGACGCGCGACACCCAGTCGCCGGCGCGCGCCGCCGGCAGGTGGAGCATGCGCGGCAGCGCGGCGACCAGTGGATTGAAGGGCTTCAGGTCGCAACCGAGGAAGCCGCAGACGAGTACCGCCTCGGCCTCCTCGATGGGCAGGCGCGTCTGGTCGTCGACGACGCCGTGGCGTACGGTGATCGGAATGGGCTTCGGATCGTTGCGTCGCGCGATTACCCACTCGGGTTCGCGCCGGTTCGGCTGCAGGCCGGGGGCGCTCGAAATGACGTGACGGTCGCCTTGCGGGAACATGACGATGTCACCGGTGAAGAGCCTGACCGGAGGCAGACCCGATACGGCCGCCCAACCTTCGCCCTTGGCCACCATGTGGTACTCCATGACATGGTCGCAGCCGGGCATCACGGCCTCGGCGATTTCCTTCGCCGTCGAGGCCTCGGCAGACCACTGGTCGCGCAAGCTGACATAGAAGAACACGGCGCCGCGCAGGCGCACGCTGCGCAGCAGGTCGGACAGCGTGTCTCGGCTCATGGGACGGCCCCCGGTCGATCGCGGACGTTCGATCAAGTCTGGCGGACGCGCGGTGAAGCGTCAACGCGGCCGCCTCGGGACAATAGCCTCGCCGAACTTGATCGGCGAGAGGCTCAGGAGCGGGCAGGCATGTCCGCGCCGCGCAGCCTTCGAACGCAACCAACATCAAAGGAGAATTGCCATGAGTCCCGAACAGAGTGTTTGCACGCCGTCCCCCGCCGCCAAAGCCGCGCCCCAGCCCGGCATCGATTTCGCCGCCATCAAGCAGCGCCAGCAGGCCACGTGGGCCAGCGGCGACTACGCCATCGTCGGCACCACGCTGCAAATCGTCGGCGAGATGCTGGCCGAGGCAGTCGACGTGCGCGCCGGCGAGCGTGTGCTCGATGTCGCCGCCGGCAACGGCAATGCCTCGCTGGCGGCGGCGCGCCGCTTTGCCCGCGTCACCTCGACCGACTACGTGCCGCATCTGTTGGAGAAGGGCGCGGCGCGGGCACAGGCGGAGGGACTGGACATACGCTTCCAGGTGGAGGATGCCGAGGCCTTGCCGTTCGCCGATGGCTCGTTCGATGTGGCGCTGTCCACCTTCGGCGCTATGTTTGCGCCGGATCACACGCGGACTGCGCAGGAAATGCTGCGTGTCGTCCGCTCAGGCGGTCGCATCGGCCTCGCCAACTGGACGCCGGATGGCTTCATCGGCCAGCTCTTTCGCCTTATCGGCGCCTATGTTGCGCCGCCCGCCGGCATGAAATCTCCGGCTCTTTGGGGTACGGAACCGCACGTCGTCGAACTGTTCGGCGCGCATGCTGCGGACATCCGCACCGAGCGCAAGTTCTACAACTTCCGCTACCGCTCCGCCGCGCACTGGATCGATGTCTTCCGCAACTACTACGGGCCGGTGCACAAAGCCTGCGCGGCACTGGAAGCCTCGCAGCAGTCCAGCCTGCTCGAAGACATCGCCACGCTGCTCGGGCGCCTCAACGCGGGCGGGCCGGAGACGCTCGTCGTGCCCAGCGAATATCTGGAAGTCGTGATTACCCGCAAGTAGCGGGGGGCGGTGCGAGTGTCGCTTGCCACAGCCTCGGGTGCCGGTCACTGGACCCGGTATGCGCTGTGGCAGGCGACGCACTGCTGCGTGACGCGCGCGAGCGCGGCCAGGGAGGGCTTGATGTCGCCGGTTGCGGCGGCTTCGAGGGCGGCGACGGCCTGGCCCGGCGCGCCGGTACGGCATCCGGTGATTCGTGGCAGACGGCAACTTGGCGTCATGGTCGCGTCCGCGGTTGCGGGTTCACACAGGACTACCTGATTGACAACAATCGTCAGCCAAGCTCATCTGGTGCGCCCGACAGGCCGTAGCGTGATCGCCATCGGACGGGATCAGGAGATGGCGATCATGGCGATGAACCGAATTCAATTTCGACCTGGACTGTCAGGGAACCGGACTGCCGCTGGCCATCTGGTTCCTGGCGATCGATCTGATCAGCGCCTGCTGATTGCCGCCGCGTCGATAACACGGCAGCCCTTGCGTTCTCTCCGGGTTGCTGACGTTCATTGGCAATCAGCTTCCACGAACAACGACATTGCATCATCGGCCACAGCCGACCTCATGCCAGCAGACTGACTCGGTCCGATATGCACCAGTCGGCAGCCGCTCACCCGACGTCGCGTTGAAACTCAGCTGACCGACTCGGCACAAGTTTGTCATTTGACATGTATCCATGTTTCTATAAACTTGGAAGCATGGATACATTGATCGCTGCCGAAATTCTCGCCGCCCTCGGGCACGAGTCTCGCCTTGCCATCTTCCGCCTACTGGTCGAAGCCGGACCCGATGGCATCAACGCCACCGCCATCGGCGAGAAGTTGGGCATCCCCAACGCCACGCTTTCTTTCCATTTGTCGCACTTGAGCCGCGTTGGTCTCATCAAGGGGGAGCGGGAAAGCCGCTTCATCCATTATTCGGCCGAGTACGCAACCATGGATGAACTGATTGGCTTCCTGACGCGGAACTGCTGTCAGGGCAGCCAGTGCTTGCCGACGACCCAGGCCGTAGCAACCACCGCCAAGCGGCGCGCGAAGGTGAAGGCATGACGACAGCCACTCTGCGGCCAGGTCCTTGGGGTTGGCTCCTCATCGTTCTGATTGTCTGGGTTGCCGCTTATGCCAGCCTGATCCCCTTCGCTGATACCGTCATCGCACTGGTCGGCCTGACCCGTGAGACCCACATGGGCGAAGCGGTGCATTTCTTCTTCTACGACACTGCCAAGGTATTGCTGCTGCTTACCGGCATCGTCTTCCTGATGGGGGTGGTGCATACCTTCGTTGCCCCCGAACGCACCCGCGCCGTGCTGTCGGGCCGTCGTCTTGGCATCGGCAATGTCATGGCAGCCAGTCTGGGTGTCGTCACCCCTTTTTGTTCCTGCTCGGCGGTGCCACTGTTCATCGGCTTCCTCTCCGCCGGGGTGCCTCTCGGCGTCACCTTCTCCTTCCTGATCTCGGCCCCGATGGTGAACGAGGTCGCGCTAGCGTTGCTGTTCGGTCTGTTTGGCTGGAAGGTGGCCGCGCTTTACCTCGGGCTCGGACTCGCGGTTGCCATCGTCGCCGGGCTCGTCATCGGCCGGCTTGGGATGGAAAGGTATCTGGAAGACTGGGTGCGCGAGATGCAGGCCACGCAATCCGCCGACTTCGAGGCGAGCACGCCCACCTGGGCCGAGCGCATCGATGCCGGAGGGGCGCACGTCAGGGAAATCGTCGGCCGCGTCTGGCCCTGGGTGCTGGCGGGCATCGCCATTGGCGCCGGGATTCATGGCTATGTGCCGCAGGATTTCATGGCCAGCTTCATGGGCAAGGACGCACCTTGGTGGTCGATTCCCTCGGCGGTGCTCCTTGGCATCCCGATGTATACCAACGCGGCCGGCATCATCCCCATCGTTGAGGCCTTGCTTGGCAAGGGGGCGGCGTTGGGTACCGTGCTTGCATTCATGATGAGCGTGATCGCGCTCTCGCTGCCGGAGATGGTGATCCTGCGCAAAGTGCTGAAACTGCCGCTGATCCTCACCTTCGCCGGCGTGGTCGCCTGCGGCATCCTCGTCGTCGGCTACATCTTCAACGCGGTCCTGTAAGGAGTCCCCATGAAATCCGTCAAGATTCTCGGCACCGGCTGCGCCAACTGCCAGAACACCTACAAACTTGTGGAAGAGGTGGCCAGGGCCAAGGGGGAGGAGATCCAACTGGAGAAGGTCGAAGATCTCAAAGCAATCATGGCGCATGGTGTCATGAGTACGCCGGGTGTGGTCATCGATGGCAAGGTCGTGCATGCCGGCGGCGTGCCGGCGCGTGCCAAGGTCGAGGGTTGGTTCGCGTGACGATCAACGTCCTCGTTCTTTGCACCGGCAACTCCGCCCGATCCATCCTCGGCGAAATGCTGTTCAACCATCTGGGCCAAGGCTGCGTCAAGGCGTATTCGGCAGGCAGCAAGCCAGGCGGGGTCGTCAATCCCGTGGCCATCGAAACCCTGCAAAAGCACGGCATTCCCTGCGAAGGAGCGCGCAGCAAGAGTTGGGACGAATTCGCCCAGGCGGATGCTCCGCAAATTGACTTCATTTTCACCGTATGCAGCAATGCAGCGAACGAGACGTGCCCGATCTGGCCCGGCCATCCGACCACCGCCCACTGGGCGATACCCGACCCGGCCCATGTCGAACCCATGGAAGCTCGGCGCGTCGCGTTCGAGACGGCCTACCAGTCCCTGCACAAGCGCATTACCGCCTTCCTGGCCTTGCCGCTGGAAACCCTGTCGCGCGACGAGATCATTGCCGCCGCCCGGCGCATCCACGAAGAGGCATAACAGCCATGTCCGCACAATGTGAAGTCACCGCCAAGACTGCTGCGGGTGCGCCCATGAGCTTCTTCGAGCGCTACCTCACCGTCTGGGTGTTCCTCTGCATCATCGCCGGCATCGCCCTGGGCCAGTTCATCCCGGCACCCTTCCAGGCGCTGGGCAAGATGGAAGTCGCCCGTGTCAATCTCCCGGTCGGCCTGCTGATCTGGGTGATGATCATCCCGATGCTGGTCAAAGTGGATTTCGGTGCCTTGCACGAGGTCAGGCAGCATGTACGGGGGATCGGCGTGACCCTGTTGGTCAACTGGTTGGTCAAGCCGTTCTCGATGGCATTCCTCGGCTGGGTGTTCGTGCGGAATCTGTTCGCACCGATGTTGCCAGCCGACCAACTCGACAGCTACATCGCTGGCCTCATCCTGTTGGCCTCTGCACCTTGCACCGCGATGGTGTTCGTGTGGAGCCGGCTATCGAATGGCGATCCGCTGTTCACGCTGTCGCAGGTGGCTTTGAACGACACGATCATGGTGTTCGCCTTCGCCCCCATCGTGGGTTTGCTGCTTGGTATCTCCGCCATTACGGTGCCCTGGGATACGCTGCTTACGTCCGTCGTGCTCTACATCGTGATTCCGTTGGCACTGGCCCAACTATGGCGCAAGACGCTTCTTACCAAGGGACAAGTCCACTTCGATGCCACGATGGAGAAGATCGGACCATGGTCGATTGCCGCGCTGCTCGCCACGCTTGTGCTGCTGTTCGCCTTCCAGGGCAGGGCCATCGTCGACAAGCCGCTAATCATTGCGCTGCTGGCCGTGCCGATCCTGATCCAGGTGTTTTTCAACTCGGCGCTGGCCTACTGGCTCAACCGGGCGGTGGGCGAGAAGCACAACGTCGCCTGTCCGTCGGCGCTGATCGGTGCCTCGAACTTCTTCGAGCTGGCCGTCGCCGCCGCCATCAGCCTGTTCGGTTTCGAATCGGGCGCGGCGCTGGCGACCGTCGTCGGCGTGCTGATCGAGGTGCCGGTGATGCTACTGGTGGTGAAGGTCGTCAATACCACCAAGAGGTGGTACGAACGGGTCTAATGCCGTCATGTCGGGGCCGACCTATTCGGTGCCTACCGCGCTTCGTATTCCGTGAAAGCGCGGTTCATATTCGCGCGGTGAAGTTCACGGTAGTTCTCCAGATGACGGAAGGCCGACAGGTCGGCGTGGCGCGACAGTACCTCGTCCATCGGCTCCATCTCCTTAGCTGCCTTGCCGACCGTATCGGCGAGAAAGTCGTAGTAGTCGCCCGTCTCGCGCTGGGCCTTGGCAAGTTCGCAGACGCGGCCATGACCTGGCACAACGTACTCGGGCTTGAGTGCCGCCAGCGTGCGGAAAGACCGCTGTCCCTTCGTGACGCTTGACCACGGCAACACGCCGAGGATGCGGTCGACATAGACGAGATCGCCCGTGAAAATCACTTTGCGCTTCGGCAGATAGACCATGGCATCGCCGGGAAAGTGGGCGTCGGTGTAACTCAACACCAGCGATTCGCCTCCGAGTTCGAGGGCGACGCGATCTCCATCATGGGGCGATGGCGCCGGCAGCGGCGTCGTGCCCGAAAGACGCGTTCCCAACAAGCGTTCAAGACCTTGCATTTGTTGCTTGGCGAATTGTGTCTGCGTCGAAGCGGTGCGAGTTAGGGCGATGATCCGTGCTCCCTGGTGTGCAAAATGGTCGTTGCCCAGCCAGCGATGGTCCTGGCTCCCGGTATTGATTACCCAGCGAACAGGCCGGTCGGTGACGACGCGGATCGCTCGTTCGAGCTTTTCGGCGCCAAACTTGCTGGCACCCGAGTCGACGAGAATGACGCCTGACGGCGTGACGATGAAGCCGAACGTGGCGTTGAGGCCGTCGTTCTCAGGACTGCGCTGCCCAAGTGGCCCGACAATGGCATAGACGTTGTCGGTGACGCGCTCGGCTTGCGGTGTGTAGTCGGCATGAGCGCTGCACGTAAAGAGTGTTGCAACGACGGCAAGCAAGTATCTAAAGGTCATTTGTCTCTCTGGGGTCTTGGTAACTTGAGCATGATCTGCAAGTGCTCTTTCGAGCGCATGATAGCCCCGTCCTTTTCCAGCGAAGACAAGGCGCGATACAACGTCTCATGGGTCAGGCCAATCTCGGCCGCCACCGCCTTGAGGGACCCGTTTGCTTGAAAGATGCCCGCATCGTCGCTGTGCAAGCGGATGTATTGCAGCAGGCGTTCGGGTGCCGAACGAATCTGTTTCAGTTCATAGCGCAGACGCATGCCATGCAGGCTGCGTGCAAGATTGCCGGCGAACTCCCATAGCGTGGCAGGCTCGCTTTGCAGTCTGCCAACCATTTCATTCCGCGAATACAGCCAAGCGACAGAGGTCACCTCGGCAAGCACATCGCACTGATAGCGCTCGGAAAATAACGAGGCCTCGGCGAATAGTTCCCCGCCGCGAGCGACATGCAGAACAACAGTGCCACCATCGGGTGTCACGCGTTGCATGCGCAGCCGGCCACTCTCCAGGAAATAGAAACCGACGCTGCGGTCACCCATGCGGAAAAGGTAGTCGCCAGCTGACACATCGCGCTGGATCGGACTGACCCCCGCAATTATGGGTACCGGAAAGTGTGCGTGAGTCTGTCGTGTTTGCCTTGAAGTCGCGGTGTTCATGTGATTGCAATCATACAGTTTTGGCCGGGCTGCTTTGTATAGTCGTCGGACCGCAAAACAATAAAACCGAGTCGCGGATCATTACATCTCTGGAGGAGGCACCATGAAGTCGATCTACGCCCTTGTCGGCACCATCGCCGTTTCTGCCTGTTCGACCGCTGTTACCGTTCCTGCCGAGAAACAGGGCCTGGTCGAGTACTACGGGGCCCAGAAGACCATCTTCGATACCGGAAAGGCTGAAGGCAAGGTACCCATCGCCGCCATGTCGGGCAGCAACGGTGCCTACGGTGTCGGCGCCTATGAAGGACTGGATGGCGAAATCACCATCTACGAAGGCAAGCCTTTCGTCACCAAGGTGCGCGGCAATGGCTTCACCATGGACAACAGCACGAACGGCGCAGCGATCTTCGCCGCCTGGACGAAGAACATGGCGTGGCGCGACGAGCCGATACCCGCCGAGGTGAAGACGTACCTGGACTTGCAGCGCCATGTCAAGGCGCGCGCGGCAGCGGCGGGCATCGACACCGGCATGCCGTTCCCGTTTCTGATGACTGGCAAGCCGGCCGAACTGAAGTGGCATATCAACGTCGACCTCACCGAGGGCAAGCCGGTGACGCGCGAGCTGTTCGCCAAGTCGAAGGCCAATTACGTCATGCAAAACGAACAGGTGGATATCGTCGGCTTCTATTCCGAGAAGCATCCTGGTGTCTTCATCAGCGCCTACGCACCGGCCATCAAGGAGAAGGACGTGAAGAACACGATCCATATCCATCTAGTGACCAGGGACGGCAAGTCGGCCGGTCATATCGACGATCTGACCTTCGCTGGCGGCATGACGCTGCGCCTGCCGAAGAACTGATGGTAACTGGGGTGTTACCCCGACTTGCTATCTTGCTTGCACGATAGGGCATGCACGATGGCGTCGATCTCGGCCGGTTTTGTGAGGCAATGGTTCGCGCCCGCACGTATCGCATCGGCGATGGTCGTGGCGCTTGCATAACCGGTCTGCAGCAGGATGCACATGTCGGCGTTGATGGCGCGGAGTTTCGGAATCAGGCTGAGTCCGGACTCCGTGGCGAGTTGCAGATCGACGATTGCATACCCGGGTTCTACGGTAGCGAGTCGCATTGCCGCCTCGACATCGTGGGCGATTTCCACGGTGAACCCTCGACGCTCCAGTGCTCCGGAGAGTAGCCGAGGAAAATCCCGGTCGTCATCGACCGCGAGAGTTTTCCGCCCATCTGGCGACCGATTCGCCACCCGTTCATCCGGGGCGCAGTTTTTCAAGCGATCCATCGCCGCCTGATGTTGAACAGGCTCAGCACGAACAGGCCAACGCAGTAAGCCGCCAGAATGAGCAGGTCGAGGGCGATGGGCAGCGCGTTCCCTCCGCGCACTGCACCATGCAGCGCATCGGCACCGTAGGTCAGGGGCAGGAGCCAGGACACTGGCTGAAGCAGCAAGGGCAGGTTGCTGACGGGGAAGAACAGTCCGCACAGAAAGATCATCGGGAAACGAAAGAAGTTGGAGAAGGTCTGGGCCTCGAACACCTCGCTGACGGCGACGGCGATGAACAGGCCCAGGAAGGTGGAGGCGACCGAGATCAGGATGACGGCCGTGAGGAAGGTCCCCCAGGCGATGCCGGCGAGATTGGTGAGGAAGGCCGCCAGGATCACCGGCACGAAGGCGTTGGCTACCCCGAACAGGATGGCGCCACTGGACTTGGCCAGCATCAGCAACTCCAGGGGGATGGGGGCCAGCAGCAGCCGCTCGAAAGAGCGGCCCTTCTTCTCGAAGGTGACCGTGATCGCCAGCATGGAGGTGGTGCCGAACAGGATGGAGATCGCCGCCACGCCCGGCAGGAGCGACAGGATGTCCGCACCGCCTCCGGTGCGGATGAAGAACATGCCGGTCCAGGCCAGGGGGAAGATCAGTCCCCAGCTGATGTTGGGCGGCTTCAGGTAATAGGTCCGCACGTCCTTGAGCAGGATGGCCCAGAAGGCGATCCACTTTTTCACTGAGCGCCTCCCGTCTTTTCCCGTTCCTTCCCCATGGCCTCGGTGGCGAGACCGGTGACACGCACAAAGACCTCCTCCAGGGAAGGCCGCAGTCTGCGAGCCTCGGCGACTTCGATGCCCCGCTCTTCCAGAAAACGGACCACGGGACCCACGCGCACTGGCTCGCCCGCCTCGGCCCGGAGCATGCCGGGCTCAGGGCAGGTAAATGCCAGTCCCGGAAAGGCGGCAGCGAGTTCCTCCGGCACGCCGCTCAGGCTGCCGGCGATTTGCACCACATGCCTGCCTTGCAGCGGCTGGAGCAGATGCTCGACCGAGTCGATGCGCACGATGCGGCCGGCAACGATGAAGGCGATGCGCCCGCACAAGCGTTCCGCCTCCTCGATGTAATGGGTGGTGAGGAAGATGGTGGTGCCGGCGCGGTTCAGGTGGGCGATGCGTTGACGCAATTGCCGGGCGCTGGCCACATCGATGCCGGTGGTGGGCTCGTCCAGGAACAGGATTTCGGGCCGGTGGATGATCCCGGCGGCGATGGTGAGCTTGCGCTTCATGCCCTTGGAGTAGCTGCCGAACTTGCGGGTCGCCGCTTCGCCCAGACCGAAGGTGTCGAGCAGCTCGCGCGCCCTGTGCTCGCGCTCCCGCTTGCCCATACCGTAGAGTGCCCCGCAGAAGGCGAGATTCTCGAATCCGCTGAGTTCCGGATAGAGATTGCTCTCGTCCGGCACCACGCCGATGAGATGCTGCGCGGCCCGGGGCCGCTGCGTGCAGTCGATGCCGCCCAGCCGGATGGTCCCGGCATCCGGCCGCGCCAGCCCGGTGAGCAGGTTGATGGTCGTGCTCTTGCCGGCGCCATTGGGGCCAAGAAAACCGAACAGTTCACCGCGCCGCACGCTGAAGGAGATGCCTGCCACGGCGTCCACCGTCGCGAACCGCTTGGCTAGCCTTTCAACAACAATGGCATCGGGCATGGATACTAGGCGTCTCCATCAGATCGGCATTTCCCGCCACCGCCGGACAGAAGAGACTCTGTAATGGTGATCACGACTCGAAGCCCGGGGGACAAGCGCACGAGCGCACAGACGATTGCCGTCACGTCGCTGCGGCGACAAATCGTCGCAATACTCCCGCCTTGGGGACTAACGCACATCTCCCACGAGCAAGAGTCACTCGGGGAGAGCGCGCGCAGTGTTCATCATGGTGCGCCATGAAGATCAGAAGTAGAACCGTGCCGTCAGTTCTATTTTGTGCCGGTTCTGCTTCTCACCGAATTCGCTGTGGGAGTCGCCATGCAGCCAGGTGGCGCGCAGGCGCAGGTCGAGGTTGGTGATGCCGGTATAGAGCAGTTCCGGTGTCAGCGACCAGCTCTTGTCGGCGACGTTCACGATGGCCGTAACTGACGGAGTGAAATAGACAATGTCGAACGGCTCCTTCTGACTCACTTTCACGTAGAGATAACGGTCGCCGACATTGACGCGGCTGTAGGCCGGACTGATCTGCTTTGCCTTGTTGAACAGCATCGCATTGCCGCTGTCGACGAGCGAATGAAAGTCGGCCAGTTGGCTTTCCGAGTAGCCCGTACCATTGCGATAAACCTCGGCGATCCAGGTGGTATCGTTCTCGGTGAGGTAACGAAGACCCAGCAAATGGCTGTTGGCGTCGGCGACACGGGTAGTGACATTGCCGACGGCGTCGATGCTGCGTTGCTCGACGTCGCGGATGCGCGCCCACTCGCCATGGATTTCCAGCGCCGAGGTCAGATTGCGCGAGAAGTCGATGCCGAAACGCGGCGTGCGGCTACCATTGCCTGCCCAAACGAAGTCGATGTCGGTATCCAGATAGAGCAAATACAGCTTGGCGGCGGCATTGACGTGGTTCGGCTTGCCGAAGTCGCTGTTGGTCTGATTGCCGACCGGCAGTAGAACAGGGGTAAAGGCAACCGTCTTGAGGTCGCCCTCGAAATTGCGGATGAAATCCGCCGTCACCATGGTGTAGCCCTCGCGGGCCAGTTCGACATCGTTCGGGTCTTTCGGGCGCTCGACGAAGCCGACCGGGTTCCAGGCGTAGCCCTTGCCCCATTTCAGCACGACCTTGCCGATGTCGAGCGTGAAGCCCGGATCGGGCTTGAAGGACGCATAGGCCTCGTCGAAGCGGTTGATGCGTTCGCTCGTCAGGTCGTCGCGCCGGACCTCGGCGGAGCCCCTGAGATTCAGGCTGGCGATGCCTCTAGTGAACTTGGCGTTGAGCTTGAGGGTGCCGGTGTTGCGGTCGAGCGTATCGCGGTTCAGGCCGTTGAGCTTGTACAGGCTGCTGCCACGGTTGAGCCAGGCACGCTCCGACTTGAGCTCGAAGTAGCCGGAAAACTCGAACGGCTTCTTCTCGAACTCGCTGGCATCGAAGCTGAATTCCTCGGCTTGCGCAATGGCGGCAACGAGGCAGGCGCAAAGCGCCAGCGCCGTTTTCACTTGCGCCTCATTTGCGCAAATCCTCGACACGCGGCAGGTAATTCAGGGAGAACACCTCATCGGGGAACTCGCGCTTCTTGATGTTGGCGTAGAGCATCACCGACTTGTAGTCCTTGTAGAGCGGGCTATCCGTCTCGACCGTCGCCGGACGCTTGATGCCACCGCCGAAGTCTTTGATGTCCTTGAAGCGCAGCGTCTTGATCAGTATGCCGCTGGCGGCATAGCATTCGATTGTCATCGGCAGCAGCGCCTTCTTGTCTACCCACATCTTCAACTTGTCGTAGGCGACCTCGTTGGTCTTGGCCTTGAGCGTTAGCAGGTAGCCGTCCTTCTCCTCGGCCGCGGACTCGACGTCGTATTCGGCCGCATAGTCGATGCGCAGGATGTCGGCATTGTTGAACACGCCGCCCGTCACCGACTGCAGGCTGGTGATGCGCATCGGCTTGCCGACCTCGGGGATGTACAGCCACATGTTGTCGCCGAGGCGCAGCGTGGCCCGTCCCTTGTCGCTCTGCGGCGCGAGGAAGAGCGCGACGATCCTGTCGCGGCCCTTCTTCACCGAGTACAGCACGAACTCCTTCTTCTTGCCGTCCGGCTCGATGTTGATGAGCTTGCGCATCATCTCGTAGGACTCGGGCTCGAGATTGCGGTCGACCTTCCGGAGGATTTCCGTGCCATCGAGCGCCAGTACCGGCAGTGCGACCAGGCAAAGGATCAGGGCGAGCAGTTTCCTCATGGCGTAATTCCTAGACATGACGCAAGGCAGTGATCGGATCCATGCGCGAGGCCTTCCAGGCCGGCTGCAGGCTGGCGATGACGGCGACGGCGACGACCAGCACGGCAATGGTCAGCACGTCTCCGGCGGCGATGGTCGGCGCCATCACCAGGTCCTGCTGCTGGCCAAAGGCGAAGGTCGGACGCCAGACATTGATGCCGAAGATCGCGGCCAGGCTCAGCAGCACGCCGGACACGGTGCCGACAACGCCGAGCATCAGGCCTTCGGCGAGAAACAGCGAGAGGATGCGCCCCGGCGGCGTGCCGATGGCGGCGATGGTGCCGATCTCGCGGATGCGCTCGAAAACGGCCATGATCATCACGTTCATCACGGACACCAGCACGATCGATACGAGCATGATCTTGATGAATAGCGTCAGCATGTCGATCATGCGCGCCAGCGTGGCGAAGGGCGAGAGTTGGTCCCAGGTATGCATCTCCAGCGCCGGCTTGCCGCCTTCATTTCCGGTCAGCCCCTGCAGCGCTTCCTCGACTTGCCTGGCGGCCTTGCCGAGCCGCGAGAAGTCCTTCAGCCGCACGGCAATTTCGCTGACCTCGGGCTCGCTCATGCGTAGCAGCTCGCGGGCATCGTCAATGTGGATGTAGCCATCGCGTCCGCTGGGTCCGGAGATGCTTTCGAGGATGCCGCGCACGATGAAGGTCTTGCCATTCACCGAGCCGTCGCGGTTGGTCGCCACGACGACGACCGTGTCGCCGACCTTGGTCTTCATGCCGCGCGCCAGCAGAAGCGGTATGACGATCTGTCCCTTTTCGACCAGGGCGCCGTCCTTCCGGCCATCCACCAGGCGGCTTTGCAGCATGGGCACGGTCGCCGTCTCGCGCGCCGGGTCGATACCGGTGACGCGGATGCTGGTGGTCTCGGCGAAGTTGCTGTACATGCCGCCGAACTTGACGCGCGGCGACCATGTCTCGACGGCCGGGTTCGCCTTCAGCGTATCCTCGGCCTTCGCCACCATGGCCGGCTTCATGTTGAGGTTGAGCGGCAGACTGTCGATGGAGGCGACATAGCCCTTGCGATGCACCTGCAGGTGGCCGAGGATCGAGTCGGTGATCTGGCCGACCATCATCGATTTGAACGAGCCGGCCACGGCGATGAACAGCAGCACCGCAACCATGCCGATGACGATCAGCAGCAGCGTCAGCAGCGTGCGGCGGCGGTAGCGCAGCAGGTTGCGGCTGGCGATGGCGAGGACGTCAAGCATGGCGGCCTCCGCTTGCGTTGTTTGCCAGGCGGCCGTCCTCGAGGGTGAAGGTCGTTTCGGCCTCGCCCATGATCTTCGGATCGTGCGTCGAAAAAACGAAGGTGGTGCCGAACTCGTCGCGCATCTTCTTCATCAGTTCGAGGATGCGGTAGGCGGTGTCGTGGTCGAGGTTGGCGGTCGGCTCGTCGGCCAGCACCAGCTTCGGCTGGCTGACCAGCGCGCGCGCCACGGCGACGCGCTGCTTCTGGCCGCCGGAAATCTGGTCTGGCCGTTTGTCGGCCTGATCGGCCATGCCCACGGCCTCCAGCAGACGCATCACCTGCTCGCGGCGCTTTGCCGCCGGCCATTTCTGCACCATGCGCAGCGGATACTCGACGTTCTCGAACACCGTCAGCACCGGGATCAGGTTGAAATCCTGGAAGACGAAGCCGATGTGCTCGCCGCGAAACCTGGCGGCGGCCTTGCGGTCCAGCGTGGTGATGTCGGTGTCGAGCACTTTCAGGGTACCGCTGGTCGGATGGTCGAGGCAGCCGAGCATGTTGAGCAGCGTGCTCTTGCCGCTGCCGGAAGGGCCGACGAAGGCGACGAAGGACGAGGATTCGATGGCGAAGTCGACGCCCTTGATCGCCGGCACGTTGATGTCGCCGGCGCGGTAGGTCTTGGTGAGGCTTGTCGCCGCGACGAGACTCATGGCTGTTTCATCCTTTCCTTGAGCGTTGCCTGGACATCGGCGGTCGTCCATGTCCCCCGCACGCCGGGCGGCGCACCCTCGATCGCCGGGAAGTTCACCAGATCGAGCCGGCTGCCATCCTTGCGCGTGATCCGGTATTGGCCGTCGATGAGGATCACGATGGGAATATGCCCCGACAGGCCGACGGCGGCGAGTTTCTTTTCGCCCGCCGGGCTTTCGACATCGGTCTCGACGACCCTGAGCCTGGCGCCCTGCTGGGCGAGCCAGCCGCGCAACTCGGTCAGCGCCATTCTCACGGGCGGATGCGGCATGGCGAGAATTTCCACGGTGGGCGGCGCGGCAAAAGCCGGGCCGGAAACGACGGCGAGCAGCCCAAACCAGGCGGCGGCAACGACATGGCGGTGTGCATTCATCAACGGCTCCTCGGCAGCAACAATACGGCCCCGGCCGCCACGCCATAGGCGTCGAGATGGCCGGTCAGGGTGCGCGCGGGATCGGTGACATGCTCGTGAAAGCGCTCTCCCGGATGGGAGATGATCCCTTCCAGAGCCTCGCCGGAATGGAAACCGACGACTTCGGCAGTCATACGCGCGCCTGCGGTCTCGAACTGCCGCGCCATCGGCGCCTTGCTGCCGTGCCCGCCGAATTCGGGATGCGGCTCGGCGATCACATGCCAACGGTAATCCACGATGTCGCCACGGATCAGGAAGGGCCAGGGCCGATCGGCGGAGAGGCCCGCGGCAGCCGCCTGTTCGAGGATGAAGGCATGCAGCCCGGCCTGCGTCATGGCGCGCGGAATGGCTATCGCCTGCCAGTCCTGCACTTTGGCGGTCGCCAGCAAGGTCGCCTGGGCATCGCCGGCTTCGCGTTGCCCGACTTTCCCGTCCATCGACTTGCCGAAGCTCAACAACACCTGGCCGTCGAGCACGGTGATTTCGCCGCGCAGGTCGGCCAGCGCGCCCACGGCATACCAGCCTGGGCCGGCAACGGCGTCCTTCAGCGCCACCTTGGGCGCGTAATCCTGGCGATGCTGCATGCGCCTGAAGCTGCCGTAGTCCTTCACCGCCGGCGGTTCGGCGGCGATGGCGGCGGCGGCGAGGAAGGAAAGAAGCAGGGGGATGCGTTTCATCGCCTGTCTCACTTGCAGTTGTTATGGAGTTTCCACATCTCGGCATGGCCGATTGCCACGGCCCAGTCCGGCGGCGTGCATTTCGGGTCGGCGGCCCTGGCGGCGTCGGCCGCGGGGGCGGATGTGCCGGCCACGGCCGACGCAATCGGATCGACAGCCGGGAACCAGCGCTGGCCGACAAAGCCGATCGTGGCGAGAAAGGCGACCACGATCGCCGTCGCGCCGGCGCCGACTTTCTGACTGGGATGCGGCACAAAGACCTCGCAGACCCCGCCGGGGCAGTGCAGGGCCTGCTGCCGGGTAAAGGCGTTGTAGATCTTGCAGGCGAGGCAGATGCCGAAGGCGCTCTCGAAGAACATCAGCGTCAGGCAGGTGGCGCAGACGATCAGGTTGATCGGGCCGACCACGTTGTTGAGCACGATGAGATAAAACATGACGGCGGCCAGCGTCCAGCCGATCGCCCAGGCGAAGCGCTTCTGCGGCGCGCCGGCCCACTCCGGCGCCTGCTTGCGCACCGCGAAGCGGCCGAGGATCATGCTCGGCGAAAACCTCGGGTTGATGAAAATGCGGATCGAGAAGTCGATCAGGAAGGCGATGACGAAAATCTGCGTCAGGCGGAAGTTGCCCATCAGCCACGAGTTCATAAACGACACCAGGGCGAAGAAGAACAGGATGCCGGCGGCCGCCCGCACCTCGCGCTCGTTGAGCACGGGCACCTCGTAGCCTGCCACCGTTTCGCCGAAGCCGAAGAGCTTGTTCATGAAATCCTCCCGCAAAATCCAAACCAGAGCGCATTTCACCAGATCAATGTAAGGCGTGTATGTCAGGGGCGGGCCGTAGTGCATCGCCACGTTGCAAAGCCGCGGCTCGTTACGCTGCGTTACAAAGGCGCCATCCACGCCCGCCATGGGTCTTTGTCGTTCTACGCCGCGATCGAAAGCCTCGGGTGTTACCCGGCTGCGCGCCAGCGCGCCGCGGCGAATCTCCTGCAGCACGGTCATGCCGATGGTGGTGGCGCCGACCCGCGCGAAGGTGATGAACAGATCGATCAACACTTCCCATCTTTTTTGCCCGTCATGAGGAATCTCCGTCGCTGACGGCAAGCCAAAGCATAGCCGCGGGTACAGCGATGACGCATGATTTGCGTCATCTCTCGGTGAATCGCGGTGATCGCCATGCCGAGATATCTCCGGCCGGTCTTTTACATCCCCCGAACACCGATGCCCTGCGCGCTTGGTCCGGTCGGCCGGTTGCTGGCATCACTGGACCCGATAATTGACATGACAGGCCACGCGCTGCTGCGTGACGCGCGCCATCGCAGCCAAGACGGGCTTCAAGTCGCCGGTGAGTGGCAGAAGGTGGCTCGGTTTGTTTAGTCAGCGAACGTTTCCGCCCGGTGCCTGAGGTACCGGAGAAGTATTCGGACTCATGCCGCCGCGCGACATCGTCCCCATGGCGGCTTGCATACTGCGCATCATCGCTAATCTCCCGTCGCGGGCCAGCTCGCTGACTTCCATGGCGTGGGCCTGAAGCGCAGCGACCACCGTCGCGTCATTGGAGTTCTGCGTCACGATGGATCCCTTCTCTGTCGTCTCCACCTTGGTTTGGATCGCGTCCTTCTTCTCGAACAGGACGGGAAGTGTGGGGCTGAACAGATTGAATACCCTTCCCTCGTTGAGCCGACGCTCCATGCTGGCGACGTGGGCCTTGATGGTTTGGGCGATCTGCGGGTCGTCTGACTCGGTGACGGTCCGGATGCCGTTGGGCAGATTGGTCGCCGTGCGCTTGATTTTGTCGTGATTGTGGATCATGGCGTGAACCAGTTGCATGTCGGCGGCGAACGCTGAGTCCATGCGTCCGGCCATCGGACCACCCGTCGGGCCGCGGAACCCGGCCGCGCCCCCGGGCCCCATGCCGTGCATCATCCCCGGTCCCATCCCGCCGGGATGGGCGAAGGCGACTGCCAGACCGAGCCCCAACGACACGACCACTCCGACTACGATCTTGCTCGAGCGTTTCATGATCCACCTCCCGACAAATGGACAGATAAGCGACGGGGCAGGTTGCCCCGCCCCATCACGTCGAATCACGGAGTTAACGAGTCGGCGCAGCGAAGGGCGGCGCGAAGTTCGGACCGAAGCCCGCCCGCGGTCCATGCGGCTGGGGCAGCGTGATGCCCTTGTCCTTCGCACGCTTCTCCATCTCCGCGCGATTCGCTTCCGCGAGCTTCTGGCGTTCCTCGGGCGTCTTGGCATTGCGCATCTTCTCGATGAATGCCTGCTGCTCCTCCGACGTCATGAGTTGCTGCCCGGCCATCGGTGCGGCAAAGCCGCCGCGCATCATCATGCCTGGCCCCATGCCGGGGCCCATCCTGGCGCCTGCGCCCGGTCCGAAGCCCGGTCCGAAGCCGGCCCCCGGATGCGCGAATACAACAACGGCGGTGCCCAACGCCAAGGCAGCGGCGATGCCTGCGACCACTTTGTGACTGCGTTTCATGATTCGTCTCCTGTCAGTATTCCGTGATTGGCCAACGGACCATTCCGATTGACCAGATGGAAGGAATCCCTTCGCAACGACGACATTGGAGCACCGACGTGTAAGCAGGCAATGACAACACAGGGCATTCTTGTAGCGCACTGCGACGAGGCTTCCGCCTGACATACTGCGTTACATTATTCTTGCCGGCAGCCGTCGGAAGCCGATATAAATGCCGGCATGGACACCCCGGATCACATCCTGATCGTCGACGACGACGCGGAAATCCGTCGCCTGCTCACCAGCTATCTGCTCAAGAACGGGCTCAAAGTCACGGCCGTCGCCGACGGCAAGGCCATGTGGCGGGCGCTCGAAGCCGGTCGCATCGATCTGATCGTGCTCGACCTGATGCTGCCCGGCGAGGACGGTCTCACGCTGTGCCGGAATCTGCGCGCTCGATCGGAGATCCCGGTCGTCATGCTGACGGCGCGCGGCGAAGAAACCGATCGCATCGTCGGTCTCGAAATGGGCGCCGATGACTATCTGCCCAAACCCTTCAGCGCGCGCGAGCTGCTGGCCCGCATCAAGGTGATCCTGCGCCGCGCCCGCAGCCTGCCGGAGAATCTCCGAGCTGAGGAGGCCCGCACGATCCGCTTCGACGACTGGGTGCTCGATACGGCGCATCGCCATCTGGTTTCATCGGCGGGCGTCGTGACCCCGCTGAGCGGCGCCGAATATCGCCTGCTGCGGATTTTTCTCAGGCACCCGAACCGCGTGCTCACCCGCGATCAGTTGGTGGATCTAACTCAAGGAAAAGAGGCCGATCCGCTCGACCGCAGCATTGACGTGCAGGTCAGCCGGTTGCGCCACCGGCTGGGTGACGATCCGCGCGATCCACGCCTGATCAAGACGGTACGGGGCGAAGGCTACGTGCTGTCCGTGCCGGTCGCACGAGAGCCCTGATGCGCCTCCTGCCCCAGTCCCTGTTCGGGCGGCTCGTCCTGGTCCTGTTCGGCGGACTGATCGTGGCCCAGCTTCTGAGCGCCGCCATCAACTTCGCCGAGCGGGACCGGCTGCTGTTCCGGGCCAGCGGCATGCAATCGGGACAGCGCATTGCCGAGGTCGTCAAGCTGCTCGACTCGCTCAGTCCGCCGGAGAGAAGCCGCATTGTCGCCATCCTCAACGTGCCCCCTCAGGTAGTCACCCTGGAGCCTGCGCCGCTTCCCCAGGACGACGCGACCACCAGTGGCCCTCATCTGGCGATGTTCTCCGCGGTGCTGCGCGGCGCACTGGGCGAGGGCCGGGAGATTCGCGTGGCGATGCGCGAGGCCGCTACCACTTGGCCCCCGGGATTCATGCCCGGACGCCACCCGGCGATGATGGACAGCCCGTTTCCAAGGCCGGCCATTCACGGCCTGTTGATGGGCGGCGTGTTTTTTCTGGCACAGGTCCGATTGTCCGATGGCACCTGGGTGACCTTCGACACCCACGTTCCGCAGGAGTCGGCCGGCCTGCCGGGGCGCCTGCTGCTGACGCTAGCGATCCTGCTGGTTGCGGTGCTGCTCATATCGGTTATGGCGGTGCGCTGGGTGACGCGGCCCCTGCACGTGCTGGCATCGGCGGCCGACGAATTGGGGCGAGACATCCACCGGCCGCCTTTGCCCGAAAGTGGCCCGATCGAGGTCCGCCGCGCCGCCCACGCCTTCAACACCATGCAGTCGCGACTGGTACGCTTTATCCAGGACCGCACCCGCGTGCTCGTCGCCATGTCCCACGACATGAAGACGCCGATCACCCGCATGCGCCTGCGCGCCGATCTGCTGGAGGACGAGGACCTGCGCGGTCGCTTCGAGAAGGATCTGAAGGAAATGGAATCGATGGTCGGGCAAACATTGGACTTCATGCGCGGGCTCGGCGGCGGCGAAGCGCCGCAACCGGTCGATATCATGGCGCTGCTCGAAAGCCTGCAGGCCGACAACGAGGAGATGGGCCGGGACGTGATCGTCGAGGGCCGGGCGACGGCGCCGTACGTCGGCATCGCCCCGTTGCTTAAGCGCTGCCTGTCCAATCTGCTCGACAACGCAATCCTGTACGGCAAGCGCGCCCGCGTGGTGATCGAGGACAGCGCGGGAGCCCTGACCCTTCGGGTGCTGGACGAAGGCCCCGGCATTCCCGCAAGCGAGCTGGAAACGGTCTTCGAGCCCTTCTACCGGCTCGATGGCTCGCGCAGCCGCGAAACCGGCGGGACGGGCCTCGGGCTGACCATCGCGCGCAACATCGCGCAGACCCACGGTGGCGACATTTACCTCCGCAACCGTGCGGAAGGCGGACTGGAAGCCGTATTGACTTTGCCGCGGTAACCAAAGGACCCCGGCTGTTCTTTGACCCAAGCAGACTGATTCGGTTGACCGAATTCTTTCGTCGGTTCGCCGAATACCCCGTGCGCTACTGCCGCGACCACGAACGCGACGACCCGTGTCTGGTTTGAGGACCTGCGAATCGTCCTCCCCGGCCATGACGGAAGTTTCTTCCGCGGCGAGCGCTGCAGCGGCACGGTTCCGAGGACTGGGGGAGGGTTTTCCGGTTGCTCGACGATGGCACGGGCGAGCCTGTAGGCTGACCAAGTGTAACGGCTCGAACTGTCTGGACCCGGATTTGCAACCCCGGCGGCCTCTCGCATGGCATAAACCTGACGGGCTTCCAGCGGTGACAGGAACCCCAGTATCGCTGGACCCGGTCTTGATCTGCCCGCCGCCCATGGCTACGGCGAAATCGGCCATGGAACTGTCCTCCGTCTCGCCCGAGCGGAGGGAGATGACGAACCCCCTGCCAGCCTTAAGTCAGAGATGGATCACTCTGGTTCGTTGAAAGAAGTGCTGGCATTGCACGCGAAGCGGCACGAGATGCCTTCATTGATGAGCGAACGGGGGCCTTAGCTGTCAGCGCACCACCATGACGGCACATTCGGCATAGCTGATGACGCGATGGGTGACCGAACCCAGGCGCCAGCGGTCGAGCACGCCATGGCCGCGATGGCCGAGCACGATCAGATCGGCGCCGTGCTGTTGTGCATGGTCTAGGATGAGTCGTGCCGGGTGCCCCACCCGCAGATCGAAATGCGCCAATATCCCCTGTTGTGCGGCACGTGATCTCAACTTGTCCATCTGACCCTGGTGGAAGGCGCGCGAGTGTTCGATCACCGCTTCGGTTTCCACGTCCTCACCGAATTCCGGCGACTGCGCCACGGTGAGTACCCGCAGCTCGGCTTGGTAGCGCCGCGCCAGATCGGCGGCGAAATCGAAGGCCTTGTTCGAAGGGGCCGAGCCGTCGTAGGCGAGCAGGATGTTCCGGATCATGGTTTTGCCTCCAGGGGATTCTTTGCCGCGCCGACCGTGTCTTGTGTTGCAGCGGCGGCCTTCTCCTCGCACCGCAAGTGATGGTGGGGGAAGAAGAACGCGTTGGCGATCAAAGTCGGTATCACTGCGCTGCCGATGACCGCCGCTACCAGCGCCGAGTACTGAGCCTGATCGATGACGTGGTGCGACAGCCCAAACAGCGCCGAGATGGTGCCGAAGGTGAGTCCGGTGGACATCAGCAGCGTCGTATACGTGCCCTCCTTGACGGGCGAACCGAACGCTCGCGTCACGGGAAAGACACCGACGAACTTGGCCACCATCTTGGTCAGCAGCATGACCAGGAAAGCGCCGGGCGCCGCCACCAGCGCCGGCAGGGAGACGAAGGAGCCGGCGCGGATGAAGTAGAACGGCGTGAGCAGGCCGAAGGTCAGGGTGCGCAGGCGCCGCACGAGTGCGTGGTCCTTGCCCACCGTTCCCGCCAATACCATGCCGATCAGGTAGGCCGGCAGCACCGGTTCGCTATCGGCCCAGGTGGCGAGCGCGCCCATGCCGAAGAGGAAGAAGAGGAGGAATTTGGCTTCCAGTTCCGAGGGGCGGTTGCCGTAGCGCTTGAAGAAGCGCGGCGTCAGCCAGGGCATGACGAAGAACACCAGCGCGCCGACGCCGACGAAAACCAGTGTCTTGTAGGTGAACGGCGCGAAGATCAATCCCAGCGCCACCACGGTGCCCAGATCGGTAACGAAGCAGGCGGCGAGTACGGTCTTGCCGTAGTCGGTGACGTTGAAGCCGAATTCCAGCATCACGGCATAGACCACGGCCACCGAGGTGGTGGACATGGCGATGCCGGCGAGCCAGCTTGCCATCGGGTCCCAGCCCAGCAGCCAGCGGGCGGCCGCCGCGCAGCCCAGGAACGGGGCGAAGAAACTCACCAGACCGACGGCACCCGCTTCTTTCCACTTGAGCTTGAAGACCTTGGGATCCAGTTCGGCGCCGGCAAGAAAGGTGAGCACGATGGCACCGGTGCCCGAGAGGAACTTGATCCACGAGGCATCGGCTCCCAAGGCGGCGGTGCCCACCAGCGCGCCGATGAAGAGCTGGGCGATGGTGCCGACGACGATCTCGGAGAGCGCCGTGGCGATGCGCAGCCAGATCGATATCAGGGTGGCGGCGAGGGCGAGGCCCAGCCACAGTGCCGCGAGGGTCCAGGTTTCCGTCATGAGGCGTCCCTTCCATCGGCATTGCCTTGCGGATCGTCGGCATCGGGGTTGACCACACCGAAGCGCGCCGGAATGTGAGCATAGAAGGCGCGCACCCCTTCCTGCCGCAGCAGGTCGAGCAGGCGCCGCGCCTCGTCGTCGGTGACGATGAACTCCACCTCGACGGTGAGGCTGCCGGCCAGCTCGAAGAAGTGGTCGGTGTGCAGCACGTGGTGGCGGCCGAACCCGGCCAGGGCACGAAAGGCAGACCCGCCGCGGATGCCCAGCTTGTTAGCCTGCTCCAGCAACCAGTCCCACAGCAGCACGCCTCGATGGCGCTGGTTCTCGTGCAGGTAGAAGCGCAGAAAGGAGCCTTCCATCGGTTGTCTCCCATCGGTCAGTAATTCTGTCGTGACGGAATCACGCCGCGCACGCCGCCGCGCGGATTTGCTACATCGCCCCGGTAACGCGGAATGAGGTGCACATGCAGGTGCATGACGGTCTGACCCGCCGCCTCGCCGACGTTGATGCCGATGTTATACCCGTCCGGAGCGTGTTGCTCGTCCAGCAGACGCCTGCCTTGCTCCAGGAGGGCGAGCAGCGCCTGGCGCTCGTCGGCATTGGCGTCGAACCAGGTGGCGACATGGCGCCGCGGCAGGATAAGCAGATGCCCGGGAGTGACAGGGTATTTGTCCAAACGTGCGTAGGCCAGATCGTTCCCCAGCACCGCGCCTTCAGTCGCGCAGAAGGGGCAAGCGTTCATGCTGGCACCCCGCTCGCCAGGTCCCGAGGCTTGCGCCCAGGCCGACCGGCACAAAGCCGTACTTCCACGTCACTCCTTTCATCCTAGAAAAAGCTGTTCACCACCAAGGACACAAAGAACACCAAGGAAACTCAGGTACTTGGAGGGCATGTGGTGCTCACCCGCCGGGTGGAGGCATCCTTCCCGGCAACTATCGAGTTTTCTTCGTGTTCTTGGTGTCCTTGATGGTGCAAATGCGGTTTTCAGGTTCATCGATTCACGTCGAACCGAAGCGGGCAGGGCGGACGCAGGCAGGGGAATCGCAACTTGCAATGAGCCTACGCGCTCCGGGGTGCTCCGGGTATCTCGTAGGCATCATCAGCCGACCGGGTGAGCCGGTCAGGCGGTTAGAGGAGGAATGCCATCTCCTTGGGACAGTCTATCGCAAAGGGGCATCGGCGAACAATCGCACGTCGTCAGACTCATCTCGGGGGTGTCGCGTACCGACACACTTATGCGAGCGCCATATCGGCGCCGATCAGGACCCGGGGCCCACCGGCAGATCGCCCTGCTGGTCGCGCGGCACGAGGAAAAGCTTCGGATAAGCGCGCCAGAATGAACATCGCGCCGATCGTCACCACCCACCAGTAGGGGCGGACGACAGCCGGCGCAGGGTCTCGGCGCGGCCGGCCGTTGTTCAGTTCAGCGTGGCAGTTCCTCGAAGACGTTGGTCCACACGTTGAGGACCTGGGCGCCGCCGGCGGCATTGCCGGTCTGGATCTCCTTGACGACTTCCAGCTTCGCCATGTCGATCTTGTGCAGGTTGCCGTCGCCGGCGTTGGAGACGTAGCCCCAGCGGCTATCCGGCGTGAAGGCGACATGGCCCATGCGGCCCGTGCCGAGCTTGATGTCCTTCACCAGCTTGAAGCTCGTCGCGTCGACGATCGAGATGGCGTTGTTGCCGTAGTTGGTGACCACGGCGTATCTGCCGTCCGGCGTGTTGTAGGTGTGGCCGATACCGGTGCTGCCGGTCTCGATGCGCGTCACATAGGCCTTGGTCCTGGCGTCGAAGACCGCGATCTCGTTGCCCTCCGACTTGTTGCCCGGGCCGCGGTTGAGAATGAAGAAGTGGCGTCCGTCCTGGGTGAAGTTGCCGTGGTGGCCTTCCAGCACGTCCTGCTTCACCAGCGGCATGTCGACGCGGGCGATCTGCTTCAGATCGGGCAGCGAGTACACCAGCGCCGCCGGGCGCTCCTTGTCGCGGTCCTTGCCTTCCACCACCAGCCACAGTTCCTTGCCGTCCGGGCTGGGCACCGGGTAGTGCGGCTTGGAGGGCACCTTGATCTTGCGCACCGACCAGTCGCGCGCGTCGATGACGACGAGATGGTCGTCGACGCGGTCCACCGTGAAGGCGAGCCGCGAGTCGTAGCTCCAGGCGTTGTGCATCGAGGTCGGGCCCTTGGCCTGGCCGGCGACGTCGAGGTCGATGTTCTTCGCGATGCGGTCGCCGGCGGTGTCGATGAAGGTCACGCGCAGCTTGCCGCCGTCCAGGCCCCAGTGGTTGATCATGGCCAGGCGCCCGTCCGGGCTGACCGAAGGATGCTTGGGCCGGCTGCCGGTCTCGATGCGGGCGACGATCTCGCGCTTGCCCAGATCGAGAACGGAGACGGTGCGCTGGCCTTCCGCTTCGGCGCCGATATAGACCTTGCGCCCGTCCGGCGTGGTGCTGCCGAGGTTGGCGCCGGGGAAAGTCTTCAGGTTGGCCACCACCCCGTCGGTCGCCGGATCGACGAGGAAAGCGCCCTGGCTGGCGTGCAGGTGCAGAATCAGGTTCGGCCAGGCGACGGCGGTCTTCTGCGGCCTTCCACTTTCGTGGGCGCAGCCGGCCAGAGTCAATCCGGCAAGGACGCCGAGGGCGGCAAATGTGGTCTTGAACTGCATGTCTCCTCCTTGAATGGATCGTTCCGGCAGACGCCGGACAGGAAAGGGAACGCAGCATTCATGCCTGCCGGCGGGGAAAGGCAAAGTGCTGATTTGTCGATAAACGCCCTGCTTGAGTAGGGCGTTTTGCCCAAGCCGCGGCCATCGGCTCTGGCGAAACGCCATGACCGCCGTGACGCAGGGACTGACTTTTCAGCCGGCCAGCTTGCGCAGCAGGGTCTTGTAGTCGATGGCGAGCAGGCGCGCTGCCTCGGCCTTGTTGCCGCCGGCCTGACGCAGCACCTCGCGCACGTGGCGGCGCTCCATCTCGGCCAAGGTGAGCGGGCCGTGCTCGGCAGCGGCGTCCTCGGCCCAGCCGCGGCCGCCGAGGGCGGGCGGCAGGACTTCCGGCGGCAGGTCGCCGCGCTCCGGCGGGCAGAGGATCACCGCCTGTTCGATGGCGTTCTCCAGCTCGCGCACATTGCCGGGCCAGGGCGCCGCGCACAGGGCGGCCAGCGCCTCCGGCGAGAAGCGCCGCACGTTGCGGCCGTGGGCGCGGGCGTAGCGGTGCAGGAAGTGCTCGGCCAGCAGCGGGATGTCGCCGGCGCGCTCGCGCAGCGGGGGCAAGCGCACGGCCAGCACGTTGATGCGGTGGAACAGGTCGCGCCGGAAACCGCCGGCGGCGACCAGCGCTTCAAGGGAAGCGTTGGCGGCACAAATCAGGCGGAAGTTTGCCTCCGCCTCCCTCGCCGCGCCGAGCGGGCGCAGCCGCTTTTCCTCCAGCACGCGCAGCAGCTTGGCCTGCAGGGCGGGGCTGGTGGCATTCACCTCGTCGAGGAACAGCGTGCCGCCGTGGGCTTCCGCCACCAGGCCGGCGCTGTCACGAACGGCACCGGTGAAGGCGCCGCGCCGGTAGCCGAACAGCTCGGCTTCCGCCAGCGGCTCGGGAATCGCCGCCATGTTGATGGCGACGAAGGGTCCCTGGCCGGCGTGGATGGCTCGGGCAACGAGTTCCTTGCCGCTGCCGCTCTCGCCCTCGATCAGCACGCTGGTGCGGGTCGGCCGCACCGTGAGGATCCACTGCCGCAGGCGCGCCATGACGGCGCTCTCGCCGAGGAGGGCGGCGAGGTGGGGATCGTTTTCCGCCATGCGCCGGCCGAGTTCCGCCGCGTAGGCGCGCAGCTCGCGCTCCCGCTGCAGCTTGGCCAGCATGAGATCGACCGACTCCGGGCTGAAGGGCTTCGCCAGGAAGTCGAAGGCGCCGGCCTTCACCGCCGCCACGGCGTTCTCCAGCGTGGCATAGGCGGAGACCACCACCACCGGCACGCCGGCATCCGCCGCCCGCGCCAGTCGGATCACCTCCAGGCCGGAGAGGCCCGGCATCATCAGGTCGGTGAACACCATATCCGGCCGCAGCCGCCCGAGCAGGGCGGACAAATCGCCCTCGCCGGTAAACAGATGCACGCGGTAGTCGCCGCAGGACTCGATGACCCGCTGCAGGGTGCGGGCGACATCGGGCTCATCTTCGACGACGAGAACAAGTGGCTTCGTCTCGTTCATATTCGGCTATGCTACCAGCCGCCATGAGCCGCGCCACCCCCGCCGTCGCGCTGCGCCATACCCTGCTCGCCCGCGTCGTGCTGGCGCTCGGCCTGTTCATGGCCCTGCTCGGCACCGCGCTGTATCTGTCCATCGAGCATTTCGTCAGCGCCCAGTTTCGCGCCGTGCACGGGGCGGAAGCGCGCCAGTTCGCCATCCGCATCGCGGAAATGGCGCGCGACGAGCTGGAGCGCTTCGACGGCATGGCGCGGCTGCTCGCCGCCGACGCCGACCTCAACAACGCCGCCTACTATCATCTGTTCCTGGAAGGGGAGCGCGACCATCCCCAGGCGGCGGTGGAGCGCATCGCGCGCGCCTTCCGGCTGCATACCGTCGTCCTACTCGACGCGGACGGCGGCCCCGTCGCCCGCTTCACGGCGGGCGTGCCGGAGGGCGCGGTCTTCGCTGCCGGGCTGTCCGGGCGGCTCTACTGGCAAGAGAGCCGGGCCTGGGCCATGGCGCGCGCCCCGCTCATGCGCGACGACCGCGCCATCGCCCATCTGCTGCTGGCGAAGCCGGCGGAGGAGCTCTTCCCGCGCAATTTCCTCGACCGGCACGAGGCGCGCGCCGAATTCGCCGCCGAGCGCGGCGCCGGCCAGGCCATCGAGCTGCCGGCCGGGGAGCGTCCGGTGTGGCTGCGCCTGGAACTGCCCGACACGGTGGGACAGGCGCTGGCGGAGGTGAATCGCCTCGTCGCCGCCGGCGTCACCGTGGCGGGCCTGCTGCTGGTCGCCGGCTTCGCCGCCTTCCTGCGCTGGCAGATGGCGCCGCTTACCGAGTTGACGCGGGCGGCCGCCGCCATCGGCCGCGGCGAGTTTGGGCGCACGCTGGAAGCGCGCGGGCAGGGCGAGATCCCCTATGTGGTGAAGAGCTTCAACGCCATGAGCGCGGCGCTGCTCCGGCTGCGCGAGATGGAACGGCGGGTGGCCCACCAGGAGCAACTCTCCGCCATCGGCCGCGTCGCGGCGCGCGTGGCGCACGACATCAACAACCCACTCACCGTCATCGGCAACACCGCCCGCCTGATGCAGCGCGAAGCGGCGGATGCGCGCCTGCAGGCCGACCTCGAACTCATCCGCCACCACGGCGAGCGCTGCATGGACACGGTGCGCGCGCTGCTCGAATTCGGCCGTCCGGTGACGGTGGATGCGCGGCCGCTGGAACTCGCCGCCTGGCTGCGCTCAGCGGCGGCGCGCTGGAAAGTCGGCGCCGGCGACACGGTGCTCGAGCTGGAACTGCCGAAAGGCGGCCTGTCGGCGCTCGCCGATCCGCTGCCGCTGGAGCAGCTGCTCGCCAACCTGCTCGACAACGCCCGCCAGGCGAACCCCGCGGGGCCGATCCGGCTGCGCGCCGGACGCGAGGCGAATGAGGTGTTCATCGAGGTGGCCGACAGCGGACCGGGCTTCCCGCCGGAAGCGCGCGCCCATCTGTTCGAGCCGTTCTTCACCACCAAGGCTGGCGGCACGGGCCTGGGACTGGCCTCCGCGCAGGCCATCGCACGCGCGCACGGCGGCGACATCGAGATCGGCGAGCAGACCTCGGGCGGGCAGGTGAGGCTGCGCCTGCCGGCTACGCCCGCGTGAGGGCGCCGCCCCTGCGGTAGCCGGCCGCCTCCGCCGGCACCGGGATCAGGGCGCGGCCGACGATGGCCTCTCCTTCGGGGCCGTAGAGAAAATCCAGCAGCGGACCCATGCGCGGCGGGTCCATGGCCCGGAACACCATCAGCAGCGGTCCTTCCAGCGCATAGCCGCGCCGCCGGCGGATGCCTTCGGCCGGGGTGATGCCGTCGAGCGCCAGCACCTTCAGGCGGCCGGCTTCCACGAGCGGCCGGGCGAACACCCAGCTCACCACGCCGAGGCCGCCGGCGAAGCGCGACACCGTGTCCACGATCTGTTCGTCGGTGTCGACGAACAGACCCTTCGGGCTCCACTCTGGGCGGTTTTTCAGCAGCAGGTCGCGCACCGGCTCCAGATATTCCGGGCAATGCTTGCGGATGACCAGCGCGATGGGTCGATCTTCGCCGCCGAGTGCCTTCCAGCGCGCAACGGCGCCGCGTGCCGCGCCGCGCAATTCCTCCATGCGGATGGCGGAGACGGGATTGGCGGGATGGACGACGACGGCCTTGAGGTCGCGCGCCACCGGCAGCCAGGGCATGCCCTCGGCGCCCGATCCCTTCACCGGGCAGCACAGGCCGCCGAAATCGGCCGTGCCGCGCCGCACGGCGACGATGCCGTCGTCGCAGCCGCCGCCGTGCACGACGAGGCGGCCGCCCTGCGCGCCGAAGCGTTCGGCCAGTTCGCGCATGGCGCCGAAAGCGAGGATGTGCGTGCCCTGGAAGACCAAATTGCTGTCGCGGCGGGTGCTTGTCGTCAGCAGCGCGGACGGCCGGCTGCGGCAGACATCACCTCCGGATAAAACCGACACGCGACGCGACCAAGCTGGCGCGGAGCAAAGGGCAGTGGCTGCGGCAAAGCCGGCGAGAAGACGGCGGCGGGCAGGATCGATCATCGAAAAATTTTCATAATATCCAGACTTGTTATCGACGTCCAACATCATTCATCGTCTGCGGCAGACTTGAGGGGCCCGACTTGGACTCTGCAACAACTTCACGATCTGACTTTATCCGGGTTTTCGTCTCCGCAGCAGCGCTACCAGAGCGAACGCGGCGAATCCCGCCCCAGTGATGAACGTGAACGCCGCGCCGAACAGGTCCCAGAGCGCTCCCGCGAGGGCGCTGGCGACGAGCATGGCGAGGCCGCTCATCAGGTTGAAAAAGCCGTAGGCGGTGCCGCGCAGATCCGGCGGCGCGGTGTCGGCCACCATCGTCGCCAGCAGGCCCTGGGTGATGCCCATGTGCAGGCCCCACAGCGTGATGCCGGCCCACACCCATGTCCAGTGGCCGCTGTATGCGAGCGCCATATCGGCGGCGATCAGGACGGCGAGGCCCAGGGCGAGCAGGTGGCCGTGGTTCATGGTGTCGGAGAGCTTGCCGAAGGGATAGGCCGACAGGGCGTAGACCACGTTCATACCGATCAGGACCAGCGGCGCGAAGGCCACCGGCAGGCCACCTTGCTGGGCGCGCAGGACGAGGAAGGCCTCGGAGAAGCGTGCCAGGGTGAACATGGCGCCGATCGCCACCACCCACCAGTAGGCCGAGGAGAGCCGGCGTAGGTTCTCGCGCCGGATGGGGTTGACGGCGCGCTGCTGCGAGGGATCCTTGTCCGGCTCCTGCACACCGAAGACAAGCAGCGCCACGGCAAGGAAGCCGGGGATGATCGCCACCCAGAATACGGCGCGGAAGTCGTTTGCCCAGAGGAGCATCAGCCCCATGGCGAGCAGCGGGCCGAGGAAGGCGCCGACCGTGTCCAGGGATTGGCGCAGGCCGAACGCCGCACCGCGCACCTCGGGCGGCGCGATGTCCGCCACCAGCGCATCGCGCGGCGCGCCGCGGATGCCTTTGCCGACGCGGTCGATCAGCCGCGCCGCCAGCACCAGCCCGGCACTGGTGGCGAGCGCGAACAGCGGCTTGGACAGTGCACCCAGCCCGTAGCCGAGGACGGCGAGCGGCTTGCGCCGGCCCCAGTAATCGGACAATGCGCCCGAGAACACCTTGACGATCAGCGCGGTGGCCTCCGCCGCCCCCTCGATCAGCCCGACTACCAGCGCGCTCGCGCCCAGGGCGGTGACCAGGAACACAGGCAGCAGGCTGTGGATCAGCTCGGAAGAGATATCCATCAGCAGGCTGACGATGCCTAGCGCCCACACGGCCGCCGGGATGCGGGGGCGGGCGGAGGGCGCCATGCTTCGAGCCGGTGTGTCGGGCTTCATCGATACGTCATGCCGGCTCGAAATGTTCGATCACCAGTTGCACGCTGGACAAGCCGTTGAACTCGTTGATCGCCAGGCGATAGGCAGCGTGCATGGTGGCCGACGGCGGCGCGGTGAAGTTGAACTGGATGGCATCGAAGCGCGCCGCGCCCTTGCGCAGCGTCAGCTTGAGATGCTTGTCCTTGAGCACGCGCTGGCTGTCCACGGCGAATTCGTCACTGAAGACGGGCGCCGGAAAACCCTGGCCCCAGATCTCCCGATCGAGCATGCGGGCGACGTCCAGCGTCGCATGACCGGTTTCCAGCATGCCGTCGGTCTCGATGGTGCGGGCGAGGTCGGAGGGCTCGAGCAGCTCGCCGGCAGTGCGGGCGAAAGCTTCCGCGAAGCGCTCGTAATCGGCTTCGCGGATGGTCAGCCCCGCCGCGGCGGCGTGGCCGCCGAAGCGCAGGATCAATCCCGGCGCCCGCTTGGCGATGAGGTCCAGCGTATCCCGCAGATGCAGTCCCGGGATGGAGCGGCCGGATCCCTTGAGCTGGCCGGCCTCGCCTTCGGTGGCGCGGGCGAAGGCGATCACCGGCCGGTGCACGCGATCCTTGATGCGCGAGGCGACGATGCCCACCACGCCCTGATGCCAAGCGGGATCGAACAAGGCGAGCGCGGGCGCGGCATCGTCGGAAAGCCGGTCGAGCATGAGCAGCGCCTGGTCCTGCATGTCGGTTTCGATGGCGCGGCGCTCGCGATTCAGCGCGTCGAGCTGCTGGGCGATGTTGAGCGCGCGCGCCTCGTCGTCGGTGATCAGGGACTCGATGCCCAACGACATGTCCGCCAGCCGGCCGGCGGCATTGAGCCGCGGTCCCAGGCCGAAAGCCAGATCCCAGGTGGTCGCCTGGGTGGGATCGCGGCCGGCGACGCGAAACAGCGCCCGCACGCCGGGCTGCATCCGGCCGGCGCGCATGCGCTGCAGGCCCTGGGCGACCAGTATGCGGTTGTTATGGTCGAGCCGGACCACATCCGCCACGGTGCCGAGGGCGACCAAGTCGAGCAGGCCGGCCAGGTTCGGCTCCTGTGTCGCGGCGAACGCGCCGCGCCGGCGCAGTTCCGCCCGAAGTGCGAGCATGACGTAGAACATGACGCCGACGCCGGCCAGATGCTTGCTCGGAAAAACGCAGCCCGGCTGGTTCGGATTGACGATGACATCGGCCTCGGGGAGCTCGGTGCCGGGGAGGTGATGATCGGTGATCAGGGTGGCGATGCCCAGGCGGCGCGCTTCGGCGATGCCCTCGCAGCTGGCGATGCCGTTATCCACCGTGATGATGACATCGGGCTCGCGCTGGGCCGCCAGGCGGACGATCTCCGGCGTCAGACCGTAGCCGAACTCGAAACGGTTGGGTACCAGATAGTCGATCTCGGCGCCGAAGGCGCGCAGGGCACGCACACCGACGGCACAGGCCGTGGCACCGTCGCAATCGTAGTCGGCGACGATGAGCAGGCGGCGCCCGGTATGCAGTGCGTCGGCCAGCAACGCAGCGGCGTCGCCGACCTTGTGCAGCCGCTCCGGTGACAGCAGCGCCGTGAGTGCATAGTCGAGTTCCTCGTGCCGGCGCACGCCGCGGGCGGCGTAGAGGCGGGCGAGCAGCGGATGCACGCCGCCGTCGGACAGGCGCATGACGGCGCCGGCGGGCGTGGCGCGGGTGACGATGCGCGTCATGGCATGTGCCCGGAAGGAGCGAGGCTAGCCAACGGTAGCGGCCGGCGCCAGAATTGCCACAGGGCGGCGCGCTCGATGCTCACGTCGATGCGGCTGGCATCACCGAGCGCAGTCAGATCCAGGCGCGCGAGTCGGCCGCGTCTGACTGCCGCCAGCGCGGGCGCGAACCAGTTGGTCTCCAGTCGCGCCAGTGCCTCGCGCCAGGCATCGCGCTCCCGTTGCCGCGCCGCGCGCGCCAGTTGGTCCAACACCACCAGTGTGCCATCCTCGCCGGCGGCGAGGGCCGAGGTGTCGAAACAGGCACCGGGCTGCCGATGCTCCGCTGCCGCCAGTGCCGCCAGTCCGCGCGCCAGCGGCTGCGCGCCGATCATCAGGGCGTAGGGTGATGACAGGCTGCGCGGCGCGATTCCGGCGCCCCAGAACCAGACGCTGTTGATCATCGGTCGGCCACCTTCCTCACGGACACGATTCACCGGGTGACTGTGCAGCACCATCTGAATTTCGTTGAGGTGACGATGCCAGCGCACGGCGTCACTGCCGCTGGGCATGAAGGTGTTGATGCGCCGTCCGACCGCCTCGGCCGGCGGGTGCGTGCGCAGCACCGGTACATCGTTCAGACGCAGATACCAGCGCTCGGTACTGGCGGCGTGGAAGCGCCCCAGTTCGCCGCAATGCTCGTTGAGTGCGACGATGAGTTGTTCTGCCTCGTGATCCTCGATGGCCAGGTCGCTGCTGTCGGCAAGCACCAGGAACTCCCGGGCGAAGTGCAGGCCGACGGGGTCGGCGCAGATCCAGGATGTGCTCGCGGCGTCGGGCCGCGTCATGCTCTGCGGCTCGGCGGCCTCGCCGGCCAGACGCAGCGCACCATAGGGAAGCTCTTCGCCGTTGAGGCCGAAGCGCTCGGCGAGCCAGCGCTCGGCGCCGACGGCCGGTCGCCAGTTCCGCCGCCCGCGGCCGAGGAGCAGCTCGAGAGCAGGCAAGGGCAGATCCCGGGTGGCATCGCGCAGAGACTCCGAAGGCCAGAGCAGGCCGGGAATAAAGAAGTGGCAGTGCATGGTTTGGTGTTACGCGCGGCCGAGTGTAGCATAGCGGCCACCATGAACTACGAGCTGTTCATCGGTCTGCGCTACACCCGTTCCCGGAAGCGCGAAAAGGGCCGCAATCGTTTCATCTCCTTCATCGCACTGGTCTCCATGCTCGGCATCGCCCTCGGCGTCGCGGCGCTGATCGTCGTGCTGTCGGTGATGAACGGCTTCCAACAGGAACTGCGCAACCGCATCCTCGGTGTGGCTTCCCACGTCCAGCTCTCCGGTTTCGACGGCGAACTCGCGAACTGGCAGCAGGTAGCCGAGCGTGCTTCCAGCCATCCCAGCGTCAAGGCCGCCGCGCCCTACATTTCCGCCCAGGGTATGCTGTCCTTCGACCAGACTGTGCGCGGCACGCTGGTGCGCGGCATCCTGCCCGACGCCGAGGAGCAGGTGGCCGATTTCAGTCGTCATATGCGCAGCGGCGCGCTGCAGGCACTCGCGCCGGGCGATTTCGGCATCATCCTCGGCGTCGAGCTGGCCCGTGCCCTGCAGGTGGTGCCGGGCGAGAAGGTGACGCTGATCGCGCCCCAGGGTCTGGTGACGCCGGCGGCCATCCTGCCGCGGCTCAAGCAGTTCAAGGTGGTCGGTGTATTCGAAGCCGGCATGTTCGAGTATGACTCCGGGCTGGCGCTGATTCATCTGCAGGACGCGCAGGCGCTCTACCGCATGGAGGAGCGCGTCTCCGGCGTGCGGCTCAAGCTCGACGACTTGTTCGCCGCGCCGCGCGTCGGGCGCGAGCTGGCGCGGCTGGTCGGCGGCGAGGTGGCGGTATCCGACTGGACGCGCAGCCACGCCAACTTCTTTCGCGCCGTGGCCATCGAGAAGAACATGATGTTCATCATCCTCTCGCTCATCGTTGCCGTGGCTGCGTTCAACATCGTGTCCACCCTGATCATGGCGGTGACCGACAAGCAGGCCGACATCGCCATCCTGCGCACGTTGGGAGCGAGCCCCGGCAGTGTCATGACGATCTTCATCGTCCAGGGCGTCGTCATGGGGGTCGTCGGGCTGATCCTGGGCGTGATCGGCGGCATCGTGCTGGCGAACAACCTGGACATCCTGATTCCGCTCATCGAGCGCGCCACGGGCACCCAGTTGTGGAGCAAGGAGGTCTATTACATCAGCGAGCTGCCCTCCCAGGTGCAGACGCCCGATGTGATCGTCATTACCACTATCGCCTTCGCGCTGACGCTCGTGTCCACGCTGTATCCGAGCTGGCGCGCCTCCCGCGTCAATCCGGCGGAGGCACTCCGGTATGAGTGAGGGGTCGCGGATGAGCGGTGAGGGGCAACCTCCCGGCCGTGCGGCAGATGCCGACGGCATCGTTCTCGCCTGCCGCGGGCTGCGCAAAGTCTTTGTTCAGGGCAGGACGGAGGTGCCGGTTCTGCTGGGCGTGGATCTCGACGTCGGGCGCGGCGAGCGGGTGGCCATCGTCGGTGCCTCCGGTTCGGGCAAGAGCACGCTGCTGCATCTGCTGGGCGGACTGGACGCGCCCACTGCGGGCAGCGTTCATGTCCTCGGCCGGGACATCGGCTGCATCTCCGAGGTGGAGCGCGGGCGGCTGCGCAACGAGTCGCTCGGCTTCGTTTATCAGTTCCATCATTTGCTGCCGGAGTTCTCGGCGCTGGAAAACGTCGCCATGCCGCTGCGCATCCGTCGCCTGGCGCGGCGCGATGCCGAGGAACGGGCCGCCGCCATGCTCGGTGAGGTCGGCCTCGGCCATCGCCTAAGCCACACGCCGGGCGAGCTGTCGGGCGGCGAGCGCCAGCGCGCGGCCATTGCCCGGGCGCTGGTGACGCAGCCGGCCTGCGTGCTCGCCGACGAGCCGACCGGCAATCTCGATCGTCATACCGCCGAGAGCGTCTTCGATCTTATGCTGCAGTTGAACGAAGCGCACCGCACCAGTTTCATCATCGTCACCCACGACCATCGCCTTGCCGCGAGAACCCAACGTACCCTGCAGTTGCAGGACGGAACCCTGGTTCCCGCCTTGGCCGATTTGCCCGGGTGAGGGAAGAACTTACTTTACCGCAGAGGACACAGAGGACGCAGAGGCAAGACGAATCGCAGAACATTCCTCGCCATTCACCCTGTTGGGTGAGCCATCGGCTGTTCGCATCCCATCGACTCTCCTCTGCGTCCTCCGTGTACTCTGCGGTGAGCCGCTGTTCCTGCATTTTCTTGCACCCCTCAGCGCAGCGAGGCGTAGCGCGCCAGACCGATGCCTGCCAGCACCACCAGCCCGCCGATTGCCTGGACGGCGGTCAGCACTTCGCCCAGCAGCGCCCATGCGAACAGCGCCGCCATGACCGGCTGCAGCAGCAGGCCGACCGAGGAGAACGACGCCGGGAGATGGGCGACGGCGTAGGTGATGAGGCCTTGGCCGAGCAGTTGCGGCACGATTGCCAGCGCGACCAGCACCCACCAGCCCGTGGCCGAGTCGGGCAGTAGCACCTCGCCCGACCAGACCAGGTAGGGCAACAACGCCAGGCAGGTGATGGTACCGCTCACCGCCATGATGGCGGAGGTCGGCCAGCCGGTGCGTGCCTGGATGACGGAGAGCTGGTAGCCGGCGTAACACAAGGCAGCCGCCAGGGCGAGGGTGTCCCCGGCCAGTTGTGACTGGCTGGCGAAGAGGCTGGCGTGTACAAGCAGAGCGGCGCCGACGAGGGCAAGCAGCAGGCCGAGCCAGAACATCGGCCGCGTGCGCTGTTTGAATAGCAGCCAGGCGCCGAGGGTGACGAACACCGGCGCGGTGTTCACCAGCAGCGTCGAGTTGGCGACGGAGGTGAGTACGATGGACACATGCCAGATGCCCAGGTCGCCGGCGAAGAACAGGCCCGCCAGGATCAGCGGACGGAATGACATACGGGAAGCGCCGGGTTGCCGGCGCCGGGCTTCGCGCCAAAACCACAGCCACGCCAGGGGAAGGGACAGCAGCACGCGCCAAAAGGCTGTTGCCACCGGACCGGTCTCGGCCAGTCGCACCAGGATGGGCGCGAAGGCGATGCTGGTAGCGCCGGCGAGCAGGGCCAGGGTGGCGGCCGCGCGCCATGCCGCGGGTGCGTCGCGGCGATCGTCGGTCGCTGGCACGGCCTGGCGCCGTCAATCCCGGGGGGCGACGGCGTGCCCCAGTTGCTCGCGCCCGGCGGGGGTGGCCATGGCGACGACTACGCAGCTCGGCCGCAGTCCGAAGCGGCCATCCGGATTGAATATCCGGTCCTTGGCCGCGCGTACTGCCACGAGCACGTATTCGGGACTGCGCAGATGCAGGCTCCTAGGGGTCGCGATTTGAACTGCTCGGGCACCTCCACCTCGTCAAGCCGCACCCGGCGCTCGGTGCACAGCATCTCGTCGAGGAGGGGAACGACGTGGGGACGTATCATCGCCGAGGAGATGCGCCGGGCGCCGGTGAAGTCCGGCGAGATGACGATGTCGGCGCCTGCCTTGGGCAGATTGTCGGTGTTGCGCAATTCGTGGCAACGCGGCGCCACGCGTCCGCGAGGATTTAGCTGCTTGGCCGCTAGGCAGACCATGAGATTCCTGCTGCCGCTGCCGGTGACGGCGAAGAACCCCCGGGCGTCGCCGATGTCGGCAGCGAGCAACTGATCGTCGTCGCTGGCATGCGCGGCAGCCGGGTGTGATGTATCCGGTGCAGCGCGCCACGGCGCTGCCGCTTGAGCCGGGCGACGAGCTTGGTGCTGACTCTCATGCTTGGCGCCGGCGCTGGCGATGCCGCCAGGCCCGGATGAGATACAAGCGCCAGGCCGCTTTCACCGCGAAGAAGCTGATGGCGGCAAGGCCGGAGGCCAGGAGCACAAGCCCCAGGGCGAGGGGCTTGCCAAGCCCGATCGTCCAGTCGGCAATGGCGCCGACCCAAGGACCGAAACTGGCCAAGTCGAACGCCGGCGGCTCGACGAACTCGCCCGCTCCGCCCAGGATCAGCTTGCCGATCTGGTAGGCAACGAGGTAGAGCGGCACGATCGTCAGCGGGTTGGTGTAGAGCGTGGTGAACAATGCCAAAGGCAGGTTGACGCGAAATACGAGACAACAGATCGCGGCGCCGAGCATTTGGAAAGGTCCGGGAATCAGGCCGCAAAACATGCCCACGGCAACGGCACCGGCGGCGGAGTGACGGTTCAAATGCCATAGCCGCGGGTGCAGCAGCGTGTCGCCGAACATCGCCAGCCAGCGATTGGTGCGGATCGTCTCGTGGTCGGGGAGGTGGCGTCGAAGGTGTTTGCGCATGGCCGGCCGTAGGAAAGGATTGTAGCCGAAACCCGCCATCGCCGAGGGTCTGCCGCGACCGTCGCAAACACCCGATAATGCCGTCATGCGCCTGTCGATCCTGTGTTTCGCTTTGGGTGTCTGGTTATGCCACGAGCAAGGCGATCTGCCGGGCTGGCCGGATCTGGGCGCATTGGCCGGCGCGACCGTGGCGCTTCTCCTCGTCGCCTTTGCCCTGCGGCGGCGGACGACGGCAGTCCTGCCGGTGGCGCTTTTCCTGGCCGGATTTCTCTGGGCGGCGGCCATGGCGCAGTGGCGCTTGGCGGATCATCTGCCGCCGGAAAACGAGGGCCGGGACGTGCGCGTCTCCGGCGTCATCGCCAGCCTGCCGCAGGCCTACGAGAACGGTCAGCGCTTCGATTTCGAGGTCGAGGAGGCCGATGCCCGCGTGCCATCCCGGCTCTCGCTCGCGTGGTACCGCGGCTTGCGCGACGATGAGTGGCACCGCTTCCAGGAAGTGCATGCGGGCGAGCGCTGGCAACTCACGGTGCGCCTGAAGCGGCCCCACGGCAACCTCAATCCCCTCGGATTCGATTACGAGGCCTGGCTGTTCGAGCGCAACCTGCGCGCCACGGGCTACGTGCGCACGACCCGCGAGACACTGCCGAACCGGCGGCTGGACGAGTTCGTCGCCCGTCCGATGCTTGCCGTCGAGCGCTGGCGCGAACGGGTGCGCGCCCGGTTCCTGGCGGCTCTGCCGGAACAGCCGTATGCCGGGGTGCTGGTGGCGCTGGCGGTGGGCGACCAGCGCGCCATCGATGCCGGACAATGGCAGTTGTTCAATCGCACCGGCATTACCCATCTTATGAGCATATCGGGTCTGCACGTGACCATGGTCGCCGGGCTCGTGTATGGGCTGGTTGGATATCTATGGCGCCGCTCGCCCTATCTTGCGCTGCGCCTGCCGGCGCAGAAGGCGGCGTCCGCGGGGGGCTGGCTGGCGGCATTCATCTACTGCCTGCTGGCGGGATTCGGGGTGCCGGCCCAGAGGACGCTCTACATGCTCAGCGTGGTCGCCGCCGTGCTCTGGCTGGACCGGACCAGCGCATCGAGTCGTGTGCTCGCGCTGGCGCTGCTGATCGTGTTGCTGTTCGATCCCTGGGCGGTGCTTTCGGCGGGCTTCTGGCTGTCCTTCGGCGCCGTCGCGGTGCTGTTCTCCATCGGCAGCGGACGGCTGGGCCGGCAGCCGTGGTGGGCGGAATGGGGCAGGGCGCAGTGGGCGGTGAGCCTGGCCATGATCCCGGCGCTGCTGGCGCTGTTTCAGCAGTTCTCGCTGGTGTCGCCCGTGGCCAACGCTGTGGCGATCCCGATCGTGAGCCTAGTGGTGACGCCGCTGGCATTGCTTGCCATCGTCACGCCGCTGGATGTGCTGCTCTGGCTTGCTCACAGCATACTTGCCGGATTGATGACTCTGATCGAATGGTTGTCGGCATTGCCGCTGGCCGTCTGGCAGCAGCATGTGCCGCCCGCCTGGGCACTCGCGCTGGCGCTGACGGGCTGTGCGGTGCTGCTGCTGCCGCGCGGGTTTCCGGGCCGATGGGCCGGGGGCGTGCTCCTGTTGCCGCTGGTGGCGGTGCTGCCCGATCGCCCCGGGGAGGGCGAGGTGCGGCTCACCGTACTCGATGTCGGCCAGGGACTCGCCGTTCACGTGCAGACGCGCAACCGCGACCTGATCTACGACACCGGCCCGCAGTATTCACCCGATGCGAACAGCGGCAATCGCATCATCGTTCCCTACCTTCGGGCCCTGGGTGTGCGGCGCTTGGGCGGGCTGATCGTCACCCATCTGGACAAGGACCATTCCGGCGGCGCCGCATCGATCATGGAGGTACTGCCGGTGGACTGGGTCGCGAGTTCGCTGCCGCCGGAGCACGAGTTGCGCCGGAGCGCAGCCGGTCACCGGGCCTGCTTTGCCGGCCAGCGCTGGGATTGGGACGGCGTGCGCTTCGAGATTTTGCATCCGCCGTGGCAGGATCACGCCCGGCGCGTGCGCAAGAGCAACGACATGAGCTGTGTGCTGAAGATCGTCGGCGCTGCCGGCAGCGTTCTGCTCACCTCCGACATCGAGATGCCATCCGAGTGGAAGCTGCTGGCCAGCGACAGGAAGGCGCTGTCGGCCGATCACCTGCTCGTGCCGCACCACGGCAGCCGCACGTCCTCCACCCCGGAGTTCGTGGACGCGGTCGGCGCGCGCACGGTGATCGTTCCCGTCGGTTACCGCAGCCGCTTTCGCCATCCTCACCCGGAAGTCATCGCGCGCTACGAGGCCCGCGGCGCGCGCATTCTGCGCACGGACCGCGACGGCGCCGTGACGCTGCGCCTCGGCCCGGCGGGCACACAGATCGAGCTCGAACGCGAGCAGCGCCGCCGTTACTGGCACGGCTCGTGATCCCCGGGCGCTGCGCGGTTTTGCCTGCTGCGGTCTGGCTGATAGACTCTTCACCCTCGCATGGCAGGAACTCACGATGTCGTTACTGGAAAAACTCAAGGATCTGTTTTTTGCACCAACTCCGCAGCGGCCGGAAACTCCGACGCCGCTGCCCAAAGGCATGCGCAGCCGCAGCGTGCAATGCATGAGCGCCAGCGGCCTGCATCGCATGGCCTATGTCGAGTGGGGCGATGCCGACAACCCGAATGTGCTGATCTGTGTCCATGGCCTGACGCGCAACTGCCGCGATTTCGATTTTCTCGCCCAGTCGCTGGCGCGGGAATACCGTGTCGTGTGTCCCGACGTGGTCGGGCGCGGCCGCAGTGACTGGCTCAAGGTCGCCGACGGCTACGGACTGCCGACCTACGTCAATGACATGATGATGCTCATCGCCCGACTCGACGTGGACAAAGTTCACTGGCTGGGCACCTCGATGGGCGGGCTGATCGGAATGACGATGGCAAGCCAGGAGCATTCGCCCATCGAGCGGCTGGTGCTGAACGACGTCGGCCCGCTGATCACGGGTGCCTCGCTCAAGCGCATCAGCGAGTACGTCGGCAAGGCGCCGCGGTTTGCCACCATGGACGATGCCGAGAAGTACATCCGCCTGGTGGGCGCGCCATTCGGTCCGCTTAGCGATGCGCAGTGGCGCCATCTGACGGTGCATGCCACGCGCGAGACGCCGGAGGGTGAGGTCGAGATGGCCTACGATCCGGCCATCGCCCAGCCGTTCCGCAAGGCTTTCGCCTTCGGCAACGTGGATCTGTGGCCGATCTACGACGCCGTGCGCTGTCCGACGCTGGTGATGCGCGGTGCCGAGTCCGACCTACTGCTGCATGAGACGGCGGTGGAGATGTCGCAGCGGGGACCGAAAGCGCAACTGGCCGAGATCGCCGGCGTCGGTCACGCGCCCATGCTCATGGACGAGGGGCAAGTTCGCGTCGTGCGCGAATTTCTTACCGGCCACTGAGGCGTCGGCCGCTCGCGCCGCACATCGTCAGAACCGCGGCCGGTCGCGCGACGGAATGCGGTACATGTAGATCGCCAGCCCGAGGCCGAACAGCGCCAGCGCGATCTGCAGATATGGGTCGGAAACGAAGAATACGATGGAACTGGTCAGCGTCAGTGCCATGAGCACGATGGCGGTCAATTTGATCCGGTAGGGGATGCTGCGATAACGGCGCCATTCAAGGATGGTCGGCCCGAAGGCGCGATTGTTGAGCAGCCAGTTGTAAAAGCGGCGGGATGCCCGGGCGTAGCAGGCGGCTGCGAGCAGCATGAACGGTGTCGTCGGCAACACCGGCAGGAAGGCGCCGAGAATTCCGAGCCCGACGAATAGCGTACCGAGGCCCGCGAACACCAGGCGCACGGTCATGGATTCGTGCTTGCGCATCTCTGCGCTGTAGTCGCGCCGCTCCACGGTTGTAGTCAGTCCCATCGAGTCATCGTTGCCCCGCGCAATGATAGCGGTTCCGCCGGAATCCGGCCTTCGCTGCGGGGATGGCTTGCGCTGGCGTTCTCGTGCTCCCGCTCCAGACGGCTGAAGGTGATTGGCTCAACTTGCCTGCCAGCCTGTCGTTACTCCCCTGTGACAGAGCCCTGCCCCGAGCGCGGGGGGAGCGGTGACGACGGCGCGCAGACGCCGTAATGGGCGACGCGCACAGGAGAATGGAAATGCTGGAACGTCTCAAAGTCCGTAGCCGCCTGGCGCTGGTTATTGCCGTGGCGGCCGTTGGTTATGTGCTCTTCGCGGTCGCGTCGGCCTATTCCTTGCACGATGCCATGATGGCCGAGCGCAAGGTCAAGAGCCGCAATCTCGTGGAGGCGGCGCTGAGCGTCGTTGCCGACGCCCATCGCCTGGCCCAGGAAGGCAAGCTCTCGGATGCCGACGCGCGTACCCGCGCCCGGGATGCCGTGCGGGCCATACGCTACGAGGGGCAGGACTACTTCTGGATCATGGATACGCAGCCGGTCATGGTGATGCATCCCTTCAAGCCGGAACTCGACGGCAAGAGCATCCACGAGACGAAGGACAGCAACGGCAAACTTCTGTTCCGGGAAATGATCGAGGTCGTGCGCAAGGATAAGGGCGGCTATGTGCACTACATGTGGCCGAAGCCGAACGACAAGACGCCGCTGCCCAAGCTCTCCTACGTCAAGGGTTTCGAGCCCTGGGGCTGGATCGTCGGGACCGGTATTTACATCGACGACGTCGAGCAGGCCTTCCGCGCCCAGTTGTTCAATTCCGCGCTGTTGCTCCTGGCGATTCTCGCCGTGGTTGTCGCGGCGTCCGCCCTGGCGTCACGAAGCATCCTGCGCCAGCTCGGCGGTGAGCCTGCCCAGGCGCTGGAGGCTATGCGCAAGGTGGCGGGCGGTGACCTGACGGTTGAGGCTGTAGAAAAACCC
>JRYG01000325.1_pt1 | contig 119604 bp, 105 predicted proteins | sample 235341 | NCBI WGS metagenome assembly JRYG01 (sample SAMN03074218, study PRJNA261478) | activated sludge metagenome | biome: Wastewater Treatment Plant; feature: Wastewater; material: Activated sludge; isolation source: activated biomass of a wastewater treatment plant treating hydrocarbon... ...
GTTCAGTACTTCGCCTACATCATCCAGCCCGGCCGAGGCCGCTCCCATCAGCCGGTTGAGCCCCTCCACCATGTGGCGGAACTGGTGCTTGAAGCGCTCCACATCGCCACGGGCGGAAAAATCGCCCCGGGCAGCCGCGTCCACAAGCATCATCAGCTCACCATTGACGGCCAACAGGGTGGCCTTGACCTCGTCCACCGCCTGGGTAATGCGGGCGCGCTGCCCCGGCATGCGCTCGATGTCGAGTTCCAGATTGCCCTCCGCGTACTGCCGGACGACCTCCACCACCCGCATCTTCACGTCAATGTGGGACTGCACCAGCTCGTTCACGCCGCGGGCCACCTCGGCATAGGCTCCCGAAAAGCCGCTCGGGTCGATGCGCTCGTCAATCCAGCCCTCGCCGTGTTTGCGCGCCATTTCCTGCTGGGCTCGGATCAGGGCGTTGATGCGCTCCATTGCGCCATTGATCCCCTGGGCAACCGTGCGCAGTTCATCGGAACTGGAAACCGTCAAGGACTGACCCAGCTCGCCCCGCGCCATCCGGTCTACGCCCGCCACGATGGTGTTGACGCCCACCACCACGGAGCGGCGGAAGGCGACGAAGAAATAGATCGCCGACGCCAGCACCAGCACCAGCAGCATGCCAACCCGCACCATTTCGCTGATCACGGCGCTGATCCGGTTGGCCAGGATTTCGTCCAGGGCCGGCAAGGCGTCGTCCAGCAGCTTGAATACGCCGTCCACCGCCTCGGTCCCCTTGGCAAACACCTTGGCGCCCTCCACCACGATGGCGGGGGCCTCCAGCACGTCCTTGCGCATCACCATGCCAAAGCCGTCCAGCGCGCCCTGGCTGGCGGCAAGCTGGCTTTCCAGCGCCCGGCGCACCGTGGCGTTGGCGCCGAATGCCTTGTCCAGACCGGCCCGTAAACTGGCGACGTTGTCGTTGAAGAGCCGCAGATTGGTGGAAAGGTAGATCCGTTCGTCCACCGTCAGGGTCTTGCGCTGGGCCACGCCAGCGCCCTTGCCACGGGTGGAGGCCGCCAGTTCCGCCAGGGCGGGCAGGCGCACGGTGGCCGCATCCATCACGTAGTAGGAATCCAGGTCCGGGTCCAGGGTGAGGTTCGACTTGTCGGCCACGGTACCGATGTAAGCCAGCGCGGCGGCGATCAATTCACTGTGCCGCTCGAAGCTTTCGGGAGCCGTCATGGACCCGGCCCGGTTACGCAGGAGATTCCACTCCCCACGCAGCGCGGACCATTCCTGCAGTACCGGCAGTTGCCCGCCCAGCGCCTTCAACAGGCTGTCGCCCTTGTCGAAGGCGGCATCCACCTGGGCCGCAAGTCCTTCGAGCTTGCCGGCGGCCTCCTTGCTGCCCGCCAGCGCCATCTGGGCCGTGCCGCGATGGGCTTGCAGCGGCTGAATCAGCCCGCGCACCGGCGCGATGGCCCGCACCCCCGCCCGTTCCTTGGTGGCGAAGTCGATGGTCGCCAACCGGGACTCCACGAAGTAATAGGCCAGGAAGAGGATGGGCAACGTGAAAATGCCCCCCAGCAGCAGGATCTTCTGGGGAAAGCGAAGAGATTCCATCACCCGGATGGCCGGGCCCAACAGCTTGTCGCTCAGGTTCATGGTGGAGCTTTCGTCTAGGTAGCGGGGGGTAGCGCCAATTCCGGAGGTGGTTCAGTGCACGGTGGTTTCCACCAGCCCCATGTCGGCGGAGAGCATGAGCCGTTCGATATCCATCACGATCAGCATCCGCTCATCCAGCGTGCCCAGTCCCCGCAGGTAGGCCGTATCCACCGCGGACGAAAAATCAGGCGCCGGACGCACCTGCTCCGCCCCCAGGCTGATCACGTCCGACACGCTGTCGACCACCATCCCCACCACCCGGCCGCCCACGTTCAGAATGATCACCACCGTGAACGGCGTGTACTCCGCCGCTCCAACTCCAAACTTGATCCGCATGTCCACAATCGGAACAATCGTCCCCCGAAGGTTGATAACCCCCTTGATGAACGATGGCGTGTTCGCGATCGCCGTCACCGCGTCGTAGCCCCTGATCTCCTGAACCTTCAGAATGTCTATCGCGTACTCTTCCGAACCCAGCGTGAACGTCAGATATTCCTGCGCGAAGGCGCCCGGCTCAAGGGTGATGGATTTTTCCTGGGTGTGTGCCTGCTGCATGCCTGTCTCTCCGGTGGTGTGTCCACTGCCAGGAATTAACGACAGGCGGCCATGCTTCTTGATGGCGGAGGTGGAGACCCCCTGCCCGGAAAACATAAAGCCACCGGACCGGAGCCCGATGGCTGTGCTGCAACGACGGGGCCGGAATCCGGCGGGAGCGGCGGGCCGGGCCCACCGTTACCGGGCAGCGTCGCTCAGAACTCCGCCCATTCGTCCCCCGAGGCGGGTGCCGCTACAGGCGCGCCGTTGGCAACCTTGCGCACGCTGGCGGCACGCGCCCTGGGTGCGGACGGCGTGGCGCGCTGGCTGGGCGCAGTCCGGGACACCCGGCCAGAGGCACCGGCCCCGCCGGTGAGGCTGAAACGGGCCACCGTCTGCACCAGCCCTCGCACCTGCTCGTCCAGACTCTCGGCAGCCGCAGCAGCCTCTTCCACCAGGGCGGCATTCTGCTGGGTGACCTCATCCATCTGGCTCACGGCCTTGCTCACCTGCTCGATGCCGTTGCTCTGCTCCCGGCTGGCGCCACTGATCTCGGTCACCAGACCCGCCACCGAGCGGAAGGAGGTCACCACCTGATCCATGGTGCTGCCCGCTTCGGCCACCAGGCGCGCGCCCTCGTCCACCTTGTCCACCGACTCGGCAATCAGGGCCTTGATCTCCTTGGCGGCCGTGGCGCTGCGCTGGGCCAGATTGCGCACCTCGGTGGCCACCACGGCGAAGCCGCGGCCCTGTTCCCCTGCCCGGGCGGCCTCGACAGCAGCGTTGAGCGCCAGGATGTTGGTCTGGAAGGCGATGGAGTCGATCACGCCGATGATCTCGGAGATCTTCTTCGAGCTCCCCTGAATCTCCTGCATGGTGGCCACAACCCGCTTCACCACCTCGCCGCCACGCGCCACCTCGTCATTGGAGGTGTGTGCCAGATCATTGGCCCGACGGGCATTGTCGGCGTTCTGGCGCACGGTGCCGCTCAACTGCTCCATGGAGCTGGCCGTCTGCTCCAGGCTGCTGGCCTGCTCCTCGGTCCGGCTGGAAAGATCCTGGTTGCCCTGGGCGATCTCGCTCACCGCGCGGCTGATCACCTCGGCCGACTCCTTGACCTGCCCGATCACCCCGGCCATCGTCTCCAGCACGTCGTTCACACCCGCGCACAGGGTAGCGATCTCACCACTCTTGTCCTCAAGCCCGATGCGCAGGCTGATGTCCCCGTCGCGGGCCGCTTCCACAACCGCCTGGGTCTCCTCCACAGCGCGCTGCAGCGCGCGGGAAGCAAGAACCTGGGCGGTGACATCGGTGGCGTACTTCACCACCTTGAAGGGCTTGCCGTCGGCATCCAGGATCGGGTTGTAGCTGGCTTGGATCCAGATTTCCCGTCCGCCCTTGCCCACCCGCATGTACTGGCCGGCGTCGTACTCACCGCGGCCGAGTTTGTCCCAGAACTGTCGATACTCCGGGCTTTGACGGTATTCGGTGCTCACGAACAGGCTGTGGTGCTGACCCCGGATTTCGTCCAGGCGGTAACCCAGCGCACCCAGAAAATTTTCGTTGGCGGTGAGAATGCGGCCGTCCAGGCTGAACTCGATCACCGCCTGGGATTTGCTGATGGCCGCCATTTGCCCGGACAGGTCTGCCGCCCGGCGTTTGTCCTCGGTAATGTCGGTCGCGTACTTGACCACCTTGTAGGCCTGGCCGTTGGCGTCGAAGACGGGGTTGTAGCTGGCCTGGATCCACACCTCGCGTCCGCCCTTGCCCAGACGCTTGTACTGGCCGGCATCGAACTGGCCCCGGCCCAGGCGCTCCCAGAACTGCCGGTACTCACTGCTCTGGCGGTACTGGGGATCGACGAACATGCTGTGGTGCTGGCCGCGGATCTCGTCCAGCTGGAAGCCCAGCACCTGCAGGAAATTGTCGTTGGCGGTGATGATCCGCCCGTCCAGGCCGAACTCGATGAAGGCAAGCACCCGGTTGATCGCGGCCATCTGGCCCCGCAGATCGACCAGCTCGGCATCGTGCGCCGCCTTCTGCTCAACCTGCCCTTTACCCAGCAATCTGTCTACGATTCCCATACTGTCTCCCTCAGACTGTTCTTCCTTGGCGCAGCCGCGACTCGACCGCGCGAACCATTCAGTGCCGGCGATCCATCAAGGCCATGTCGGCGGAGAGCATGAGCCGTTCGATATCCATCACGATCAGCATCCGCTCATCCAGCGTGCCCAGTCCCCGCAGGTAGGCCGTATCCACCGCGGACGAAAAATCAGGCGCCGGACGCACCTGCTCCGCCCCCAGGCTGATCACGTCCGACACGCTGTCGACCACCATCCCCACCACCCGACCGCCCACGTTCAGAATGATCACCACCGTGAACGGCGTGTACTCCGCCGCTCCAACTCCAAACTTGATCCGCATGTCCACAATCGGAACAATCGTCCCCCGAAGGTTGATAACCCCCTTGATGAACGATGGCGTGTTCGCGATCGCCGTCACCGCGTCGTAGCCCCTGATCTCCTGAACCTTCAGAATGTCTATCGCGTACTCTTCCGAACCCAGCGTGAACGTCAGATATTCCTGCGCGTGGGGCTGCTGCGACAGGGCGCCCGGGGCATCGCTCGCCCGGCCGGCCTGGCTCTGAGTTTCCAACATGACAACCTCTCTCCCGGTGACGACTCCTCCCGCCATTACGGCCTTCACGACAAGGACTTGAACGGGGAATACCCGCCGAGCCATGCGCGGCCGCGAAAAAACTTCGGGCCATCCAGCTCACGCCGGATGGCCCGAAAACCGCCCGCTGGAAACTCCCTCAGGCGGCGGCAGGCAACTCGCGCCGAGCCATGCTCACCAGAGCCGGCACATCGAGAATCAACGCAACCCGGCCGTCGCCCATGATGGTGGCGCCGGAAATACCGGCAACCCGGCGATAGTTGGCTTCCAGGCTCTTGATCACCACCTGGTGCTGCCCCACCAGGGTATCCACCAGCAGCGCTGCCTTGATGCCATCGGACTCGAGGATGACCACGATGCCCTGTTCCAGGTCGGTACTGGCGGGTTGGACGTTGAACACCTCATGCAGCGGCACCAGCGGCAGGTATTCGCCCCGCACGTGCAGCAGGCGGGCAGCGCCTGCCACGCTCTTGATCATGGCGCGAGTGGGCTGGAGGGATTCCACGACATAGTTCAGCGGCATGATGTAGGTTTCGGCGCCCACTGCCACCGACATGCCGTCCAGGATCGCCAGCGTGAGCGGCAGACGCACCGTGATGCGGGTGCCGATGCCGGCCATGCTCTCGATATCCACCCGGCCACCCAAGGCCGTGATGTTCTTCTTCACCACGTCCATGCCCACGCCACGGCCGGAAACCTCGGTGATCTGGTCGGCCGTGGAAAAGCCAGGCTCGAAAATGAGTTGCCAGACCTCGGCATCGCTCATGTTCTCGGCCAGCGGCAAGCCGCGCTCCCGGGCCTTGGCCAGGATCTTGTCCCGGTTCAAACCGTTGCCGTCGTCCCCCACCTCGATGACGATGTTCCCGCTCTGATGGGAGGCGGTGAGGGTAATGGTGCCTTCTTCCGGTTTGCCCTTGGCCTTGCGCGCCGCCGGCGCCTCGATGCCGTGATCCAGGCTGTTGCGCACCAGGTGAGTGAGCGGATCGGTGATCTTCTCGATCAGGCTCTTGTCCAGTTCGGTGCCCTCGCCATTCAGGATCAGGCGCACTTGTTTGCCCAGCTTCTGGGAAACGTCGCGCACCACCCTCGGGAAACGGCTGAAGACCATGGAGATGGGCATCATGCGGATGGACATCACCGATTCCTGCAAATCGCGGGTATTGCGCTGCAGTTGGGCAATGCCGTCGAGCAGGCGCTCGTGCACCACCGGGTCGATCCGGGTGGCGGACTGGGCCAGCATGGCCTGGGTGATCACCAGCTCGCCCACCAGGTTGATCATCTGGTCCACCTTCTCCACGCTGACGCGGATGGAGCTGTCGGCAGCCCCCTTGCCCGCGGCCGGTTTGGGGGCACCGCCGCCCGCCTTGGCGGGCGTGGATTCCACCACTTTCAACGGGGCGGGAGAAGCTTTGGCTGGGCCATCGCTGGACAGACGCTCAGGGTATAGACCGTAGCCGGGGCCTTCGATGATGGGGAGCTCCCCTTCGGGGCCCGCCAGGACAGGCGCTTGCACAGGCGCGCCCACGGGCTCAAACAGCCCGTAACTGCCATCCTCGGCCTCGACCGCCGGCGCTGGGGGCTGGGGGAGCGCCACGGGCTCGAAGAACCCGTAGGCTTCCTCACGGGGGCCAGCATCGGTGTGCCCTTCCGCCGGCGCTGCCGGCACGGGGTCGAAGAACCCGTAGGCTTCCTCCGCCACCGGCGGGGCAGCAGGCTCGGCGGCATCAAAGAAACCGTAGGCACCCTCGGCGTCATCCGCCAGGGTTTGCTCCAGGCGGACATCCAGGGTGCCGGGCGCGGCCACGAAGTCCACGATCCCCTCCACCGCATCGGGGCCAGCCTCGGTTTTCAGGCGCAGCACCCAGCCTGGCGCAGCGCTGGTGCCTTCGACGAGTACCTCGACTTCGCCCAAGGCAGACAGTTCTCCCAGCATGTTGCTCAGCACCGCCGGCTTGCCGTGACACATGGCATCGGGGACGAAGCGGACCTCCAGCACCAGGGTCTCGGCGACGGACTTGCCGCCCGCGGAGACGGTAATCTGCGCCGTCCGGCCCGAATACAAGCCTTGCAGACGCGCACAGATGGCGGCGGCGGCCGCGGTGTCGGCCTCATCTTCACCCCGGTGGGCGGCAAGCAGATTGTTCAGCACATCGCCGGACTGGAGAAAGGCATCGACCATGTCGGCGGTGAGCGTGGTTTCGCCTTTGCGCACCTGATCCAGCAGGGTTTCCAGTTCGTGGGTCACCTCGGCGAGATCCTGGAAACCGAAGGTGCCGCTGCTCCCCTTGATGGAATGAGCGGCACGGAAGATGGCATTGAGCTCTTCCGGGTCCGGGTTGCCCAGATCAATGCCCAGCAGGAGGGATTCCATGCTGGCCAGGTGTTCCGCGGCTTCCTCGAAGAACACCTGGAAGAACTGGCTCATGTCGATGCTCATGCACCTGCCTCCGGGCTGATCAGCCGATGACCTTCTTGACGACCTCGACGAGCTTCTGCGGATCAAAGGGCTTGACCAGCCAGCCCGTCGCCCCGGCGGTGCGGCCCTGCGCCTTCATGGCGTCGGACGACTCGGTGGTGAGCATCAGGATGGGCGTGGCCCGGTACTGGGGCATCCCGCGCAAGGACTTGATCAGGGTCAGACCATCCATGCGCGGCATGTTCTGGTCGGTCAGCACCAGGCTGACGTTGCTCGCTTTGGCTTTGTCCAGCCCATCCATGCCGTCCACCGCCTCGATCACGTCGTAGCCGGAGCTCTTGAGGGTGAAGGACACCATCTGCCGGATGGAGGCGGAGTCATCGATTGCGAGTACGGTTTTGCCCATGGTTGCTCCCAAGCATTGATTGCGATTTGTCTCGACGGCAGGCCCGCAGATTCGGGGCGCCGGTAGCTTGTATACGGTCTGGAGGCGGAGGGACTGAAGCCCTTGCCCGCACGTCCTAGAAAAGTTCCACGTCGCCGTGGGTGAATTCCGCCTGTTTCACCGGGTTGTTGCTGTTCTCCTGGCGGACGCTGTGCAGCGCGGCGGCCAGCTCGGCGGCACGCCCGCGGATCTGTTCGATGGCCAAGGCGGGGGCGCCATCCAGCGGCAGCGTCCGGGCCAGGCCGTCGAGGCGACGGCAGGCCTCGTCCAGAGCCCCGATGCGGCAGCCCATGTGGCCGATGAGTTGGGACACCATGTCCTGGAACTGCAGCGCGGTCACCGCCCGCGCCACCTCCTGGGTGATCTGGCCGGCGGTATCGCTGAGGTTGCCGATGGCCCGCGCGCGCTCTTCGTTCATGCTGGCGCTCTCGGCAATGATTTCCTCCACCCGCTCCTTGGATTCGAGGGCGAAGGTCATGTCCTGGGAGGCCATGCGCTTGATGGCGTCCTCGGTGCGCTGCACGGCCACCCGCATGCCGCTGATCACGTTGTTGATCTGGGCACTGAACTGGGCCGTACGGCCGGAAAGATCCCGCACTTCGTCGGCCACCACGGCAAAGCCACGCCCCGCCTCTCCGGCGCGCGCCGCCTCGATCGCCGCGTTGAGGGCCAGAAGATTGGTCTGTTTTGAAATGGCGCCGATCTCGGACAGGATGCCCTGCACTTCCTCCGTGCGCCGGGCGATGCTGTCCGTCAGCTCCACCAGTTCCATCCCCAGCTTGCTGTTGCCGATGACGCTATCGACGATCCGCTGCATGACGTCGGAAGTGCTGGAGACGAAGTCACTGAACTGATCGGTCATTCCCTCGCTGCTGCTGCTCTCGCTCATGATGCCCAGCGCGATGCGCTGCTGGGCGGCGGTTTGTTCGTGCATGCCGTGAAAGCTCGCGGTGAGCTTGCCGATGGCGTCCGACAGCAAGGTTTGCACCCGATCCATCTCGCTGCGCATGGCTGCAAGCTCCTGGCCAAACCCGGCGGCGCAATCGCTGATCGCCGCTTCCAGCTCCCGCATCACCGGCGCGCCCTGGGCTTGCCAGTGTTCCTGCGGGCCGCTGCCCGGCCTGCTCCGGCCCAGGCGCCAGACCGCCAGGCCCCAGCCGGCGCTGGCCAGCGCGCCGACCAGCACCGCGACCCAGGAGGCCGACAGTGGCATCACGGAGCCAGCCACCGTAGCGGCCACCGTGCTGGCTGCGCCGACCCCGAAGGCCACAGCAAGCCGGGGTTTCTTGTTGGGAGGAGAGGTTTCCATTGGCATCATGTTGGCGTTTCCTTCGGCATTGCGAGGGATATCGTCCGGGGATCAGCGGACTTTAGTGCGGTGCGGTTTTGGGGCCGGGGGCGGCGGCTGGTGGCAGCGAGAGCATTTCGTCCTCCAGGGGGCGCTCCCCGTCCACCTCGACGGCGCGCCCTTCACGCAACACCGCTTCCTCGGTCTTCTTGTTCATCACCACAATGGAGATGCGGCGATTGGTGGGGTCGAAGGGGTCCTCCGGTTTGAACGGGATGGTGGAAGCCAGCCCCACCACCCGGACCATCTTGCCCTCCTCCAACCCGCCGGCAATCAGTTCCCGCCGGGAGGCGTTGGCCCGGCTGGTGGAAAGCTCCCAGTTGCCAAACCCCTTGTCGCCACCCGAGTAGGGTGTGGCGTCGGTATGGCCAGAGAGGCTGATACGGTGCTCGGTCTTGTTGAGCTGGCGTCCGAGCACGCGCAGGATGTCCCGGGCGTAGGACTTGAGCTCGGAACTGGCGGTGTCGAACATGGGCCGGTTCTTCTCATCCACGATCTGGATGCGCAGCCCCTCGCTGGTGATGTCCAGCAGCAACTGGTCGCGGAACTGGCGCAGATCGGCCTTGGCTTCGACCATGGCCTCGATCTGGGCCTTGAGTTCCTGCAGCTTGCCCCGCTCCGCCTTCTCCTGTGCCTGCTTGTCCGAGGGATGCGCCTGGTTGCTGAAACTGCGGCGTTTGGCCTCGTTCTCGCCTTTCTTGACCTGCCCGGCGGTACGGGTCAGGTCGGTGCCACCGCCTTTGAGCACGCTGGAAGCGTCACCCGCGCCGGACCCCCCCGCATTGCCGACCTTGAGCGGGTTCTGGAAGAACTGGGCAATCCCCTGCAGGTCGCCCTCGGCAGTGGAGCCCAACAGCCACATGAGCAGGAAGAAGGCCATCATCGCCGTCACGAAGTCGGCATAGGCAATCTTCCACGCGCCGCCATGCGCCCCGCCACCGCCTTTCTTGATGCGCTTGATGACGATGGGGCGCTGGGATTGATCGCTCATGACCCTTCCTGCCCTGTAATAACCGTAAGGAGCTTAGCGGGGCTGGCGCCCGGGCAAACCCCGAAGAGCCCCCGCGCTGCCCGTCACTTCTTGCCCTTGATGGCTTCTTCCAGCTCCTTGAAGCTGGGCCGGTCGGTGGAAGCAAGCACCTTGCGGCCGAACTCCACCGCCGTCTGGGGGGCATAACCGTTCATGGTGGCCAGCAGCACCATCTTCATGCACTGGTAGAGCTTGCCCTCCTCTTCCACGATCTGTTCCAGCTGGCCGGCGATCGGGCCAACGAAGCCGTAGGAGAGCAAGATCCCGAGGAAGGTACCCACCAGCGCGCCGCCGATCATCTTGCCCAGCACCGCGGGGGGCTGGCCCACCGAACCCATCACGTTCACCACCCCCATCACCGCCACCACGATACCGAAGGCGGGCACGCCGTCCGCCATCTTCGTCACCGCGTGGGGCGCGGTATGAGCCTCGTGGTGGTGGGTTTCGATCTCCACGTCCATCAGGGCTTCGATTTCGAGCGCATTGAGGTTGCCGCCCACCATCAACCGCAGGTAGTCGGTGAGGAACTCCACCGCGTGGTGATCGTGCAGAAACTTGGGGTACTTGGAGAAGATCGGGCTGGCCTCGGGGTTCTCCACATCCCCTTCGATGGACATCAGCCCTTCCTTGCGCACTTTGGACAGGATCTCGTAGAGCATGGCCAGCACGTCCATGTAGACAGCCTTGTTCAGCCCTGAGCCTTTGAACACCTTGGGCAGCGCGCCCACGGTCGCCTTGATGGTCTTGATGCCATTGCCCGCCACCAACCCACCCACCATCAAACCAAAAATGGCGATGTATTCGGTCGGCACCCAAAGGGCTGCAAGACTGCCGTGCACCGCGTAGGTGCCCAGTGAAGCAGCAAGGATGATGACGTAACCGACAATCAGAAACATGGAGCCCCCATCCGGCAGGACACCCCTTCCCCAAGGCGCCCGGTGAATAACGCGACGGCACCCGCCGCCCGGAGATTTAACGACACCTGCACACGCAGACTTGAGCCCCCCCGGCCGCCTGGCAGGCGCGCCAAGCGCCGCTTCAACCCCGACACGCAAAAAAAACGCCGGAACACTGTCCCGGCGCTGGAACCCCTTGCGAAGCAAGGAGGAGGTCAGACGGTGGCGTTCAGGCCATGGCGTGCAGTCTGGCGGCCTGCTCGGCCTGGGCACGCTTGGTCTTGCCCGCCCGTACCGGCATGTGGCACAGGCAGCAAACGTAATTCTGGGTGGGGTCGTAGGCATGGGCGACAAAGCGGCCGCCACACTTCTTGCAGGTGGCAAGCTGCAGCATGTCTGCGTCGAAAAAGCGCACCAGGGTCCACGCCCGGGTGAGGCTCAGCACCTGGTCCATCCCGTGCAGGCGGATGTGGCCCAGGTATAGGTTGTAGGCACGCATGACCGCGTCCAGCCCTTCCAGGCGGGTGTTCTCCCGCATGAAGGTGTAAAAGGACATGAACAGGGACGAATGAATGTTCGGCTGCCAGGTCATGAACCAGTCGGTGGAGAAAGGCAGCATGCCCTTGGGCGGCGACTCGCCTTTCACTTCCTTGTACAGCTTGAGCAGCCGCTCGCGGCTCAGATTCACTTCCGCCTCCAGCAACTGCATGCGCGCGCCCATCCGTACAAGCTCGATGGCAAGCTGAATCTCCTTGGCTTCGGAAACCACGCTCTTGTTTTTCATCTCTCGCTCCTCGTCAGCGGCGGTTTCAGATCAGGGATTCCACGGGCTTGCCCGCGGCCACGATGGTGGCGTGCAGGTGGGCCATGGCGGGATCGCGGTCGTGGCTGCCCAGGAGGTTGAGCAGCATCTGGTCGTCGAAGCGGAAGCGGCACAGCAGCATGTTGGCGCCGGCCATCTTGACGATCTGGGCTGGCGTCAGGCCGCCGATCAGGTCTGCCACTTCCTCGCTCACGCCAAGACGAAAGATGGCCGTCCCGCGGTCTTCCCGCAGCATCTGCTGGGCCAGCAGCAGGTAAGCCAGGTTGAGGTCTTTCATTTCGGCGTAGATGTCATTGGTTTTCATATTTGCACTCCTTTTCTCTGGTAAGGCCGGGATTGGCCTTAAGGTATGGAGGCATTGTGCCGAGGAGGGGTTCGACTCGGTATCAGGCAGTTTCGGTTTATTTTGTACGCGTCTTCCAGCACGGTGACGTAAGAGTCCTTCCTACAGATTTGTCGCGCAACACCATGAATTATCAAATATTTTCTGGTAGCGACAAATTTCACGGCATGAATGTGAGAAATCTCACAACCACTTACGGGACTTTGTCACGAACAGCGGGAAAGTCAGCCTTTCAGGCACCCCAAAAACCCATCGCCACCTCAACCGGATTGCCGGGAAGACGCTCCCCGGGTAGGAAAAGCTGACAGGCCTAAAGTTTTTCCCCTGGGAGAATCCCCCGGCCCCGACCGCCGGATCCGACACCCACGGCGTCAGGCTGCAATGCGGAGCATGTCCAGGCTCTCCGCCCGCCGGGGATCCGCATAGAAATGGCCCTGCAAGCGGTCGCACTGGGCCTGGCGCAGCCATTCGGCCTGGGCTGGCGTTTCCACCCCCTCGGCGATGGTGCCCAGCCCCAGCGAACGTGCCATGGCCAAGATGGCGTTGACGATCGCATCGTCGTCCCGATCCTGCCCCAGATCACGGGTAAAGGACTTGTCGATCTTCAGGATGTCGATCGGGAAGCGCTTGAGGTAGGAAAGGTTGGAGTAGCCCGTGCCGAAGTCATCCGCCGAAATCTTGACGCCCAGCCCTTTCAAGGTCCGCAGCATGCTGCGGGTGCTCTCGGCCTCGCGCATCAGCGTCGCCTCGGTGATCTCCAGTTCCAGGCTGTCGGGCGGCAACCCGCTGGCTTGCAAAGCCTCGCTCACCTGCTCCAGCAACCGGGGCTCGGCAAACTGGACGGGTGAGACATTGACCGCCACCGCCAGGTGGGAGTGGCCCTGTTCATGCCAGGCCCGGGTCTGCCGACACGCCTGGTTGAGCACCCAGCCGCCGATCTCGACGATCAGGCCGCTCTCGTCCGCCAGCGGAATGAACCGGTCGGGGCCGATGACCCCGTGGACGGGATGCTGCCAGCGCAACAGCGCCTCCACACTCGCGACGCGCCCACCATGCACTTCGACGATGGGCTGGTAGGCGATGAATAACTCGTCACGCGCCAGCGCATGGCGCAGGTCCGCCTCCAGCGCCAGGCGCTGGGTGCCGCCGGAGGTCATGCTGGGGTCGAATACCCGATAACTGTTGCCTCCGGAACGCTTGGCCTCATCGCAGGCCGCTTCGGCCCGGGTCATGAGTTCGGTGGCCGTGGCGCCCAAGGTGTCACTCACGATGCCGATGCTGGCCGTGAGATACAGTTCCAGCCGTTCCTTGTGAAATGGGCGGGCAAAAAGCCCCATGAGCGATTGCAGACAGCCGGGCAACCCACCCTCCCCGAGGGAGGGTAGGTAGAGGGAAAACTTGTCGCCACCGGCCCGGGCCAGGAGGGCATCCCCGCGCCAGCCGTGCAAACGCTCCGCCACCTGACGGAGAATCTCGTTGCCGACGCTGAAACCAAAGCTGCCATTGATCCGCAGGAAGCGGTCCAGGTCCAGATAAACCAGAAGCGGAGGACGGGTTGCACCGGTGAGCAGGCGGTCCACCTGCCGACAGAACAGATCCCGATTGGGGAGATCCAGCAAGGTGTCGTAGTTGGCCAGCGCATGGATCTGCAGATCGGCCTGGCGAACGGCGCGGCGGGCCTGGGCGCCCTTCAGCTCCCGCTGGATCACGGGGATCAGCCGCTCGACATTGCCCTTGTCGATAAAGTCGCACACGCCCTCATGCATGGCGGACACCGCCTGCTCCGGGGAGATGTAGCCGGAGTAGATGATGAAGGGAATGTCCCGACCGCTTTGCTTGAGCACCTCCAGCGCACCCCGCGAGTCAAACCCGGGCATGGAGTGATCGCAGATGATCAGATCCCAATCGGCCCGCTGCAGCGCAGCCACCATGTCCTGGCGGCAGTCCACGCGCACAATGTCAGCGGGCACGCCGCGCGCGCGTAACTCCGCCTGCAGCAGCAGCGCCTCGTCCTCATGGTCTTCGACCAGCAGCAGGCTCAGGGATGGGTTCATGGGTACAGCGGGTGCCAAGGGGCGATCCATGCGTCAAAACACAATGTTACTTTATGGACACAACTCCTTTTAAAGCAAAGACACAAATCAAGCCGTGAAAGAATCCCCACGAAAAGGGATTCTTACCAATAGCATACGCTTACATCAAGCGACCGCCACCTGATTGCGGCCCCGTTGCTTGGCCAGATAGAGCCCCTGGTCCGCCCGCTTGATCAGAGCGTCGGCATCGGTCATGCCCGCGTCGCGCACGGCCACGCCAATGCTGACGGTGCTCCGCAACTGGATCATGCCGGTACGCACCTGGATGGCCTCCACTGCCTGGCGCACCCGTTCCCCGCACGCCAGGGCTGCCTCCAAGGTAGTGTCGGGGCAGATCACCAGAAATTCGTCTCCCCCCGTGCGGCACACCACATCCTGCGCGCGCAGGCCGCGCTTGAGGGCGGCTGCGGTCTGGCGCAATACTTGATCACCCACGTCGTGGCCGTGGGTGTCATTGATGCCCTTGAAGGCATCCACGTCGATCACCATGCACGCAAGCGGGCGCTGGCTGCGGGTGGTCGCCGCCCACTCCTGGGCGATGCGGTCCATGGCGTAGCGGCGATTGGGAAAGCCGGTCAGCGCGTCAGTCAGAGCGACTTCCGCCAGACGGCGGTTGCTGATGGCCAACTCCGCCGCAAAGTGACGGATCTCCTCCCGGTCCTTTTCCATGTCCCGTTGCATGCGCACGATGCGCTGACCAGCCCGAAGGCGCGCCTGCAACACCTTGCACGACACAGGCTTGACCAGGAAGTCATCGACGCCGCTGTCGAACGCGCGCACCAGGGCATCCTCCCCGGTTTCGCACCCCGTCAGCAGGATGATGTAGATGCCCCGGCCCAAGCGCGTCTTGCGCAACTCCCGGGTCATCTCCAGCCCATCCATCTCGGGCATCACCCAGTCCGCCACCATCAGCCCCGGCTGCACGTCCATCGCAAGCTCGATGCCTTTGCGCCCATCCGCCGCGTCGAACACCTGATGTCCCAGGGATTCCAGAATCAGCCTCAGGGTCTCGCGGGTCGCCGGGTCGTCGTCCACCACCACGGCCACCGGCCGCTCCACCGCCGGCGAACCTGCCTGCGCAGCACTTTCCGCTTCCTGGAGCAGGGTCTTGAAGGCAGGCACCGCATGGGTATCCACCTCCAGCAACGCCCCCCACTCCCGCCAGCGCAACGCGGTTTGATCGCACAGCGCGGCCACGTCGTCCGCATCGATGTTGAACGCTTTCGCCTCGGCGACCAGCTCCAGGCACGCGCGCTGCCGACGCACGGGTTCGTCCAGACAGACGCTGGCAAACCGCCCCGCCACATTCAGCGCCCGAGCCATGGTTTGGGATCGCTCGTTCTCCACCAGGCCCGCCATTTCCGGGCTTCCCGCCAACAGCACGGCGTCCACCATGGCACGGGGCAGACCCCAGTCCGACAGCATCCCCACGGACAACTCCACATGGTCCAGCGAGAAAGCCTGCCGCTCCGCTGCAATCAACTGGGCCCGCGTTCCATTGTTCCAGGCTGTGATCACGCTGGCGTACTCGGCCGAAAACAGGGTCGCCATGGCCAGCTCGCCAACACGCGACAGCAGCCCCAGGGCGAACATCTCTTCCTGTCGGCCGAAACGTCCCCGCTCGGCAATGCCTTGCATGGCCAACGCGGTTGCCAGGGACGCCCCCCAGAACCGACGATAGTCAAAGGCTGAGCAAGGGCCTGCCCGGTATTGCCCGATGAGGGAGAAGCCCAGTGCCATCGCCCGCACAGTGGCGATCCCCAGGGTTACCAGGGCATCCATCACCGCCACCACCGGCCGGCGGCCGCCACCGAATGCCGAATTGGCGGCCTTGATCAGCCGCCCGACAAAAGCAGGATCGTTGCGTGCGACCGTCTCGACCTCGGGCAGCGACACACCTTCCCGCTGGGTCAGGCGCAGGATGGCCAGCGCCACGCCCTTGGGCGAGGGCAGCTCACCGGAGGCCTTGAGTTGTTCAAACTTCGAGATATCGATTGGGTTCATGGCGCGCTCGGATTCGGGCCGGCAACCGGACGTGGGAGCCGGCCCGACTTCCGAGGTTATCGGCGCCCCGGCGCACGCCTTGAGGGTCGGGGCGCCGCATCCGGCAAGGGCTCGGGCAAAGCGTATACAATGATCGTCATGCTCTACGATCTGGTCCGCCCTGCTCTCTTCGGTCTGGACGCCGAAACCGCTCACGAACTCACCCTGAAATCGCTCCGCCTGCTCGGCGGCCTGCCCTTCGGCTGCAGCCGTCCGGCCGACGACCCGGTCACCGTGATGGGCATCCGCTTCCCCAACCGGGTCGGCCTCGCCGCCGGGCTGGACAAGAACGGTGAAGCCATCGACGGCCTGGCGAGCCTGGGCTTCGGCTTCCTGGAGATCGGCACCATCACGCCCCGGCCCCAGCCGGGCAATCCCAGGCCGCGCCTGTTCCGCCTGCCCCAGGCTCAAGCCATCATCAACCGCATGGGGTTCAACAACCACGGCGTGGACGCCCTACTGGCCAATGTCGCCGCCGCGCGTTTCGGTCCACGGGCCGGGCAGGTGCTGGGCATCAACATCGGCAAGAATTTCGATACCCCCATCGAGCGCGCCGCGGACGACTACCTCATCTGCCTGCGCAAGGTCTACGCCCAGGCCAGCTATGTGACGGTCAACATCTCCTCGCCCAACACCAAGAATCTGCGGCAGTTGCAGGGAGAATCGGAACTGGATGCCTTGCTGGGCGCGCTCAAGGCGGAGCAGGCCAGACTGGCGGACGAGCACGGCCGCTATGTGCCCTTGGCACTGAAGATCGCGCCGGACCTGGACGACGGCCAATTGCTCAACATCGCCGATGCCCTGCGCCGCCATCGGCTGGATGCCGTTATCGCCACCAATACCACCATCGGTCGCGAAGGCGTGGAAGGGCTGGCCCATGCGGACGAGGCGGGGGGGCTTTCCGGCACGCCGGTGAGGGAAAAATCCACCCGCGTCATCGCCGGACTGGCCCGGCAACTGGCGGGGGAGCTCCCCATCATCGGCGTCGGGGGCATCCTCTCGGGCGAGCACGCACGGGCCAAGCTTGCGGCAGGCGCGTCCCTGGTTCAGCTTTACTCCGGGCTCATCTACCGGGGCCCGGAACTGGTGCGGGAGTGCGTCGAAGCCACCCGCGGGTTCCAACCCGCCTGACCCTCGGCCCCCTCCTGCCTTTGCGCGCCGAAGGGCGCTACCCACGGGCGCGCCCGGGCGCGCCCCCGGAACAAGGAGCACGGCCATGATTGTCGGCACCCCTCGCGAGATCAAGAACCACGAATACCGGGTCGGTCTGACGCCCGCGGGCGTGCACACCCTGTGCGCAGCCGGTCACCAGGTGCTCATCGAAGCCGGTGCCGGCACCCAGATCGGCTTCAGTGACCAGGCCTACCAGACGGCTGGCGCCACCCTGGTTGCTTCCGCCGCCGAGGTCTACGGCGCGGCGGAAATGATCATCAAGGTCAAGGAACTGCAGCCCGGCGAATACCCCCTGGCCCGCCCGGGGCAGATCCTTTTCACCTACCACCACTTCGCACCGGCCCCCGCTCTGGCCCAGGCCATGCTCGACAGCGGTGCCACTTGTGTCGCCTACGAAACCGTCACGGACCGCCACGGCGCCCTGCCCCTGCTGGCCCCCATGTCCCGCATTGCCGGCCGTCTGGCCCCGCAGATGGGGGCATGGGCCATGCAGATGGCCAACGGCGGTTGCGGCCTGCTCATGGGGGGCGTACCGGGGGTTGCTCCTGCGCGGGTGTTGGTCGTCGGGGCCGGCTCCGTGGGCGCCAACGCCACCCGCATCGCCGTCGGCATGGGCGCACGGGTCACGGTGAGCGACCTGGATGTGCGCCGCCTGGAGGCCCTGGACAACGAATATCAGGGAAGGATCGAAACGGTCGCCACCGACCCGCTGACGCTGAGCAGTCTGGTCGCGGACGCCGACATGGTCATCGGTGCCGTGCTGGTTCCGGGCAAATTGGCGCCACGCCTGATCACCCGGGAGCATCTGCGGAGCATGCGGCCCGGCTCGGTACTGGTGGATGTTTCCATCGACCAGGGCGGCGTCGCGGAAACCTCGCACCCCACCACCCATGCGGCCCCCATTTACCGGGAAGAGGGCGTCGTGCACTACTGCGTGGCCAACATGCCCGGGGCCTGTGCCCGCACCTCCACCCTGGCGCTGACCCAGGCCACCCTCCCCTACGCCCTGGCCCTCGCCAGCAAGGGACTCAATGGCGCGCTGCAGGCCGACGCGGGCCTCAAGGCCGGATTACAGATCCACGCCGGACATCTCACCCACGAAGCACTGGCGCGGGATCTGGAACGCCTGGCCGATTTCCGCGGCACCGACGCAGCACTGGGCCTGACAGGGAAATGACCGCAGACGCGCGTTGAAACTTCGGGGAAACCAGGAGGGGAGCCGTTTGGCGGCCACCTCCTGAAGCCAAGCAAAACTTGCACCAAGCTGACGATTATCTGAACGATTATTGATTCAAGTCAGAAACATATACTGCCCTCAGGGTTGAGCAGGGGGTGCGGTCAGGTGATAATCCGCGGCTAACTCTTGTTTCGCGCGCGATGACCGCTTATATCTTCATCATTATCGGGGCTGTCCTTGTCAACAATGTGGTGTTTGTCCGCATTCTTGGCCTGTGCCCCTTCATGGGTGTTTCCAAGAAGCTGGAAACCGCGGTGGGCATGGGCGCGGCCACCACTTTCGTGCTTACCCTCGCCAGCGGCAGCAGTTATGTGATCGACCACTACCTGCTGATGCCTTTCGGGCTGGAGTATCTGCGCACCCTTGCCTTCATCGTCACCATCGCGGCCATCGTCCAGCTCACCGAGTTGGTGATCCAGAAGACCAGCCCGGTGCTGCATCAAGTGCTGGGCATCTACCTGCCCCTCATCACCACCAATTGCGCCGTGCTGGGCGTGCCATTGCTCAACGTGGCGCTCAAGCACGATCTGCTGGCCTCGCTGCTGTTTGGCTTTGGCAGCGCAGTGGGTTTCACCCTGGCGCTGGTGCTCTTCGCCGGCATCCGGGAGCGCCTGGACGGAGCGGATGTGCCGGTACACTTCCGCGGCACGGCCATCGCAATGGTCACAGCCGGCATCATGAGCCTTGCGTTCATGGGCTTTGCCGGGCTCGACAAGGCCCACTGAGCGGAGACCCCGGTGATCGCAGCAATCCTGATCATGGCCCTCGGGGCCGTCGTGCTGGGTGCGGCCCTGGGATGGGCGGCCGTCCGCTTCAAGGTGGAAGGCGACCCGCTGGTGGACAAGATCGACAGCATCCTCCCCCAGACCCAATGCGGCCAATGCGGCTTTCCCGGCTGCAAGCCCTACGCCCAGGCCATTGCCAAGGGCGAGGCAGACATCAATCAGTGCCCCCCGGGCGGCGAAGAAGGCATCCGCAAGCTGGCGGACCTGCTGGGGCGAGAGTTCAAGCCCCTGTCAGCGGAGCACGGCGAGGAGAAACCCAAGTCGGTGGCCTTGATCGACGAGCAGACCTGTATCGGCTGCACGCTGTGCATCCAGGCCTGCCCGGTGGATGCCATCGTCGGCGCCGCCAAGCAAATGCATACGGTGGTGGCGGGCCTGTGCACCGGCTGTGAATTGTGCGTGCCCCCTTGCCCGGTGGACTGCATCACCATGAAACCGCTGAACGAGACGGTGGAAACCTGGAAATGGAAGTACCCGGTCATCGAAATCAAGCCCGCCGCCTGAAGCCCGCACCATGCTGAGACAACTCTTCCGCTTCCACGGCGGCGTCAAGCCCCGGACCAACAAGGAAGCCTCCACCCGCGAGCCGATCGCCCAGGCGCCGCTGCCCAGCGAACTGATCGTGCCCTTGCACCAGAGCATCGGCGGGACTCCGCGCCCCCTGGTCAGGGCAGGCGAGACCGTGCTCAAGGGCCAGCGGATCGGCGCGGCCGACGGCAACGTCTCCTCCGCCATGCATGCCCCCACCTCGGGCACGGTCAAGGCCGTGGAACCCCGGGTGATGTCCCATCCCTCCGGTCTGGAAGCCCTTGCGGTGATCATCGAACCCGACGGCAAGGAAGAATGGGGCCCGCGGGAGACGCTCAACTATCGGACCACGCCGCCGGACGAAGTGCGGGACTTCCTGCGTGATGCGGGCGTGGTGGGCCTGGGCGGGGCCGTGTTCCCCAGCCACTTGAAGCTCAAGGCCGGCAATAGCGGCTCCACCCGCACCCTGGTGATCAACGGGGCCGAGTGCGAGCCCTTCATCACCTGCGACGACCTGCTGATGCGGGAACGGCCCGACGACGTGCTGCGCGGCTGTCTCATCATCCGCCACATGCTGCAGGCCGAGGAAGTGGTGATCGGGATCGAGGACAACAAGCCGGAGGCTGCCCAGGCCATGCGGGAAGCCGCCTCCCGCAGCGGCGAGAGCGGCATCGAGGTGGTGGCGATCCCCACCCTCTACCCGGCAGGCGGTGCCAAGCAGTTGATCCGCGTGCTCACCGGCATCGAGGTCCCCCACGGCAAGCGCTCCACCGACTACGGGGTGCAGTGCTTCAATGTGGGCACGGCCTACGGGGTGTTCTGCGCCCTGGAGCGGGGCGAGCCCCTCATTTCACGGATCGTCACGGTTGCCGGCAATGTGGAACGCCCCCGCAACTACGAGGTGCTGTTCGGCACGCCGATGGACGAACTGGCGCGGCTCACCGGCATCAAGCCGGATAGCGACCGTTTCATCATGGGTGGGCCGATGATGGGTTACGCCATGCCGGCCCGCCATGTGCCGGTGGTCAAGGCCACCAACTGCGTGCTCATCTCCAGCCCCACCCTGTTTCCCCCACCGCCTCCCGAGATGCCCTGCATCCGCTGCGGCGAGTGTGCCCGAGCCTGCCCGGCGGATCTGGCGCCGTTCGAGATGTACTGGTTCTCCCGTGCCCATAATTTCGGCAAGGCGCAGGAATATCACCTCTTCGACTGCATCGAATGCGGCTGCTGCGCCTTCGTGTGCCCGTCGCGGATTCCGCTGGTGGATTACTACCGCTTCGCCAAAACCGAGATCTGGGCCCGGGAGAGGGAGAAGGCCGCTGCCGATCAGGCCCGCGAACGCTTCGAGCTCCGCCAGGCTCGGGAGGAGCGGGAAAAGGCCGAGAAGGCCGCCAAGCTTGCCGCCAAGACCGCCGCCGGACGGGAGAAGGCGGAGAGCACCCGCGCCACCGCAAAACCCGCAGCGGCCACTCCGGACGCCCCCCAGAACGCCGGGCCCGCGACGGAAGATCCGAAGCAGGCGCTCATCCGCGCCGCCATGGAGCGCGCCCGGGCGCAAAAAGCCGCCGTGCAGCCGCGCAACACCGACAACCTGACGCCCGATCAGCAAGCCGAGGTGCAAGCCATCGAAGCCCGCCGCGCCCAGATGCGCGAGATCGCCAAAACGCCACCGGAAAGCCCTAGCTAAGGATTGGCAGGCGCCGCTTTGGCGGCCCACGACCCCAGAAAGCCCCGATCCATGTTCAATTCCCCCTTCGTGCGCAAACCCGCCAGCGTCACCGCCGTGATGGTGAAGGTGCTGCTCGCCCTGTTGCCGGGCGTTGCGCTCTACGTCTGGCAGTTCGGCCCCGGCATCCTGGTGCAGTTGGGCTTGGCCTCGGCCACCGCGCTCGCCGCCGAAGCCGCCATGCTCTCCGCCCGCGGCCGCCCGGTGGGGCGCTTCCTGGCCGACGGCAGCGCGCTTGTCACCGCCTGGTTGATCGCGCTGACTTTCCCCCCCATCGCCCCCTGGTGGATCGTGGTGGTGGGGACGCTGGTCGCCATTGTCGTAGCCAAGCATCTTTATGGTGGCTTGGGGCAAAACCCGTTCAACCCGGCAATGGTGGCTTTCTGCGCCATGATCGTCTCGTTTCCGGCACTGATGTCCCAGTGGCCGGCCGCTCACCTGGACGCGGCCACCCAGATCGGGCTGATCTTCGGCGGCAGCCGCGATCTGGACGCCATCACCGCAGCCACGCCGCTGGATGCGCTGCGCACCGGCCTGCGCAGCGGCGGCGAGCAGGCCAGCGTTGCCGCCATCCTCAGCCAGGGCGGTGCCTTCGGCTTCGCGGGTGGCAAGGGGTGGGAATGGATCGGCCTGGGTTACGTGCTGGGAGGCCTCTTCATGTGGCAACAACGGGTGATCACCTGGCACATGCCGGTTGCCTTCCTCGCCGCGCTGACCGTCATTTCCGGCAGCTTTCACCTCATCGACGGCAGCCGTTTCGCCTCGCCCCTCTTCCATCTGGCCAGCGGCGGCACACTACTGGCGGCGTTCTTCATCGTTACCGACCCCATTTCCGGTGCCACCACACCCCGCGGCAAGCTGATCTTCGCCGCGGGCATCGCGGTCATCGCCTGGCTCATCCGCAGCTTTGGCGCCTACCCCGACGGCCTCGCCTTTGCGGTCTTGCTCATGAACATCTGCGTCCCCATCATCGACATGAAAACCCAGCCACCCGTGTTTGGCCACAAGGGGGACAAGCCATGAAGGACCGCTTCCGGCCGACTACGGGAGGTACCGCCTCTCCCGCGCCAAGAGCGCCCCATGCGGACGGGAGGACAGTCCGGTGAGCGACAAGCCCCTGGAGCCAAGCGCCCAAATCATGTCCCTGCGCTCCGGCGCGACCCTGCTGGCCTTCACCGTGGTATTCACCGGCCTGATGGCCGCCAGTTTCGAGCTGACCCGCGAGAAGATCGAAGCCAGCATTCAGGCCGAGAAACAGAAACAGATCGATGCGATCCTTCCCGCCACCCGCTACGACAACGCGCTCCTTGACGACGCGGTGCTCGTGCCGGCCAATGCCGCGCTCGGCAACAGCGACCCGGTGAGGGTGCTGCGGGCCCGCAAGGCTGGGCAGCCCGTGGCGCTGGTACTGGAAGCCGCGGCGCCCGACGGCTACAGCGGCCGTATCGGGCTGATCCTGGCAATGGGGCAGGACGGCCTGCTTTCCGGCGTGCGGGTGACCGAACACAAGGAAACCCCGGGGCTGGGCGACTACATCGATCCGCAGAAGGACCGCAACAAGACCCGCCCGTGGATCACCCAATTCGACGGGAAAGGCATCGGCCAGATCGCCTTGGAAAAATGGAAGGTCCGCAAGGACGGCGGACGGTTCGACTACATGACCGGCGCCACCATCAGCGCCCGTGCCGTCACCCACGCAGTGGGCCGCGCCCTGGATTTCGCAGCCCGCAACCAGGAACGGCTGTTCTCCGCCCCCTCGGGCAGTTCGCTCTAAGGAGGTGCCCATGAGCATTTATCGCGAAATCACCCTCAACGGCATCTGGAAACAGAACACCGGGCTGGTCCAGATCCTGGGCCTGTGCCCGATCCTGGCGGTGAGCACCAGCGTGGTCAATGGCGTGAGCCTCGGGATCGCCACCATCCTGGTGATGATTCTCTCCAATCTCGCCATCTCGCTCCTGCGCAACCTCATTCCCTACGAAATCCGCATTCCCGTCTTCATCCTCATCATCGCAGCCCTGGTCACAGCCGTGGATCTGGCTTTCAACGCCTGGCTCCACTCCTTGTACCTGGTACTGGGCATCTTCATTCCACTCATTGTTACCAACTGCATCGTGCTGGCGCGCGTGGAAGCCTTCGCCGCCAAGAACCCGGCCGCCCATTCGGCGGTGGACGGGCTGGGCATGGGCATCGGACTGACCCTGGTGCTGGGCGTGCTGGGGGCCATGCGGGAGCTGGTGGGCAGCGGCACCCTCTTCGCAGGTATCGACCAGCTCTTCCCCGGCGCCCAGGCCATTCAGGTTCTGCCGACGGACTACCCCGGCTTCCTGTTGGCCATCCTGCCACCGGGCGCCTTCATCGCCCTGGCGTGCCTGATTGCCGGCAAGAACTGGCTGGACGCCAGGGCTGCGGCACGCCAGCGCCAACTGGCCCGGCACAGCCACGCCACCGCATAAGCGCCCCCGGGAGCCGCGCCCGGGGGCAAGCCGGGCCCCTTGAAAAAGAGAAGGGCGGCCAATGCCGCCCCCTCTGCCCTGCCCTTTAATCCAAGCACTCAGGTGCGGGGCTTGGCCGGCTGGCTCATTTCTCCCTTGCCATCAGTTTTGGCTTTACCGTCCGCCGGGCAACCAAAAGCAACCGTGGAAGCGGCGAACAATACGAAGGCGGAGAGGCTGGCGAGGAGTTTGCGCATCATGGTGGTCTCCGGAGATGGGGAGTTTTCACTGTAGGCGTGAAACGCCCCCGGATCAACCCTCCACCTCGTCCAGCGCCCGCGCCATCTGGGTAGGCAAGGGATAGGGCAAACGCTCCATGATGTAACACAGGCAATCCTGGCGGATCACCCGCTCGTCCAGCGTCAGCATGGCGGGCATCAAGGGCCGGATGGTGCGCAGCTCGCCCTCGTGAATGGCGAAGTAGTCCGCCGCCACCTGGCGATCACCGTTGTGTACGGAAAGCGGCAATGTTCCAGACCGGTTCACCCGTCCGAACGAAGTGCCGGCTGGCACATCCCGGAAATTGAGCTGGTCCAGATCCGCCGGCAGGACCAGATCCGCCGCCTCGCGGAAGGAAAAATGAACCGCCTCCGGAATGGCAGCGACACCGATGGTGCGATACAGATCGATGTCGTGCGCGGGCACCGGATGCTCGGGGAAGTGATCCAGATGCAGGGCCGCATCCACGAACTCCGCAGCGTGGTGCTCCGCCGCCGCTACCCCCGGCTTGCCACACTCGACAGTGACCGCCGGGCAGAACCGGGCAAACGCAGCCGACTGCACGCCCCTGGGTTGAGTGAAATACACCACGATGCGGGAGAACAATCGAGCCAGATGCAGGTAGCGGGGATCGAGGCGATTGACACAACCGTAATGGGGGTTGAGCCCCGTGTTGTTGTGAATGTCGATGCTGGCAAACACCCTTCTGGCCCGCATGGCGGCCGTCACCTGAGCCATCAGCGCCGTCTCGGCGCAGGAAGCCGTGTCGGTCCCGGGCCAGACCCGGTTGTAATCGGGCTGACCGTCCAGCCGGCGCATACCTTCCCGCGCGGCCGTCACATTGCCGACGAAGAGCGACAGCGCCCGTGGCAATGGCCGATGGCTGTAATGGCGTAACACCTGCTGGATGGCTTTGAGGCCGGTGTCCTCATTGCCGTGGAGCATGACGGACACGAAGAGCGGCTCTGGCCGCCGGCCCGGCAGATGGATAAGGGCGGGGCCCGGCAGGCATTGGTGCAGGGTCCGTGCCGAGGCTTGGAGGAAGCCCTCCGGCAAGGCGTCAAACGAGGTCAACATGGCGTCGGGGCGTCAAATCTGTCGTTATCGGGCACGGCGTGCGCCGCGCCACAGGCTATGGCGGAAGTCTACGCCCTTTGGGTAGGCTTGTCGGCAACGGCTGAACCCTCCCAGTGTTGTCCGCAGGCGGTTGCCACGCCAAGGCAAGGATCACACTGGCCACTGGGCGACGGGTGCGCCGCCCCGCTGCAACTCCAGGTACTCGGCAGTGAGGGCAACAAAGTCCGGCCCGTAGCGACCCACAAAGGCCCGCTGCCAGGCGGCACCGTTCTGTCCGCTCTCCACCCGAGCCGCCACGACGCCCAGGTAACGGCGAATGTCGGCGTCGGCTACGCCCAACGCCGCCAAGCCCTCCGCCGCCAAGGGCAGGATCACGCCTTTGAGCACCTGCGTCACCGGGGCCACCCCACAGCCCGGCCATTCGATCCGCGCATCCAGCCCGGCACGGGCCGCTTCGTAGAAATTGCGCCGCGCCACCGCAAAAGGCAGGCGCGCCTCGATCCCCGGCTCGCGGCCCGCCAAGGCATGGACCGCTCCATAGTAAAGCGCGGCGTTGGCCATCATGTCCGTGACCGTGGGACCCGCTGGAAGTACCCGGTGCTCGATGCGCAGATGCGGCGCACGCCCTGCTCCGAACCCCACCAGCGGCCGGTTCCATCGCCACAGGGTGCCGTTGTGCAAACGCAGATGGGCCAGTTCTTCGGCGCCGCCATTGAAACAGATGGGCAACAGGACCGGGAAACGCTCCAGATTGTCCCGAAACACTTCCATCACGCTATGTTGAGCATACGCGGCACCAAAAGTCACCCGCCGCCGCTCCGGGTGGGCCTCCCCCCCTACATCCACCGCCTGCTCGAACAAGGGGATACGCGTCTCGGCCCACAGGTCACGACCAAACAGGTAGGGCGAATTGGCGGCCACCGCCACCAGCGGCGCAGCCAACACCTGTGAAGCGTTGTAATAGCGGGCAGCCTGCTGGGCGGGCACTTGCAGATGCACCTGAAACGAGGTGGTTCCCGCCTCCAGCATCACGTCGTTATGGGTCAGATCGAGCTCCTCCCGACCAGCAATCTGCAGCCTTAGAGGCCGCCCGGCCCGCTCCGCCAGCACCCGCTCGTTGAGGGCACGGTAGCGGTTGAGCGGCGACATGTGCTCCAGGCTCAGATCCGCCTCTTCCAGGGTGGGCAGGGTGCCAATCATCAACAGCGTGCTCTCCAGTTCCTCCGCCACCGCCAGACACTGCCGCCAAGTGGTCAGCAGTTCGGCCTCCAGGGCGGGCAAGGCGTAGGGGCCGAACACCTGGGGGGTACCGTTGAGTTCGATGTTGAAGGTGGAGAGTTCGGGAACCACCAGCGGATGGTCGATGCGCGCCAGGAAAGCCTGATTGAGCGGCGCCGGGCGGAACGATTCGTCCAGCAACCACCCCTCCAGTTCGAACCCGGCAACGAAACTGGCGTCCCTGAAACCGCCTCCGTGGTACCAGGACTCGAGCAAGGCAGTTTCCACCTCCAGGCAGCCGGAGAAGCGCTCGAAATCCTCCTGCCGGAACGTGGCTCCGGGGATATCCTGACCCACAGCATTCTCCCGCCCTATTGTCGTAAGGCGAAATTACGCCCCGCTCCCCGGCCGGAATTTGCCTTGGGTCAAACGTCCCGCCCGGCAGCCCCCCGGACAATCCCGACATTTTGGATACCCCATGCGTCCACCTCGCCCCCGTTTTCCGCACCCGGGCGCCATCCTCGCCGTTCTCGCGGGATTTGCGCCCCTTTTCTGGCTGATCGAGCAGTGGCCCGGGCGCTACTTTCCACCGGCGAACGCCGAAGCGTTTCTCCGTGCGGAGCTGCCGCCCGTGGCGGTTTTCCTGGCGGCTCCCCTGTGCCTTCTCATGCTCGGCAGAAGATGCTGAGCGAAACCGGAACACCCAAAAAAACCACCCCCCGCCCGGTTGCCCGGAACGGGGGGTGATTTCTTGCGCGCAACCGGGCCAGACCGGTTGCGGTTGGCTCAGCCGAGATTAGCTGCTGGCCACTGCGCGGCAAACTGCGGGCAGGAACTTGGCTTCCACGCCGCTGGAGCTACCCGGACGGCAGCGCCAGGTGTAGGCAGCGCCGGCGTTGGCGGCGGCAGACAGGTCCAGGGCGGCAATGGCGCCCGTCGATGCGGAAGACGGAACGAGTTCAATCTTGCTCGCAGTGGCCGGCACACCCGCGGCGGTGCTGAAGGTGATGGTGATCGTGCCATCAGCGGCGGAGGCTACCGAGCTCACATTGGCGGACGGATTGGTGTGCAGGTTGGTCGGGGCGCCGAAGGCTTCACAATCGGTACCCGTGGTGGTGCAAGCCATGGAGCGCGGGCCGTTGTTGTTGAAGGCTTCGCTGATGGCGGTCTTCAGGCCGCCCGCCAGGGACAGACCATCGGACAGTTTGGCCTTGGTGGTGTAGTTCTGGTACTGGGGCAGCGCCACAGCGGCCAGGATACCGATGATCGCGACGACGATCATCAGTTCGATCAGCGTGAAACCTTTTTGCTTCATGGACATGGTTGATACTCCTCTTTGCAAAGACTGGGTGCGATTCCCGTTGGGTATTTGCGCCTCCTCCGCACCGCCTGATGCAGCAAGGAAGCTCCAGCCTATTCACGGCAGCTTTGCCCCGGACTTGAGGGGTTACCGGCGGGCAACCCTTTGCTGGCAACCCGTTGCCATGAAGAGCACCGAAGAAAAACGGGCCGCCAGGGCGGCCCGCCTACGCTGGGGCAGATCAGGGTTTCGGGTCAGTTGCTGCACACGCGCGGAATGAACCGGGGGGCGACTCCCCCCGAGGCAGCGGGACGGCATCGCCAGAAGTACGGCTTACCCGCATTGGCGTCCTCGTCGAGGGCGACCGCGACCGTAGCCCCGGACGGCGCATCGGCGGGGACAAACTCCAGAACGTTGGCGGTTGCGGGCACACCGGCTACCGTTGAAAAGCGGATGGTGATGATGCCGTCCGCTGACGAGGTGACCGCGTCCACATACTTGGAAGGATTGGCCGAATGGTCCGCCACGCCGAGGGCCATGCACGAGGCCGCATCGCTGCAAGCCATGGAACCGGGCCCGGAGACATTGAATTTGCTGTCGATGGCAGTGCGCAGGGAACTGGCCATGGTGAAGCCTTCGGCCAGTTTTCCGCGGATGGCGTAGTTCTGATACTGGGGGATGGCCACCGCCCCGAGGATGCCGATGATGGTGACCACCAGCAGCAGCTCAATGAGGTTGAACCCACGTTGGCGACGGCGGTGGTTTACTTGATGCATACCGCCCGCACCTGTTTCATGTCCGTGATGCCCGCAAGCACTTTGTCCATGCCATCCATCTTCAGGGTGCGCATGCCGTCTTCGAGCGCTTCGGCCAGCAGCAGCGCCACCCGCGCCCGCTCCTGGATCAGGCGTTTGACGCCGTCGGTGCCCACCATCAGTTCGTGCAGCCCGACCCGCCCGCGGTAACCCGTGCCACTGCATTGCTCGCACCCGACGGCTTTATAGAGGGTGAAGTGGCCATGCTCGTCGCCATAGCTGGCGCGCCATTCCTCCATCACCCGCGCACGGGCTGCATCCGGGTCCCGTTTGGCGGTCTCGGTGTGGGCAAGTTCCTCGAAGTACTCGCGCAGAAAGCGATCCATTTCCGCCGCATCCGGGTGATAGGCCTGCTTGCAACTCGGGCACAGACGCTTGGCCAGACGCTGAGCGAGCACCCCCAGAATGGCGTCGGCAAAGTTGAAGGGATCCATGCCCATGTCCAGGAGGCGAATCACGGACTCCGGCGCACTGTTGGTGTGCAGGGTGGAGAACACCAGGTGACCGGTGAGCGAAGCCTCAATACCGATGGAAACGGTTTCCTTGTCGCGCATTTCGCCGACCATGATCACGTCAGGGTCCGCCCGCAGAAACGCGCGCATCACCCCGGCAAAGTCCAGCCCGGCCTTCTTGTTGACCTGGACCTGACGCAGCCCCTTCTGGGTGATTTCCACCGGATCTTCCGCTGTCCAGATCTTGGTATCCGGCGTGTTGATGTAATTGAGGATGGAATGCAGGGTGGTGGTCTTGCCCGAGCCGGTGGGCCCGCACACGAAGAAGATGCCGTAGGGCTTGCTCACCACCTCTTTGAGGCGTTTGAGATTCCCGGGCAGCACGCCGAGTTTGTCCAGGGGGATGGGTTCGCCCGCGGCAAGAATACGCATCACCACGTCCTCGACACCGCCGGCCGAGGGAATGGTGGCCACCCGGAGCTCGATGTCGAGGGGCGAGAATTTCTTGAACTTGATCTTGCCATCCTGGGGCTTGCGCCGCTCGGAGATGTCCAGATCGCACATGATCTTGATCCGGGCGACGATGGCCTCCCGATAGCCGGCGGGCACCTCGATATAAGGCACCAGAGAGCCATCGCGGCGAAAGCGGATCAGGGTTTTTTCCTTGCCCGGTCGGGGCTCGATATGGATATCCGAGGCCCCCATCTTGTACGCATCGTTAATGATGCGGTTCACCAGCTTGACCAGTTCGTTGTCCTGGTAAGCCTCTTCGGGTGGCGGACCTTCGTCGCCTCCGTCCTCATCCTCCAGCCCCGAGAGGAGGTCATTGACCGAAGTGGTGTCCTCCGCCGCCCCGAAGAAGCGCTCCACAGTCAGCTGGAATTCCGCGGCCGTCGTCACGCAGTAGCGGATCATGGCCTTGGGGAATACGTTGGCCACCACCCGGGTGCTGCGTACCTGCTCCGGATCCATGGTCAGGACCAGGATGCCGTCCCGTCCCTCCTCCACCGGCAACCAGGTGTTCTCCAGCACGTAGTCCTGCTTCAGGTTCTTCAGCAGATCGAGCGGCTTGATCCGCTCCCGGTCGAAGGGGAGGTAGGGAACACCGAAAAACCTCCCCAGTGCCTGGCCGATCGCGGCCCGAGGCACATCGAAGCGGCGGGACAGGAGTTCCTGAATATGGGTGCCATCCCTGCGGGCTTCCTGGGTGGCGGAATCCAGATCCGCCGCAGCCAGGTAGCCGTCCATGACCAGCAGTTCGTAGGGGCCACGAGGAATGGGCGCCGGCGGCCTGCGGGGGGGGAGCAGCGTGGCGGTCAGCGCGCCCAGGCAAACCAGCGCCCGCTCCATGCCCACCGGAAACGCCCCGCCGGGACGATGGTTGGCCAGCTCCAGAACGCCAAGCATCTGTCCGTCCGCACCGAGAAGGGGTGCGAGCAGACGTTGATGAACCCGATCCGCGCCACAACCGTCGATCCCGGCCCGCAATTGCAGCCCCGGAAACTGGCTCGCCAAGGCCTTGCTATCGCTCGCGTTGGCAATATTGACCGAGCGCCGATGCAAGGCAACGTACCCTGCGGCCGAACGCTCATTGACCCCGACGCCGGCGCCTACCGGGCGGCTTGCATCTCCCCCTGCGGCAACCACCAGCAGGGCTGGGTCCTCAGTCAGCACATGGCAGCTCGCCCACTCAGCACGGAAAAGACGGGCCAGATCACGGACCAGATCCTTGATCAGCCCCTCGACAGGCTCGGCAAGGTGGTAGCGATTGGCCAGCGCCTGGGCATCCCGCACGAAGGCAAGCCGCTGCTCCAGCTCCGCAGGCGCGATTTCCAGATCAAGTGCTCCCATCCCCACCGTGCTCCTTGTGCCATTCGTTCCCGGGAAGGCCGGCGCCTGAGGCACCAGAGGGACCTCGCCGTGTCCCGGAAATGGGTTAACGGCAGGCAGGGGGCAAAGCGTAGGCTGGACTGGGTGGCTTGACCGCCGTCAGAACTCCAGCACCTGACCGTGGGTGAGAAGACGGGGCGAGTACGCCGCCGCCAAGCGGCCAACCTGTTCCATGATCAGCTCGAACTGCCCTGGCTTGAGGTGCGTGATCCAGAGCTGCGGCTGCTTGTTCAAGCGCGCCAGTTCCTCCGCCAGAAGCGAGGGGCACAGATGCCGGGAGGCCCGGGCCAGGGCAATTTCCTCGTCACCGAAAGCCGTCTCGACAATCAGGTGAGTCAGATCCGGAATGCTGTTGACGGCCTGCCAGAATGGCGGATGCGAGGTGGTGTCCCCCGAGAATACGAGGCTCCCCCCCGTCCCTGCCAAGTGATAGCCCACGGCCGGAACGGTGTGATACGCCGGAAGAGGGGTAATGCTTCGCCCGCCCGGGAGTTCCACCGGCTCGCCCACCACCACCGGGCAGAAGCGCATGAATGCCGACTCCGGTGAGGGGATGCGGGTGAAATCTGGCCACACGGCCCAGTTGAAGATGTGGGCGCGCAGCACGGCCAGCGTGGCGTCGGTGGCATAAACGGTAACCGGGGTGGGGCGCAGATCCCCCACAGAATCCACGAGCAACGGCAGGCAGGCAATGTGATCCAGATGAGCATGGGTGATGAACACATGGTCTATCCTGGCCAACCGGGCGAGCGGCAACTCGCCCACGCCAGTTCCCGCATCGATCAGCACATCATCGTCCACCAGAAAGGACGTGGTGCGGGACCCTGCGCCACCGATGCCGCCACTACAGCCAAGAACCGTGAATTTCATTGCAACATGAGGATCGATAAACCAGCCCGCAGGCCAGGGGAAAGTAACGGACGTTGATACTGATTCTCAAACAGGGAAGTGAAATTAGCACCCGCTGCGCCCTCCCGCTAAGGGAGAACATCACGCGCCGGTGCAGCCCGCCCCGGCCCCTCAGGCCGGTCGCAGGCGGAACTCCATCCTGACGCCGGCCAACTCGATCACATCGTGATCCGCCAGGCAACGGTGATTGCCTTCCAGCGCAACACCATTGACGGTCGGGAATTCGCTCCCTTCCACATGGGACAGGAAATACCCTTGGGGTCTGCGAGCGATAGCGGCCACTTGCCAGCCAGGGCGCCCCAGGGTCGTGACGTCCTTGGACAAATCAAGCTCCCGCCCCGCATTCAAGCCGGTCAACAGACAGACGCAGGCGGCGGGATAGGGTGCAACCGGGGCAGCCGGGCGTGTGGCGGCAAAGCTCTGAGGTGAAAGGGAACTGATCTGCGTCTCCAGCGCTACCCGGGACACGGGAGCGGCGGTGATTCGGGCAGCCTCCGGACGCATGACCGTGGTGCGGGTCATGTCTGGCGCCGGCTGCGCATCGGACGCGGCGGTGTTGACGTACTTGATCCGGTACTTGCCCAGTTCGATGACATCCTGGTTCTGCAGGAAGTGCTTTCGCACCGGTTGCCCGTTCACATAGGTCCCGTTCGTGCTGTTGAGGTCTTCCAGGAACGCATCGTTGACGATGGTGGTGATGGCCGCGTGCTCGCCGCTGATGGCCAGATTGTCGATCTGGATATCGTTGTGGGGCTTGCGACCGATGGTGGTGCGCTCCTTGGTCAGCGGGATTTCCTTGAGCACGAGTCCATCCATGCTCAGTACCAGTTTTGCCATGCGAAAACTTGCTCCTTGATCACTCCAGCCCGAGTCAGCCCTGCGTCACCACCAACCGCCAAATCTGCCTCGCACCCTTGCCGGGAACGGTGCCCGTACAGCAACCGCCACCACGGAGATATTGTCCTGCCCGCCCTGTTCGTTTGCCAAGGCAACCAGATCGGCAACCAGCCGTTCCAGCGAATCCCACCCGGCAACCAGACGTCTGAAAAGCACGTCATCCTGAACCATGTCGGTCAGCCCATCAGAAACCAGGAGAAAGAGATCGCCCGGCAGGCAATCGAACGTGCGCACATCGACATCGACTCTGGGCATCACTCCGACCGCACGGGTGACAATACCCCTGCGAATCTGACTGGCCATTTCCTCCAAGCCAATCATGCCCCGATCCAATTGCTCCTGCAACACGGAATGGTCGCGAGTGAGTAATTGCAACACACCATGCCGAAATCGGTAGCAGCGGGAATCGCCCACGTGGGCGACGGTGGCGGAGTCGTTGTAAAACCATGTCGCCACCAGCGTCGTACCCATCCCCCGGTAAGCAGGCTGGGCGCAGGCAGCTCGGTAGATATCCAGGTTGGCCCGCCCGATTTCTTCCTCAAGCCCGGTCAACGCATTCGGCTGCCCGGAGGCGTCGAGGGCATGCGGCTTGGCGGTGGCCAAGCGCCTGGCCAGACCGGCGGCAAGCCCCTCCACCGCCATGCGAGCAGCCAGATCGCCCCCCGCGTACCCTCCCATGCCGTCGGCCAGTAACGCAATGCCCCGGCCCGCATCAGCGTGCACAACGTCCTCGTTACGGCGGCGCACTCGACCGATGTCGGTGATGCACGCCATTTCCAGACAAGTATCGAGCGGCGACGGCCTCATGGGGCGCTCAAATCAGTAGGGAAGTTCCAACCCCAGCCGCAGCTCCCGGGCCTTGGCCAACACCCGCGCAGCCAAAGCCAGATCCTGGATCGCCATGCCCTGGGATTCGAACACGGAAATCTGCTCCGGGGAGGTCCGGCCCGGCCGCAAGCCTGCAATCACTTCCCCCAGTTCAACCCACTGGCCTTCGTGGCTGCGCCCTTTTTCCAGGAGCGGCAGCAGATCCCCCGCTTCCTTCAACGCCGTAGCCCGGGAGTCCACCACAATGGGTAGGCAACGGCGCAAGCACGCTTCATCCAGCTCCCGACGGATGAGGGAATTGGAGCCCGCAGCATTGATATGGGTGCCGGGCTCCAGCCATGCGCCCTCGAACACAGGCTGAGCGGAGGTGGTGACTGTGACCACCACATCACTGCCCCGGACCACCTCTTCGGGGCCCGTTGCCGGGCGCACCGTCCGGCCCAGACGCTCGCTCATGCGGCGGCAGAACGCCTGCAAAGGCTCCTGCCTGCGCGAGAATACCTTGATCTCTTCAATGTCCCGAACCGCGCACAAGGCCTCGATCTGGCTTTGCGCCTGCCAGCCCGCTCCGAATACACCGGCGATCCGGGCATCCGGTCGGGCCAACCACTTGGCCGCCACGCCTCCCGCTGCCCCCGTGCGCATCATGCCCAGCGCGTCGGCACCCAACACCGCAAGCGGGCGACCGGTGGCGGCGTCGTAAAGGTGGACGAGAAAACGATTGCCCTCGCGGCTGCTGGTGTAGACCTTGTAGCCCAACACCCCTTCTGCCTGCACACCCCCTTGCAGCAAATGCATGGTGACACCGGGGAAACGGATGCGATTGCGAGGAATATCCTGAGCCCTGCCGAGCACATGGGCTCGATGGGCAGACTCGACAGCCGCCAGGGCCATGGGCATGGTGACCAGCGCCGACACGTCTTGTTCGCTTAAATACAAAGCCATTGCACCGTCCTCAGAGTTCGCGATAGATCTCGGCCTTGCCCTGCCGCCGGGCGGACAGCCATCCCGCGGCGACCACCAAAGCCGCTCCTGCCCCACCGGCCAGTACCTTTGAGCCGGGGAAGTTGCCGATCCCGGTCCCGGCCAGGGCGATATCGGTCACGATCATGCCACCCGCCACATAGCCAAGTAGCGCCGCACCCAGTGTCACCACCACCGGGAAGCGCTCCATGGTTTTCATGATGAACTGGCTCGACCACACAATCAGGGGAATGCTGACGGCAAGGCCGAAGATCAGCAGAAACAGGCTGTCGTGAGCAGCACCCGCGACCGCGATCACATTGTCGAGACTCATGACGAAGTCCGCCACGATGATGGTGCGCACGGCCCCCCACAGGTTGTCTGCCGCCTGGACCTCCGGTTCGCCATCCCCTTCAGGCAGCAGCAGCTTGACCCCAATCCAGAGTAGCAGCAGCCCGCCCACCAGCCGCAGATACGGATAGCCCAACAGGCTGGCGGCAAACGCCGTCAGCACCACACGCAGGCCAACCGCACCAAACACGCCCCAGAAAACGCCCCGGCTCCGTTGGCTGGGTGGCAGATTGCGACAGGCGAGCGCGATGACCACCGCGTTGTCTCCGGAGAGGACCAGGTCGATCGCAATGATCTGGAGCACCGACATCCAGAAATCAGGGGCAAGAAAATCAGGCATGAACGGTCAGGGGAAAGGCGGAGAACACAGCTGCGAGATTCTAAACCGGCTCGGCATTGGGAACGCCCAAAACAAAACCGCGCCGGGCTTGCGGCCCGGCGCGGTTTCTTCAGGCAACAACGCGGCGATTAGAGCAGGCTCTTGAGCAGCTTGCCCATCTCGGACGGATTACGCGTCACCTTGAAGCCGCACTCCTCCATGATGGCGAGCTTGGCATCGGCGGTATCCGCCCCACCCGAGATCAGCGCGCCGGCATGGCCCATGCGCTTTCCGGGAGGCGCGGTGACACCCGCGATGAAGCCAACGATAGGCTTCTTCATGTTGGCCTTGCACCACAGAGCGGCTTCGGCCTCGTCAGGACCGCCGATCTCGCCGATCATGATCACGGCGTCGGTGTCCGGATCGTCGTTGAAAGCCTTCATCACGTCGATGTGCTTCAGACCGTTGATCGGGTCGCCACCGATACCCACAGCGGACGACTGGCCGAGACCGATTTCGGTCAGCTGCGCCACAGCTTCGTAGGTCAGCGTGCCCGAGCGGGATACCACGCCGATGCGGCCCTTGCGGTGGATGTGACCAGGCATGATGCCGATCTTGACCTCTTCCGGGGTGATCAGGCCGGGGCAGTTCGGGCCCAGCAGCAAGGTCTTCTTGCCGCCGGCGGCTTCCTTGGCCTTCATCTTGTTGCGCACCACCAGCATGTCACGGACCGGAATGCCTTCGGTAATGCAAATGGCCAAATCCAGATCCGCCTCACAGGCTTCCCAGATGGCAGCCGCAGCACCCGCGGGCGGCACATAGATCACGGAAACAGTGGCACCGGTCTGTTGGGCTGCTTCCTTGACCGAGGCGTAGATGGGCACGTCGAAGATCTTTTCGCCGGCCTTCTTGGGATTCACACCCGCCACGAAGCAGTTCTTGCCGTTCGCGTACTCGATGCACTTCTCGGTATGGAACTGGCCGGTCTTGCCGGTGATGCCCTGGGTGATGATCTTGGTGTCTTTGTTGATGAGGATGGACATGTCGACTCCTTACTGGACCGCGGCGACGATCTTGGTAGCTGCTTCCGCCATGGTGTCGGCGGAAATGATCGGCAGGCCGGATTCGGCCAGGATTTTCTTGCCGAGGTCTTCGTTGGTGCCCTTCATGCGCACCACCAGCGGCACGGACAGATGAACCTCACGGGCAGCGGCGACCACGCCGGTGGCGATGGTGTCGCAGCGCATGATGCCGCCGAAGATGTTGACCAGGATGCCCTTGACCTTGGGGTTCTTGAGCATGATCTTGAAGGCTTCGGTCACCTTCTCGGTGGTGGCACCGCCACCCACGTCAAGGAAGTTGGCCGGTTCGGCACCGAACAGTTTGATGGTGTCCATGGTGGCCATGGCCAGACCGGCGCCATTGACCAGACAGCCGATGTTGCCGTCCAAGGAAATGTAGGCCAGGTCGAACTTGGAAGCCTCGATCTCGTCGGCGTCTTCTTCGTCCAGGTCACGGTATTCCACGATCTCGGGATGGCGGAACAGGGCGTTGGAGTCGAAGTTGAACTTGGCGTCGAGCGCTTTGATGTTGCCGTTGCCTTCCAGGATCAGCGGATTGATTTCCGCCAGGGAGGCATCGGTTTCCATGTAACAGGTGTAGAGCTTCTTGAACGTGTCCATGGCCTGGGCCTGTGAGGCCTCCGGCACACCAATGCCCACCGCCAGTTCCTTGGCCTGCTCGTCGGTCAGGCCAGCCAGCGGATCAACGAACACCTTGATGATCTTCTCGGGGGTGTTGTGGGCAACTTCCTCGATGTCCATCCCACCTTCGGAGGAAGCCATCAACGCCACTTTCTGGGTGGCGCGATCGGTCAGGGCGGCGACGTAGTATTCCTTCTTGATGTCAGCGCCTTCTTCGATCAGCAGGCGACGAACCTTCTGGCCTTCGGGGCCCGTCTGGTGGGTCACCAACTGCATGCCCAGGATCTGGCTCGCCACAGTCTTGACATCGTCCAGAGAGCGGGCCAGCTTCACCCCACCACCCTTGCCACGGCCGCCGGCGTGGATCTGCGCCTTGACGACCCAGACGTTGCCTCCCAGTTGCTGCGCTGCTTGCACCGCCTCGTCGACGGAGAAGCAGGGAATGCCGCGCGGCGTCACCACGCCAAACTTGCGCAGAACTTCCTTCGCCTGATACTCGTGAATTTTCATGCGTCTTCCTTGCTATGTATGCACAGGTTGATGGTTGGGCGCCGGTTGGTTCCGGTCTTGGTAGATATTGATCAAATTTCCGTGTCCGCCCCCGCGTACCAGCGGGGATAGTAAAGCCGCACCGTCTCCGACGAGGTCTCCAGAGCGTGGCAGCGGTCGAGCTGAAAGGGTTTGGCCCCCGGGGACAAACCCTCAACCTCATTCACTTCCGACGCCATGGTCTGAATGGCCGCCGTAGGCAGGGCCAGCAGCAACTCGGTGATGTGGGCGCACCCCCGAATTTCGCCGAAGCGCTCCAGCACCGCCGCGCGAAAGCCGCGAACCAAATTGAGGCCCAGCAACTCGCTGTAGGCCGGCGCAATCGTATCGCACCCGCCCGGATAGGGAGTGCGCTCGGAAACGACGAGGGCCTCTATGATATTGAATGCGCGGTCTATCGTCACGCGAGCCAGCATGTCATGAACCGGATCGCCGCTGCGCCGCACGCCCGACGCCAGCGGATAATCATGATCTTTGGTGTCGATCAGCCGTGCCTCGATGTCCCACAGCCCGTCCGTACGCTTCCACCCTTCCAGCGTGATAGCACGCAGATGGATCCGTTGGCGGGGAACGAGGGATTCCGGCAGAGGCATTGAGAAACCGATATTGGGGAGCACGCACCGGACCGGCGTTGTTATGGATTGCTGGGTGCCGGCCACGCAAATAATACATAATTATAGCCCGACACAGAAGTTTCGTGCACTGCGGGAGAAGGCTCTTCGCGCGACACATCCGCCTCTGTTTTTCGGCCTCCCAAAGCCGGAACACCCCCACTCAAACCGCCAGATTGCCCATTTTTTCCGCCTTGACAGGGTTCAAGCCGGCTAGAATCGCGGCAGGTAACACTCTTTCTTGCAGGCTGCGCGGCCGCCATGACTCGACGCTTCAATCTGAATTTGCTCTCCCCCTCCCGAGGTTCCGACGACAACAGCGCTTTCGACGAGGGCCTGGCACGCCAGCGGATCCGCGAACTTGAACGGCAGTTGGAGGAGCAAAAGCTGGGTAGCGCCCACGTCCGGCAACGCGAGGCGCGATTCAGGGCATTTCTCGAACAGTCCCCGGACGCAATTTGCGTCGTCGTCAACAACCGCATCACTTACGCAAACCCTGCGTTCTTTTCCCTGCTCGACATTTCCGAAGAGGGTCAGATCATCGGGCGCGCGCCCAGCGACTTCCTTCCTGGCTACCTGGACACCGCACTGCCCTCCACCGGCAACAGCGCAACGCCCCCGCCATCCCGTACCGAACACGAACTCATCAAGCCCGATGGTTCGCGGCTCGAGGTGGAAGTCACCGGCATCACCCTGGCCGACGAATCCCTAAGCGCCACTCAACTAATTGTCCGGGACCTGAGTCAGGCCAAACACAGCGACCGGCAGATTCGGCGGCTGACGACGGAGCTGGAATCATTGGTTGCCGAGCGCACCCGCGAATTGGAAAAGACGAACTGCAAGCTGATCGAATCGACCCAGCGTCAACAAGTGCTGATCGACGCGCTGCCGGACCGGATCTACCGCGTTACCCGAGGGGGCCTGTTTCGGGATAGCACATCACCACGGACCCAAACCGTCTTGCTCCCGACCCAGGTACCCAAGTCGGCGCGAGAAACCAGCTTCCCCGAGAGCATTACCGCTTTGTTCGAACAAGCGCTGGATGCTGCCGTTGCTTCGGGAGAAAACCAGAGCTTCGAGTTTTCCCTGGCGGCACCCGAGCGTCCGCAGTTGTTCGAAGCCCGGGTCGTCCCCTGTGGCATCAGCGAGGCCATCGCGGTCGTTCGGGATGTGACGGACGCCCGCCAGGCCGAGCGGGAAAGAGAGATGTTCTCGGCACTGGTGCGCAACAGCAGCGATTTCATTGCCATTGCCGACCTGCACCAGCGACTGATCTACCTGAACGAGGCCGGACGCCGACTGGTTGGCCTGGGGCCGGATGAAGACATCACGCAGTATTCGGTGTGCGATTTCTGTACCGGCACCTGCCATCCAAAGTTTTGCGCCGAGATTCAGAGTTGCCTGGTGGAAGGTTCGTGGCACGGAGAGAGCACACTGGAGAACCTGCGTACCGGGGAAAAGCGACCGTTCCTGACCACGGCCTTCGTGCTGTGCGACCCGAACGGGGCAGAACAACTCGCGATTGCCACGGTTCGGCGAGACATCACCGAGTTGAAGCAGGCGGAAGAGGACGTGCGGCTGCTCAACGAGGAACTGGAGCAGCGGGTGCGTATCCGCACCACCGAACTGGAAGCTTCAAACCGGGAACTGGAAAGCTTCAGCTATTCCGTGTCCCACGACTTGCGAGCCCCCCTGCGCGGCATCAACGGGTTCTCCCGCCTGTTACTCACCGACTACGCAGACCGGCTGGATGACACCGGCCGCAACTACCTGCACCGCATCCGGGCCGCTACCGAGCGGATGGGCAACCTCATCGACGACCTGATCAATCTGGCTCAGGTTACGCGCCGCCATCTGCATGTGACCCGCGTCAACCTGAGCCAGCTCGCCCAGCAAATTGTCGACACCTTGAAGGCTGCAGAGCCTGGGCGCGAAGTGCAGGTCGTCATTACGCCCGATGTGGTTGCCGACGGCGATGCCAGCCTGCTGGAAATCGTGTTGCAGAACCTGCTGGCCAACGCCTGGAAGTTCACCAGCAACACTCCGTCTGCCCGCATCGAGTTCGGAACCACATCCGAGCACGGATGGCTCACGTTCTATGTCCGAGACAATGGCGCCGGCTTCGACATGAGCTACGTGGAAAAATTGTTCAAACCGTTCCAGCGGCTACACGGGGTCAATGAATATCCGGGTACCGGCATCGGCCTTGCGACCGTTCAACGCGTGGTCACACGGCACGGAGGGCGTGCTTGGGCGGAAGGTCAAGTGGGCTGCGGCGCGACGTTCTACTTCACCCTTGGCACCCGCAACCAGATCCTGCAACTGATCTCGTCTGCATTCAGCCCCGGTCAATAGCCCCCATCACAGGCGCCCCGACATCGAGCCGGGGCCACCTTCAGCTCTCTGCCTCGCTCTCGGTCGCAGCGCGGCTATCCTCGATTTGAAGCTCCTGAATCTTGCGCGTAATGGTGTTGCGACCGATTCCCAGCAGTTGAGCGGCTTCGATCCGCCGCCCGCCCGTCATCGCCAGCGCCCGGCGAATCAAGGTTCGCTCGAAATCGCGAGTCAGCAGATCAAACACCTCGCCCTGGCGACGCAAGAGCAAGCGGTCGGCCTCGTCCGCCAGCGCCGTGATCCAGTCATCCGTGACACTGCGAACCGTTTGCTCGCGCAACTCGCCCGGCAAGTCCGCCACATCCACCGTCTGCCCAGGCGCCATCACCGTCAGCCAATGACACAGGTTCTCCAGCTGTCGGACGTTGCCCGGAAAATCCAGCCCCTGCAAATAGCGCAGGGCATTCTCCGACAGCCGCTTGGGCTCCACCGCCAACTCCCGGGCGCTTTTTTGCAGGAAATGGCGAGTGAGCAACGGGATGTCCTCCCGCCTCTCGCGCATGGGCGGCAACCGCAGGCGGATGACATTGAGGCGGTGAAACAAGTCCTCTCTGAACAATCCCTGCTTGACCCGGTCTTCAAGATTCTGGTGGGTCGCGGCAATCACCCGGACGTTGGCGCGAATAGGCTGCTGCCCCCCAACGCGGTAGAAATGCCCATCTGATAGCACGCGCAGCAACCGGGTTTGCAGCTCCGCCGGCATGTCGCCGATTTCGTCCAGGAACAGCGTCCCGCCCTCTGCTTGCTCAAAGCGCCCCCGCCTTTGCCCAGCCGCCCCGGTAAACGCGCCGCGCTCGTGGCCAAACAACTCGCTCTCCAACAGGTCGCGGGGGATGGCAGCCGTATTGATGGCGATAAATGGGGCCTCCCGCCGCGGGCTGTGCCGGTGCAGCGCACGCGCCACGAGTTCCTTCCCCGTGCCCGATTCGCCATTGATCAACACCGTGGCATGGCTCGCCGACAGACGACCAATGGCGCGAAAAACCTCCTGCATGGATGGCGCTTGCCCCAAGATCTCGGGAGCCATCTGGGCCACTTCTGCCGCCCCGTCCTGATGCACGCCTTCCGACATGGCACGCCGGACCAGCGCAACGGCCTGGTCGATATCGAATGGCTTGGGCAGGTATTCAAACGCCCCGCCCTGAAAGGCGGCCACCGCGCTATCCAGGTCGGAATAGGCAGTCATGATGATCACCGGCAAACCGGGCAAGCGCTGCTTGACCTTCTGCAGGAGCTGCAGTCCGGTTTCGCCCGGCATGCGGATATCGGAGACCAGCACTTGAGGCACGGCACCCGATTCAAGCGCCTCCACCACGTCGGCAGCAGCACTGAAACTGCGACAGGCAATGCTTTCCCGCGCCAGGGCCTTTTCGAAGACCCAGCGGATGGAACGATCGTCATCAACAATCCAGACTGGATTCATGAAAGATGGTCCTTATCGGTCCTGGCCGCCTGAGAGCGGAATCAGGATGGTGAAACACGTCTTTCCGGGGCGGCTATCCACATCGATCATGCCCTGATGCAGTTCCACCACGCTTTGTGCAATGGATAATCCAAGACCACTCCCCCCCTCGCGGCCCGACACCAGAGGGTAGAAAATGCGGTCGCGAATGTCTTCGGGGATACCCGGGCCGTTATCGATGACTTGCAATTCCAGCGCCAAGCGGTAGCGCCTTTTGGCCAGCGTCACCTGACGGGCAGCCCGCGTGCGCAGGATGATCTCTCCATCACCGCTCATGGACTGGGCGGCGTTGCGGGCAATGTTCAGTACCGCCTGGATAAGTTGCTCCCGGTCGCCGGTGAGGTCCGGGAGACTGGTGTCGTAGTCCCGGAGCACCCGCACGCGCGGAAATTCCGCATGGATGAGCTTGCGCACCCGCTCCAGGATCTCATGGATGTTGACCGGGCCCGGCTGCATCAGGCGATGGGAATTGAGCAAACGATTCATCAGCTCCTGCAGGCGATCCGCCTCGCTGATGATGACCTGGGTGTATTCCTTGAGGTGAGGATTGGCCAACTCCCGCTCCAGGAGCTGGGCGGACCCTCGGATACCACCGAGTGGATTCTTGATCTCGTGGGCAAGATTGCGGATCAGTTCCCGGTTCGCCTGCTGCTGCTCCAGCAGCCGCTCTTCGCGAGCCACCCGAAGCCGGGCATCGATGGGCCGAAACTCCAGCAGGAGCCGAACACCGTGTTCCTCGACGGGTGTCACCGTGCAGTCCACCCGCAGCGCATCCCCTTCGATCCGATTGATCAGCAGATTGTGGCCGGTGTATCCCCAGTTGTTGCGCAGAGCATTATCCAGCGCTGCCCCGAGGCCGGCGGGCTCTCCCAGGAGCGCCTCCAGCGGCATTCCGACCAAGCCCCGGCTACTGATGGCAAAAAGGTTCTCCGCCGCGGGGTTGAGGTAGCGGATCAGGAGCTTCGCATCCAGAAGGATGACGGCCGAGGAGAGCAGATCCAGTCCGGAAAAGTCACTCGGTGTTTGGGCGGAGGCGACGGGCATCATGCCCTCCTAAAAAGCATGAAGCATGCCAAATGGCGACGTACCGGATTTTCTGCCGCCCGATCAAGGACTCCCGCAACAACCGCTACTGGGTGCGGCCCGAAGTCCAACCCTCCGCCACCCATCACGCACCATACTGGTGCAACCACTATCTAACGTTCGCGAGTTCCTTGCGAATGGCCTGGATGTTCCGCTCATGGAGCGACACCTTGTCCCGGAATCCCTGGACCCGGTCGAGGTATTTCTGGTAGTTGCGCTCATCCCCGTTGCGCACTTTTTCCTGCTCGGAGAGCTCCTGGCGCGCCTGATCAAGACTCTTCTCTTCCGCAGCCAGCTCCTGCTCCAGAATGCGGCGGCGATCGTTGTCGCGCCCCTTCTGTACATCTCCATCGACCCGGGGGAAGGCACCCGAAGCTGCAGGCGTTCCCGGTGCGGCACCGACCGAGGGCTTGCGCGCACCAAGACTGGGCATCGAGCTGACGGGCTGATCCTTCGACAGCAAACTGCACTTCTGGCCGCCAGCGGGACGGGCATTGGTGTAGGTAATGTTGCTGCCATCCACACACTTGTAGATATCGGCCCAGACTAACGGAGCAATCATCAGACAAGGGAGGGAAGCGAGCAGGGAAAAGACCGGTTTCATGGCATGGGCAGTCATTCGGCTTGATGCGGGGGAGTCTAGGGATACACAGGCGATGCCGCAAACAAAAAAAGGACGGGCATGGCCCGTCCTTTCGCACGCTAATTCCGGAACGGAATCAAACGCTGTAGTACATGTCGTACTCGACCGGGTGAGTCGTCATGCGGAAGCGGGTAACCTCTTCCATCTTCAGATCGATGTAGGCATCGATGAAGTCGTTGGCGAAGACACCGCCGCGGGTCAGGAACTCGCGGTCCTTGTCCAGGTACTCGAGAGCCTGGTCAAGGCTGGCGCACACGGTCGGGATCTTTGCATCTTCTTCCGGCGGCAGGTCGTACAGATTCTTGTCCGCGGGCTCGCCCGGGTGAATCTTGTTCTGGATGCCGTCCAGACCGGCCATCATCATCGCTGCGAAGGCCATGTAGGGGTTGGCACCCGGATCCGGGAAGCGCACTTCGATCCGGCGAGCCTTGTCGGAGGCCACGTGCGGAATACGGATGGAGGCGGAACGGTTGCGTGCGGAATACGCCAGCTTGACCGGAGCCTCAAAGCCGGGCACCAGACGCTTGTACGAATTGGTCAGCGGGTTGGTGATGGCGTTCAGTGCGCGAGCGTGCTTGATGATACCGCCGATGTAGTACAGGGCGGTCTCGGACAGGCCAGCATAGCCATTGCCAGCGAACAGGTTCTTGCCGTCCTTCCAGATGGACTGGTGCACGTGCATGCCGGAACCGTTGTCACCGACGATGGGCTTGGGCATGAAGGTCGCAGTCTTGCCATACTGGTGGGCAACGTTGTGCACCACGTACTTCAGCACTTGGGTCCAGTCGGCGCGACGGGTCAGCACGCTGAACTTGGTGCCGATTTCGCACTGGCCGGCGGTAGCGACTTCGTGGTGATGCACTTCCACCTCAACGCCGCAGGCTTCGAGGGCCAGACACATGGCGGCACGCACATCGTTCAGGCTGTCGATGGGCGGCACGGGGAAGTAACCACCCTTGACGGTCGGACGGTGGCCGATGTTGCCTCCCTCGAACTTCTCGGCGGAGGCCCAGGCGGCTTCCTCGGAGAAGACTTTGGAATAGGAGCCGGACATGTCCACGTTCCACTCGACGGAGTCGAAAATGAAGAACTCGGGCTCCGGACCGAAGAAGGCGGTGTCGCCGATGCCGGTGCTCTTCAGATAGGCTTCGGCCCGCTTGGCGATGCCACGGGGGCAACGGTCATAGGGCTTGTGATCAGCCGGCTCGAGCACGTCGCAGGAGAGCACCAGGGTGGTTTCGTCCATGAACGGGTCCACGTAGGCGGTCTCGGCATCGGGCATCAGCAGCATGTCGGACGCCTGAATGCCCTTCCAGCCAGCGATCGAGGAGCCGTCAAAGGCGTGGCCGCTTTCGAACTTGTCTTCGTCAAAGGCCTTGACCGGTACGCCCACGTGCTGCTCTTTGCCGCGGGTGTCCGTGAAGCGGAAGTCAACAAACTTGACGTCCTTCTCCTTGATCAACTTCATGACGTCTTGAGGGGTCATAGCTTCTCCTAGCTGATTTGAGCGGAAACACGAGAATCTCGTTGCGGGCTAGCCATTAGCAGCAATCGTGCCAGTCGCCGAGTGGAAAAAACGGCATTCTGCCACAAGCCAGGCCAGTAATCCCCTGGCAATTGCCAACCTGGCAACCCTGGAGAAAAAGCCTGACGTGGCAAGGCCCTGGCGGCAGCGCAACCCCCAGGGCACCCGACGCACCAACTTCCTTTCCCGCCAAAGTGGCTCATCCACTCGCGTATACCGCAGCGTTCTCTAGGCGACCGACCAATTCGTGATGCACTCATGCAGTGCATCAATCAACGCAATGCACCATTATTGTGCAACAAAGGGGCGCATGTGATGCACACGGCAAGTGCCGGGGCGTAATCGGGAAAACGGCGGGAATTGCAGCGCTATTCGTGGAATCACCCCCTCGAGCCCAGAGCATTCACGCGACAACGTGTCCTACTAGACATCTTCCCATGTCACGAAAGCTTGCGGGCAATAGCTTTGCCGTATACTTCTGACCCCCTTTATCCCTGCAGGTCATCATCATGGGAAAACTGAGTGATATCTTGGGCTTGGCGCGAAACCGCGCGCAGGAACTGAAGCTGCCCTACGAAGGTGCGTTGACACCCAAGGAAGCCTACGAGGTGCTGCAGCTTGCGCCCGGCGCCAAGCTGGTGGATGTGCGCACCCGTGCCGAATGGGACTGGGTAGGCCGCATTCCGGGCGCGGTGGAACTGGAATGGATGATCTATCCCGGCAATCAGCCCAACCATCACTTTGTTGCTCAACTCAAGCGGCAGGTAGATCCCGAGTCCGTCGTGCTGTTCATCTGTCGTAGCGGTGCCCGCTCCAGTGCCGCAGCCGCAGCGGCGACCCAGGCAGGCTACCCGGATTGCTACAACGTGCTCGAAGGCTTCGAGGGCGACAAGGACGCCAACGGACACCGCAATACCGTGGGCGGCTGGCGTGCGGCCGGACTGCCCTGGCAGCAAGGCTAAAAAAACAATGATTCCCTGTCAGCCCAGCGGGGCTGACGACGTTACTGCTATACCCAGACGCATTGCACAGACAGAGGACATACGATGCACGCCGCCCCCATCCAGTTCGACCGTTTCAACGCACTTCGGGACGACGAGGCACGCGAGCGCATACTCGAAGCGCGCGCCCGGCTTGGCAAGAAGGCGACGCTCCTGGTACATCACTACCAGCGTGCTGACGTGTACGAACATGCCGACCTGACCGGGGACTCCCTCAAACTGGCGCGACTGGCCAGCCAGACCGATTCGGAGTACATCGTGTTCTGCGGCGTACACTTCATGGCGGAAGTGGCGGACATCCTCTCCCGCCCCCATCAGGTCGCCATTCTCCCGGACATGGCGGCGGGCTGCTCCATGGCGGACATGGCCTCGCTGGCCAAGGTGGAGCGGTGCTGGCGCGAACTGGCCGAAGTGCTGGAAAATCCAGACGCGTCCGTCACCCCTGTGACCTACATCAACTCTGCTGCAGATTTGAAAGCTTTCTGTGGCGAGCATGGCGGCATTGTGTGCACCTCCACCAATGCGCCGGTAATCCTGGACTGGGCCTTCAAGCAGCGGGAAAAGGTGCTCTTTTTCCCCGACCAGCATTTGGGACGCTGGACCGCCGCCAAGCGTGGCATCTCCCTGGACGAAATGGTGGTCTGGAACCCTGATCTGGAATACGGCGGCCTCACGCCGGAGCAGATCCGGAAAGCCAAGGTCATCCTCTGGTACGGGTTCTGCTCCGTGCACCAGATGTTCCAGCCGGCCCACATCCTGCGTTTTCGCAACCAGCACCCGGACGGCCTGGTGATCTCCCACCCGGAATCCGCCTATGAAGTGTGCCGCCAGTCCGATTACGTGGGCTCCACCGAGTACATCATCAACACCGTCAAAGCCGCACCGCCCAACACGCGCTGGCTGGTGGGCACAGAACTGAATCTTGTGGAACGCCTGGCCAGGGAAGTGAAGCACGAGGGCAAGATAGTCCAGTTCATGGCCCCGACCGTCTGCATGTGTTCGACGATGCAGCGCATCGACCCTCAGCATTTGGCCTGGACTCTGGAAAACCTCGCGGAAGGGAAAGTGGTCAACCAGATCAGGGTGCCCGAGCACGAGGCCGAGATGGCCCGCCTTGCGCTGGACCGCATGCTCGCCGTATCGTGAGCGCCTTGGGGGCGGCACGGCCCGCCCCGTACCTCACTTGGCACCATGTCGGCCCGGATACACGTCGCCACCTACAACATCCACAAGGGCTTTTCGCAGTTCAACCGCCAGATGGTGGTCCACGAACTGCGCGACCGTCTGCGGGTACTTAACCCCGAAATCGTCTTTCTGCAGGAGGTGCAGGGTCTCCACCTCGACCATGCCCTGCGCCATCAGGACTGGCCCGCGCTGCCCCAGCACGAGTTTCTGGCCCAGGATGTCTGGCACGACACCGCCTATGGCGGCAATGCCATCTACGACCACGGCCACCACGGCAACGCGATCCTGAGCCGCTACCCCATTCTTTCGGCGCACAATCAGGATGTCTCCGACCATCGTTTCGAACGGCGGGGTCTGCTGCACGCCCAGATCGCCCTCCCCGGCTTGCCCGGGCCCATCCACTGCGTTTGCGTTCATCTGGGCCTGACCGGCGGCAGCCGCCGCCGGCAGATGGAAGCCCTGGTGGAACGGATGGAACGCCTTGCTGGCAACCGCCCGCTGATTGTTGCCGGGGATTTCAACGACTGGCGCAACCGGGCTGACGACCTGCTGTCCCGGGGCCTGGGGCTGGTGGAGGTGTTCAGTGGCCCGTTTGGCCGGCCGGCGCGTAGTTTTCCCGCCAAGTTACCGATGCTGCGGCTCGACCGGATCTACGTTCGGGGCTTCAACATTGAAGACAGCCAGGTGCACTTCGGCCCCCCCTGGTCCGGCATTTCCGACCATGCCGCACTGTCCGCCACCCTCAGTCTGCGGTGAGTCCGTGCCATGAAAGCCGATTTTCTGCCGGGTAACGCCATCGAGTTGCTGGAGACGGGGGCAGAGTTTTTTCCTGCACTGGTGAAAGCCATTGACTGCGCCGCGCTCGAAGTCCACCTGCAGACATACATCTTCGAGCCAGACGAAACCGGTCAAGCGGTCGTTGCGGCCCTGCGCCGCGCTGCCCGCCGCGGCGTATCGGTGTACGTGCTGGTGGACGGATTTGGCGGACGCAGCTTTGCCGAGCATCTGCGCCCCAAGCTCGTGGCCGATGGCGTCCGGGTACTCATGTACCGGGAAGAGATCGAATGGCTGAGCTTTCGCCGTCGCCGCCTGCGCCGCCTGCACCGGAAGGTGGCGATCATGGATCGCCGGGTGGCTTTCGTCGGCGGCATCAACGTGCTCAATGACGTGGACGCGCCGGACCAGACCCACCCCCGCTACGACTACGCCGTACGCGTGCAAGGCCCCTTGCTCGAGAGCATCTACGCCAGCACCCACCGCATCTGGGAACTGGTGGCCTGGGCGAGCCTGCGCCGCCGCATCCATCGCACCGCGGCGCACCCCCTGCACACCACCCACTGCGGGGATCTGCGGGCCGCTTTCGTGATCCGCGACAACATCCGCCACCGCCGAGACATCGAAGACGCCTATCTGGAGGCAATCGAATCGGCGCGGAGCGAAATCGTACTGGCCAACGCCTACTTCCTGCCCGGACGCAGGTTTCGCCAAGCCCTGACCCAGGCAGCCGCCCGGGGCGTTCGCGTCCACATCCTGCTTCAGGGCCGCGTGGAGTACCTGCTATTGCACTACGCCACCCAGGCGTTGTACGGCAGCCTGCTCAAAATGGGCATCCGGATCTACGAATACCACCTGAGTTTTCTGCACGCCAAGGTGGCCGTGGTCGATGGCCACTGGGCGACCGTGGGGTCCAGCAACATCGACCCCTTCAGCCTGCTGCTGGCCCGGGAGGCAAACGTGGTCGTGCGCGACAACGGCTTCGCTTCCGCCTTGCGCGGCAGCCTCGCCCGCGCCATGGAGCACGGCGCGAAGGAATTAAAGGCGGAGGACTGGAAGCGCAAATCCCGTGTCCGTCGCGCGGCGAATTGGCTCGCATACACCGCCGTACGCCTGATGATCGGTCTTGCCGGCTACGGCGGCAAACACTGACTGCCCGCCGTTCGGGCCCGAGCGCAGCCCGCTCACACGCGCGACATGGACGCAAGCCGCCCGCCGAAAACACCCCGCCCTAGCGCGATGAATCGATGCGGTAACCCGCTGGCGCCACGCACGGCGGGCGTTGGGCGGAGATCACCCCGGTGTTGACGCCACACCAGTTCAGGCCCCCGAAGAGACGGGCGTACTCGATCTTCACACAGCGGTCCATCACCACCTCCAGCCCCGCAGCCTCAGCCCGGTTCGCCGCCTCCTGGTTCACCACCCCCAATTGCATCCACAGCACCCGCGCCCGGATCGCAATCGCATCCTCCACCAAGGCAGGGATGTCTTCGGCCTTGCGGAAGCAGTCCACCATGTCCACCTGCACGGGCACATCCCTCAGGCTTGGATAGCACACTTGCCCCAGCACCTCCTTGTAGGCCGGGTTCACCGGGATCACCGTGTACCCCCGCTCTTGCATGTACTTGGCGGCAAAGTAACTGGGCCGATACCAGTTGGCCGACAAGCCGACCACTGCGATGACCCGGTTTTGCAGCAACACCCGGCGCAAGCCGGCAATGTCATCCACCATGCTTACCTCTCCTTCCAGGAACACCTTCTGCCGTCCGCTCGTTGGCGTGCGCCGGATTACCCGATTCGGCCTGAAGCACTGGCGCGGGCGCCTTCGCTCCCCGCTGCCGGGGCACGCTGGACAAGCGCCAATGCGCCATCGCCCATCGCCACACCTCTCCCGGGCTCGCTGCCTGCAGCCCCGGTGGCGGCGTCTGGCCCAGGAACTCCAGCGCCAGATCCAGCGCAACAGCCGGCGCCCAGCCATCCACCGGCGCAGCCAGGGTTTGTTTGGAGAGTTTATCCCCCATCTCGTCCAAAACCACCGGAAGATGGGCGTAGGCTACCTGGGGCAGATCCAGCCGGCGTTGCACCCAGATCTGTCTGGGCGTCGAATCGAGCAAATCGGCACCGCGCACCACATGGGTCACACCCTGATCGGCATCATCGACCACCACCGCCAACTGGTAGGCATACTGACCATCAGCGCGGAACACAACGAAATCACCTACCTCGGTTTCCAGATCCTGGCATTGCAGACCCTGAACGGAATCGTCAAAACAGATGACTTCAGGCCCTACGCGCAAGCGCCACGCCCTGGGTTGGCGTCCCGCGGGCAGCCCCCGGCGACACGTGCCGGGATAGAGCGCAGAGCCATCCCGTGCAGCCGCCGCCCCGGCAAGCTCCCGGCGGGAACACGCACAGGGAAAAACGGCATCCACCCGGCGCAGCCACTCCAGCGCCTCCTGGTACAAGCCGTGGCGCCGGCTCTGCCACACCACCGCCCCATCCCACTCGAATCCGAAGCGCTCCAGGGTACGGAGAATCCCCTCACCGGCTCCAGGCACACTCCGGGGTTCATCCAGATCTTCAATGCGTACCAGCCATTCCCCGCCCTGAACACGGGCTTCCAGATAGCTGCCCACCGCTGCCACCAGGGAACCGAAATGCAGCGGCCCGGTGGGCGACGGGGCGAAGCGCCCCCGGTACGTGGCCGCCACGGAAGACCGTCAGACGTTGAACAGAAAGTTCAGGACATCCCCGTCCCGAACCACGTATTCCTTGCCCTCGGCGCGCATCTTCCCGGCCTCCTTGGCCCCCTGCTCGCCCTTGCAGACAATGAAGTCATCGAAGGCAATCGTCTGAGCGCGGATGAAACCCCGCTCGAAATCCGTGTGGATCACCCCTGCGGCTTGCGGCGCGGTATCCCCGGCGTGGATGGTCCAGGCACGCACCTCTTTCACCCCGGCGGTGAAATACGTCTGCAACCCGAGCAGCTTGTACGCAGCACGGATCAGGCGGTTGAGGCCCGGCTCGTCCAGCCCCACGTCGGCGAGAAAGAGCTGCTTCTCGTCATCAGCAAGATCGATCATCTCGGCTTCCATGGCCGCGCACAGCGCCACCACCTCCGCCCCCTCGCGGGCGGCAAGGGCACGCACCGCATCCAGATGCGGGTTGTCAGCGAAGCCAGTCTCGGCCACGTTGGCAACGTACAACACCGGTTTGGCAGTAATGAGGCAAAACGGCTTAAGGTTGGCCCGCTCTTCCTTCGACAAATCCAGCCCCCGAACCGGCTTGCCTTGGTCCAATTGCGCCATTGCCTTGTCCAGCGTGGCCACCAGCACCTTGGCATCCTTGTCGCCCGCTTGGGCGGGTTTGCGGTAGCGGTGAAGCGCCTTCTCCACCGTGGCGAGGTCAGCCAGCGCCAGCTCGGTGTCAATCGTCTCGATATCGGCCACCGGATCCACACGGCCCGCCACATGGATCACGTTGTCGTTGGCAAAACAGCGCACCACATGGACCACCGCGTCGGTTTCCCGGATATTTGCGAGAAACTGGTTACCCAGCCCTTCCCCCTTGGAAGCCCCCGCCACCAGGCCGGCAATATCCACAAACTCCACGGTTGCCGGAAGGATGCGCTGGGGCTTGACGATCTCGGCCAACTGCTGGAGGCGAGGATCCGGCACCTCGACGATACCCACATTGGGCTCGATGGTGCAGAACGGGTAGTTTTCCGCCGCGATTGCAGCTTTGGTCAGAGCGTTGAACAGGGTGGACTTACCCACGTTGGGCAAGCCTACGATGCCGCACTTGAGGGACATGATCGCCTTTCGATTGAGCGGCACCGGCCTGGCTCGAGGAGCCGGTGCCAAAGGTTGTTCCATCCAGCCACCCGCCCAAGCCTTGGCCCGGAGGGGCGGAAAATAGCAATATTACCGTGCGCCCATCACGCGGCCACACCTCACGAGCCTGCCGCTGGGGGCTTGCCGTTGAGCCGCTGCATGGCCGCGTTGTAGTCCCCCCGCGCCAGCGCTGGCCAGGCCAGGAGAGCCCGGTCCAGAGACTCGTCCACTAGGAGCCACTCTTCCCGCCGCGGGGGTTTAAGCACGAAGTTCACCACTTCGCTGCGATCCCCGGGGTGGCCGATTCCGATCCGCAAGCGCCAGAATTCCTGGCTCCCGAGATGGGAGGTGATGTCTTTGAGGCCATTGTGGCCCCCCAGCCCCCCGCCAAACTTGAGCCGCAACTGCCCCGGCGGGATATCCAGTTCATCATGCACCACCAGAATCTCGGCGGGCAGAACGCGATAGAAACGCGCGAGCGCAGCCACCGCCTGGCCTGATCGGTTCATGAAGGTCTGCGGTTCGAGCAGCCACAGATCAGGGTTCCTGACGTGGCCGCATAGCCCATGAAAGCGGGACTCACGTCGCAGTTCGGTGCCGAGTTCCCGCGCTAACCGATCGACAAACCAGAATCCGGCATTGTGTCGGGTGTCATCGTATTCAGGACCCGGATTGCCCAGGCCTACGACCAATCGGGGTACAACGTGCTGCATGTTCGGAAACCAGGGAAACCAAGTGTGAAAAAGCCGCCCCCGCATGAGCGGAAGGCGGCCTGAGACTCGGACGATGCGCCCGCAGCCCCCTTTCGGGTTGCTGCGGCCTGACAGCCAAACTGTCGTCAGGCAGCGCTTTCGCCCTCGCCTTCCTCGGACGCGGCGCCCTTGGGTAGCAGCACAGTCACCACAACCGGGTCTTCTCCGTGGGTCAGAGCCACAACACCTTCCGGCAACGCCAGATGGGACACATGCAGAGCGGTACCTGCCTTCAGATCCTTCAGGTCCACCTCGATGAACTCCGGCAGGTTGCCCGGCAGGCACTCCACATCCAGTTCCGAGATGGGGTGGGAAATGATGCCGCCTTGCAGCTTGACGCCAGGGCACACGTCACCATTGACGAAGTGCAGCGGCACCCGCAGGTGGATCTTGTGGGTGGCGTCCACACGCTGGAAGTCCACATGCAGCACCCGCGGCTTGTAGGCGTGACGTTGCACATCCTTGAGGATGACGGACTGGGCCGTATCGCCAACGCGGATGCTGAGCACCGTGGAATGGAAAGCTTCCTGACGCAGCTTGTGGAACAACTCGTTATGGTCCAGAGCAACCATCTGGGGCGCTTCGCCACCCCCGTAAATGATGCCAGGCACCTGCTCGGCGCGACGCAGGCGGCGGCTCGCACTCGTTCCCTGCTCCGTGCGCAGAACGGCATTGATTTCAATAGTCATGACAACTCCACTTGCTAGGTTGACGCGCCGCCCGCGACCAGGCGGCACAGGAAAAAACGACCTGCTCACTCCATGAACAGATTGCTGACCGACTCTTCGTTGCTGATGCGGCGAATCGTCTCGGCCATGAGTTCTGCGATGCTGATCTGACGGATACGGCCGCTCGCCCGGGCATCATCCCGCAGCGGAATGGTATCTGTAACCACCAGTTCATCGAGGGCGGAATCACTGATCCGGCTGACGGCTGAGCCCGACAGGACAGCGTGGGTGCAATAGGCCAGCACCCGCGATGCGCCGTGATCCTTGAGCGCCTGAGCGGCCTTGCACAAGGTGCCCGCAGTATCCACCATGTCATCCATGATCACGCAGGTGCGGTCCTTGACCTCGCCGATGATGTTCATCACCTCCGCCACGTTGGCCTTAGGACGCCGCTTGTCGATGATGGCCAGATCACACTCCAGACGCTTGGCCAAGGCTCGCGCCCGAACCACACCGCCCACGTCCGGCGACACCACAATCAGGTCGCTGTACTGGTGCTTCCAGATGTCGCCCAGCAGGATAGGCGTGGCGTAGATGTTATCCACGGGAATGTCGAAGAACCCCTGGATCTGGTCTGCGTGCAAATCCACCGTCAACAGTCGCTGGACGCCCACCGCCTGCAGCATGTTGGCCACCACCTTGGCAGTGATGGGCACCCTGGCCGAACGCGGGCGGCGATCCTGGCGGGCGTAGCCAAAATAGGGCACGGCTGCGGTGATGCGTCCGGCAGAAGCGCGTTTGAGCGCATCAGCCATCACCAGCAGTTCCATCAGATTGTCACTGGTGGGAGCACACGTAGGCTGCAGGATGAACACATCCTTGCCACGCACGTTCTCCAGGATCTCCACCATGACCTCGCCATCGGAGAAACGCCCGACGGTCGCCCTGCCGATGGAAAGGTTCAAACGGCGGCCTACGTCCGCCGCGAGTTTGGGATTGGCATTACCCGTGAAAACCATCAAGCTTTCAAAGGCCATGATCGACGCCTCGACTGAATGCAAAGAAAGCGGAAGCAGAAACGAAATCGGGCAGGCTCAGACCTGCGCCTGACCTGCCCGACCCGTGTCTGGCTGGGGAGGAAGGATTNNATGCCGGAATCAAAATCCGGTGCCTTAACCGACTTGGCGACTCCCCAAATAACCTGTATTTCCGACCCGGCTAACTGGCCAATCCGTGCAAGGGATGCTCATCGACCCCCCGAGCGACCCACCCGACACATCCGGGAGGAAGCGCTTGAAGCGCATGCACTGCCTCACCCTGAGTGGCAAACGGTGCGAACACGCAGGCACCGGAACCGCTCATCAAAGCACCTTTGTAACCAGCCAAGCACTCGAGTGCATCAGCCACTTCACGATAGCGCCGGCAAACCACCGGCTGAAGATCGTTGCGACAAGACGTCTCGGAAAAGTCCGCTATTTTGGCGGGTTCGCTGTTCCGTGTCAAATCTTCAGCCGAAAAAATTTCTGCCGTCGGCACCCCCACCCCGGGCTCCAGCACCAAATACCAACGGGGCTCCGGAGAAAATGCCTCGAAAAGCTCTCCGACCCCTTGGGCAATAGCAGTGCGCCCATACACGAAGAAGGGAACATCTGCCCCTAACCTCAAGGCCAGCGCCTGCAGATCCTGTCGCGACACGCCAAGCCGCCAAAGATGGTTCAACGCCAGCAGGACAGTCGCCGCATCGGAGCTTCCGCCCCCCAGCCCGCCCCCCATCGGCAGGCACTTATCCAGTGTGATGCTGACGCCGTCTCGGCATCCACTCGCCTCCCGAAGCAACTGGGCAGCCCGCCAGCAAAGATCCGCCTGTTCGGGTACGCCGGGCAGCAACCGCTCGCAGACCACCCTTCCGTCGTCGCGGGGCCGGAAAGACAGCATGTCACAACGGTCCAGCATGCGGAACGCCGTCTGGAGCAGATGGTAGCCATCCGCGCGACGTCCGGTCACGTGGAGAAACAGATTGATCTTGGCCGGCGCAGGATAGGCGCTCTTCCAAGTCCATTCAGATTGGCTCACGGCAGTGTCCATTGATCCACTTTCAGACGCACCCGCGTATCTCCCCGCTCGAACTCCATCAAGGTTGGCAGGGATTGGGGACTTGCCCCTTCGTAATCCAGATAGCGGAGGCGCCAGCCCTCCGCCTGCACCTCAATCGGGCGCTGCTGTGCATCCTGACGCAGGATGTCCCCTTGGGCAAACCGGCCGAGCACCCAGTCCGCCACCCGGGAAAACGGCAATGCCACACCGAACACCTGCTCGCTCAACGCATCCAGCGTATCGGCTTCATGCACCCGGCGTTCGGCAGTTTCCAGCCGGGCAAGCCCCTGCTCCCGGGTCAAGCGCGCGACGATCTGCCCCAGCGGGGACATCACATCAAGTGAATCCGTGGTCAATCGATGCGACCAACTGATGATGGCGGATGACTGCTGCTCCCCCTGCCGCACGGCTACGCGCCCCTCGATCCCGAAGGTGCGCACCGCATCCCGAGAAGCACCCACAACCGGCGCGATACCATGTGGCGCTGTGGCACATCCAACCAGCAGGGCACTCACCAACCCCGCGGCGCACACTATCCCACGCGCTAACACTACTTCCCCTGAAAGCGCTTGATCACGCCATTGAGCACTTCATTCCCGGGATTGGCAGCGGAAGCCTCTTTCCAGGTTTTGGCCGCATCACTCTTTCGCCCCAACATCCACAGCACCTCGCCAAGATGGGCGGCGATCTCCGGATCTTGCCGAATCCCGTAGGCGCGCTGCAGGTAGCTCAACGCTCCGTTGAGATCAGACTGGCGATACAGCACCCACCCCATGCTATCGAGGATGAAAGGGTCATCCGGCGCCAACTGCAGAGCCCGGGCGACCAGTTCCTTGGCTTCATCCAGGCGCAGATTACGATCCGCCAGAGAGTATCCGAGGGCATTGTAGGCATGGGCATCCTCGGGTTTCAGGCGGATGACCTTGCGCAGATTGGTCTCCAGCACGTCCAGGCGCCCCAGTTTCTCGGCGATCAACGCACTCTCGTAGAGCAGATCGGTATTGTTGGGCGCCTCCGCCAGCGCCTGGTCGGCCAGACGATAGGCATCGTCGGTCCGCCCTGCCTCACGTAACACTGCAACGTGCGCCAAAACGAACGGGGCTTTTTCCGTTACCGTCGTGGCGACGGCAGTGAAATGCCGGGCAGCCCCCTCCACATCACCCTGCTGGGCAAGAACATGCCCGATTCGCAACTGTGCCTGCTGCCACTGCTCTCCTTCGCCCACCTGCTCATACCACTTGCGTGCCACGTCCCATTGCTTGCGCTCTTCCGCGATGTTCCCCAGGTACACCCGCAGGGCATCAGGCTCACGAAAATCCTCGGCGAGCAAACGCCGGAACCCGGCATCAGCGGCTGCGTAATCCTTCACCTGCAACGCAATCAGGGCAACGGCGAACTGGACATCCTGGTTGTTCGGAGCGGCGGCAAGCACTTTCTCGTATTGGCTCCGCGCTTCGGCGTACTTCTTTTCTGCGGCAAGAGCTCTCGCGTACTGCAGCCGCAATTCGCTCGCCTGGGGATAGGCTCGCAAATAGTCACGCACAAACTCTCGCGCCCGGTCGGGAGACTGTCTCTGCAAAAGTTGCGCTTTGGCTTGGGCGGCTTGTTCAGCATCCGGCTTGCGCACCAGAGCCTTGTCGATGTACGCCAGCGCCCGCTCAGGCTGACGGGCGATGCTGGCTGCCTCCGCCCGCGCCACATGAGCCTCGTAGCGCTCCAGATACGGCTCGGTCACATCCTCAACGAAAGCCAGCGCAGCAAGCTTGTCTGGTGTGCGCAGGAACAGCCGATTGAGGCGTAACAAGCCCGCGCCAACATGAGGGCCTTCCCCGGCGAGCAGTGATGCCACGTGCGGGCGCGCCTCCTCCAGTTTGCCGGTGGCGATGAGCAGCCCCGCCAGCACCTGCCGCGCCTGCAGCGAATCCGGTGACACCTGCAGCCATTGCCGGGCGAGTTCAAGGCCCGCGTCCGAGCGCTGGGCGAAAGTTGCGACATCAATGGCGCGCCGGATCACGCGCGGATCGGAAGTCTCCCGAGCCAGTTCCAGATACTGGTTCAGCGCGACCTGAAGATTGCCCCGCTGACCGGCGACCTCCGCCAGCATCATGCGATAGAAAATTTGTCCCGTAAGCGGCTGACCGGGAAGAATCTCCTTCGACTCGGCATGCGCCAAAGGGGCTTTTTCGACCGGCGAAGCCGCCTTGGCTGATCCAGCAGACTTCCTTTCACCGGTCAAAGTCGCACATCCGGCCATGAAAGCCACACTGCAAGCCAGCGCCAGGACCAGCGTCCGCTTGCTTCGAGCAACACCCGCTTCGATAAAGTGTATCGGATCGTTCATTTCGTGCCGGCACAGGAGTGCCGGGCCATTTTTCAGAGGATGGAAATCTCAGAGGCTGAGAGACTTCGACTAGAATTTGGTTCAAACGATGTTAGGGACATTCAGATGGGGGAGCAAGCATTGAGTGCACGCTCCGCGCCAATCTCGCCACACTTGGCCACCTTTAGCAATCATGCCTGAATTGCCCGAAGTGGAGACTACCCGACGGGGGGTGGAACCGGAACTCGCAGGCCAAATTGTCACCGAGGTCGTCGTGCGCAATTCCGCTTTGCGATACCCCGTGCCAGTTCATCTTCCCGCCACCCTCGCCGGACAGCGCCTGCTCGCTGTCAGACGGCGGGGCAAGTACCTTCTCTTCGTCTTCGATCGAGGCACGCTGATGGTCCACTTGGGAATGTCCGGGTCACTCCGGGTATTGCCGAGATCCGCGCCCCCGCAGAGGCACGACCATCTGGACATCGCATTCGGCTCCCGGACCCTTCGCTACCGAGACCCGCGACGTTTTGGTCTGGCGCTTTGGGTTGAGGGCGACACTACCATGCATCCGCTGCTTGCCCCCCTGGGGCTGGAACCGGACGACCCCTCGCTCGACGGGGATTGGCTCCACTCCCAACTTCGCTCGCGCTCAGCCCCCGTCAAACAGGTGATCATGGATTCCCATCTGCTTGTCGGCGTTGGCAATATCTACGCCAACGAAAGCCTGTTCCGTGCCGGGATTCGGCCGCAAACACCCGCGCGTAAGCTCTCACTGGCGCGCTGCTCCATGCTAGTCAAGACCATCCGCGAAACGCTCCAAGACGCCCTCGCTGCAGGCGGGAGCAGTCTTCGGGATTTCGTACACAGCGACGGTCAACCCGGGTATTTCCAGCAGCAATATTTCGTCTATGATCGTGACGGGGATCCCTGCAGGATATGCGGAAGTGGGATAAAAACCGTTCGAATGGCTGGGCGATCCACCTATTTCTGCCCCAAATGCCAGCGTTAATGGCTGTTTCTCCCGGTTGTTCGTCCAGGTTGCTATGCTAGATTGGAAAGCGGGTGCACGTTCGGTCGCGTGTCGAGCGTGTTTTGCTGTGATGTAGCCATCAACAATAATCGAGCGCTCTCGCCGGAGCTTCTGTCACATGGAACTTGCCAAACAGTTCAGCGCCTACTCCGCATGGCGGTCTGCCGTATCGGATCAAATCAGCGCCCTACGCACCTGGCTGAAAGAAAACGAGCTGATCGACGGGCATACGGACGGGCGGTTGCAGGCCGTGCTCAACCGATTGCGCGACGACAAGATGGCCATCGCTTTCGTGGCGGAGTTCTCTCGTGGCAAGTCGGAACTGATCAACGCCATCTTCTTTTCCGAGTATGGCAACCGAGTGCTGCCGTCCAGCGCCGGGCGCACGACCATGTGCCCGACCGAGTTGCTTTATGACGCGAACTGGCCGGATTCAATCCAGCTGTTGCCCATCGAAACTCGCGCCCAGGAAACGTCCGTCACCGATTTGAAGTACAAGCCGGAATGCTGGCGCATCCTGCCCTTGGACACGACCTCGGCCACCACCATGCATCAGACATTGCGCCGGGTGGGCGAGGTAAAGCGGGTAACTGTCGAAGAAGCGCAGCGACTGGGTTTCACCATTGACGAGCAAGGCGGCACCGGCCTCAAGCCCGATACCGACGGAACGGTGGAGATTCCCGCCTGGCGGCACGCAATCATCAATTTCCCCCACCCCTTGCTCAAGCAGGGGCTGGTGATTCTGGATACACCCGGCCTCAACGCCATCGGAGCAGAACCAGAGCTAACCCTTAGCTTGCTCCCCAGCGCCCATGCGGTCCTGTTCATCCTGGCTGCCGATACCGGTGTTACCCAAAGCGATATGGCCGTGTGGCGCAATCATGTCAGCGCTGCCGCCGCCCACCAGAGCGGGCGCGTTGTCGTGCTCAACAAGATCGACGGCCTGTGGGACGGCCTGCGGGCTGACGAGGAGATCGCGGAAGAGGTGGATAAGCAGTCCCGCTCAGTCGCAGAGATGCTGGGTGTGGACGCCCGGCAGGTTTTCCCGCTCTCTGCGCAAAAGGGCCTGGTCGCCAAAATCAACAACGATGAACCCCTGCTTGACCGCAGCCGTCTGCTGCAGCTTGAACATTCTCTTGCCAACGAGCTGCTGCCGAAAAAGCGTCACATCGTGGGCAACAACGTGGGGGCCGAGGCCGGAGATGTGATCGGCCGCACCGGCGAGTTGCTCGCAACCCGCCTCGAGGGCCTGCATGAACAGCAAAAGGAGCTGTCGGAACTCCGGGGCAAAAACAAGAGCGTCATCGAATACATGATGCGCAAGGTGACCACCGAGAAAGCCGATTTTGAGCGTTCTCTGCAGCGCTTTTACGCCGTGCGCAGCGTGTTCTCCTCACTCACCAACAAGCTGTTCGGCCATCTGGGGATGGACACCCTGCGGGAAGAAACCCGCCGTACGCGACAGCGCATGCTGGACGCGGCCTTTTCCATCGAGCTCAGCGAGGCGATGGACAACTACTTTGGCCACCTTCGGAAAAACCTGAGTCAAACCAATTCCGACGTGACTGAGCTGTCAGCCATGATGGAATCCATGTACAAGCGGTTCAGCGCCGATCTTGGGCTGAATCTCGGCATGCCCATGCCCTTCTCCGCGGTGAGCTACGAAAAAGAACTCTCCCGCCTGGAGCAGAGCTACCGGACCCACTTCAATACCCTGATCAACCTGCTGACCCTGGAAAAGCGTACGCTGACCCAGAAGTTCTTCGAGACCGTGGCCGTTCAGGCGCGCAAGATCTTTGAGAGTGCCAACCGGGACGTGGAAAACTGGCTGCGTAATTTGATGGCGCCGCTCGAATCCCAGATCCGGGAACACCAGCTCCACCTCAAGCGTCGTCTGGAGAGCGTCCGGCGCATCCATCAGGCCACCGACACTCTGGAAGACAGGCTGAAGGAGATTGCGGGCGGCGAAGCAGCGCTTCTGGCCCAGATCAACAACCTGAATGGTTTCCGCTTAGGTCTGGAGCGTTTGTTGACCACCACGGCCGACGCCGCCCTTCTTCAGGAAAGCCCGGCGGTGAATTCGCCCACCGCGCCCACCGAGCAAGGAGGAGCCGCCACCGGCGAAAGCCACGGCGCCCCTACGGGTGAACTGGCCGCCTGAAACGGCACACGGGAAGCCTCGCTCTCAAACCGTTCCGCACCGTTCCATACAAACCCAAACGGGGTGCCTGCTCAAGCGGGCGCCCCGTTTGGGTTTTGGTCCATCGCGACCGACTTATTGCCCCGCAGTAAGCCGCAAAAACTTGTCCATCAACTCGTCTTTCGACTCGACGTGCTCGGGATTCAGCGGAATGCAATCCACCGGACACACCTGCCGGCACTGAGGCTCATCAAAGTGACCAACGCATTCGGTACATTTGTCCGGATCGATCTCATAGATCTCCTCACCTTGGGTGATGGCGCCGTTCGGGCACTCCGGTTCGCACACATCGCAGTTGATACATTCATCGGTGATCATTAGAGCCATATTGCCATTCCTTCACTTTCGCTTGACAGCTTCGTTCAACTCCGACCGTGGAGTTCCTTCACTTTATCTACCAGCCGCGCACTGACGAGCGGCTGAACGAATTTGCTCACATCCCCACCCAACGAGGAAATCTCCCGCACCATCGTGGCCGAGATGAACATGTACTGCTCGGCCGGTGTCAGGAACACCGTCTCCACATCGGGGTACAGATTGCGGTTCATGCCCGCCATCTGGAATTCGTACTCGAAATCCGATACCGCCCTCAAACCGCGCAGAATCACTTTCGCCCCCTGCGCATGGAGGAAGTCCATCAACAGGCAGGAGAAGCCCTTCACCTCCACATTCGGATAGACGGCAAGCACTGTGCTCGCCATCTCCACGCGATCCTCCAGAGAGAAAAATGGCCTCTTGGTACGGCTGTCCGCCACACCCACGATCACCCGGTCAAACAGGCTGGCAGCGCGCCGCACCAAATCTTCGTGGCCCCGGGTAAGTGGATCGAAGGTCCCGGGGTAAACCGCCACGCCATTCATCTAAAGAACATCCCTTTGCATGAGGTGATAATGCACCGAGCCGCACACCCCCCGTTTGCACGTGCGCCACGCACCCAGTGCATCCATGGAGGATTCAGCCTCGGCATAGATCAGGCAATCATCCGCCGCCACGCTGTCGAGTAACGGCGCCACCCGCTGCAACCACCCCTGCCTATATGGCGGATCGAGAAAGATGAGGTCGTATCGCGCTTGGTGACTAGCCAGAAATTGTAGCGCATCCCCCTTGTGCAACTCCACGTTTCCCGCTCCGAGGGATGCGAGATTTTGCCGCAGAGCAAAAAAAGCCTGCGCGCCTTTTTCCACCAAGGTCACTCTTTCGGCCCCCCGGGAGGCTGCTTCCAACCCCAGAACGCCAGTCCCGGCGAAGAGATCCAGGCAGGCCCACCCGGAAAGATCCTGCCCCACCCAGCTGAACAGCGTCTGCCGCACCTTGTCCGGCGTCGGTCTGAGCCCAGCCGAATCCACCACTTTCAACTGGCGACTGCGCCAGCCACCGCCACTGATGCGGATCCGGCTCATGGCGCCCGCGCACCCTCTCCGTTCTTGCCTCCCACCACCACGGTCACCATGTGCTCTGCACGCAGACGGCGGGCAAAGGCATCCCGGATCTGGACCGCGCTTACGGCAGCCACATGACGCGGATAATCCTCCAGGTAGCTCAACGGCAAGCCATAGAAACCGATCACCGCTACGTGATCCAGCAATTTGCGATTGCTGTCGATACGCAGGACGAATCCGTCGATGATGTTACGCTTGGCTGCCTGCAATTCCGCCGCACTCGGGCCTTTGTCCAGAAACTCCCGCAGCGTGGCATTGACCACCGCCAGCGCCTCATCCGCCTGATCCACCTTGGTTTGCAAACCGATCTGGAATGCCCCCAGTTCCTTCTGGGGCATGAAGTAACTGTGTACGCTGTAGGCCAGCCCCCGCTGCTCCCGCACCGACTTCATCAGCCGGGAGACAAAACCTCCTCCACCTAGAATGTAATTGCCGACCACCAGCGGGTAGTAATCCGGATCGATCCGCTTGAGCCCGGGTGTTCCCAAATACACGTGTGCCTGGGTCGAGGGGTGAGCCACCCGCACGGTTGCCGCAGGCGGAAGCGTGACAGAAGCTACGGTTCCATCGCCCGGACCTTTCGGCAGGCCCTCCGTCAACTGCATCGCCAGCGTTTCGGCCTCGGCTCGGGAGAGGTCACCAACGATGGACACGACGGCGCGGCCCGCAGCATAGTGCTTGCGGTGGAACTCGATCAGGTCCTCCCGGGTGATCCGGCGCGCGGCGACCTCCGTTGCCACATAGCCGTAGGGATGGGCGGGATAGACCGAGGCGCTGAAGCGCTTCGCTGCGACGCTTGCAGGCTGGGTTTCAGCCTCCCGGATCGCAGCAATCGCCCGCTCCCGTTCCCGCTCCAAGGGAGTGGTCGGGAAGGTAGGGCGGCTCAAAATCAGGCGCATCAATTCCACCGCTGCTTGCCGCTCCTTGCTGCTTGAGAGCGTCCGCAAGGACAAACCGGCCCGATCCGCATCCATCACGCCGCCCAACTGGGCTCCGGTGTCGGCCAGCTTGCCAGCCAGCGCTTCCTCATCCAGTTCGCCGGCACCCGCATCCAGCAGCCCCTTGGTGAACGCCGCCAGCCCGACCTTGTCCGCCGGGTCATAAGCAGACCCCGCAGCAAAGTCCACCTGGATGTCCACGATCGGTAACACCCGGCTTTCCACAAACAACACTCGGGCACCCGTAGGCGCCACCCACTGCTGGATCTGCACCCCCGCCCAGGCGGGAAGGCACAGCGCGGCTCCCAAAAGCATTCCGAAAAACTTTTTCATTGCAAGAACCATAAATCAATCCAAGTTAAGAGGCCCTGCGGGCCCTGCAGCCCGGCTAGTGACGCCCCCCGATAGGCATCGTTCGCGGTGGCTTGCCGTCGGCAGGCAAGGGCTCCAGCACCGCGACGGTCAAACTGCGATCGGAAAAATACTTGCGCGCCACGGCCTGAACCTCCGCAGCCGTCACACTGCGCAACTTCTCCACCATCACGTCCAGATCCTGCGGGCGGAACCCCAGCACAAAGGCGTTACCCAGTTCCCGTGCCTGACCGAAGAGGGAGTCGCGCTTGAACACCTCGGAGGCCACGATCCGGGTCTTGACCCGATTCAACTCCTCTTCGGACACCCCTTCTTGCTGGACGCGCATCAGTTCCGCCCGCAACGCCGCTTCAAGCGCGTTGACCGACTGGCCTTGAGCGGGAGATCCGTCCAGCAAGAAAAGCACTTCGCCGCGGCTGGTCATGTCGTAGCCGGCACTAGCACTGTCGGCAACGCGCTGCGCACGCACCAGGTTCTTCGGCAAACGGGCAGCGTCGTTGCCCGAGAGCACTCCGGCAAGTACCTCCAGGGCGTAGGGTTCCCGGTCACCCGCCACGTCACGCAAGGCCGGCACCTTGTACGCCATGATCAGGTAGGGCATCTCCGCAGGGGCCCCGACAACCACCCGGCGAATGCCCAACTGGGGCGCATCCGCCAGCGGCTTGCGCGTGGGCAACGCCTTGCTCGCCACCGGCCCGTAGTGCTGCTGCGCCATGCGGAAGACCTCGTTGTGGTCCACATCGCCCACCACAACCAGCGCTGCATTGTTGGGGGCATACCACTGCCGGTACCACTGGCGGGCATCCTCTGGTGTCATGTTTTCCAGATCCTTCATCCAGCCGATGATCGGCCGGCGATAGGGATGACTCTGGAAGGCCGCACCAGACAGCGCCTCATAAACCAAAGCCCGGGGCTGATCCTCGGTCCGCAGGCGGCGCTCTTCCATCACCACCTTGATCTCCTTGGCAAACTCGCCATCCGTCAGCCGCAGATTGGCCATGCGATCCGCCTCGAGACCCATCATCTCGCCCAGCTTTTGCTTGGGCACCTGCTGGAAATAAGCGGTGTAGTCGAGGCTCGTGAAAGCGTTGTCCCGCCCTCCCGCTGCGGCCACGCGCTTGGAAAACTCCCCCGGCCCCAGCTTGCGGGTGCCTTTGAACATCATGTGCTCAAGTACATGCGCAACACCACTGGTGCCCTCGACCTCGTCGATTGCGCCCACTTTGTACCAGACCATGTGCACCACCGATGGCGCACGCCGGTCTTCCTTGACAATGATCTTGAGCCCGTTGGATAGAGTCTTCTCGTAGGGGTTGGCCAGCGCGGCTGACGCCAGGCCAAGCCATGCGGCCGCGGCGAGCGCCCGGCGCAAGGGTTTGGGAAATAAGGAAGAACGCATCTGCTAGAATCCAGGTTCAGGGAGGCCGCATCTTATGATGCTTGTTGTCGCCTTGTCAGCCGGAGAAACCGGCACCGACAGACTTGTTCTCAGACCCACCCCATCATGTTTGGTTTCCTCAAGAAATCCGTTTCTGACCAACCTCCCGCCGAATCGCGCCCCTCCTGGACTGACCGGCTGAAAGCCGGCTTGAGCCGCACCCGTACCCAACTGGCCAGTCAGATCGGTGGCTTGTTCAAGCGCCGCAAGATCGACGAAGACCTCCTCGAAGAACTGGAAACCACCCTGCTCATGGCCGACGTAGGCGTGGACGCCACCCAGCATTTGCTGGCGGAACTGCGCACCCGGTGGAAAAAGGACAAACTGGAAACCGGGGATCAGCTGCAGCAAGTGCTCGCCGAGAGCCTGCACACGCTGATTGCGCCTCTGGAGCAGTCTCTGGAGGTCTCGGGCCACAAGCCGTACATCATCATGCTGGCCGGCGTGAACGGCTCCGGCAAGACCACGTCCATCGGCAAACTCGCCCACTACTTCCAGGCTCAGGGCAAGTCCGTTCTTCTGGCAGCTGGCGACACGTTCCGTGCGGCCGCCCGGGAACAATTGCAGACCTGGGGCGAGCGCAACAACGTAACGGTCATCGCCCAGGAAGGCGGGGATCCCGCGGCGGTAATTTTCGACGCGGTCAATGCCGCCCGGGCCCGTGGCATTGATGTGGTCCTTGCGGACACAGCCGGACGCTTGCCCACCCAGTTGCACCTGATGGACGAGATCGCCAAGGTACGCCGCGTCATCGCCAAGGCAGATCCGACCGGCCCGCATGAGGTCTTACTGGTGCTCGACGCGAACATCGGGCAGAACGCGCTGGCGCAGGTCAAGGCCTTTGATGCCGCCATCGGCGTCACCGGACTGGTACTGACCAAGCTGGATGGCACGGCCAAGGGTGGCGTCATCGCCGCCATCGCCCGGCAGCAGCCCAAGCCCCTGCGCTTTATCGGTGTCGGTGAAGGCATTGACGATCTGCAGCCGTTCTCGGCGGCGGAGTTTGTCGACGCGCTGTTCGATAGCCCGCCCGCCCCGCCTGCCTCATGATCCGCTTCGAGCAAGTCAGCAAACGCTACCCCGGTAGCGCTGCAGCCCTGTTGAACGTGGATTTCACCGTCGAAGCGGGCGAGTTCGTGGTCCTGTGCGGGCACTCCGGCGCCGGCAAGAGCACCCTTCTGAAGATGATTCCGGTGCTGGAACGCCCCAATAGCGGGCGGATCCTCGTGGGCACCCAGGACATCGGCCAGCTCCGGCCAGGCGCCATCCCCTTCTATCGTCGTGGTCTGGGCATGCTGCTGCAGGAGCAAACCCTGCTTTTCGACCGCTCGGTGTACGACAACGTGATGCTCCCTCTGGCCATCACCGGCTACCCCCCCCGGGACGCGGACCGGCGTGTCCGCGCGGCGCTCGAAAAGGTGGGATTGAAAGGCCGGGAAGCCTCTCCGCCGGTCAGCCTCTCCGGTGGCGAACAGCAACGCCTGGCCATCGCCCGGGCCATCGTCAATAAACCGGCAATCCTCATCGCGGACGAGCCCACGGCCCATCTGGATGCAGCCTATGCCGGCGAAATCGCTGGCCTGTTCAAAATGTTCAGCCAAGCGGGGGTCACGGTAATCGTTTCCACCCACGACCCCAACCTTTTCCACCGCTTCGCGCCCCGGCTGCTGCGCCTCAACCACGGGCAACTGGTCTCATGAATACCTGGTTCTACCAGCACCGCCGCGCCTTGGGCCGAGCCCTGTACCGCTTCTGGCACGCCCCCTTGTCATCCCTCCTCAGCGCCCTGGTAATCGGCATCTCTCTGGCCCTGCCGACCGGAGGGCATCTGCTAGTGGGCAACGTGGCCGCCCTGGCCGGAAATCTCTCAGCCTCGCCCCAGATCAGTGTTTTCATGAGTGCTGAGGCCACGCCGGAACAGGTGGCCGAGGTCAGCCAGAAGCTGCGTCAGACAGCGCAGGTCAGCCACGTCCGCCATGTACCGCGAGAGGAAACCCTGGCCCGCCTGAAGCAAAGCGAAGGCATGCGGGATGTACTGGAAAGCCTGCCCCGCAATCCTTTTCCCGACACCCTGATCGTCACGCCCGGCGGCTCGGACCCGGCGCTCTTCGAGCGTCTGGCCAGCGGATTCGCCAAACTGCCACGGGTGGAACAGGTGCAGGTGGACTCGGAATGGATCAAACGACTGCACGCGCTCCTTAGCCTGGGGGAAGCGCTCGTCTGGTTGCTGGGCGCCATGCTGGCGGTCGCACTCGTGGTGATCGTGTTCAACACCATTCGGCTACAAATCCTTACCCAGCGTCAGGAGATCGGCGTCACCCGCCTGCTGGGGGCTACCGATAGCTTCATCCGCCGCCCTTTTTATTATTTTGGTGCCCTGCAGGGCCTGCTCGGAGGATTCGTCGCCCTGGCCCTGATCGTCTGCGCCATCACCCTTTTGCGCGCCCCCATGGGCGAAGCCTTGCAAGCCTTCGGACTCAGTGTTGAACTGCAGGGCCCGGAGATGGCAGACAGCCTGGCTTTACTCGGTATCGCTACAGCCATTGGCTGGCTCGGTGCAGCGATCTCCCTGCGCCAAAACCTGGAAAGGGACAGTGCAGGCGGCGCCTGAGCGCCTTGCAAGCCGGCGCCGCAAGCTCCCCCTTCCACCCAATAAGAAAAGGCGCCGGGGGCGCCTTTTCTTAATCCCACAGCACGGGCTACGCTCAGGCGGAAGCCTTCTTCGCAGCAGCGGCCTTGTAGTCCAGCTTTTCCTTGATCCGGGCAGACTTGCCGGAGCGGCTGCGCAGGTAGTAAAGCTTGGCGCGGCGGACGTCACCACGACGCTTTACCTCGATGCTCGCCACCAGCGGCGAATAGGTCTGGAACGTCCGCTCCACACCCTCACCCGAGGAAATCTTGCGGACGATGAAGGAGGAATTGAGGCCACGGTTACGCTTGGCAATCACCACGCCTTCGAAAGCCTGCAAACGCTCCCGATTGCCTTCCTTCACCTTGGCTTGTACCACTACGGTATCGCCAGGGCAGAAAACCGGAATGGTCTTGCCCAGACGGGCAATCTCTTCCTGCTCCAATTGCTGGATCAGATTCATCACGCTACTCCTGTTTCACATTGGCCATTGGCCTAGCCCACAGAGCAGGGCATTGCCCTGGTGCGGCGTTTATTGATCGAGGCCTTCGCCCCGCCTTTGCTGCCTGAATTCATCAAGCAGTTTCACTTCTTCCTTGCTGACCGTGCGCCCGGACAATAACTCAGGCCGCCGTAACCAGGTGCGCCCGAGAGACTGCTGCAAGCGCCAGCGTCGGATACGTTCGTGATGGCCGGACAACAGCACTTCCGGCACAGCCCTGCCCCGCCAAACCTCCGGCCGGGTGTAGTGCGGACAATCCAGCAACCCGGCAACGAATGACTCCTCTACAACGGAATCGGCATCGTTCACCGCTCCCGGCAATTGACGGATTACCGCATCCATCAGTGCCATGGCCGCAATTTCTCCACCCGAGAGCACGAAATCCCCAAGGGATATTTCCTCGTCCACCCGAGCATCGATCACCCGCTGATCCACGCCTTCGTAACGCCCGCACAGCAACACCAACGCAGGTTCCCGAGCGAGATCCAGAACCCGGGCATGACATAACGGCTTTCCCTGAGGCGACAGGTAAATCACCCGCCCTGCCCGACCCGCCTCCCGTCCCTGCCGCTTCTGCGCGGCGGTGATGGCTGCGTCCAGAGGTTCAGGCAACATCACCATTCCCGGGCCGCCGCCGTAGGGGCGGTCATCCACGGTGCGGTAATTGTCGGCGGCGAAATCACGAGGATTCCAGGCAGAGAACTGCCACAGCCCCCGCTCCAACGCCCGCCGCGATATTCCCGCCTCGGTAAGGGCGGAGAACATCTCGGGAAAGAGGGTAATCACGTCGAACGCAATCGCCATGATTACCAGTCCAGCCCCCAGTCGGCGCGTATTCTGCCGCCCGGCACATCGACTTCATGAATGACTGCCGCCACGAATGGCAGCAAACGCTCAGTTCCGTCCGATGCACACACGCAGAGGACATCGTTGGCACCGGTCGCCATCAATTCGCGGACAACGCCCAGCGGTTCCCCAGCCAAGGTCTCGACGGACAAACCCACCAAGTCGCCCCAGTAGTACTCGTCCTCCTCCGGCTCCGGCATGGCCTCCCGGGGCGCACCGACGAACAACCCCTTGAGCTGCAATTCGGCCGCCGAACGGTCGTCCACCCCGTCGAACTTGACGACCAGCCCATCGCCATGGACCCGGCAACCTTTCAGCCGTCGCGTCTGCCAATCTGCATCGGGCGCATCCGGGTCGGCGCTCACCCACCAATCCTGCATGGACTTCCAGGAAAGAGGATCATCCCCGAAGGGATGAAGGCGAACCCAACCCTGCACGCCATAGGGCGCACCAATGCGCCCGAGAACAATCATTGCTCCGCGATCAGGCGGCTACAGCGGCCTTGGTGCTCTGCTTGACCAGACGGGCAACGGTGTCGGACAACTGAGCTCCGGTACCTTGCCAATAGGCGAGCCGCTCGGCATTCAGGTTCAGAACCTGTTCGGCGCCAGAGGCCATGGGGTTGTAATAGCCAATACGCTCAATGAAGCGGCCGTCCCGACGGTTGCGGGAATCGGTGGCGATGATGTTGTAGAAGGGGCGCTTTTTGGCACCACCACGGGCAAGACGGATTACGACCATGTCGCTGACCCCAGAATCTCAAAAAACCAAGGATGCTAGCACAGTACACTTCGACCATCAACGCTGTTGCTCAGCGAAAGTCCGTGTACGCCCGTGTCGCTTCGTCCAGCATGCCTGGCGGGGCATCCTTGCGCAGGGGAAAAAGAACCGTTGCCAAGGTCCCCACCCCTCCGGCGCCACCGCGCAAGCTGACCACCGCCCGGTGCAGCTCCGCAATCTCCCGCACGATGGGCAGCCCCAGCCCACTGCCACTCGCCTCGTTGCCCAGCACCCGATAAAAGCGCTCGAACACCCGCTCCCGATCGCTCTCCGCAATGCCCACGCCTGTGTCCTCCACTTCCACCACACCCACATCGGTGGCATACGTGCGGGCAGTGACACGCCCACCTGAGGGGGTGTATTTGATGGCATTGTCCAGCAGATTGCGAAACATCTCGCGCAGAAGCACCGCGTTCCCGTCCACCCTGGGAGGACGCTCTGATTCCTCAAACCCGAGATCAATGCGCTTGGTCAAGGCATGGGGCACCAGATCATGGAGCACATCCCGCATCAAGGCCTGAAGATCGACGGGCTCGACCGCGTGGATTTTCTCGAAACTGGCTTCCGCACGCGCCAGAGAGAGCAACTGATTGATCAGGTGACTCGCTCGGTCGGCGCTTTGGGCAATGCGCGCGAGCGCTTCGCGCATCAGGGCCGGGTCTTCCTCGTGGAGCGCCAGTTCCGTCTGCATCTTCAGGCCGGTAATCGGGGTCCGCATCTGATGAGCCGCATCGGCAATGAAACGCTGCTGAGCCTGGAGGTTCTGCTCGAGCCGCAGCATCATCTCGTTGAACGCTTCGATGACCGGCGCGACCTCCTCGGGTATCCCCTCTTGGCTGATGGGCGCCAGATCCGTCGGCCGCCGCCTCCGGATGAGGCGCTGCAACCTGTTCAGAGGGGAAATCCCCCTGCTCAACCCCATGTAAGTGAGCACAACGGCCAGCGGAATGATGGCGAACTGGGGCAGCAAGACGCCAGCCACGATCCGGCTGGCCAAGGCGGCACGCTTCTGCCGCGTCTCCGCCACCTGCACGGTGACGCCCCCAGCGCCCCCCGCAGCCAGAAGCTGGCGATAAGCGACCCGCACCTCCTCGCCAGCAATCTCGTCGTCCCGAAATTGGACTTCCTCGCTTGTTGCACCCCCTTCGGGAGCCTGCCCCAAGGGGATGTCCTTGTCGCCAAACACCACCAGGCCGCGGCCATCCACCACCTGGAAATAAAGGGTGTCCTGCTCATCCGAGCGCAGCAGCGCCCGTGGCGGCCCCGGAAAATTGAGCTTTACTCCGCCATCCCCGGAAACGGAAACTGCCCTGACCACCGCGCTCACGTTTTCCGCCAAGGCCTGGTCATAGGGGAAAGACGCAATGCTGTTGGCCACATTGTGGGTGGCGATGATGCTGACCGGCCACAGGAACACCAACGGCGCGAGCATCCAGTCAAGGATCTCGCCGAACAGCGACATCGGCCGCGATGGAGGCGGCGCCTCGGTTTTCGCCTCCGGCTTAGGTGCCGCCTGCGACTGAATCCGGTTTCTCAAGGCAGTAGCCAAGCCCCCGTACCGTGGTGATTTTCAGCCCCCCGCATTCGAGCTTTTTGCGCAAACGGTGGACATAGACTTCGATGGCATTGTTGCTCACCTCCTCGCCCCATCCGCAGAGGTGGTCCACGAGCTGTTCCTTGCTGACAAGACGCCCCGCGCGCAGCAGCAGCACCTCCAGAAGCCCGACTTCCCGGGCGGAGAGGTCCACGACTTGGCCGCTGATCTTCACCAACCGGTCGGCCTGATCGTAGCTCAGCGCCCCGAACTCGATGCACCGTGGCATACCGGTCCCCCGGCGCGTCAGGGCACGCACCCGGGCCTCAAGCTCGGGCAACGCAAACGGCTTCACCATGTAGTCATCGGCCCCCGCATCAAGCCCCCGGACACGATCATCCAGGCCGTCCTGAGCCGTCAGGATCAACACAGGAATCGCCGATTTGCGCGCCCTCAACCGCTTGAGCACCTCGATCCCGTTAAGGCGTGGCAAGCCCAGATCCAGAATCAGCAAATCGTAGGGTTGGCTCGCCAGCGCCACGTCCGCGTCCGATCCGTTCGCCACGTGATCCACAGCGTAACCGGAACGCCGCAAGGCCCGCACCAGCCCATCAGCAATGATGGAATCGTCTTCAGCCAGCAAAATCCGCATAACACGAATCGTAAGTTTGGCGTAAGGAAGTAAGCGTAGCTTCTGCCGCGCTGTTCTCCTTTTACTCGGTCTTAGGGGGCGGGGGCTGCGGACGTACCGCACGCACACGCCTCGGGGGGCACCCGATCCCTGCAAAGGGTGTTCCCCACCGCTTTCTTTCCTGGTCCGAGCCAGAGGGCCGGCAGAGAAAGCCGCACATCTGCACTCAAACTGTTCAAGTTTAGCACGCTCACCTTGGCACCCGCTCGGGCGGCAAGCTTGAGGGTTGCTGCCCACATCACGACTCCGCCGCGGTTTCCCGTCGCCTTCGGTATGCCAAAAACAAAAACCCCGCACGAGGCGGGGTTTTTGTGCCAACAGGTCAGCGGGACATTACATGTCCATGCCACCCATTCCGCCCATGCCTCCCATACCACCGGGCATGCCGCCCATGGCGGGCTTTTCTTCCGCCAGTTCGGCCACCATGCAGTCGGTGGTCAGCATCAGACCGGCAACGGAAGCGGCGTTCTGCAACGCGGTGCGGGTGACCTTGGTGGGGTCGAGCACGCCCATCGCCACCATGTCGCCGTATTCGCCGGTGGCGGCGTTGAAGCCAAAGTTGCCAGAGCCTTCGTTGACCTTGTTCACCACCACGGAAGGCTCGTCGCCAGCGTTGGCAACGATCTCACGCAGGGGCTGCTCCATGGCACGCAGGACGATCTTGATGCCGGCATCCTGGTCGTGGTTGTCACCCTTCAGACCGGTGATCGCGGCACGGGCACGCAGGAGCGCCACGCCACCGCCAGCCACGATGCCCTCTTCCACGGCAGCGCGCGTGGCGTGCAGGGCGTCTTCCACACGGGCCTTCTTCTCTTTCATCTCGACTTCGGTCGCGGCACCCACCTTGATCACGGCCACACCGCCGGCCAGCTTGGCCACACGCTCTTGGAGCTTCTCGCGGTCGTAATCGGAAGTCGCCTCCTCGATCTGCACACGGATCTCTTTGACGCGAGCTTCGATCTGGGTCGCAACGCCGGCGCCATCGATGATGGTGGTGTTTTCCTTGCCCACTTCGATCCGCTTGGCTTGGCCCAGATCAGCCAGCGTGGCTTTCTCGAGGGTCAGGCCGACTTCTTCGGCGATCACCTGGCCGCCGGTCAGGATGGCGATATCCTGCAGCATGGCCTTGCGGCGGTCGCCGAAGCCCGGCGCCTTGACGGCGCAGGTCTTCAGGATGCCGCGGATGTTGTTCACCACCAGGGTGGCCAGGGCTTCGCCTTCCACATCCTCGGCGATGATCAGCAGCGGCCGGCCGGCCTTGGCAACCTGCTCCAGCACCGGCAGCAGATCGCGGATGTTGGAGATCTTCTTGTCGAAGAGCAGGACGAAGGGGTTTTCCAGGATGGCAACCTGCTTGTCCGGGTTGTTGATGAAGTAGGGGGACAGATAGCCACGGTCGAACTGCATGCCTTCGACCACGTCCAACTCGTTGTTCAGGCTCTTGCCGTCCTCGACGGTGATCACACCTTCCTTGCCCACCTTATCCATGGCATTGGCGATGATCTCGCCGATGTCGGAGTCAGAGTTGGCGGAGATGGAACCCACCTGGGCGATTTCCTTGCTGGTGGAACAGGGCTTGGAGAGCTTCTTCAGCTCTTCAACCGTGGTAGCCACAGCCTTGTCGATGCCGCGCTTCAGGTCCATGGGGTTCATGCCGGCAGCCACGAACTTCATGCCTTCGCGAACGATGGACTGGGCCAGCACGGTAGCGGTGGTGGTGCCGTCACCGGCGATGTCGGAGGTCTTGGAAGCGACTTCCTTGACCATCTGCGCGCCCATGTTGGCGAACTTGTCCTTGAGCTCGATTTCCTTGGCCACGGACACACCGTCCTTGGTCACGGTGGGGGCGCCGAAGGAGCGCTCCAGCACCACGTTGCGGCCCTTGGGGCCCAAGGTCACCTTGACCGCGTTGGCCAGGATGTCGATACCCTCGACCATGCGGGCGCGGGCGGAATCACCAAACTTGACTTCTTTAGCAGCCATCTAACAACTCCTTGAATTCTTTGGATTGAGCGGGGGAATTGGCCGATCAGCCTTCGATCACGCCCATGATGTCTTCTTCGCGCATGACCAGCAGTTCCTGGCCATCGACCTTGACGGTCTGGCCGGCGTACTTGCCGAACAGCACCTTATCGCCAGCCTTGACAGCCATGGCGCGCACGTCGCCGTTTTCCAGAATCTTGCCGTTGCCCACAGCAATCACCTCACCCTGATCAGGCTTCTCGCCGGCGGAATCGGGAATCACGATGCCGCTGGCAGTGGTGCGCTCGGCTTCGATACGCTTGACGATCACGCGATCATGCAAGGGACGGATTTTCATGAACAAAGCTCCTTGAACAAAACACGCCAAAAGCAATAAGCCTTGGCCACTTGGATGAAGTCGGTCACCCGGGGCGAACACAGCACGGAGACACACCGCGCTGTTAGCACTCGACCCGGTCGGTTGCTAATAATAGGGAGGGGGTTTTGGTTTTTCAAGAGGCGGCTCTGGAAGTTTTTGCGCTTTTTTTGCACTTTTTCCCCGCCGTCCCCACCGCCCCGCCGTCTCCTGTCCAGCAAGGTGATCGTTGCCCGACCTACGGCAAGGGCATACAATGAAACAAAGTAAGTAGTCGCTAGAAAAAGAAAAAGAAGGGGGCGGGATTCCATCGCCTGCATCGCGTGAGCCCCGCGACCCGACCACCGAGAGAGAGGAGACACTTTGCGCAGCGTCGTGTTGTGGGCCACCGGGCTCATGTTCCTGCTTGCCCTCACCGTCGCCTTGCTCGCTACCCACGGCAGGACTGATCCAACGTGGGAGCGCTTGCAGCACGGCGGTGAAATCCGCATCGGCCACACCAATGAACCACCCTACGCCTTCCAGGATGCGGCGGGCCGCGTTACCGGGGAAGCGCCGGAAGTTGCCCGCGCGGTCCTGGAAAAAATGGGGATTGCCCGCCAAGAGTGGGTGCGGGCCGACTTCGGTTCGTTGATTACGCTGCTGCGCACCGGACGGATCGACATGATTGCCGCCGGGATGTTCGTCACCCCCATGCGCGCGCAGCAGATTGCCTTCAGCCCGCCCAGTTACTGCACCCGAACCGGCCTGCTGGTGCCGTCGGGCAACCCCCTCGACTTGCACGACCTCAGCGACGTGGCCCGCTTCCGGGACGCCCGCCTGGCGGTGCTCACCGGCGCGGTGGAAAGCCAGGAGGCAAAGGCGGCAGGCATCAGCCAGGAGCGCATCGTCGAGTTCCCGGAGCCCGACGCCGCCGCAACAGCCCTGGCCCAGGGCCTGGTCCATGCGCTCGCCCTCAGCAGCCCGTCCATCCAGGCGCTGGCTGACCGGCATGAAGGGGTGGAAGCGGCAGGAGCGGCGCAGGCGCCAACGCCCCCGGCCGATGCATCCGGCGGATGCGGAGCCTTTGGCTTCCGCCTCGAAGACGAGGCTTTGGCCACCGCCTTCAGCGAGGCGCTGACAGCGTACCTCGGCTCTCCCCAGCATCTGGCGCTAGTGCGCCCCTTCGGCTTCACCCTCGCCAATCTGCCACCCGGCATTGGCGCCCCATCCGTACACACCAGCGATCGCCATGAAAAACGCTGAGCAGGTGCTTCCCGGCATTCCCCTGAACCGGCGCGAGGCCTCGGTCTTTGGCGTCGGCCTGATCGCGGTGGTGTCCTGCCTGCTCCTGTGGTGGGCCAACGAAATGTGGTGGAGCACCTATTCCCGGTACATCCCGCCCCGCGACAACCTGATCGAGGCGCGACGGGCCTCGGCCCGCGCCTATCTGCTCTTCGAGCGCAACGAGGCAGGCAACCCGGAAGTGAAACGGCAAGACATTCTGGCCTTTCTCGCCAAAGCCCGTCGTGCAGCGCGGGACAACGTAACCGGTCGCTCCAATCTGGTGCAGATCCCGGCGGCCCCGCCCGCCAGCAGTGGCCAGGCCGCAGAGTTCGCTGCCTTTGAACAGGCAGTGGAGTCCTTCGCGGCCCTGACCGAAGAGCTTCTCGGCAGCGCCGCCGGCCGCGCCGACCTGCTCATGCGCCAGCGCAACGCTTTTGCCCAGGTGGATCGTCTATCCAACCAGCTCGACAACGCACTGCTGGAAGCACTCAACACCAGCGTTCGCAACGGGCAACGCCTGCGCAACGCCAGCCTCGCAGCCTGGCTCGCCTTTCTGGTCATTTCCTGCCTGCTGCTGATCCGCGCCAGCCGCGCCGAGGCGTCCAGCCAGAGCCTGTTGCAGGCGGAACAACGTGCACTGAAAGAAAGCGAGCAGCGTTTTCGCGCCACCTTCGAGCAGGCCGCGGTGGGGATCTCCCACGTTGCGCCGGACGGCCAGTGGTTGCTGGTCAATGAGCGTCTGTGCGAAATCGTCGGCTACAGCAGGGAGGAACTGCTCGCCCGCAGCTTTCAGGACATCACCCACCCGGAGGATCTGAAGCGGGACCTCACCCTCCTGGAGGAGCTGATCGCCGGCAAGAAAAACGCCTACGCCATGGAAAAGCGCTACATCCGCAAGGATGGCAGCAGCACCTGGATCAACCTGACCGTGGCCCTGGTACGCCAGGACGACGGCAGCCCCCACTATTTCATCTCGGTGGTTGAGGACATCAACCGCCGCAAGGCCGCCGAAGCACGGCTGGCCGAGAGCCTGGCCCAGCTTCGGCAATTCGCCGAGATCGGCTCGGACTACCTGTGGGAACAGGATGCGGATCTGCGCCTGCGTTTCATCTCGCCTGCCATTTCCACCCGCAGTGGTCTGGACCACGAAAAATACCTCGGGCTCAGGAACACCGATCTCCCGTGGGTCAAGATGGACGAAGCCGCCTGGCGCCAGTACACCGCCATTCAGGGTAGCCACCAGCCCTTTCGCAACCAGTTGCTCGCGCTGGAAAACCGTGCGGGCGAGACACGCTGGCTGGAAGTCAGCGGCGACCCGCTGGTGGACGCCGACGGCCACTTCGCCGGCTACCGTGGCGTTGCCCAGGACGTCACCGCCAAACGACGCGCCGAGGCGGAAATCCGCCGCCTCAACGAAACCCTTGAACACGAGGTGGAAGCCCGAACCGCCGAATTGCGGGCGGCCAACCAGGAACTGGACGCTTTCGCCTACGCCGTCTCCCATGACCTGCGGGCTCCCCTGCGGGCCATGAACGGGTTCAGTCAGGCCCTGCTGGAAGACTATGGCCCGACGCTCAAGGGCGATGGCCAGACCTACCTCAATCAGATCATCCTGGCCAGCCGCCATATGGGTGATCTGATCGACGGCCTGCTGGTGCTCTCCCGCAGCACCCGCAATGAGCTCACTTACGAAACGGTGGACCTTTCCGCGCTGGCCACCCGCATCCTCACCCAGCTCAATCGCCAGGCTCCCGGCAGCGCCACACAGTGGTCGGTCGAACCCGGCATACGGGTGCGGGGTGACACCCGCATGCTCGGCGCGATGATGGAAAACCTGCTCAACAATGCCTGGAAGTACAGCTCCAAGGTCGCCCAACCGCACATCCGGGTCTACCTGGACAACAGTGGCGATACGCCCGTCATTTGCGTGGCGGATAATGGAGCCGGTTTCGACATGGCCCATGCGGCCAAGCTCTTTCAACCCTTTCAGCGCCTGCACCGGCAGGACGAATTCACAGGCACGGGGGTCGGGCTGGCCACGGTCCAGCGCATCATCTCCCGCCACGGGGGCAGCATCGACGCCGTGGCAGCCCCCGGCCGGGGAGCCACCTTCCGCCTCACCCTGCCCATGGCAGAACCCGTCGGAGAACCTTCATGACCCACCCACACATATTGCTCGTCGAAGACAATCCGCAGGACGAGTTGCTGATTCTGCGCGCCCTGCGCAAGGTCAACGTGGGGAATCCCGTGGATGTGGCCCGGGATGGGCAGCAGGCGCTGGATTACCTGTTCTGCGAAGGGGAGTTCGCCACCCGAGCGCCGGTCCCACCGGCTGTGGTGATGCTGGACGTCAACCTGCCCCGCATCGGCGGCCTGGAGGTCCTTGAACGCATCCGGGCCGACCCGCGAACATCCATCCTGCCGGTGGTCATCCTCACCTCATCGGACGAGGAGCGGGATCGCCTGCGCAGCTATCAAAGCGGCGCCAACAGCTTCGTGCACAAGCCCCTCGATTTTGGCGACTTCGCCGAAACCGTCGCGCGGCTTGGCGTCTACTGGGTTGCCATCAACCAGTCCCCGCGCTGAGATCGCTCGCCGCCCCACTTGCGGCGGCGCACGGCAGGCGGCGCAGGGCCATGTGGAAGCTGATCATGTCGCCCACCCGGCCCAGCAGCCCCGCGCAGAAATTGCTGGCCAGCAACTGCTTGAACAACCCGTGGCAGAACGCCCAGGTATCCAGCGCCAGCGCCTGCGGGTCCAGGCCGGGGCGCAGGTAGCCCCGGGCGGCCGCCCGCTGGTAAGCCACTTCCAGCTTGGCCACGAACTCGATCCCCGGCCGGTGCAGCTCGGTCAGCACGTCAGCGAACTCGCCCACGTATTCGCACCGCAGGGTCATGATCTCGAAGGTCTGGCGCACCGCCGGGTCTTCGTCCACGCCACGGAAAAAAGTCCGCATGCTGGCTTCGATGCCATCCAGGGGGTTGTCGAACCCATCGGCCACCAACAGCGCATCGCTCCTGTCCAGCAGCGGCAATTGCACTTGCTCCCGCATGGCGAAGAAAAGCTCCGTCTTGTTGGCGAAGTGCCAGTACACGGCGCCCCGCGTCACCCCCGCAGCCTTCGCGATCTTTTCCAGGGTGGTATGACTCACGCCGCATTCGTGAAACACGAGCCGGGCAGCATCGATGATCTGCTGCCGGGTGCGCTCCGCATCTTCCTTGGTTCGCCTGACCATAGCCCTCGCTCCCTCACCGGTTCCCCGGCTGCTCCGCCGCGTCACCCTCACCCTTCTGTTTGCAGGGTTTTTACATACAACCTTGTTTGTATATAATACCACCATAGCGCCCCACCGGAGACAACAACAATGCCCGCCCGTACCCTGCCAACCCCCACGTTCCGCCCCATCACTGCGCGTTTGCCCGCACTGGTGCTGGCGGCCGCGCTCGCCGCCGCCTGCTCCAAAACCGAGACACCACCCGCAGCCGGCGGGCCGGCGGGCGGCCCGCCGCAAGCCATGCCGGTCACGGTGCTGGAAGTCCAGCCCACGCGCGTGCCCGGCGCCATCGAGGTCATGGGCCAAACGGAAGGCGCACGGGAGGCCGAGGTTCGCGCCCGCGTGGGAGGCATCCTGGTCAAGCGTCTTTATCAGGAGGGCACTCCGGTCAAGGCGGGCCAACCCCTCTTCCAGATCGACCGGGCCCCCTACGAGATCGCCCTGGCGGACGCCAAGGCCAAGGCCGATCAGGCCAGCCGGGAAATGGCTCGCCTCAAAACACTGGTCGCCCAGCAAGCCATCAGCCAGAAGGAGTACGACGACGCCACCTCCACCTTTGCCATCACCCAGGCGGCACTGAAGCAGGCGGAGCTGAACCTCTCCTGGACCACAGTGACGGCCCCCGTCGGGGGCGTCAGCGGGCGGGCGGTGAAATCCGAGGGCTCGCTGGTCACGGTCGGCTCCGACAGCCTCCTGACCTCCGTGTTCCAGACCCACCCCATCCGGGCCCGGTTCAGCCTGGCCGAGAGCGAAATCGCCCGCTTGCCCGGTGGGCGGCTGGACCCGAAGAGCGTGGCGTCGGTCGCCCTGGTCGGCGCCGATGGCAAGCCCCTGACCGCCAAAGGGCGGCTGGATTTCGTGGCCAGCACCGTGGACCCCACCTTGGGTACCCGCCAGCTCAGGGCGGAGTTCGACAACAGCGAGGGAAACCTCATGCCCGGCCAGTTCGTGAAAGTGCGGCTCGAGGCAGGCAGCCGCGACAACGTCTTCCTCGTGCCGCAAGGCGCTGTGTTGCAGACGGACCAAGGCACCCTGGTCATGCTGGCCGGCCCGGAGAACAAGGTCACCCCCCGGCCGGTGCAGGCCGGCGAGTGGCGGGGCAAGGACTGGGTGATCCTCGGCGGCTTGCAGCCCGGCGACAAGGTGATCGTGGATAACCTCATGAAGCTGCGCCCCGGCGCTGCGGTGGCGCCCAAGCCCCCCCAGGCACCCGGCGCAGCCCCTGCTGCCGCGCCCGCCCCGGCGCCAGCCAAATAAGGGGGAACCATGGCCAAGTTCTTCATCAACCGACCGATCTTCGCCTCGGTCATCTCCATCATCATCGTGATTGCCGGACTGGTGGCCGCCCAGGTGCTGCCGGTGGCCCAATACCCCCAGATCGCGCCCCCCACGGTGCTGATCACCGCCACCTATCCCGGCGCCTCCGCCGAGACCCTCTCCCGCACCGTTGCCGCCCCCATCGAGGAGCAACTCAACGGCGTGGAGAACATGCTGTACTTCACCTCCTCTGCCACCGCCAACGGCACGGTGACCATCACCGCCACCTTCGAGGTGGGCACCAATATCGATGCGGCCTCGGTCAACGTGAATAACCGGGTCAAGGCGGCGGAACCACGCCTGCCGGAAGCGGTACGGCGCAACGGCGTGCTCGTGCAGAAGCGCTCGAACGACATCCTGCAGGTGGTGGCGCTGAAGTCCGAACAGGGCAAATTCAGCACCTTGTACCTGTCCAACTACGCCAGCCTCAACATCGTGGACGAGCTCAAGCGGGTCAAGGGCGTCGGCGATGTGACCATCTTCGGCGCCCAGGACTACTCCATGCGCGTCTGGCTCAATCCGGACCGCATGGCCCAGCTGGGCCTGACCACCAGCGAGGTAGCCGCTGCCATCAACGCCCAGAATGCCCAGAACGCAGCGGGCAAGATCGGCCAGGAGCCCGCCCCCGGCGACCAGCAACTGGTCTATACGGTGACCGCCAAGGGACGCCTGCTGAGCGAGGAAGAGTTCGGCAACATCGTCATCCGCGCCAGCGGCCCGGGCGGCCTGCTGCGGCTGCGGGATATTGCCCGGATCGAACTGGGCGCCTACAGCTACGACCAGCGAGTGACCCTGGACGGCCAGCCCACCATCGCCACCGGCGTCTTCCTCCAGACCGGCGCCAACGCGCTGGAAGTAGCCGACGCCGTGCGCGAGAAGATGGCGGAGCTGAAAACCCGCTTCCCCGAAGGCATGGACTACGTGATCCCCTTCGATACCACCCGGTTCGTTTCCGCCTCGATCCGGGAAGTGAAGGCAACGCTCATCGAGGCCATGCTGCTGGTGATCGCCGTGGTGTTCATCTTCCTGCAGAGCTGGCGCGCCACGCTCATCCCCATGATCGCGGTGCCCATCTCGCTGATCGGGTCCTTCGCGGGCCTGTGGCTCTTTGGCTTCTCCATCAACACCCTCACCCTGTTCGCCATGGTGCTGNNGGACGACGCCATCGTGGTGCTCGAAAACGTGGAGCGCCTGATGGCGGAAGAAAAGCTCTCGCCCCGGCAGGCGGCGATCAAGGCCATGCACCAGGTGACGGGGGCGCTGGTCGCCATCGTGCTGGTGCTTTGCGCGGTGTTCGTGCCGGTGGCCTTCCTCGGCGGCATCGCCGGACAGCTCTACAAGCAGTTCGCGGTGACCGTGGCCGTGGCCGTGGTGCTCTCCGGCGTGGTGGCCCTGACCCTGACCCCGGCGCTGTGCGCGCTGCTGCTCAAGGCCCAGCACAGCGAGAACAAGCTGTTCGCCCCGTTCAACCGGCTTTTTGAGCGGCTCACCAACAGCTACACCCGGAGCGTCGGTTTCACCCTCAAGCATGGGGTGGTGGGCGCGCTGGTGTTTCTGCTGGTGGTGGGCGCCACCGGCGCGCTGTTCCGCCTGATCCCGGGCAGCTTTGTGCCCGCGGAGGATCAGGGCTATCTGATCTCGGCCCTGATGCTGCCCGACGGCGCCACCCTCAAGCGCACGGAAACCACCGGCGAGCGGATGCGCCAGATGATCGCCAAGGACGAGGCGGTCAAGCACACCTTCATCGTTTCCGGCTTCGACCTGATCGGGGGCGGCAACAAGCCCAACGCCGGCACCATGTTCATCCCCCTCAAGGACTGGTCGGAGCGCCAGGGCAAGGCCCAGGAACTGGCCGGCAAGTTCATGGGGATGGGCATGATGCAGCCGGACGGAATGGGGCTGGTGTTCAACCCGCCGCCCATCATGGGCCTGGGCTCCGCGGGCGGTTTCGAGGTGTATGTGCAGAACCGCGTGGACGGGGAAGCGAAGAACCTCAACCAGGTAGTGCAAGCCTTCATGGCCGAGTTGCAGAAACGGCCGGAGTTCACCCGTATCTCCACCTTCTTCCGGCCCACCGTGCCCCAGCTTTATGTGGAGGTGGATGAACCCAAGGCCCTGGCGCTGGGCATTCCCATTGCCGACATCTACGCCACCTTGCAAAGCACCATGGGCGCGCTGTACGTCAATGACTTCAACAAGGCCGGCAAAGTGTACCGGGTGCAAATGCAAGCCGAAGCGCCCTTCCGCATGAAGCCGGAAGACATCGGCAAGGTGTACGTCAAAAGCACCACCTCGGGCGCGATGATTCCCCTCTCGGCCGTCAGCTCCGTCAAGCGGGTTGTGGGCGCGGAGCAGGTGGAGCGCTTCAACGGCTTCATCGCCGCCAAGGTCATGGGCGACAGCAAGCCGGGCATCAGCTCCGGCGACGCCATCCGCATCGTGGAGGAAGTGGCCAATGCCACCCTGCCCAACGGCTACAGCATCTCGTGGACGGGTCAGGCCTTCCAGGAAAAGCGCAGCTCGGGCTCGTCCCTCCAGGCCTTCGCCTTCGCCATCGTGATGGTGTTCCTGATCCTCGCCGCCCAGTACGAGAAGTGGTCACTCCCCGTCGCGGTGGTCATGGCTGTGCCCTTCGCCCTGATGGGGGCGCTGACCGCCATCTGGCTGCGGGGCATGCCCAACGACATCTACTTCCAGATCGGGCTGGTGGTGCTGATCGGGCTGGCGTCGAAGAACGCCATCCTGATCGTGGAGTTCGCCGCCCAGAAGTACGCCGAAGGGATGAGCGCGGCCCAGGCGGCTGTCGAAGCGGCGCGCCTGCGCCTGCGGCCCATCATCATGACCTCGCTCGCCTTCGTGCTCGGCGTGTTCCCGCTGGTCAAGGCCACGGGCGCCGGCGCCGCAGCCCGCCAGTCCATGGGCACCGGGGTGTTTGGCGGCATGCTGGCTGCCACGTTCATCGCCACCTTGTTCGTCCCCCTGTTCTTCAAGTGGCTGGAGCGGGGCAAGCAGATCGACCCCAGCCACCTTGCCGACGCGGAGGAAGAAGCATGAGACCCGTCCTCAAGACCCTCTCCCTGGCCATGGGCACGGCGCTGGCGCTGGCCGCCTGCGCCGTGGGGCCGGACTACAAACGCCCGGACTCCCCCCTGCCGGCCCGTTATCAGGCACCCGCCGGGGATGAAACCCAGCCCCTCGCGCAGGTCGAATCCGGCTGGTGGAAGCGCTTTGGCGACCCGACCCTCGATCAGCTCGTGGAAGCGGCACTGGCCACCAACGCCGATCTGGCCAGCGCCGTGGCCCGCATGCAGGAAGCCGAGGCCGCCATGCGCGAAGCCGGTGCCAGCCTCTACCCCGAACTGGATCTGGAACTGGGCAGCACCCGCAACCGGGTCAGCACCCGCACCGCCACCCCCATGCCCGCGGGCACCCCGGTGCTGCGGGACAACCGCCGCGCCGCACTCACCACCGCTTTCGAGCTGGATTTCTGGGGGCGGATCCGTCGCCTGTCCGAGGCCGCCCGCGCCCAGGCCCTGGCCAGCCGCTACGCCCGGGACACCGTGGCCCTGTCGGTTTCCGGGCTGATAAGCAGCCAGTATTTCGGCCTGCGCACCCTCGATGCCCAGCTCGCGGCCGCCCAGGACACCCTGGCCAGCCGCGAGGAATCCGCCCGGGTCGTGGAAAACCGCATCCGCGGCGGCGTCGCCTCTCCCCTGGACCGCAACCAGGCCCTGTCCGCCCTGGCCGCCGCCCGGGCCCAGATCGCCACCCTGCGTCAAAGCCGGGCGCTGGCCCAGCACCAGCTCGCCCTGCTCACCGGTCAGCCGGACCTGAAGCTCGATCCCGCCCCGGCAGCCGCCCTGCCCGTGCCGCCGCTGCCCCCGGCCGGCCTGCCCTCCGATCTGCTCACCAGCCGGCCCGACATCCGCCAGGCAGAGGAAACCCTGGTGGCCGCCAACGCCCAGATCGGCGCGGCGCGGGCCGCCTACTTCCCAAAGATATCGCTCACCGCCAGCCTGGGGAGCGAAAGCAAAACTCTGGCGGACCTGTTCTCCGGTCCTGCCAACCTGTGGTCCCTCGGCTTGGGCGCCGTCATGCCCCTCATCGACGCCGGGCGCACCAGTGCCCGGGTGGACCAGGCCACAGCCCGCCAGCAGCAGGCACTGGCGGCCTACCGGAAGACGGTGGAAAGCGCCTTCAAGGACGTGAATGACGCCCTGGTGACGCTACGGGAACAGACCCAGGTGGAATCGGCCCAGGCCGAGCGCGCCCGCGCCGCTGCAGAAAGCCACCGCATCGCCCGGTTGCGGTATGAATCCGGCTACAGCACCTATCTCACCCTGCTCGACGCCCAGCGGGATGCCAACGACGCCCGTGTCGCCGAACTCGCGGCACGGCAGGCTCGGCTCACCGCCGCGGTGGATCTCTTCAAGGCACTGGGAGGCGGCTGGCAAGATGCCTCCCCCCGGGTTGCCGCCTCCAGCACCCCGCCCTGATGGCGCGGGAAGCGACCTGAAAGCGGGGGCCGGAAGGCTCCCGAACCGGGGCGGATGACACGCCCCGGCAATGCCTCGTTCCCCTGCCCCGTGGCCCGGCGTGAGCCCTCCGGCCATTCCGATCGCACCAGGCCTTGCCCCACCCCAGCGGGCGCGCCCCCACCCACCCGAAACCGGCGTGAATCGCTGATCGCTCCCGGGGCAGCGCAGAGGCGTCACACTTTACCGGGCCCGCCCCGGGTTTCCAGGGTCAAGCCTCCGGTCACAGCCCTCCCGCACAACAGCAAACGCTCGTTTCAAACAGAAAAGAGCCCCTCGGCGGGAGTAAGAACACGCTAACTTCCAAGCCTGGCGTGCGTTTCCACGCTCCCCCACTCTCCGGGAATTCCGTACAATTTGCCCGGCAGCCGTGCCCAAGCACTTTTTTCTGGAAGCCCCATGGACACCAACACCCCTTCAGGATCTGAATCCCCGGCCCCCGAGCAGGATCCTGCCGCCTCCTCCCCCCTGGAGCAGATGGAAAACACCCGCCGCAGCTACATCGTGGGGGTGGGCGCTTCGGCGGGCGGCCTGGAGGCTTTGACCGAACTGGTCTCGCACCTGCCGGTGGACCTGGGCGTCCCCTACGTGGTGGTGCAGCACCTGTCTCCCAACTACCGCAGCATGCTGGTGCAGCTGCTGGCGCGGGAGACCACCATGGAGGTGCGGGAAGTGGAGGAAGGGCTCGTGCCGCAGCCGGACACCCTCTACATCACGCCGCCCAACAATGACCTGGTGTTGGTGGAAGACCGCTTCCACCTGGTCAAACCCGGCAGCGACGTGGTACCCAAGCCGTCGGTCAACCGTTTCTTCACTTCCCTGGCGGAAGACCGGGGCGAGGACGTGATCGGCGTCATCCTCTCGGGCACGGGCTCGGACGGCGCCAGCGGCACCCGGGCCATCAAGGCCGGCGGCGGCCTCGTGTTCGCCCAGGACCCGGCGACCGCCAAGTACACCGGCATGCCCCAGGCAGCCATCAGCACCCAGTGCGTGGACTGGGTGCTCTCCCCCAAGGACATCGCCCGGGAGATCGCCGTCACGGTCCGCACCCAGGGTGCGCTGGCCCCGGCGGCACGGGATGCGGAAGCCCCGGCCACGCTCAAGACCCTGCTCACCCGGGTACACCGCCACACGCGCGTGGATTTCTCCGACTACAAGGAGAACACCGTGTGGCGCCGGGTGCTGCGCCGGATCGCCGCCAACCGGCTGAACAGCCTGGAGGCCTACATCCAGTTCGCCGAGGGCCATCCGGACGAACTGAACCAGTTGTGCCGGGAGATTCTCATCTCCGTCACGTCCTTCTTCCGGGACCGCAATGCCTTCAATGCCCTGCGCGATGCCATGGCCGAGCGCTTCCGGATCAAGCGGGCCGGCGACGAGATCCGCATCTGGGTGCCCGGTTGCGCCACCGGCGAAGAGGCCTACACCATCGCCATCCTGATCTGCGAACTGCTGGGCCATACCCGCCACGAATTCAAGATCCAGATCTTCGCCACCGACATCGACACCAACGCGATGGCCGTGGCCCGGCGAGGCGTTTATCCCGCTTCCACCCTGGCCGACCTGGAACCCGGGCTGATCCAGCGTTACTTCACCCCCTCCGGCGATGCCTACGAAGTCACCAAGTCCCTGCGCGAGCTCGTGGTGTTCGCCCGTCAGGATCTCGCCCAGGACCCGCCTTTCCTGCGGCTGGACCTGATCAGCTGCCGCAACGTCCTCATCTACTTCCAGAGCCCCTTGCAGGAGCGGGTGCTGGGGGCGTTCCACTACGCCCTGGCCCCCGGCGGCCTGCTGTTCCTGGGCAAGTCGGAAAGCGTCTTCCAGCGCGAAGAGCTGTTCGATTCCCTGGACCGGGAAGGCAAGATCTTCCTGCGCTGCGCCACCACCTCCAAGGCCCCCTCCTTCATCCTCGCCAGCATCAACCGGGAGCCGCGCCAGGCGCTGCGCCGGGAGCGGGAGAAAACGGCCGAGGAGCAGTTCCTCGAAGCGGCGGCCCATGCCTACCTGCCGCCCAGCGTGCTGGTAAACGGCCAGCTGGAAGTGCTGCATGTGTTTGGCGACGTGAGCCGCTTCCTCGCCATTCCCGCCGGTCGCCCGGATTTCAGCCTGGTTTCCCTTATCCGCCGCGATCTGCGCACGGAAGTGCAAACCCTGATCTACCAGGCCCAGCAAAAGGGTAGCGAAGCCCTCGGGCGCTCCCGTCCCCTGGAGGATGCCCCGGGCGAATGGGTACGGCTGAGGGTGATCCCGGTAAGTAACGACCTCCTCGGCGACGGCGCGATCATCGGTTTCGAGACCGCAACCGAGCTGAGCGACCCCACCACCACCCAAAGCGTGAGCGGAGCGCTGGACGGTGTCTCGGCCCGGGATCTGGAAGACGAATTGATCGCCACCCGGGAGCATCTGCAAACGGTGATCGAAGAACTGGAAACCTCCAACGAGGAAACCCAGGCGCTCAACGAAGAACTGCAGGCATCCAACGAGGAACTGCAGGCCTCCAACGAAGAACTGCAGGCCTCCAACGAAGAGCTCCAGTCCACCAACGAGGAACTCACCACCGTCAACGAAGAGTTGCAGATCAAGACCGCGGAACTCGCCGACATCAACGCGGACCTGGAAAACATCCAGAACAGTTTCGGCTTCCACCTGCTGGTGTTCAACGAGCGGGGACGGCTGGTGCGGCTCAACGATGCCGCGGGGCGCTATTTCGGCTTTTCCCACGGCGCCATGGGCGAGCATGTGCACACGGTCTTCGCGCAGCAAAAGCTCGGCAGCCACGCGGAACAGGTGGAGCAGACCATCCTGGACGGACGCCCCCGGGAGGAGCAGGTCAGCGACGGACAGCGGCACTACCTGATGCGGGTGTTCCCCCGGGTCTCGGCGGCACGGGTTCCCCGGGGCGCCGTGGTGACCATGCTGGACGAAACTCCGCTGATCGAAGCCCGGAACGCTCTGCAGGCCAGCCAGGAACAACTGATGGCCATCATGCAGCACTCCAACTCGATCATCTCGGTCAAGGACGGCTCGGGGCGCTACGAGTTCATCAACGCGGAATTCGAGCGCGTCTTCTGCCGCACGCCGGTGGACGTGCTCGACAAGACCGACGCCCAGGTTTTCCCGGAAAGCCTGGCCCAGAGCTTCCGCCAGAAGGACGTGGCGGTGCTGCTCAGCGGCACCTCGCTGGAGAGCGAAGACCACTACACCATCAACGGCGAAGCCCGCACCTTCCTGGCTGTGCGTTTCCCTCTCTTCTCGCCCGACGGGGTGCAGGTTGGCATCTGCATGAAGGCCACCGACATTACCGGCCGCAAGCGGGAGGAAGACCGCCTGAGCGCCATCGAGCAGCAGTGGCTGGCAGCGCTGGCGGCCTACCCGGGCTGCATCCTGATTCTGGACGCCTCGCTCCGCCTGGTGGGCATGCATGGCAATGCCAGCGGCCGGTGCCAGGGGATGGGCATCGCTTGCGATGAAGGTGCCTCCCTGGAGGAAGTCTTCCCCGAGGAATGGGCTGAAGCGGCCCTCGCCTGCCGCTCCACCGCCGAGGGTCCCGCCCGCCGCAGCGTGACCCTGCCCGACGGCGAGCGCTGGAGCGCGCGCGCCACGGCGCTGCGCAACGGCTCGGTGATCTGTTACCTGGACCAGGAAGACTGAACAGCCGTGGGTGCAACAAGCCCATCCCTTCCCACCTGTGCTGAGCTTGCCGCCGGGCATGTGGCCGTGCCGCCTGCCCGCACCAACACGCTGGAACCAGCGCTTCAGCTCGCGTTTGAAGCGAGTCACGACGCCATGCTGCTGGTGCGGTGCGACGACAACCTGGTCCTGACCGCCAATTTGGCCGCCAGCCGCATCTATGGCTACATGCCCTACGAAATGGCGGGACGGGCGTTGCAATCGCTCACGGCGGAATCCAGCCAATCCCTGGATCTGGTGGCGCAGCGGCGCGAACATGCGCCCTTGCGCTTTCATCGCCGTGCGGATGGCACCCACTTCCCGGTGGAAATCAACCTGCGCTATTTCGAGGATGGCGTCCAGACCCTGTGCATGATGGCAGTGCGGGACGTGAGCCCACAGTTGCTGCAGGAACGCCTGCGTCAGGAAACCGAAACCCGCTACCGGGCCGTGTTCGACGCCGCGCCCTATCCCATCATGCTCGTCTCGCCCACCGGGCACATCACCGATGCCAACCCCCAGAGCGCGAGCCTGTATGGTTTCGAAGTAGGCAAGCTGATCGACCAGCGCCTTGATCAACGGGTTCAGCAGCCAAGTTATTACGTCGCCCTTTTCTCTTCCCGGCCCAATACCCTGCCCCCCCACGTCCACTTGCGTGCTGACGGCAGCCAGTTTCTTGCGGAAGTGACGATCTCCTATCTGCGGGTGCTGAGCAAACCCATGGCCACCCTGCTGATCCGGGATGTCACCGACGAGCAGCGCACCCTGGAACGGATCGCCGCCAGCGAAGCCCGCTGGCGCTTCGCCCTTGAAGGGCACGGGGACGGCCTGTGGGACTGGGACATGCGGGACAATTCCGTGACCGTTTCCCCCCAGCTCAAGGCCATCCTGGGCTATCGCCCGGACGAGGCGACCGCGTCCAGTCACTCGCCGGAGGAACACATCCATCCGGACGATCTCCCGCTTATTCGCAAACTGCTGGCGGAACATATTTCAGGGCAGACGCCCATGGTCACCACCGAAATCCGCGTCCGCCACCGGGACGGAGGCTACCGCTGGGTCAGTTGCCGGGCCAAGGTAATGGAGTACGAAAACGATGGCCGCCCACGACGGGTGATCGGCACGTGGCGGGATATCGACCAAAGCCGCCGGCAGGAAGAACTTGAGCGCATTCAGCGGGAAGAGATCGCCCACGCCGGGCGGCTCATCAACCTGGGCGCCATGGCCTCGGCACTGGGACACGAACTCAACCAGCCCCTGACCTCGATCCGCCTCTTCAGCAGCGTGGCCCTGCGTCGGCTGGCCGAACTACCTGCGGCCGAAGCCCTGCTCAAGGAGCCGCTAACCGCCGTGGCCGAACAAAGCCTGCGGGCCGGGGAGATCGTCCGCGGCATCCGCGACTTCGTGCGCAAGCGGCCGCCGCGCATGGACCCGGTGGATATCAACCACATCGTTGGCGAAGCCGTGCGCTTCGTGCGCAACCGGCTGGAAGCCGCCAACGTGCAGTTCGACCAGCAGCTTGCCCCGGATCTGCCCCCATTGCTGGCGGACCCGATCCAGATCCAGCAGGTACTGATCAACCTCTTCCACAACGGTATCGAAGCCATGAACCGGGTGGAAGGCGAACGCCGCCTCGGTGTGCGCACCTCCACCAACGAGGCCGGTCGCCTGCTGGTGGAGGTGACCGACCGGGGCGAAGGCCTGCCGGAGGCCATCCGCCAGGATCTCTTCTCGCCTTTCGTATCCACCAAGCCCGAAGGCATGGGCCTCGGACTGGCCATCTGCCGTATGATCATCGACAGTCATCATGGGCGCCTGTGGGCCCGCTCGGGCCCGGAAGGCACCGTTTTTTCCTTTGAACTGCCCTTCGGAAGCGACCCGGAATGATCAACTCATCCCTAGGACCCTTCACCCGCCTGGTGTGCGTGGTGGACGACGACGAGATGGTGCGCGCCTCCATGCGCATGCTGATCGAGACAGTGGGCATCGAAGTCCGCACCTATGCCTCCGCCCAGGCTCTGGTGGAAGACCGGGAAGCCCTCAACCACTGTGGCTGCCTGGTACTGGATGTGCGCATGCCCGGCCTGAGCGGGCTCGATCTCCAGGAAAAGCTCAAGAGCCTCAACTGCGACGCGCCCATCATCTTCATCACTGGCCACGGTGACGTCCCCATGGCGGTGCGCGCCATGCGTAGCGGCGCCCTCGACTTCCTGCAAAAACCGTTCAACGAGCAAATGCTGCTGGACCGGGTGCAGCAGGCACTCAACATGTGGTCGGAAGGCCGGGCCAGCCGCCGCAAGCAGGACAGCTTCGAAGCCCGGCTCGCCTGCCTCACCCCCCGGGAACGGGAAGTGCTCGACGGCATGGTGGCCGGACGGCTGAACAAGCAGATCGCTGCCGAACTGGACATCAGCACCAAGACCGTGGAACAGCACCGGGCGCGCATCATGCAGAAGATGCACGTGGATTCCTTCGCCGAGCTGGTGCGCCTCATCGCCGTGCGCAATGCCGCCGCACCCGCAAACGGCAGCAGCGGCAACACCCAGACCTGATGCCCATGCCCGCCCCCGAGCGGGCCACCCTCAGTGCCAGCCCTCGCGCAGGGGGCCCACTTCCCGCCGCCTGCGCGTTACCTCCAAATCCCTACTCCCGTCGGTACTTTCCCCTACCCCTGGCTGGAAAACTCCCAATGGCTCCCGGCCCCGGCGATCCGGACAATGCCGGTCAGGACAATTCATACCAACACGTCCCTTAGCTTGACAGGCTGCCCGGCAAACCGGCCGCAAGATCGGGCTTCAGCCAGGGCAGCAACCGGAGGAGAAGCAAATGGCGAAAACCAGGAGAACAGTGGAGAGCATTGCCATGCCGGCGGAGCTGAACTTTCACAACGTGTTCGGGCTGGTGGACATGGTGTGCACGAAGCTGCGCGCGGGGGCATCGCTGGTCGTGGATGCCAGCGCCGTCCATGACATGGATGCGGTAGGGGCGGAATTCCTCGACGTCCTGTGTTCCGTCTCCAACGAGCGCTTGCGCATCGTTGGCGTACCGCAATCCGAAGGCTCAGCCGCCATCAACTGACCGGTCCGCGCGACCGGTTTCTTGTTGGCCGCCGAAGTCCCAGCCAACCGATTTGTCACCCCACCTTGACGCCGGCGACCGTGTAAAGCGGTCGCCGTTCTTTTGTCGGAGCGCCGTAGCAGCGGCCCGCCCGCAAAACAAAAAGCCCCGCTCGCGGCGGGGCTTTTCAGCGATTCGTCCGAAAACGAATTACTTGGTCTTGGCAGCAGCGCCGATGGCCTGAACGGTGGCCTTGGTGGCGGCTTCGACATTGGACTCGGCCACTTCAGTCACTTGCTTGACGGCCTTGGTGACTTGGTCGTAAGCGGAGTTGGCGGCGGCGATGGCGGACTTCACGGCAGCCACGGCGACGTCGGAACCGGCGGGGGCGCTTTCGGCCAGCTTGTCCAGGGCGGAAGCAACGTTCTTGTTGATTTCGGCCAGTTGGGACTCAGCCAGCTTGGAAACAGCTTGCTGGGCGCCGGTCACGATTTCGTAGACCTGACGGGAGTAGGCCAGGGACTTCTCGACCACCGGCAGCACGGCGGCGGAAGACAGGGAGGCCAGCTCTTGCGGGTCCTTGACGGCGGACACGGCCTTGGTCTGGGCAACAGCTTCGTCGAAGCTGGTGCGGACGGTGTTGATGTTCAGGGAAACCAGGCGCTCAACGCTGTCCAGGGCGGTGGTGGCCAGGGTCAGCAGGGCTTCAACGTTGGCTTTCTGGGCGGCGGCGAGTTGCTCGGGGGTAACGGTCACGGTCATGATGGTCTCCAAAGAGTGTGGCAATACAAATCAGGGGCTCGGGGGTACGTCTTCTTTCTTTCCGCAGCGGGTTCTTCCTCCACCCGATTGCTGCGGTGCAACATGGTTTGAATTATATGGGTGCCTGAACTGATGTCAACTGTTTTTTGTGCAATGCACAAGAAAAAAAGACAGCAAGGCATCGACTTGATTTACCTCAAGAAAATCCAGGGCACTGACGTCAACGAACGACGCTTTGCTGCAGTGCAGCATTTTCGGGCAAACAATAGCCCAGGCTACATAAAAGCCGTCTTATTTCTTGGTGGCGTTGGGGTCCGCAGGCGTGGTCGGGCGAGGCTCGTCGTCGTCCATCACGACCCGGTAGGCGGGACCTTCCAGGTCATCGAACTGGCCACTGCGCACGGACCACCAGAAGATCACCCCGATCAGGAACACCAGGACGATGGACAGGGGGATCAGGAGATAAAGGCTTTCCATGGTTATCCGTTCTGCTCAGTGGCGGCCGGAACCGCGAGCGCTTCGGGGCTGCGCTGCAGGCGCAGGGCGTTGAGCACCACCAGCAGGGAGCTGCCCGCCATGCCGATTCCCGCCAGCCAGGGCGTGATGTAACCCGCCATTGCCAGCGGCAGGGCGATGAAATTGTAGGCAAAAGCCCACCACAAGTTCTGCCGGATCACCCGGACAGTGGCACGCGCCAGATGCCGCCCTTGGGCGATGGCGGAAAGGTGCTCGTTGAGCAGCACGAAATCGCCCTGGGTGCGGGCAAGCTCAGTGCCCCCGCCCATGGCCACGGACACCTGGGCCTGGGCAAGTACCGGGGCGTCATTGACGCCATCTCCCACCATCGCCACCAAGCAGCCTTCCGCCTGAAGCGTCCGGATGAAATCATGCTTGCCCTGGGGTGTCATCCCGCCATGTGCGTCCTCCAGCCCGAGGCTGGCCGCCACCCGGGAAACGGTCTCCTGCCCGTCGCCGCTCAGGACGGTGACCTGCGCCCCGTCGGCCTGCAAGGCGCGCACCAGCGCCGCCGCCTCCGGGCGCAACTGGTCGCTCAGGCAGAAGCGGGCCAGCACGCGGCTCTCATCGCCCAGTTCCACAACGGTGTAACGTGCGTCGTCCGCTGCCGGGGAATCCGGCAAGCCGGCCCGCAGTTCCGCCACAAACGCCGGCCGGCCAATGCGCACCCGCCGGCCCAGCCAGAGCCCCTCCATCCCCTGGCCGGTCACCGCCAGAATCTGCGTCACGCCAACCCCGCGCCCGCCCGCCGCTTCGCGCAGCGCCGCCGCCACCGCATGCTCGGAACCCGCCTCCAGGGCGGCTGCCAGCGCCAGCATCTCGGCCTGATCCAGGCCCGGCGCGCAAACCACACTCGCCAGCTTGAGCCGGCCGAAGGTGAGCGTCCCCGTCTTGTCGAACACGAAATGGTTGGCGCGCGCCAAGGCTTCGATGGCATGGCCGCGGGTCGCCAGCATGCCGATGCGGGAAAGTGCTCCGGTGGCCACCGTGAGCGCTGCCGGCGTGGCCAGAGAGAGGGCGCAGGGGCAACTCACCACCAGCACCGCAACAAATACCCAGAGGGCACGGCCCGGGTCCAGTTGCAGCCAGACCAGACCCGTGGCCACCGCCACCACCAGCAGTACGGCGACAAAACCCGCCGCCACCTTGTCCGCAGTTTCCACGATGCGGGGTTTCTCCGCCGCCGCCCGCTCCATCAGCCGCTGGATGGCTGCCAGGCGGGTTTCCGTCCCCACCCGCTCCACTTCCACCACTAGCGGGCTGGCAGCGTTGATGCTCCCGCCGGTGACCTCGCTGCCTTCGGCCTTTTCCACCGGGCGGCTTTCCCCGGTGAGCAGGGATTCGTCCACGCGGCTCGTGCCCTGGCGCACCCGGCCATCGGCGGGCATCGCCTCGCCGGGCTTCACCAGCACCAGGTCGCCGGGCCGCAACTGGGCCACGGGCACCCGCTCCGCCTCCAGATCGGGGAAGCCGGGCAGCCGGGCAGCAAAGGCGGGCATGATCCGGGCCAGTTGCTCGACACCGCGCACCGCCCGCTGCCGCGCGATCATCTCCAGATAGCGGCCGCACAGCAAAAAGAACACGAACATGGTGACCGAGTCGAAGTACACCTCGCCTCCACCTGTGAACGTTGCCCACACGCTGGCAGCAAAGGCGCTGGCCACCCCCAGGGCCACCGGCACGTCCATGCCCACCCGGCGCAGCCGCAGATCCCGCCAGGCCCGCTGGAAGAACGGTGCCGCCGAATAGAGCACAACGGGCAAGGTCAGCAACAGGCTGGCCCAGCGCATGAGCTGCTCGATATCCACCGACATGGTGCCTTCGTCCGCCATGTAGACAGGCACGGCGTACATCATCACCTGCATCATCCCGAAGCCGGCCACGAACAGGCGCCACAGGGCGCCCCGCCGTTCCCGCTGGGAAATTTCTTCGGAGCGGGCGGCATCGTAAGGGTAGGCCCGGTACCCGATGGCCGCGATGGCGCCAAGGATCTGCGAGAGCTTGATCCTGCGCTCGTCCCAGCGCACCCGGGCACGACGGGTGGCGTAGTTGATATCCACCGCCGTCACCCCCGGCTGCCGGGCCACGTGCTGTTCGTTGAGCCAGACGCAGGCAGCGCAGGTAATGCCCTCCAGGATCAGGGAGGCTTCCCGCTCGTGCTCGCCCACCGGCGCCACGAAACTGCTCTGCACGTCCGGGTGGTCGAACAGACCCAGATCCTTGAGCGCATCGGGGATCGCCTCCCGTCGCCCTTCAGCCGACGTCTCCGGCATCGCATCCCGGTGCCGGTAGTAGTCGGTGAGGCCGTTGCCCACAATGGCCTTCGCCACCGCCTGACACCCCACGCAGCACATGCGGCGGGTGTTGCCATCCACTTCCAGCGGCAGATTCACCCCATCCGGGATGGGCAAACCACAGTGATAACAGGAGGAGTCGCCGGCGGGGGCCGACGGGCTGGTTTCTGGGGCAACGGCAGCAGTCATGGGCAAGGCGCGAAAAGGAAAATTGCACCCGGCCCACCGGGCCGAACGCCGCTCCCTTCTACCAGAAATCAAGGCAGGGTCAAGGCTTTTCCCCGTGCCCCGCGCGTTCCATCGCGTCACGCCTCAAGCCCGCCACCGGGTTGCCCGATAAACCGCTTGAACCGACATGCCGCCCATGAACAACGCTGATCCCGCCAAGCCTGCTCGCCCCCTGGCTCACCTGTGGCCGGCGCTTGCGCTCTCCTGCGCGGCCCACGGCGCCGCACTGGGCCTGGCACCCTGGGCGCTTCCGGGCGGAGCGCCTCCCGCCGCCGGCCGTCTGGAGGCCCGACTGGTCGCGCCGGCGACAACGCCACACGCCCCACCCCTTGTGGGCGCCGCCGCGCCAGCGCTACCGGCCCGGCCTGGGGCCACCGCCGAATATCCGGCAGTCGGCCCCACCAGCGCAACCGCCACGCCCGCCACGCCTCCGGCGGCAGGCGAACTGGACGCACTGCCCTACCCCCTGGAACCGGTCACCCCCACTTACCCGCCCCACCTGGGCTCAACGGGCGCGCGGGGTGAAGTCGTCCTGGCGCTGGCCATTGCCGAAACCGGCGCCGTCGCCGCCGTGGAGGTGCTGAGCGCCGAGCCCCCCGGCCTATTCGACGCGGCCGCCGTCGCCGCCTTCCGCGATGCCCGCTTTGCTCCGGGCCGCGCGGGCGGCCGGGCAGTCGCCGCACGTGTCACCGCATCGGTGGTCTTCGAGCCCCACGGCCCCGCGCCCTGAGGGGATCGGGCACATCCGGGTTTCCGCCGGTCTTGCGCGGGCCGCCCCTCATCCCTGCCGGCTCAATGCCGAGGGTGAGCCGGCCGATAAATCCGTCATGACCCGTGGAGATCCCCTGTGAGCACCCTGCGCCGCGCTGCCGGATACAGCCTGATGGAAATACTCGTGGTGCTGGCCATCATCGGCGTGCTCACCACCGTGGCCGTGCCCAGCTACCAGAAATACGCCCGCAGCACCGTCCGCTCCCAGGCCATGCAGTTCATGGCCGAACTGGCCCAGCAACAAGAGCGCTACTTCCTGGACAACCAGACCTACGCAGGCAGCCTGACCCAGCTCAAGCTGCTGATGCCGGCGGAAGTGGCCAAGCATTACTCCGCGCCCAGCCTGACGGTGGCCAGCAATCCCCCCCGCTTCGAAGCCCAGCTCCATCCCCTCACCAGCAGCGGGAACATGCTGGGGGATGGCTCGATCCGCGTGGACAACCGGCAAAAGCCCTGGCGGCATTACTAAGCCCATGCGCCAGTACCTCTGCCCGCCCGCCCGAGCGGCGTTCAAGCTCCGGCCCGGGTTGCCGTCAACTTCCATGGTGGAAGAAAGTAACCGGGCCCAGTCGGGCTTCACCCTCATTGAACTGATGATCACCCTGGTCGTGCTGGGCATCCTGGTCTCGGCCGGGGCGCCCCAGTTCACCCAGTTCACGGCGGACCAACGGGTGCGCGCCACGGCGTCCGACCTGTACTACGACCTGCTCCACGCGCGGGCCGAAGCCATTGCCCGCTCCCGCAGGGTGGCCTTCGTGCGCACCGGCAGCGCGTGGACCGACGGCTGGACCAGTTGCGTGGACATGGACAGCGACGGCAAGTGCGGCAGCGGCGACGTCACGCTGCGCCAGCAGGGGGCCATCAAGGGCCGGCTACGGATCTGCACGGCCACGACGGATTTTGCCGACGCGGTGATCTTCCGCCCCAGCGGCGAAGCGGTGCGCTCAGGCGCCACCGGCACCACCGACGGTTTCACCATCAGCGACAACATGAACGACAGCAGCACCAGCAACGACTCCATCCGCGCCGTGCTCATCGGCGGCGGGGGCCGCATTTCGGTGCTGGAGCAGAACAAAGGCAGCAACGGGGGGACGGCATGCCCGGCAGCCAGCTAATCCGGGGCTTCACGCTGATGGAGCTGCTGGTCACGCTGACCATTCTCGCCTTTGGCATCCTCGGCCTCTCCGGGCTCGTCACCCGCGGCCAGCGCGCGGCGTTTGATGCCTACCAACGCCAGCAGGCGCTGGCCCTGGCCGCCGACATGGCCGAACGCATCAAGTCCCTGCAAAGCACCGACCCCGACCAAACCGCACGCAACGCCCAGATCGGCCAAACCTACGCCGACGGCGCCCCGGTGGCCACCCCCTTGGGCGATGGCAGCAAATGGGGCGGGGTGGGCGGCGACGTCACCGACTGCGGGGCCACGAGCGCGGTGTGCACCTGGCAGCAGTTGGTGGATTTCGATCTTGCCGTGTGGGACGGTCTGCTGGCGGGCGCCACCAAGCAGCGCACCGTGAGCGGCAATGTGGAACGCTCCGGCAGCATCCTGGGCGCCCGGGGCTGCGTGGAAAAAGCCAGCGCTTCGCCCCTGGTGTATCGGGTCAGCGTCGCCTGGCAGGGCGAGAGCCCGATCACTCCCGGTGGAAGCAACGATCCGCGCGGTCTCACCAACTGCGCCAAGGGCGGCTACAAGATGCCGGATGGCAGCGACGAAGCCACCGGCGGCGACAGCATGCGGCGGGTGGTTTCGGTGGATGTCCCGGTACTGCAACCATGAGCCCCCCCTCGACCGAGCGCGGCCTCTCCCTGGTGGAGCTGATGGTGGGCATGGCCCTGGGGCTGGTGCTCACCCTGGGGCTGGTCTCGATTCTCGGCTCCGCCAGCCGCAACTTCCGCGTCCAGGACGACTTCGCCCGCCTGCAGGAATCGGGCACCGCAGCCCTGCGCTATCTGGGGGAAGACCTCCGCCAGGCGGGATTCTACGGTTGGGCAGGCAGCGCCTCGTCCTACCAGTACGCCAACCCCGCCCTCTACGGCCTGCCCAGCAGTTGGAGCGCGGATTGCGGCAGCAAGGATGCAGCCACCGACCGCCCCTGGGCGCTGGACCTGGCCACCCCGCTGCGGGTCGAGGCCCCTGGCGCCGACCTTTCGGGCTACTCCTGCCTCAACAGCGCCAACATCCTCAGCACCAGCCCACTGGTGGTGCTGCGGGGCGCCAGCGGCGAAGCCATCCCCGTCGCGGAACTGGCCAACAAGCCCTTCAAGGACCTGCTGATGGTGCAGTCCTCGCCCTTGTCGTCCCCCAACACCGTGGTGTTCAAGGGCAGCGCCTACGCCTCCACCATGCCCGCGGGCGCCAAGCGCTACGGCGCAGCCGGCGCCGAGGCGGCGGTCTTCCCCTATTCCGCGCATCTGTACTACGTGCGTCCGTGCAACCGGGGGAGTTCGGGCGTTTGCGACAGCACCTCGGACAACGGCCAGCCCGTCCCCACCCTGGCCCGGCAGGAACTGACCGGCACCACCTGGAGCGAAGTGCCGCTGGTGGAAGGGATCGAGCGGATGTCCCTCCTCTTTGGCGAAGACACCAACAACGACGGCCTGGCCGACCGCTTCAGCACCACGCCCGGCAACTGGAACCGGATCCTGAGCGCCCGCGTCGCCGTGCTGGTGCGCAGCCTGCACCCGGTGGCCGGGCGGGACGACAGCGGCCGCACCTACGACCTGGGTGGCGGGGTCACCTACACCTGCTCGGGCACCGCCTGCCAGTACGTCCGCCAGGTGTTCAGCCAGACGGTGCAACTGCGCAACTGCGCCCAGCGCCTCACCGCAGGAGCCGGCCAGTGCTGAAGCCGCCCCACCTGCTGCGGCAAGTCGCCAGCAAGGGCCGACAGGCCGGCATGGTGCTCGTGCTCGGCTTGGTGGTGCTGGTGGTGCTCACCCTGCTGGTGGTTTCCATGTACCGGATGAGCGTGATCGAGCTCAAGATCGGCGGCGCCAGCCACATCGAAGCGGCCAACTTCGCCAACGCGGAAGTCGGGATCAACCAGTTCATCGAGCACAGTTTCGGTTACTTCGCCCCTGGCTGCCTGGGGCTGCCCCGCACCGACCCGGCCAGCTGCTTCTTTTCCACCGGTAGCGGCCGCAAGGACGTGCCGTCCCACATCAGCGTGAGCGGCGGCACCGGCAGCTTCACCGGTCGCGTCGCTCTATCGGGCGCCACCACCGTGGTAACCGCCACCGAACTGTCCTGCGGCCGCAATGCCCAGCGCGGCAGCGGCAACGATATGAGCAACGCCTTCGACACCATCGCCCTGGACATCCGGGGCGAGGCCCAAAGCAACGTCTTCGGCGGCGAGGCGGTGGCCATCCACCAGGGCTTCCGCGCCCCGCTCCCCCCCAATTCCTGCGTCCAGTGAGCGTCCGATCCATGCCCCCGACTCACCCCCCCCTTCGCCGCGCCCTTGCCTGGACCCTGGTGGCCGCCACCCTGGCCCCCCTGGCCACACCGGCCTTCGCCGCCCGCGACACGGACATCTACCTGGGGGTGGGCGCCACCGGCTCCGCCGCCACGCCCAACGTGCTGGTGGTCCTGGACACATCCAACTCGATGAATGTGCCGGAGCCCTGGCGCGAATACCCCGGCGCCTACGACTCCCACGTGGAGTACCTGTGGAACGACCCGGACTTCATCGCCAGCATCGGCTGCAAGGACACCTGGACCTGCCGCTCCGGTGCCGCCGCCGCCGTGGAGGACGCACGCAACGAAACCCTCCCCACCAATCCCCTGGACGTGCTGGCCCAGGGTTACTTCAAGGGCGCCACCGCCGCGGATCGCCTGACGTTCAAGCAAACGGCGCTCACCTACGCGGCGGGCACCGAGACCGGCGACCCGGGGCCGCGCACCCTGCACCGCAACTACAGCGGGGTGGAGTTCTTCTCCGGCAACACCAGCGGCGATGCCCGCCCCGCCTTCCGCGGCGCCGCCCTGCGCTGGCTGCCCGCCGGCACGGCGGAAAGCGACGCCCGCCTGCGCGCCACATCCTTCAACCAGTTCATGGGTGCCGACACCCTTAACACCTGGGGCGCCGCCACCAAAAGCCCGGTCATCCGCGGCAACATCAACTACGGCCAGGCCGGCAGCAGCGATGGCGGCTACCCCTGGAACAACTACAGCGGATACAACCAGTGCGCCGCCTCGGCGTCAGCCCTCACGCCGTCCACGGTCTACACTCCGTCGGTCCTGCGGCGCAACAGCGGCAAGTGGCTCAACCAGCAGTGGCTGCGCTGGGACCCGGCGCAGAATCTGGACACCAGCCACGTCGCCAGCTACCCGGGCACGGAAACCAAGAACATGTGGGGCCAGTACGCCGGCTACCTGGACCAGTACCGGGACGCCAACGGCGGCACCAGCAGCGGCTGGGCCAGCGGTGACGGCGACCGCCCCTTGCCGGTGCGCATCCCCAAGGGCAGTTCCTTCGCCGGCTGGGCCGACCTGAGCCCGGACTTTGGCGGCTATCACGCCAACGACCGCCTCTACTGGGACTACTGGGATCTGGACATGCTCAAGGCGGCGCTGGCCGTCTACGGCATCGTCCCCACCAGCGCCACCCTGGACGGCGCCCGCGTGGAGGCCTACAAGGCCATTGCCATCCCGGGCTACTACGACGTGGCCGGCACCGTGATGAGCGGCGGCAGCCCGGACAAGATCGTCACCAAGACCCGCGCCTGCACCCCACCCGGCAGCCCCAGCCTGGATGCCTACGGCCAAGCCTTCTACACAGGAAGCAGCTGCACCGACGGCGGGGTGAGCTGTTCCTCGGCCGACGCGGCAGAGTGCGCCCTGGTCCCCGACCCGCCCGCCTGCGCCGGCACCTCGCCAGCCCAGGCCTACGTCACCCGGGACAACGCCAGTTGCGCCTGGGCCGGCCGGCAGACTGCCTTTTCCGAAGGCACCACCTATTTTCACGGCGGCACCTGTCAGGGGCAGTACCGCACCCCGCCCGGCAGCGCCTGGACCACGGGGGCCACCAGCGCCTGTTCCGCCACCGTCCAGTGGGCCAGCCTGACGGTGAACGGCACCACGCTCAACAACGTGCGTACCGACAACGGCGGCTGTAGCGACCTGCCCGACACCTCCACCACCTGCGATGCCGCGCTGGGCACCACCTGCATCAGTTGCACCGCCAAGATCAGCTCCGCCAATCTGGGCGGCGGCGTCCCCGGCACCACGGAAAACGTCTTCAACCGGGACCCCAACCGGGCCTGGATGCTGCCCCACGACTGCGTGGCGGACAACGCCAGCGGCACTTACCTGCTCAACACCAAGACCTACAAGGCGCCGCTGGCCGCCTGGACCGGCACCGACAGCCACACCACCGACGCCGCCAAGAAATGGAATGCCACGGGCACACCCGCCTACGATGTCTACCACCCCAACTATCTCAACTGGAAATATGGGCCCAAGGGCCCCAACGGCCACCCCATCGGCCGCAAGACCCGGTTGCAGATCGCCAAGGACGCACTGGCCGACATGATCGCGGGACGCAACAACGTGAACATCGGCCTGATGGTGTTCAACAAGCATGACGGCACCACCGAAGGCGGCTACATCGCCTCCACCATCAAACCGATGGGGACCTCGGACCCGGCGGCCATCGCCGCCATGAGCAGCAGCCAGAAAACCGCCAACGACACCTATCTGGCCAACCGCCAGGCGCTGATCGACCGGATCTACAGCGTCGAGGCGATGAGCAACACCCCGCTCACCGAAAGTCTCTACGAGGCCTACCTGTACTTTGCCGGCAAGCCGCCCAAGTTCGGCACCCTGAACAGCACCGCCGACGGGCGCGATCCGGCGGCGCTGCCTGCTGCCTGCAACGGCGCCGGCCCGTGCGCCGCCAACTACAGCTCGCCCATGCTGGCCCTCAAGGACAGCAGCGGCAACCCGGCCGCCTGCCAGAAGAACTACATCCTGCTCATCACCGATGGCGGTCCCACCGACGACCACTCGGCCAACACCGAGATCAAGGCCGCCACGATGACCTTCACCAACGAGTCGGGTGTGGTCATTTCCCCCCGCACCGACCTGGACACCAGCAGCCCCACCGCCACCGCCTACAACCAGCTCATCGACCCCGCCACCGGCAACCCCTACGGCCCGGTGGCCACCGGTTCGGAAGCCCACGACGCCGGCTACATCTGGATGGACGAACTGGCCTACTACATGGCCAATAGCGACGTTTCGCCCCACTCGGGCGCCACGGACCAGGTCACCGGCGTGCAGACGGTGTCCACCTTCACCATCGGCTTTGCCGGCGCCAACACCCCCGTGCTCAAACACACGGCCACCGCCGGCCAGGGCGCCAATTTCGAGGCCCAGGACGCCGCCACCCTCGCCATCGCCCTGGACAACGCCCTGGCCCAGATCCTTTCCTGGACCCCCCTGGCCGCCAGCACCGTCCCCACCTCCCGGCAAAACCGCGCCAGCAGCGGCACCGAGGTCTACATGGCCTTCTTCGGCCCCAGCAGCAGCCGGAGCTGGGACGGCACGGTCAAGCGCTACAACCTCTCCCAGGGCGCCACCGCCTGCGGCCAGACTTCCTACAAGAAATCGGACGGCAGCGTCGGCCAGTTCTCCCCCGCCGCCTGTCTGACCGGGCAGAGCAAGCTGGCCACCGGGTACTGGAACATCGAGCAATCCCTGGTGGACAAGGACAACAATGTCAGCCACCGCATCAACCCGGAAGCCGCCAGTTTCTGGATGCCCTCCAGTTTCCACGATGGCGGCAGCCCGCGCCGCGGCGGCACCGGTGAAACCCTGATCAACAGCACGGCGCCCTCGCCCATCGGCACCCCCGATGACCGCAAGGTCTACACCTACCAGGCCGGCAGCAACCCGAGCACCCTGCTCACCCACACCCAGAACCTGCTGGCCAAAGGCAACAACGCCATCAAGGACACCACGCTGGGCGCCGGCAGCGACAGCGAACGCGCTGCGCTCATCAACTTTGCCCGGGGCGGGGACCCCAACGACAGCGGCTGCGCCAGCGACGACCCCACCGTGCCCTGCGCCGTCTGGCGCACCTGGGCCCATGGCTCGGTGGTGCACTCCAAGCCCGTTCTGGTGAGCTACGCCAGCGACCAGCGCAGCCTGTTCTATGTCACCACTGAAGGGCGGCTGCACGCGGTAAACCCCGACAATGGCAAGGAACGCTGGAGCTTCCTGGCCGAAGAGGCCCTGCCCCTGCTCAAGAGCATGCGCGAAAACCTGCCCGGCGAAGCGCTGGTGGTGGCCGACACCCCGCCCGCCCTGTTCTTCCATGACGAAAACCGGGACGGCCAGATCAACCGCGGCGATGGCGACCGGGTCTACGTGTACTTCGGCCAGCGCCGCGGGGGTTCCGCCTACTACGCGCTCGACGTCACCGATCCGGACGACCCGCGGTTCATGTGGAAGATCATCGGCGGCAAGGGGGTGAACAACGCCGGGCTCCACTGCGAAGGCAAGAAGAGCTGCAGCAAGGTGGCCAGCTACGATGAACTGGGGCAGACCTGGTCCACACCCGCCGTGGTCCGCCTGCGCGCCCTCGGGAAAGACAAGCCCGCCCTCGTCTTCGGTGGCGGCTACGACCCCAACCAGGACCTGGACACCCCCGCCTCCGACACCATGGGCCGTGCCCTCTATGTGGTGGACGGCACCACCGGCGACGTGCTGCGCCAATTCACCGACGGCGATCTGGCCGCCGGCAGCATGGCCTACAGCCTGCCCGCCGACCCGGTAGCCCTGAACACGGACATGGACGGCCAAGGCCTGGCGGACCGGGTGTACATCGGCGACACCGGTGGCAACCTGTTCCGCTTCGACGTGGACGACGCCACACCCGGCAACTGGACGGGCGGGCGCATCGCCAACCTCTCGGCCACTGGCGCCACCCGCAAGATCCTGTTCGCCCCCGTGATGGTCAAGGAATCCTACAAGGGGCAGGACTACGACGCGGTGTACGTGGGCACCGGAGACCGGGAGAAGCCGCTCAACGCCAGCGCCACCGATCTGGTGGCCATGGTGAAGGACCCGGACACGGGCCTCACGTCCAGCTACGCGCTGGCCGGGACGCTGGCGAAAATGGTGGACACCACCGACATCGCCGGCTCGGTGGACGCCAGCGACAGCAGCCACTACTACAACGAAGCCGCCTTCAACAGCACGGTGAGCAACACCACCTGGGCAGCCCGCACCGGCTGGTACTACCGCCTGCCCACGGGCAAGAAGGTAGTCAACGCCATGGCGGTGCTGGAGAACACCCTTTACGTGCCGACCTACTCCCCGAGCGAAAGTCTCAGCGACTGCCTGCCCAACGGCCTGGGCGAGATGTACGTGTTCAACGCCCGCTCCGGCACGGCGCCCGATTTCATCACTGGCACCAAGAGCGGCAAGCAGCACATCCTCTTCGGCACCGACTCCCGCGGCTACATGGAGCCGATGCGCGGGCTGCTGCTCAACGGCAAGCCCACCACCTTCCGCGTAAACGAGAACGCCCGGGTGGAAACGAACAACCTGAAGGGCGCCGGCACCGCCAAGATATTCTGGTACCGGGAACGCACCCGCTGAACCGTCCCACGCCCGGCCGCCTCAGCGGGGCCAGGTGTCGTGGAACAACTGGCGGACGAAGACCTGGAACGTGGGATTGTCGAAACCACTGTGGCCCTGGATCACCGAGCGGTCGGTATACACCATCCAGAAGGGGGAATCCGGGTGGCGGTTCTCCGCCTCCGCCAGGTGGGTGAGCTTGAGGTCCCCACAGAAGTAGCGGACCCAGCCCGCCTCCAGCCCCCCGCCCGGGCCCGCCCAGGCCTTGCGGAACTCGGCGGCCTTGGTTTCCTCCACCGCCACCACCTGATCGGAAATCCCGCTCTCGCTTGAGGTCCAGCCGGGCGGGCAGGTACAGGTGTTGCCCCGGTTTCCGGATTGCCGGTCTGCGTCGCCGCACTGGGTCAGCACATGCGTCCGATACCGGGGAATGTGTCCGACGGTATGGACGTTGGCCTCTTTTTCCTCGCGGCTGTTCTCGCGCTCGAACACGGTGTTGATCCAGCGTCCGACGGGAAAGGCCACGCGGGTGGCCGCGTCGTCGTCACTGGTCACGGCCACGAATACCGGCGGCTGACCCGGCTGGTAAGGCCCCCGCCGGGCAACCCGGTGGAGCGGCTCGTAGCGGGTCCCCTCGAAGGCGGGGTTGATGAGCATGACCAGATCGGCGAAGGGGTGCACCTTGGCCGCGCTGCCCTCCGCGGCGATGGCCGCCTCCAGCAGGTACTGGGACATGGCGTTGTACACCGCCAGCCCGCCAAAGCTGTGGCCGAAGATGGCCATGCGCACCTTCGGGTCCACTGGCTGCTTCTTCGCCGCTTCCACCGGATCGAACTTGCGCTGGAACTGACGCAGGCGGGCAAAAAGCTCGCGCATGGAACCCTTGGCCACCAGATCGGCGGTGAACTTGCGGTCGTAGAACGACAGCACCTCCCACAGATCCGGTCCCTGGAGGGACTTGCCCCGCCAGCCCACATAGATGCCCACCACCTTGCGCGGTTTCTCCAGCGGCGCGGCACGGGCGCCCGCCGCATCCGCCCGGACCCGGCTGGCGGCGCCCTTGCTGTTGTCCAGGTCGTACATGGCCGCCAGCGTGCGGCGGAAGCTCTCCACGTTGGCGTCCTCACCCGCGGCGTTGTGCCGCCAGCCGTGCACGAACACCAGCACCAGGAGGTTGTTGTCAGGATCGTCGGCCTCCTTGTCCAGGGTGGCGAACACTTCCTCCATCTGGTTCGGCCGGTCCGGGTGGAGCCAACCCTGGTCGTCGAACTCCACAAAGCCGAGGGTGTAGCGGTCGGTCACCTCCACGGCGTGGTTGCCGCACTGGCTGCCCGCCCCCGCCAGTCCCGGCGTGCGGCACGGGGAAGAGTCCACCCGATAAGGCGCCGTCGGCGCACAGGCCGCCAGCCCGAAAATCAGGCCACAGCCCAGCAATGCAGAACGCAATCCCATTTCCCACCTCCCCGGTCTCGGGCCAGTCGCTCAAAGCGGCGCCAACCTCCCTTCAAGATGGTAAAAAAGTGCTTCCCCGCCTGTAAACAACAAAGCCCCGGTTTTCGGCCGGGGCTTCAGTCCATCGTGACGCAGTTGGCGTTCTATCCCGCCATCAACTCCTTGGGGACCGGGAAACTGATGTTTTCCGGCTTGCCCTCCAGCAGGCGGACGCTCTCGGCCCCCAGGGCCTTGAGCCGGTTGATGACCGTCTCCACCAGCACTTCGGGGGCGGAGGCGCCGGCGGTGACGCCAACCCGCTTGCGTCCCTTCAGCCAGGCCGGATCAATCCCGTCGGCGTCATCCACCAGATGGGCGGGTACGCCGCGATTGGCCGCCACTTCCCGCAGACGGTTGGAGTTGGAGCTGTTGCGCGAGCCCACCACGATCACCAGATCTGCCTCCCGGGCCAGGAACTTCACTGCGTCCTGGCGGTTCTGGGTGGCATAGCAGATGTCGTCCCGCTTCGGCCCCACGATCTCGGGGAAACGCGCCTTGAGCGCCGCCACGATGGCCGCCGCATCGTCCACGGACAAGGTGGTCTGGGTCACGTAGGCCAGCGCTGCGGGCGTCGCCACCTCCAGCCGGGCCACGTCGGCCTCGGTCTCCACCAGGTAGATGCCGTCCTTCACCTGGCCCATGGTGCCTTCCACTTCCGGATGCCCCTTGTGGCCGATCATCACCACCTCCCGGCCCTGGTCGCGCATGCGCGCCACCTCCAGATGCACCTTGGTCACCAGCGGGCAGGTGGCGTCGAACACCCGCAGCCCCCGTGCGGCGGCAGCCTGCCGCACCGCCAGGGGCACGCCATGGGCGCTGAAGATCAGGGTGGCGCCATCGGGCACTTCGGAAAGCTCCTCGACGAAGATGGCGCCTTTGCGGCGCAGCCCTTCCACCACGAAACGGTTATGCACCACTTCGTGCCGGACGTAGATGGGTGCACCGAATCGCTCCAGTGCCCGTTCCACGATCTCGATGGCGCGCTCGACCCCAGCGCAGAAACCGCGGGGATTGGCTAGCAGGACTTCCATGCTGTTGTGCTCTCCGTAGGCCATGGGGAAGATCAGGACACCCCGATCACTTCCACCTCGAAGCGAATGCTGCGCCCGGCCAGGGGGTGGTTGAAATCCACCGTGGCGGAGGCTTCATCCAGGCGGGTGACCACCCCGGCGAACTTGTTGCCGTCGGGGGAGGAGAACTCGATCACCGTGGTTTCCTCGATATCCTCCAGCGCCAGCGCCGCCCGGGACAAGGTCTCCACCAGTTCCGGCCGATGGTTGCCGAAGGCATCCTCCGGCGCCAGCTCGAACACCTGGCGGGTGCCCACGGCAAGCCCTGCCAGGCAGCGCTCCAGGGGCGGCGCCAGCTCGCCCGCACCCAGTTGCAAGGTGGCGGGGGTGCTCTCGAAGGTGCTGATCAGGGCGGCTCCGTCCGGCTGCGAAATACGATAGTGCAAGGTCACCAGGCTGTCGGCCTGGATGATGCCGGCGTGTTCCGGTTGACTCATGTTTGGGGCTCCAGTTGGCGGGCGGCCAAGCCGCCCTTGATGCGGGGTTGTGGAAACTAGGGCTGGCGGGCTGCCCGGGCCTCGGCCCGGCTGGCCAGAAACTGCGCCAGCAGCATGAGCGTGACGCCCACGGTAATGGCTGAATCCGCCACGTTGAACGCCGGGAACCCGTACCCCCCCGCGTAGAAGTAGAGGAAATCCACCACCGCGCCGTACAGGAAGCGGTCGATCACATTGCCCAGCGCCCCGCCCACGATGAGCGCGAACGCCAGGGGCTGCAGCCGCTCGGCCGCGTGGCGGCGGATCAGCGCCACCATCCAGCCGCTCACCACCAGCGCCAGGCCGATGAAGAACCAGCGCTGCCAGCCGCTTTGATCGGACAAGAAGCTGAAGGCCGCGCCGGGGTTGTGCACCAGCACCAGATCGAAAAAGGGCGTCACCGGGTAATGCTCGCCATAGGCCAGCCAACCGGTGATCCAGAGCTTGGTGAGCTGATCAAGCACGATGACCAGGCCCGCCAGCGACAGCCAGCCCGCGAACCTAGGCATAGGCGCGGGCCTCGCCCTCGCCGAACAGGTTGGCAGTGCAGCGGCCACAAAGTTCCGGGTGCTCCGGGTTCGCGCCCACGTCGTCGCGCCAGTGCCAGCAGCGGGCGCATTTGGCATGGGTGCTGGGCGTGGCGATGATGGCCTCGGCCCCTGGGTCGGAGGCCCGCACCAGTACAACCTTGGAGCAGATGAGCACGAAGCGCAAGTCGTCACCCAACCCGGCCAGCACGTCGTAGCGGGCGCCGCTGGCGCGGATTTCCACCTCCGCCTGGAGCGAGGAACCGATGCCGCCGGCCACCCGCAGATCCTCCAGCACCTTCTGGGTTTCGGCCCGCACCGTGCGGATCTGCGTCCAGCGATGGAGCAGATCCTCGGCCCCCTCCACCTCCGGCAACGCATGCCACACCTGCAGCATCACACTGTCTTCCGGATTGCCGTTGAGGATCTGCCAGATTTCCTCGGCGGTAAAGCTGAGGATGGGCGCCATCAACCGGGTGACGGCCTGCAGGATGTGCCACAGGGCAGTCTGGGCGGAGCGGCGCGCCACCGAATCCGCCGCCGTGGTGTAGAGGCGGTCCTTGAGGATGTCCAGATAGAACGCGCCCAGATCCTCGGAGCAGAAGTTCTGCAGCGCCTGCACCACCCGGTGGAATTCAAAGCGGGCGTAATCCGCGGTGGCCTGAGCCTGCAACTGGCGGATGAGCGCCAGGGCGTAGCGATCGATTTCCAGCCAATCGGCTACCGGCACCGCCTGGGTGGCGATGTCGAAATCCGCCGTATTGGCCAGCAGAAAGCGCAAGGTGTTGCGCAGCCGGCGGTAGGTTTCCACCACGCGGTCCAGGATTTCCTTGGAAATCGAGAGCTCGCCCGAATAGTCGGTCGCAGCCACCCACAGGCGCAGGATCTCGGCCCCCAGCTTGCCGGAGACCTCCTGGGGCAGGATCACGTTACCCACGGACTTGGACATCTTGCGCCCCTGTCCGTCCACCACGAAACCGTGGGTGAGCAGCCCCTGGTAGGGGGCCCGGCCATCGATGGCACAGCCGGTCAGCAACGAGGAGTGGAACCAGCCCCGGTGCTGATCGGAACCTTCCAGGTAGAGATCGGCCGGATAGGTGGAATCCGCCGCATGGCTGCCGCGCAGCACGCTGCGGTGCGTGGTGCCGGAATCGAACCACACGTCCAGCGTGTCGCGGATCTTCTCGTACTGGGCGGCTTCTTCGCCCAGCAGTTCCGCCGGGTCCAGCTTGAACCAGGCCTCGATGCCCTCCTGCTCCACCCGCAGGGCCACCTGCTCCAGCAATTCCAGCGTACGCGGATGCAGTTCGCCCGTCTCCCGATGGAGGAAGAAGGGGATCGGCACGCCCCAGTTACGCTGGCGGGAGATGCACCAGTCGGGCCGGTTGGCGATCATGGCGTGCAGCCGGGCCTGCCCCCAGGCGGGGAAAAACTCGGTGGCCTGCACCGCAGCCAGCGCCCGCTCGCGTAGCGACGGCCCGTCCACGGGCGCGCTGTCCATACCCACGAACCACTGGCTGGTGGCCCGATAGATGAGCGGCGTCTTGTGCCGCCAGCAATGCATGTAGCTGTGGGTGATGCGCGCTTCCGAGAACAGACAGCCCACCTCGCGCAGCTTGTCCACCACCACCGGGTTGGCCTTCCACACGTTCAGCCCGCCAAAGAACGGCAGGCTCTGCGCAAACACGCCGTTGCCCTGCACCGGATTGAGGATGTCCTCATTCTTCATGCCGTAGCTGCGGCAGGACTGGAAATCCTCCAGACCATACGCCGGGGCCGAGTGCACCACGCCGGTGCCGGCGTCGGTCGTCACGTACTCCCCCAGGTAGACCGGCGAATAGCGGTCGTAGAACGGGTGGCGGAAGCGGATCAACTCCAGCGCCGCGCCCTTGGCTGCACCCAGCGGCACGCCCGCCAGCCCGAAGCGCGCCAGGGCGGATTCGGCCAGATCCCGGCCCAATACCAGCAGGCCCTTCTCGGTATCCAGCAACTGGTATTCCAGCTCCGGATGCATGTTCAGAGCCTGGTTGGAGGGGATGGTCCAGGGGGTCGTGGTCCAGATCACCGCATACACCGGCACCCTGGCCGCCAGCAGGTCCTCCACCTGGGAGGAAGCCAGGCCAAAGGCCTCGAACAGTTTCTGCCGGTCTTCCTCGGCGAGCGGGAAGGCCACGTCGATGGCGGGGGACTGCTTGTCCTGGTACTCCACCTCCGCCTCGGCCAGGGCCGAGCCGCAGTCGAAACACCAATTGACCGGTTTCAGGCCCTTGAAGACGAAGCCGGCCTTGACCATGTCGCCCAGCGCGCGGATCTCGTCCGCCTCGGTCCGGAAGGCCATGGTCTTGTAGGGGTTGTCCCAGTCGCCCAGCACCCCCAAGCGGATGAAGTCCGCCTTCTGCCGCTCGATCTGCTCGCTGGCGTAGGCCCGGCACAGCTCCCGCGCCTTGTCGGCGGGCAGGCCCTTGCCGTGCTGCTTTTCGATCTGGTGCTCGATGGGCAGGCCGTGACAGTCCCATCCCGGCACATAGGGCGCATCGAAGCCCGCCAGTGTCTTTGAACGAACGATGATGTCCTTGAGAATCTTGTTGACCGCGTGGCCGATGTGGATGTCGCCATTGGCGTAGGGCGGGCCGTCGTGCAACACGAAGCGCGGCCGTCCCTGGGCCGCCTTGCGGATCTTCTGGTAGAGCTTGCGGCTTTGCCAGTCCTTCACCCAACCGGGCTCCCGCTTGGCCAGATCTCCCCGCATGGGAAACGGGGTATCGGGCATGTTCACCGTCTTGCGATAGTCAGCCATCTTGTCTTCCTGTTGCTTCGCGCCCCGGCCTGCAAACCGGCGGAGCCTCTCAATCCAGTGCCACGCCGGGGGCTGCGGCAAAAAAGGCCCGGGCGTCCCGGGCGTCCTGGGCAATCTGCGCAGTCAGGGCGTCCAGACTGTCATACCGGGCCTCGTTGCGCAGCTTGCGATGGAAATTCACCTGAATGCGACGGCCATAGAGGTCACCGTCGAAATCAAAAATATGCGTCTCCAGCAGGAAACGTCCGCTGTCGGTCACCGTCGGCCGCACCCCCAGGCTGGCCACCGCCGGCAAGGCAAGCGGCCCGGCGCCCTCCACGCTTACGGCGAAGATGCCACGCAGCGGCGGCGGCACATGGCGCAGGCGGATGTTGGCCGTGGCGAAGCCGAGCTGGCGGCCGATCTTGTCGCCATGCGCAACCCGGCCGGAAATGCTGTAAGGCCGCCCCAGAAGCCGGGCCGCGTGATCCAGCTCATCCGCCGCCAATGCCGCCCGCACGGCCGAGCTGGAGACCCGTTCGTCCTCCACGCTGACCGTGTGCAGGGACTCCACCGCGAAACCCGCGCCCTGGCCGGCCTGCTGCAGAAAGGCCAGATCCCCGCCGCGGCCCCGGCCAAAGCGGAAATCGTCGCCGATGAAGAGGTGACGCACGGCCAGACCGGAAACCAGGATGCGGTCCACGAACGCCTGGGCACTCAAGCCCGCCAGGCTACGGTTGAAACGGCAAACGACCATGCGATCGACGCCGCACTCGGCCAGGCGGAGAGCCTTGTCGCGCAAGTCGGAAAGGCGGGGCGGCGCCGATTCCGGGGCGAAAAACTCCCGTGGATGGGGCTCGAAGGTCAGAACGACGGCAGGCAGACCCAGTTCGGACGCCTTGTCCACCATGCGCCCCAGGAGCGCACGGTGCCCACGATGCACCCCGTCGAAGTTGCCTATGGTGAGCACCGCAGGCTGGGCTGCCCGCTCGGGAACACCGCGTATCACCAGCATGGGAAACGGAAAGCGCTGAAAAAACGCGGGATTATAGACGCAAACCCCGGGCACGTCTGCGCACGGGATCGCGGCAGAGGGGCTTGAAACCGGGATATGGGATGGAAAGGCAGGCCCACCCGGCGGTGGCACACACCGCCGCCGGGCTCGGCTGTTCAGAGAATCTCGGAGAGATGGTCCCGCGCCACCAGGTCTTCCTCGAACTGGGCGGATTCGACGCCTAGGGCATCCCGGGCCGACAGTACGCCCAAAGGCTGCCCATTTTCCACCACCGGAATGTGGCGGAACCCGTTGTCGTGCATGATGTGCATGGCATGGGCAAAGGGCTTGTCCGGCCCGATGGTGAGAGGATCAGCCGTCATCACCGCCGAAACCGGCGTGCTCTGGGCATCGCGCCCTTCCGCCAGCACGCGGAACACCGCGTCCCGCTCGGTGAAGATGCCGGCCAGCCGCCCCCCCTCCACCACCAGCAGTGCACCCACGCGGGCTTCGCGCATGGTCTTGGCGGCTTGGGCAATGCTGAGATCCGGGGCGACGGTCACAACCTTTTGATTGGCAATGATGGTACGGATGATTCTTTGGGGCATATTCATCTCCTGTCGGCGTTGGGGGCTGTTATTGATTTGATTGGAGACAGGTTATTCGCTCAGCGTGACAAAGGTCAAACCTCCTTCATCCTCCGGACCCCGGGGAAAACCCCGTAGGACAGAATCCTGTACCGGAAACGCAATAGCCCCCAGCAAGACGCGGGAATCAGGGCCCAGCAAGAACAAAGCCCGGCTTTCACCGGGCTTTGTTCTGGATCCTTCCGCCTGACTACGTTCAGGCCACCTTGGATTTGGACAAGGGCGGATTCTTCGCCAGATACCGCCGGATGCCCCGGAAAATGGCATCGGCGATGCGGTCCTGGTAGGCCTCGTCGTTAAGCCGCTTCTCTTCTTCCGGATTGCTGATGAATGCGGTTTCCACCAGGATGGATGGAATATCCGGGGCCTTCAGCACGGCAAACCCGGCCTGCTCCACGCTGTCCTTGTGCAGGCGGTTGACGCCGCCCAGTTCGTTGAGCACGGCGCGCCCCAGCTTGAGGCTGTCGTTGATCTTGGCGGTGACCGTGAGATCCGCCAGCACCCGGCTCAGGTGCACATCACCCGTATTGAAGCGCACCCCGCCTACCCGGTCGGACTCGTTCTCCCGCTGCGCCATCCATTTGGCCGCAGCGCTGGTGGCCCCCCGCTCGGACAGGGCAAAGACCGAAGACCCCCGCGCCTGGGGACTGATGAAGGCATCCGCGTGGATGGAGACGAACAGATCCGCCTGGGCGCGCTGCGCCTTCTCTACCCGCTGCCCCAGCGGCACGAAGAAATCCGAATCCCGGGTCATGATCGAGCGCATGTTGGGCTGGCTGTCGATCTTGGCCCTCAACCGCCGGGCCACCTGCAGGGTTACCTGTTTTTCCTGGCTGCCACCGGCGCCGATGGCGCCCGGGTCCTCGCCGCCGTGGCCGGGGTCCAGCACGATGGTGACCAACCGGGCAACCTCCGGCTCATCATCCGGCCGGCTCGCCTTTCTGCGTTCCCGATGCGGCTCCCGCTCGGCCCGGACGGGCTCGGTGCGCTCCCGGTGCTTGCGTTCCGGCTCCCGGCGGACAGCCGTGTCGTCGTCCTCCAGCGGGCCGGAGCGCTCGGCAAAGGCATACACCGGATCCACCGGATTGGCGGGATAGAGATCGAGCACCAGCCGGTGGCCATAGCCCCCGGTCGGCTTGATGGTGAATACCTGCGGTTTCACCTCCGCCTTGAGTTCGATCACCAGCCGCACGGTGCCCGGCTTGTTCAGGCCCGCCCGAATGAGCTTGATGTAGGGGTCCGAATCCCCGATCTTGGACGGCAGGCTCTGCAGAACGGAGTTCAACACCACGCCCTCCAGGTCCACCACCAGACGCTCCGGATTCTTGACCGTGAAGTAGTTGAAGCCCTGGGGCGGCTGGCCTTCGAGCGTCACCCGGGTGTAGTCCCGCGCAGGCCACACCCGCACCGCCAGGATGCTGGCCGCAGCCGCGTTGCCCACCGGGCTCACCATCAAGGCAAGCGCTCCGGCGGAGGCCTTCAGGAAGTCGCGCCGCCGCACCCGCGGGGGGCGACCGGCAACATTCAGCGCATCATTCGTCCCAGACATACCCTGCCCTTGTCTGTATGGGGTGTCACAATCGCCTCGCGCCCGTTCCCCAAGACGCGCAAGGCTATGCTCAAGTCCGCAGCCGGCGCATGAGCCCCGGCTTTTTCAGCCCACTCCACCATGCACACGGCCGAGCGGCTGAAGTATTCATCCAGCCCCGCTTCGAGGTATTCGTCCGGCGACTCGAAGCGATAAAAATCAAAGTGATATAAGTCTAAGTTAGAAATAGCATAAAGTTCAACCAAAGTATAGGTCGGACTTTTCACCCTTCCCTCATAACCAAGCCCGCGCAGCACCCCTCGGGCGAAGGTCGTTTTTCCCGCCCCCAGGTCTCCCGCCAGAAAGATCACCAGCCCCGGCGTCAGCGCCCTTGCCAGCCGGGCACCCAAAGCCAGCGTGGCAGCCTCGTCGGCCAGCTCGAAGCGTTGCGGGATATCATGAGCAGGATGGATCAAGCGCGCACCTCGGAAGACTGGATGGAAGTGGCCACACGCATTCGCGTATGGGGCCGGGAACTGGGGTTTGCCGGTGTCGGCATCAGCGACACTGATCTTTCGGTACAGGAGCCCCGCCTGCAGGCCTGGCTGGACAAGGGCTGGCAGGGCCAGATGGATTATATGGCACGGCATGGTAGCAAGCGCTCCCGCCCCGCCGAACTGGTGCCCGGCACGGTACGCATCATCAGTGCCCGCATGGCCTACCTGCCGGAGGCTGCCGCCCCACTCGACAACCTCGTCGACGGCGAACGGGCCTACATCAGCCGCTACGCCCTGGGCCGGGATTACCACAAAGTTTTACGCAATCGCCTGCAACGCCTGGCCGATCGCATCGCCGCCGCAGTGGGGCCCTTCGGTTACCGGGTGTTCACCGACTCCGCTCCGGTGATGGAAGTAGCCCTGGCCACCAAGGCCGGGCTGGGCTGGGCGGGCAAGCACAGCCTGCTGCTCACCCGCGAAGCCGGCTCCTGGTTCTTCCTCGGGGAACTCTTCACCGACCTGCCCCTGCCGGCAGATGCCGCCCCGGCCACTCACCATTGCGGGCGCTGCAGCCGCTGCATCACCGCCTGCCCCACCGGCGCCATCGTCGCGCCCTATCAGGTGGACGCCCGGCGCTGCATCTCCTACCTCACCATCGAGCTCGATGGCCGCATCCCGGAAGACATGCGGCCGCTGCTCGGCAATCGCATCTACGGCTGCGACGATTGCCAGCTCGCCTGCCCCTGGAACCGCTTCGCCACCACGAGCCGCGAGCCCGATTTCGCCCCGCGCAACGGTCTGGACCACGCCCGGCTGGCGGAACTGTTCGCCTGGAGTGAAGCGGATTTCCGCGCCCGCCTCGCCGGCAGCGCCATCCACCGCATCGGCCACGAGCGCTGGCTGCGCAATATTGCCGTGGCGCTTGGCAACGCGCCCTCCAGCCCGGAAGTGCTGGCCGCCCTGGAGTCCCGCCGCCACGATCCCTCGCCGCTGGTACGCGAGCACGTGGCCTGGGCGCTGGCCCGCCACGCGTCCCCGCAGGCGGCGCCGCCCGCGCCCTAAAGTCCTCCCGCCCCCCGTCGTAGACCGACTGGACCCTGCGCCCCTGCTGCGGCGCACCCGCATTTCGGCCCACCACCACGGAGGACGCAGCTCGTGAGCCCCTTGGAATCCCTCTTCTTGCGCACCCCCAACCTTCCCAGCATCCCCCGTGTGGTGCAGGAACTCATCGTCAGCCTGCGCGACGATCAGGCCAATCTGGAACACGTGATCAACCAGGTCCGGCAGGACCAGTCCCTCTCGGCCCGGGTGCTGCGTCTGGCCAACTCCGGCTATTACGGCTCCCGCAGCCGCATCGGCGCCATCGACGAGGCCGTCACCCGCATTGGCGTAAACGCCCTGCGCACCCTGGTCATCGCCTCCGGCATTGCCGGAGCTTTCCCCAAAGTGCCGGGCGTCGATCTGAAGGCGTTCTTCCGCCACGCCATCCTCACCGCCGGCATCGCCCGCGAACTGGGGCGGATGGCCAAGATGAATGGCGAGCTGGCCTACACCGCCGGCCTCATGCACCGCATCGGCCAACTGGTGATCCATCTGGCCGGCCCCAACGCCGCCAGCCAGATCGCCCAGGACGCCAAGGACCAGCACGCCGCCGCCCGCGCCGCGCGGGAGCTGGAACTGCTCGGCGTCACCCATTGCGAGGCGGGCGCCGAACTGGCCCGCCGCTGGCAGTTCCCGGAACTGATCGAGCATGGCATCCGCCACTATTGTCAGCCCACCCACCCGGACGCGCCCCCCCTGGCCGGGGTGATCTGGCTCGCGGCCGACATCGCGACGCGGCTCGAAGCCGGCCAGAGCCCCGCCCAGCTTGCCGCGGCCCTGGATGCACCGCTCCTCGACACCCTCGGCCTGGCCGGAAGGGACATGGAAGCCGAAGTCGACCGCATGGCCGAACGCCTCATGGGCGCGGACACTTGCATGGTGTGAACGCCCTCCGGCCGGAGCACCCGCATTTTTTCAGACGGACCCGGCCAAATCAGCGCAACATCGGTCCACGACTTTAGCCGCCCCTTTTCCGCGCCGTCGCATCATGGAAACCGCCACCCATCTGGACATCTACCTGGGCCGCCAACCCATCCTGGACCGGGAACAACAGATCGTCGCCTACGAGCTGCTGTTCCGCTCCGGCCAACAGAACGCCGCCCACATCACCGACGATCTGGCCGCCTCCGCGGCGGTGATCAGCCACGCCTTCAACGAACTGGGCATCCAGGCCGCCCTGGGGCAATACACCGGCTACATCAATGCCGACCGCAGGCTGCTGGACAGCGATCTGGTGGAACTGCTGCCGCGCAACAAGGTGGTGCTGGAGATCCTGGAACACACCGAGATCACCCCCAGCCTCATCCGTCGCTGCAAGGAACTGCGGGACGCCGGCTTCACCCTGGCCATGGACGACGTGACCGAGCTGCAGCCCGAGCACATGCCCCTGCTGGAGGTGGTCAAGGTGGTCAAGGTGGACATCCTGGCCCTGGACCCGGCCAAGCTCTTCCAGCTCACGGCCCGGCTCAAGCTCTTCGGCGTCAAGCTGCTGGCGGAAAAGGTCGACAGCGCCGAACAGCACGAGCGCTGCCTGGAACTGGGTTTCGACCTGTTCCAGGGATACTACTTCGCCAAGCCCCAGGTGCTTTCGGGCAAGAAGCTCAATCACTCCGAGCTCACCCTCATGCGGCTCATGGCCCTGCTGCTGGACGATGCGGAAACCACCGAACTGGAAGCCGTGCTCAAGCAGGAACCCGGGCTGATCATGAACCTGATGCGCCTGACCAATTCCGTGGCCACCGGCACCCGGCACAAGATCACCTCGCTGGGGCATGCCATCACCGTGCTGGGCCGGCGCCAGTTGCTGCGCTGGCTGCAACTGCTGCTCTACACCGCCGACGGCATGAAGCGCGGCCCCAGCCCCCTGCTGCAACTGGCGGCGGTGCGCGGCCGGCTGATGGAGCGGGTGGCGGCCCGGCTGCAGCCCGGCGTGGTCCAGTTCGAGGACCAGGCCTTCATGACCGGCATCATGTCCCTCATGCCCGCCCTGCTCGGCCTGCCCATGCAGGAAATCCTGGGTTCGCTGCACGTGGCCCCCGAGGTGCGGGGCGCGCTGACCGAGCACAAAGGCGTGCTCGGCCTCTCCCTGGCCCTGGTGGAAAAGCTGGAAACTGGCGACTTCACCACCTGTGCCCGGGTGCTGCGGGCCATGCCCGGGCTCACCGTGGATGAACTCAACCACTTCCAGTCCGAAGCCATGGCCTGGGCCAACGGCATCGGCACCGCGGCCTGAACCCGCCGCTCAGTTGATGGGCCCCGTCGGCGTGGCCGGCGGCAGAGTCTTGATGATGCGGCCCAGCTCCTTGGGCGGGATGTTGATGGCCGTGGCGTTGGGCGCCGCCGGGTCCAGCTTCACCACTTCGGCATCCTTGGCCTTGGGCTTGGGCAGTGTCGCCAGATAGAGCGGCATCACCCGGGCGGAAATGGTCTCCATTTCCGCCAGGTGGCGGGCAAAGTCCGCGTGGATGTTGATCCACTCGTGGGCGGGAATGCCCTTGGCCTCCATCTTGCGCAGTGCCGAAGCCGCCCCCCGGGGGTGGAACCCGGCCCGGGCAGCAAGCTCCATGCCGATCCCGTCCGCCTCGTCCTCCATCCGCCCCTTGTAGGGCACCGCCAGCCCCAGCTTGCCAAAGGGCTTGATCGCCTGGGCCTCGGCGGAATCCTTGCTGCCCACGCCCACCTCCGGCGCCGCGCCGCGCTGGATGGGGTGTTCCCGCAACACGTGGGCGATCTCGTGCCCGGCCATGTAGGCAATCTCCTCGTCCGTCAGGTTGAGCTTGTCGATCAGGCCGGAATAGAAGATCACCTTGCCGCCCGGCAGGCAGAACGCATTGATGTTGGCGCCTTCGAGCACGTTCACCTCCCACGTCCAGGCTGCCGCGTCCGGGCGCAGCACGCCCACCTTGGCGATCACCCTGTTCACCACCCGCCGCACCCGCTCCGTCCGGGCCCGGCTGGCATTGAGGGTGCCCTGCTTCTCGGCCTCCTTCAGCGCGTCCCGATAGATGATCTCCGCCTCCTGCTCCAACTGGCTGCGGCCCACCACCACGGGGATGCTCTGGGTGGGCTCGACGCCCGCGCGCCCGGATTTGGTGGCGCTCACCGAATGGCAGGCGCCAAGGCCGGCCCCAATCAGGGCCGCCAGCACGGGCGCCGCCAGGCGCCGCAGGGCGGGGGAAAACGTCGCGGAACGGGATTTCATCTGAACCTCCTGATGTGGTGTGTATCGGTCATGGGTCGGCGGCAGCGCCGCCGGACGTGTCAGAAACGGGGCGGCCACACCGGCGAGGGCGCTGGGCCAAAACGCTCGCGCCAGCCCCCCTGGTTGCGCTCGGCGGGGGCCTGCCGCGGGGCGGCGGGCCGGGCCGCCCGGCTGGGGGCCGGGTTGGTCGGCGGCAGCGGGACTGCCGAAGGCGGGGCAGGCTCCGGCAG
>JRYG01000290.1_pt1 | contig 113404 bp, 102 predicted proteins | sample 235341 | NCBI WGS metagenome assembly JRYG01 (sample SAMN03074218, study PRJNA261478) | activated sludge metagenome | biome: Wastewater Treatment Plant; feature: Wastewater; material: Activated sludge; isolation source: activated biomass of a wastewater treatment plant treating hydrocarbon... ...
GACTTGCCGTGGTCGATGTGGGCGATGATCGAGAAGTTGCGGATGTGCTCCATCAGAAAAAGGGGTGCTGTCCAGCACCCCCGGCATGTCGTGCAAACGGCGGATTTTAGCGGAATTTCAACAGATAGGCACGTACGGCAACGGCATCGAGGAAGTAGTGGCAAAGCTCTTGCTGACCATCGGCGAGCACCGGCACCCGCTCGCCGAAGCGAGCCTCCAGGGCAGGATCGGCGTCGACGTCGACCACGTCGAGCGCAAAACCGAATTCCTCGCGCAGCGGTGCCAGTGCGGCGGCCATGTCGTGGCACAGGTGGCACCATTGGCGCCCGTACAGCGTAAGCGTCGGCGCACCCGGTCCCGCCCGGGATGCGTTACTTGTCACCGACACCCTTTATGGTGACGAAGGTTTGTGCATCGCCGCGCTTGATCAGGAGCGTGACACTAGCGCCCTTGTCCAGCGACCCGATCAGTTTGTTGAACTGATCGACGGTCTTCGTCTCGGTCGTAACACCCCTGTTGATGACGGCCAGCACGACGTCGCCCGGACGCACGTCGGAACGTCCGGCTTCCGATCGCACGTCCTCGACGATCAGACCGCTCGTGATCTTCTGATCGCGCTTCTGCTCCGGGGTCGGTTCGCTCAACACGAGACCGAGGCGGTTGCCAGTGGCTTCGGGCTTGGCTTTCTTGTTGTTGCGCTGGGCGATCTTCTCATCCGGGATCTCGCCTACGACGACATTGACATCCCTTGTCGCACCCTTGCGCCACACCAGCATGCTGACCTTGGAGCCGGGCTTCGTGCTGCCGACGATGCGCGGCAGGTCGCTCGAGGAAGCTACCGGTTTGCCGTCGAACCTCATGATGATGTCGCCGGCCTCCACGCCAGCCTTTTCCGCTGGCCCGCCCTTCTCCACTGAATTGACCAACGCGCCAGACGGTTTGCCCAAGCCAAAGGAGTCGGCGAGTTCCTTCGTCACCTCCTGGATGACGACGCCGATGCGTCCGCGGCTCACCCTGCCGGTCGCACGCAACTGGCCCTGGATGTCCATCGCCACATCGATGGGGATGGCGAAGGAAAGGCCCATGAAGCCGCCAGTGCGGCTGTAGATCTGCGAGTTAATGCCTACCACCTCGCCCTTGAGGTTGAATAGCGGGCCGCCCGAGTTGCCCGGATTGATGGCAACGTCGGTCTGGATGAACGGAACGAAGTTCTCCTGCGGTAGCGACCGCCCCTTGGCGCTGACGATGCCGGCCGTGACGCTGTTCTCGAACCCGAACGGCGAGCCGATGGCGACCACCCACTCGCCCACCTTGAGCTTGTTTGGGTCGCCAAAGGTTACCTTTGGCAGGCCGGTCGCCTCGATCTTGATCAATCCCACGTCCGTGCGCTTATCCGTGCCGATCACCTTGGCCTTGAATTCCCGCTTGTCGGTCAGCTTGACGATGATCTCATCGGCCGACTCGACGACATGCGCGTTGGTCAGAACGTAGCCATCGGGGCTGATGATGAACCCGGAGCCTAGCGACTTGGACTCGAACTCGCGCGGCTGCCCAGGCTGGCGTGGAATGAAGCGCCGGAAGAAATCGAACATCGGATCGTCCTCGTCGATGTTCGGCATCTGGGGAAACATACGATTGCCGCGGACGACCTGCGTCGTGCTGATATTGACCACGGCCGCGCCTTGTTTGTCGACAAGGTCGGTGAAGTCGGGCAACTCCTTGACTTGCGCCTGCACGCCGGCAACGAATGCCGCCAGTAGCAGGATCAGGAACCGGCGATGTATGCGCATTGCAAGACTCATGTTCCCTCTACCCTCGAATGACCATCTGCCGGCGGGATGCGCCCGCGCAGCGTTGGCTGAAAACGTGCGCCGCGCCGGCCCGCCGCACGGAAGACCACGGTCCCGACGGCAAGCGCCAAGCCCATCGCCGCTCCGGCATAGGCCGCGAAATCCTTGCCCTCCACGCCTGCGAGTGTGGCACCGAGCATGCTCCCGGCGAGCAGGAGCAGGACGGGCAGCAGATAGACCAGAAGCGCCGCACGCAATGCCGAGCCTTCGGCCACGGCGACGACCACACGATCCCCAGGTTGTGCGCCGATCGCATTGGGCAGACGGAACTGGCGGCACTCACGTTGCAGGGGGCGCCCGAGCAGAGTGCTGGCGCAACCGCCCGCCTCGCTGCATCGGCCGCAGCCACTGCCCCGATTGTCCACGCGCACGATCACATGGGCGCCGTCGACGCGGCTGACCGTTGCCTCGACTTCCATCACTTTCGGGGCGGCTCCATGCCGTCGGCCAGCTTCTTCAGCGTCCGGGGTGGCACTTCGCCGAGGGCGGTGACCATGTAGTCGCCGTGAGCGCGCTTGTAGATGCTGATGGCCCCCTTGGAGTAAGTCTCCCCTTGTGCCGCACGCTCCTCACCGAGGGGCTCAATGAATACCGACATGGCCGCAAGACCGTCGGAGAAAACCAAATGCATGGCTTCCGGTCGGTCGCGACGCAGGCTGCGCTTCACGCCGGCACTCTGCCTGAATCCCGGGATCTCGTTTCTAAATGTCCAGGTCGTGTCACCAGGGTTGGCATCGGTGATCGTTACATTGTGGACGTTCCAGTCAGCGGATTTGGGTGCCAGCTTGGGCTTGAGCGCGTCCTTGGGAATGGTGCCGCCGATCTGTACCGCAGTAAAGTAGAACTGCTCGATGGTCTCGTTCTTCTCGTTCACCATCCGCGCCTTGAGCAGCAAGCCCGATTCCACGTCCGCCCAAAGCATGTGGCCGTAGCGATAGCCGTCCTTCGGTTCGAGGACCAGAAGCTGGCTTTCGCGATCAGCAACCCGGCCGACATCTCCCTTTCTGATCTTGTAGCTCTCCGTCACGTTGCCCAGCGACGAGGGCAACCGCGCGGGAAACGATTTCCGCTGCGGCTGCCGCTCCACGATCACGACCCGCTGCTCCGGCAGAAAACAACGCACCTCGTCGTTGTTGCGCACGACTTCACGCGGACTTCCGTCGAGTACCTCGAGCTTCTCCCGCTCGCCGCTGTTGTCCACGACATGGGTGATGCGGGAGGTTTCGGTATGTTCGCCGCTCTGGTACACGAACACGCCGCTGTAATTCAGCCTCTGCGCCGCGTTGACGATGCGGCCCAGCCAGTTCAGGGGATCGATATTCTGCTCGGCGCGAGCGGCGACGCTCAAGGACAGCGCCGCAAGTAACAGCGCCAGACGCGAACTCATCGCGTGCCGCCCGGAACCGTGTCCGAAACGCTACCTACGTAGTGACCGACACCCTGAATGTTGGCGCGCGGGGAGTTGCCCTGATGCACGAAGAGATATTCTCGAACCTGGGATGGCTGCATCGGCGCCGCAGCGGCAACTGGCGCCGACGGCGGCGCCACGGAAGCGACCACCGGTTGCACGCCGGCGGCCGTTGCCGGGGCGGGAATCGCAGCGACCTGCGCCGGGTCGGGCGCGTTCAGGGATTGAGCCACCCAAGCGACGGCCGCAATGCCCATGACCGATGCCGCCACCGGCAGGACATAGCGAACCGGCGCCTTCGCACGCCGCACGGGCGCAGGCGCCAATACGGTCGGTTCCGCCGCCAGGGCAGCCATTGTCCTGTGCGTGAAATCGGCGGACACGACTGGCGAGCGGCGCAAGGCGTCGCCGATCATATGATAGACCTGCCACGAATGCCGCAACTCGACGTCCTCTTCGAGGACCTTGATGACGGACTCTACGGGACGCCCATCGAGCGCACCGTCCATGAATGCAGAGATCTCGGGTTTCACTCTCACCACCTCTTGTCCGGCGCCGTGTCCAGCAATGGCCGCAGACGATCGGCAACGGCCTCCCGGGCGCGGAAGATCCGGGAGCGCACGGTACCGATCGGGCAGTCCATGATGGTTGCGATTTCCTCGTAGCTGAGCCCCTCGATCTCGCGCAACATGATCGCGGTGCGCAACTCTTCGGGCAGAGCTTCCATTGCCGAGTTCACCGTATCGCCAATCTGCTTCGACAACAGAACATGTTCCGGGGTATTGATGTCGCGCAGTTGTTCGCCATCTTCGAAGGCCTCGGCTTCCTCGGAACCAACGTCGGTGGACGTCGGCGCCCGCCTGCCCTGAGATACCAGGTAGTTTTTAGCCGTGTTTACCCCGATTCGATAAAGCCAGGTGTAAAAGGCGCTATCGCCACGAAAACTTGGCAAGGCACGATAGGCCTTGATGAACGCCTCCTGCGCTACGTCCTCGACTTCGGCCGGGTCGCGAATCAACCGCGACAGCAATCGCGCAAGCTTGCGCTGGTACTTCGAGACCAGCAACCCGAAGGCCTGCTTGTCGCCTGCCTGCGCGCGCTCGACCAGAGCCTGGTCTACTTCGCGGTCACCCATTCAGTTTTGATCGTCTTGGTTATGCCAACGCGGCCCCCGCCCCGGCGGGAAGCGCGAAGTATAACCGAGGCGCTGCGGGCAGTGCATGCGATCCGGCTTGCTCTGAATGACACGCCGGCAGCGAAATAGTTCAGTCCGCGCCAGGGCCTATGCCCCGCGCGGCCGGCGCCCCGGCCACGCCGTGCTATAGTCGCTGCGTCGCGCTTGATCGAGGATTGCCAGTGCTTCGCTTCGACGTGCTCATCATCGGCAGTGGGCTAGCAGGCCAGGCGCTTGCGCTGCGCCTGGCGGAAGAAAGGCATGTTGCGCTGGTGACCAAGAGGCGCCTGGAAGACAGCGCCAGCTCTTGGGCCCAAGGAGGCATCGCCGCGGTCCTGGATCGCGAAGATTCGATTGATTCTCACGTGCAGGACACGCTCAGCGCCGGCGCAGGACTGTGCGATCCCGCCGTGACGCGGTTTGTCGTCGAACGGGGCAACGAGTCGATCACCTGGCTGATTGATCAGGGCGTACCCTTTACGCGCGACGCAGCCAATGGCTACCACCTCACCCGCGAAGGCGGTCACAGCCATCGGCGTGTCATCCACGTCGCCGACGCCACCGGTTCAGCGGTGCAGGCAACATTGGCGCAACGCGTGCGCACGCATCCGCGCATTACCGTACTGGAGAACCACATCGCCATCGACCTGATCGCCGGCGCCAAAGTCGGCTGTCCGAGTGCCGGGTGTCTTGGCGCGTACGTGCTGGACATCACCAATGATCGCGTCGTCACCGTCGGCGCGCCACGCACGGTGCTCGCCACGGGTGGTGCCGGCAAGGTCTATCTTTATACGACCAACCCGGACACGGCGACGGGTGACGGGGTCGCCATGGCTTGGCGGGCGGGCTGCCGCGTCGCCGACATGGAGTTCATCCAGTTCCACCCCACCTGCCTCTATCACCCGCATGCGAAATCGTTTCTGATCAGCGAGGCGATGCGCGGCGAAGGCGGCATCTTGCGCCTGCCCGATGGTACGCGCTTCATGCCCCATCACGATGCGCGCGCCGAACTCGCCCCGCGCGACATCGTCGCGCGAGCCATCGACTTCGAAATGAAAAAGCGTGGCCTGGACTGCGTTTACCTCGACATGACGCATAAGCCCGCCGAGTTTCTCGCCGAGCACTTTCCCAACATCCACGCCCGCTGCCTGTCGTTGGGCATCGACATGACGCGCCAGCCGATACCCGTCGTGCCCGCCGCGCACTATCTGTGCGGTGGTGTGGTGACCGACCTGCATGCGCGCACGGACGTACCCGGTCTTTATGCCATCGGCGAGACCGCCTGCACGGGCCTGCATGGGGCCAATCGCCTTGCCAGCAATTCCCTGCTCGAATGTCTCGTGTTCGCCGTCGAGGCGGCTGGCGACATCCTCTCTGCGGCGCCTCCCCAGGTACCGGATCTGCCGCAATGGGACGAGAGCCGCGTCACCGACGCCGACGAGATGATCGTCGTCTCCCACAACTGGGACGAGCTGCGCCGGTTCATGTGGGACTATGTCGGGATCGTGCGCACCAACAAGCGCCTCGAGCGGGCCCAGCACCGCATTCGCCTGCTGAGACGGGAGATCGACGACTACTACGCGAACTTCCGTGTCAGCAACGATCTCATCGAGCTGCGCAATCTTGTGCTGACGGCGGATCTGATCGTGCGTTGCGCGCTGCGCCGCCACGAAAGCCGCGGACTGCACTACAGCCTCGACTATCCAGCTACCGCCCCTCGCGCACGCAGAACGACTCTGACGAACGGGCCTAGGTCGCCCCATCACTCGCCCGCCAGCGCAGCCAGCTCCGTAGCTGCCGCAGCTCGTCCTTAGCAAGCGCATCGGGCAGCAGCGTTAGCGCGACAGGCCGCCAGCTATGCTCCCTCGAGCATAGCAGCACAACCAAGCCGGGGAATACGCAGCTTTGCGGTGAAATGCTGCCTGATACGCTGGAGCCATCCCGCCGCCACTGTTCCAGCCTGCCATCGGCATACAGCGTCAGGGCAACGACAGCTTGGGGCGAAGAACGCAGGGCGTGATGCCGCATGCCATGCGCAAGCGAGTACAGCAACGCAAGGGTCAGCGCCAGTTTCGCCGATAAGGGAATCGTCACCGGTGGAAGGCATAGCAGCGCCATGGCGTGCACGGCGCAAAGCACCGCCGCAAGCTGCCACGAGCGACGGAGTTTCAGGCGAAGCGGAAACTGCATGGCAGCCCTGCCATGCGCGCGCGGCACTCAGACGCGGCGAAACACCAGCGTGCTGTTCGTGCCGCCGAAGCCGAAGGCGTTGGAGATGGCAACCTCGATCGCCATGCGCCGGGCAGCGTTCGGCACGTAGTCGAGATCGCACTGCGGATCCTGCTCCACCAGGTTGATGGTTGGCGGTGCAATCTGCTCCTTGACCGCAAGCACGGTAAACACCGCCTCAATGCCACCCGCTGCGCCCAGCAGGTGTCCGGTCATCGACTTGGTCGAACTCACCGCAAGCTTGGTCGCGTGGGCACCGAAGCAGCGTTTCACGGCCAGCGTCTCGGCGATATCGCCGAGCGGCGTCGACGTGCCGTGGGCGTTGACGTAGGCAACCGTGTCGCGTTCGATTCGGGCGTTGCGCAGCGCGTTGGTCATGCTGCGCGCGGCACCCTCGCCATCCTCCGAGGGCGCAGTCATGTGGAAAGCATCCGCGCTCATACCGTAGCCGGCCATCTCGGCATAAATCTTAGCCCCGCGCCGGCTGGCGTGTTCGTACTCCTCCAGCACCAGCACGCCCGCTCCCTCTCCGAGGACGAAACCGTCACGCCCGGTATCCCAAGGCCGGCTCGCCGCCTCCGGATCGTCGTTACGCGTCGACATCGCCTTTGCAGCGCAGAATCCGCCGATGCCGAGAGGCGACACCGTAGACTCGGCTCCGCCCGCGATCATGACGTCTGCATCCCCGTACTCGATCAAGCGTTGGGCGTCGCCGATCGCGTGGTTGGCCGTCGCACAGGCGCTTACGGTTGCCAGGTTCGGCCCTTTGAACCCGTAGTTGATGGACAGTATTCCGGAGATCATGTTGATGATCGATCCAGGCACGAAGAACGGCGAGATCTTGCGCGGGCCGCCCTGCTGTAGCGCTTCCTTCGTTTCCTCGATCAGCGGCAACCCGCCGATGCCCGAGCCGATGCATACGCCGATGCGCTCGGCATTTTCCGGTTGCTCGCCGATGCCTGCATCCTTCAGCGCATCCATCGCGGCCGCAAGTCCGTAATGAATGAACGTGTCGAGCCGTCGCGCTTCCTTGGCGGAGAGGTAACGGGGAAGATCGAAGCCCTTCACCTCGCCGGCGATCTGTGTCGGAAAAGCGCTGGCATCAAAACGGCTGATGCGGGTGATGCCGGAACGGCCGTTTACGATGTTTTCCCAGGCATCCGCTACCGAATTGCCGACCGGGGATATGATCCCCAAGCCGGTAACGACCACTCTGCGCCGCGTCACGATACGCCCCGGGAGTCAGGCCTTCTTGAGATGGGCGTTGATGTAGTCGATGGCCTGCTGAACGGTGGTGATCTTCTCGGCCTCCTCGTCCGGAATCTCGCACTCGAATTCCTCTTCGAGGGCCATCACCAACTCCACGGTGTCCAGCGAGTCGGCACCGAGATCGTCGACGAACGACGATTCGTTCTTGATCTCGGATTCGTTAACGCCGAGTTGCTCGGCCACGATTTTCTTGACCCGCTGTTCGATGTTTTCCATGTATCGCTCCTTCCCTATCCGTGCGGACGCACAAAAAAACTGCGAAATTCTATCAGAAACCCCCCGCCCGAGAAACGCGCCGTTGCTGGCGCCCGGCCCCCTCAGCTCATGTACATACCACCGTTGACGTGCACCGTCGTGCCGGTGATGTAGCCCGCTTCCGGCGATGCCAGAAAGGCCGCGGCGGCGGCGACTTCCTCCGACCGGCCGAGGCGTCCCAGCGGAATCTGCGCCAGCAGCACGTCGCGCTGGGCTTCTGGCAGCACGTGGGTCATGTCGGTATCGATGAATCCCGGCGCGATGCAGTTGACGGTAATGTTACGGCTGCCGAGTTCCCGTGCCAAAGCTCGACTCATGCCCGCGACACCCGCCTTTGCCGCGGCGTAGTTTGCCTGCCCGGGATTGCCCGAGCTGCCGACCACGGAGGTGATATTGATGATGCGTCCATAGCGCGCCTTCATCATGCCGCGCATGACCGCTTTCGACAGACGGAAAACCGCCTTGAGATTGGTATCGAGCACCGCGTCCCAGTCCTCGTCCTTCATGCGTAAGGCGAGATTGTCGCGCGTGATGCCGGCGTTGTTAACCAGAACCGAGATACCGCCGAAGCGCTTCTCAGCCTCGTTGATTAGCGCGTCGACGGCAGCCGCATCATTGACCTGCAGCACAGCACCCCAGCCCTTGATCTGCCCGGCGTCGAATGCCTGCTGTATCCCCGCCGCGCCTTCGGAGGTCGTGGCCGTTCCGATCACGGTCGCCTTGCGTGCGCCGAGTTCCAGCGCAATGGCACGGCCGATGCCACGGCTTGCGCCCGTTACCAGCGCAACTTGTCCTTCCATGGTCCTCACCGGCGTCACCTCAAACTGGCCAGCGCTTGCTCGATGCCGGCTGCATCGGCGAGTGCGGCTCCCTGGAGCCCGCTTTCGATGCGCCTGGTCAGCCCCGCCAGTACCTTGCCCGGCCCGCATTCAAAGACATGGCTCACGCCCATGGCGGCCATGGCACGAATGGTCTCGGCCCAGCGCACAGGCGAGTACGCTTGGCTCACGAGCGCCTGCCTGATCGCGTCCGGCTCGTCGCGGCTCTGGACATCGTAATTGTGCAAGACCGGAAACCGCGGGGTCCTGATGGCTACTTCGGCGAGGGCGTGTTTAAGCCGATCAGCGGCAGGCCTCATCAACTCGCAGTGAAAGGGCGCACTCACAGGAAGCAACACGGCCCGCTTGGCACCGCGTACCTTCGCCGCCTCGATGGCGCGGTCGACCGCTCTCGTGCTGCCGGCAACGACGACCTGAGCGGGCGCATTGAAATTGGCGGCTGCCACCACTTCGCCCTGGGCCGCGTCGGCACAGGCGGCGCGCACCACGTCGTCGTCCAGGCCGAGCAACGCAGCCATGGCGCCCTCACCCTGCGGCACCGCCTCCTGCATCGCCTGGGCGCGCAATTGAACAAGAACGACGGCATCCCTGAAGGCTATGACACCAGCAACAACCAGCGCGGTGTACTCGCCGAGGCTGTGCCCGGCCACGACTTCGGGCTCCGATCCTCCCGCCGCGCGCCATGCGCCGTAGGCAGCCACGCCCGCGGCAAGCATGATCGGCTGCGTATTGACCGTTTGCGCCAAGGCATCGGGCGGACCATCGCTGACCAGGCGCCACAAATCGCGCCCCAAGGAATCGGACGCTTCGTCGAATGTCTGGCGAATGATCGGCACGTCGCCATAGGCGTTCATCATGCCAACCGACTGTGACCCCTGGCCGGGAAATACAAGCGCAAGTTTCATCGTAGTAGGTAGTTGTCAGAAACGAAGAAGAACCGCACCCCAGGTGAAACCGCCGCCCACACCTTCCAGCAGCACGGTTTGTCCGCGGCCGATGCGCCCGTCACGCACCGCCGTGTCAAGCGCCAGAGGAATCGAGGCGGCGGAGGTGTTACCGTGCTCGGCGAGCGTGACGACGACTTTTTCCATCGGTAATCCCAGGCGCTTCGCCGTTGCCTGCAGGATGCGCACATTCGCCTGATGGGGAATGAGCCAGTCCACGGCGGATGGTTCTAGTCCGGCGTTGGCCAGCACCTCCTGGGCAACGTCACCGAGAACCTTTACGGCGAACTTGAATACCGCCTGGCCGTCCATCTGCAGAAACGGCGTGCCGATGACCTTGCCACCACAGACGTTCCCGGGCACCGAGAGAATCCCACTGTAGCGACCGTCGGCGTGCAGCGCACTCGACAGAATGCCAGGGGAATCGGCTGCTTCGAGCACCACGGCTCCGGCGCCGTCGCCGAACAGAACGCACGTGCCCCGATCGTTCCAATCGAGGATGCGCGAAAACACTTCGGCGCCGACAACGAGCGCGCAGCGATGACTGCCCGAGCGAATGAACTTCTCTGCTACGGTCATGGCATAGGCAAAGCCGCTGCACACCGCCTGCACATCGAACGCCGCGGCGCCGTTCTGGATGCCCAACTTCTCCTGGAGCAGCGTTGCCGTGCTGGGAAATACGAAGTCCGGCGTCGATGTCGCAAGGACTATCAGATCGACCTTGCTCGAATCAATGCCCGCGGACGCCAGTGCGGCGCAACTTGCCTCGAACGCAAGCTCGCTCGCCGACTGGCCCTCGGCGGCGAGATAGCGCGTCTGGATGCCGGTGCGTTCGATGATCCATTGGTCGGTGGTGTCCACACCGCGCGCGATGAGATCCTGGTTCGAAACAGGTTGCCCGGGCAGGCAACTGCCGGTGCCGGAGATGCGCGCGTAGATCACGCCGCAGCCTCACGTGGTTGCATGCGTTCGCTGATCCGCTCGATCAATCTGTTGCGAACCGCCTCCGCCGCACGCACGGTCGCCTGCTCGAACGCGTAGCTGTCTGCGGCGCCGTGGCTTTTGACGACGACGCCACGCAGGCCGAGCAGGCTGGCGCCGTTGTACTGGCGGTGATCGACTCGGCGCTTGAACGCTTTCAGCACCGGATAGGCGACAAGGCCGGCGAGAATCGTCAATGGATTGCGACGGAACTCCTCGGTGAGAAACGTTCGCACCATCTGCGCCAGTCCTTCTGATGTTTTCAGCGCGACATTGCCGACAAAGCCGTCGCAAACGACCACGTCAGTCGTGCCCTTGTAGATGTCGTCGCCCTCGACGTTGCCGTGGAAGTTAAGCCCGCTGCGCTTGAGCAGTTCGCCGGCCTGCTTGACTACGTCGTTGCCCTTGATCTCCTCCTCGCCGATGTTGAGCAGCCCGACACTCGGGCGGTCGTTATGCTCGAGAGCGGACACGAGCATTGCACCCATGACGCCAAACTGGAGGAGGTGCTCCGGCGCGCAATCGACGTTTGCGCCCAGATCCAGGACATAGGTATGCCCCTTCATGGTCGGAAGGATAGTGGCAATGGCGGGGCGGTCGATACCCGGCAGCGTCTTCAGAACGAAGCGGGAGATCGCCATCAGCGCACCGGTGTTGCCGGCGGAGACGGCAGCTTGTGCGCGACCGCTCTTCAGCAGATCGATGGCCACGCGCATGGACGAGTCCTTCTTGCTGCGCAATGCGGACGCGGGCGATTCGTCCATCGACACGACTTCACTCGCGGGGTTGAACCCGAGACGCGGCCCGAACTGGGCGCGCGCACCCGCGATGAGCGGCTCGATGACACTGGCAAGTCCGACCAGAATCACCGATGCGCTCGCGTCATGGCGCAGAAAGCCGAGTGCTGCCGGCACGGTAACCGCAGGGCCGTGGTCTCCGCCCATGCAGTCAATGGCGATGGTTACATCCATCGAGTCGGGAGCTCGTGGGTATGGTGCAGATGATGAAAAGCCGCGGCGTACCGCGGCTTAGCTTGCCTGCTGCCGGTCTACTCGCCCTTGGTTTTGACAACCTTCTTGCCGCGATAGTACCCGCTCGCGCTGATATGGTGGCGCAGATGCACTTCCCCCGTGGTCGGCTCGACGGCTATGGGAGGATTGGTCAGGAAGTCGTGGGCACGATGCATGCCGCGCTTGGACGGGGATTTCTTGTTTTGCTGCACAGCCATGAGTCACTCCTCAGAATCGGTATTCTCTAAACTCGGATCTTCTTCAGTTCCGCCAGGCCCGCGAAGGGCAATGCCCGACCGTTCTTACCTGCGAAATCAGGTGCCTTGCATTCATCGTGCCGTGGCGCAAGCGGTAACGCGAGCATCAGTTCGTCTTCGATCAGCGGCGCCAGATTCAGGGCACGATCGGCGGCAATCGCATCGGCGGAATCGTCGTCCAACCCCTCGTCCGGCCACTCTTTCCCAGACTCGACGAGCAAAAGACGGCTCTTCAGGTGCAGCGGTAGATCGATCGTGCCAAGGCAGCGCTGGCACCGCAACGGCAGGTTGGCTTCGATCGACAGAGACAAGAATTTGTCTCCGCCTTCCTGCGCTTCGCCGGCCACGAAAAACGAAACCGATCCTTCCACTCCGACGAGCTGGTCGGCAAGACGCTCAAAATCGCGCAGCGCGATCGTTCCCGACAGCCGTTGCCACTGACGCGCGAACTCGATGGAGTCGATAACGAAAGTCCGTTCGCTGCTCTGTCGCGGCATAAGCTAAGCATGATATTATTTTTGACTTTCCCTGTCAAAAGAACCACATCCGTCGCCCAAACGGCGGCCCATCCGCAATGGCCGAAATCCGCCGCCTCATACTTGCGTCCTCTTCAGCCTACCGGCGCGAACTGCTCGCGCGCCTGCGCATTCCGTTTGATACGGCACGCCCGGAACTCGACGAGGCAGCATTGCCGGGGGAGCAACCAGAAGAGACGGCTCGGCGCCTTGCCGTGGCGAAAGCGCGAGCCATCGCGATACGTTACCCCAGTGACCTCATCATTGGCAGCGATCAGGTCGCCTGTGCCGGCGATCGAATCTTCGGCAAGCCGGGCACTCACGATGCCGCGATTGCGCAGTTGCACTTCTTGCGGGGGCAGACGGTGGTTTTTCACACGGCGTTGTGCCTGCTCGATGCGTCGAGTGGACGAACACGGGTGCGCAGCATTCCGACCGAAGTACGCTTCCGCATGCTCAGCGACGCAGAAATCTTGCGCTACCTGGAGAGGGAGCAGCCCTACGATTGCGCCGGCAGTGCCAAATCGGAGGGGCTAGGTATTTCCCTGCTGGAGTACATCCGTGGCGATGATCCGAATGCGCTGATCGGCCTGCCGCTGATCGCGCTGTCCGAGATGCTGCGCGCCGAGGGAATCGAACTCCCTTAGCGAAGCACGTCGTGGCAAAAGGAACGCTCTACTTGATCCCTGTTGCGCTGGGGGAAGCTCCCTGGCAGACCATCCTGCCACCGGCGGTGCGCGAGCGTACCTTGAGCCTCGACTATTTCATCGTCGAGGAACCGAAGTCGGCGCGCTTGGCAATCAAGCGCCTCGGCATCGAGCGGCCGCTGCAGGAAATTGACATCCGCGCGCTGCCCCGATCCGACGTCGTGGAGGCGCTGCGGGCGCTGCTCGAACCCGTACTGCACGGCCGCTCGGCCGGCCTGATGTCGGAAGCAGGCTGTCCGGGAGTCGCCGACCCGGGAGCGGCGCTGGTACGAATTGCTCATAGGCGCGGCGTACGTGTCGTACCGTTGGTCGGCCCGTCATCGCTGTTGCTGGCGCTGATGGCTTCGGGCATGAACGGTCAAAGCTTTGCCTTTCATGGCTACCTGCCGGTAAAGGATGACGAGCGCCGCCGACGCATCGAAGAACTGGAACGGGAATCGGCGCGGCGCCGCCGGACGCAGATCTTCATCGAAACGCCGTACCGCAACAAGGCGCTGTTCAGCGCACTGGTGGCGACCTGTCAGCCGGAAACGCTACTGTGCGTCGGGCGCGAATTGACCCTGCCGGGAGAGTTCGTGGCCACACGCAGCATCGCCGAATGGCGCCGCGGTCCGGTGCCGGAGATGCATCGGCGGCCGACCGTTTTTCTTCTTCTCGCCGGCGAGCGATCGTCAGCGCACGCTGAAACTCAGTAACGCGCTCGCTGCGTTTTCGGTCATTCCCGCTCCGAACTGCTTTGCCAAGCGCTCGGCGAGCGTCTGCTTGATGCTGAAGTCGCGGATATCCTCGGCCTTGATGACTTCGCGGGCGACGTATTCCACGCCGCCAAACCCGTCCGCGAGACCCAGTTCGATGCTCTTTGCCCCCGTCCACATCAGGCCGCTGAAAAGCTCCGGCGCCTCCCTCAACCGCGCCCCGCGGCCTTTGCGCACGACGTCGATGAATTGCTGGTGGATGTCGTTGAGCAGCACCTGGGCATGGGCCCTGTGCTTCGTATCCTGGGGCGAGAAGGGATCGAGGAAACCCTTGTTCTCTCCTGCCGTGAGCAGCCTGCGCTCGATGCCGAGCTTGTCCATCGCGCCGGTAAAGCCGAAGCCGTCCATCAGGACGCCGATCGACCCGACGACACTGGCTTTGTCCACGTAGATCTGATCGGCAGCCGCTGCAACATAGTAACCACCCGAGGCACAGACATCCTCAACGACGGCATAGAGCGGCGTCTGCGGATACTTGGTGCGCAGACGCTTGATCTCGTCGAAAATGATGCCCGATTGCACGGGGCTGCCGCCTGGGCTGTTGATCTTGAGTATGACGCCTTGGGTAGCCTTGTTCTCGAAAGCGTTCTGCAGCGCGCTTACGACTCGCTCGGCGCTGGCTTCGCCACGACCGTGGATGACGCCGTTCAGCTCGACCATGGCCGAGTGCCTCTTGCCGTCGGCAAGTTTATCCGCACCGCCCCAATCCACCAGCACGGCCAGTGCGACCCCGATATAAAGGAAGGTGAGCAGTTTGAAAAAAATCCCCCAACGCCGCCGCCGCCGCTGTTCCGCCACCAGCTCGATGGCAAGTTTTTCGAGGACTTTGCGTTCCCAGTTGGGCTCGCCCGATTGCAGTTCCGGCATTTACGTCTGACTCCGCTTGATATAGATCCCGCCATTGCGCTCGACGACTGGCACCGGCGTCAACGCACTACCCCGACACGGTCCGCCGATACACTCCCCGGAGTCGGGGCGATAGACAGCCCCGTGCGTAGCGCAAATCAAGTATACGCCCGAATCGTCGAAGAACTTTCCTGGCATCCAATCCAGTTCCAGGGAAATGTGGGCGCACCGATTGAGCCACGCATACACATTGCCGCGAAAGCGCACGGCGAAGGCCGGCATCGGCACACCATTCCAGTCTACCTCGAAGCGCGCGCCATCGCCGCCTTCCACCAGGTCTGCGGCGGCGCAAATCAGATTTGGCTCGTCAGCCATCGATCGAGTTCTTCAAAGCTGTCGACACAGATGCGCGGCTGCTCCGCCAGCAGACTTTGCCGCGAATGCGCACCAAATGAGACCGCCAAGGCATCGACGCGGGCGTTGCGCGCCATGAGCAGGTCGTGGGTCGTGTCACCTACCATCAGGGTCCTTTCGGCACCGACGCCGAGCTCTGCCATGATTTCTTCCAGCATCGCAGGGTGCGGTTTGGGATGGGTTTCGTCCGCACAGCGAGTGCCGTGGAAGAATTCGCCGAGGCCGCTTGTCGCCAATGCCCGCTCCAGGCCACGCCGGCTCTTGCCGGTGGCGACGCCCAGGAGCAGGCCGTAAGCATGCAACTTCTCGATGAGTTCCGAGGCTCCGGCGAAGAGATTCAGTTGCTCGTCGATGGACAAGAAGTGGTGGCGATAACGCTCGGCGACGCGGAAATATTCCGACGGCGCAAGCTGTGGCAGTGCTGTGCTGAGTGCATCGTGGAGGCCCAGGCCGATGACATGCCGGGCCCGGTGATCGTCCGGCGGCTCGATCCCCAGGTCGCGGCAGGCAGCTTGGATGCAGGCGACGATCGCGCGCGGCGAATCCAGGAGCGTACCGTCCCAGTCGAAGACGATCAGATCATACAGCCGCGACATCGGTGCGCTGCTCGTGTTCGTCGAGCAAACCGAGGAACCGCTGCAAATCCTTTGGCAGCGGCGCCGTCAGCTCTAGCTGCCGGCCGGTTATCGGATGGTGGAGCGAAAGCGTCGATGCATGTAAAAACATGCGCTTAAGTCCAATTTTTTGAAGTGACTTATTAAGTTCGAAATCGCCGTATTTGTCGTCGCCACAAAGCGGAAAGCCAAGATGGGACAGGTGCACACGGATCTGGTGGGTGCGCCCGGTCATCAGCTGCACTTCCAGAAGGCTGAAGTTGTGCCATCGGGAAACTAGGCGCACAACGCTGTGGGCCGCCTGACCATCCGAGCGTACCGCGACGCGTCGCTCGCCCTCGCTGGTAACGTATTTGTGTAACGACAGGCGAACATCTTTGCGCGCCTCGCGCCACGCCCCCCGGACCAGCGCCAAATAGCGCTTCTCGATTCGACCTTCGCGCAGCATCTCATGCATGCCCGCCAATGCCCGCCGGGATTTGGCCACAATCAGCAACCCGGAGGTTTCGCGGTCCAGCCGATGGGCGAGTTCGAGGCCCCGCTCATCCGGGCGCTGCTGGCGCAACTGCTCGATGACACCAAAGCTGACGCCGCTGCCACCATGCACCGCCAGCGCCGCCGGTTTGTTCAGGACCAAAAGGTGCTCGTCCTCGAAGACCACCTCGAATCGCCGGGATGCCGGCGGCGAAAGTGTCTCCTGGGCGGCGACCTGTAGCGGCGGAATGCGTACTTCGTCGCCGGCTTGCAAGCGATAGGTCGGCGCAACGCGCCTGCTGTTTACTCTGACCTCGCCGCTGCGCAAGATGCGGTAGAGATGGCTCTTGGGCACGCCCTTGCAAGTACGGATCAGGAAATTGTCGATGCGCTGGCTCGCCGCTTCCTCGCCGACAACCTGGCGCACAACCCCCGATGTTTTGCTTAACTCCTTCATTTCAAATATACTGCAGCAGGTCTATCGAGCAATGACTGATGCGTACGTGCCGGGCGAAATGGCGGGCAATCGGCGCACGGAAGACGGCCGACCGGAGTGAAGGCTTTCCTTGGCGGGGTCGCGACAGACTGAAAACGGTTAATTTCGCTCACCGGAAGTAGCGATGGTACTTGAACTACGCGCGCAAGGCACTCGCAGAATGCATGGCCCTGAGGACCGAAGCGTTACAGGGCGCGCAGGAGACAAGCCCTCGGATTCGCAAATTAGTTTGTGGTTATCTGCGTGACTTTCATTTTGCCAAACTAATGATGACGCCAAACCGATAAGCAAGTTATAGCGGCGAGCGGTTTGTCCTGCCCGTGACGTGCGCGCGGGAGAACAAATAATGAAACGCATGCTGTTCAATGCGACACAGGCCGAAGAATTGCGTGTCGCGATCGTCGATGGTCAAAAGCTGATAGACCTCGACATTGAGTCGGCCACCAAGGAGCAACGAAAGAGCAACATTTATAAGGCAGTTATCACCCGCATCGAACCCAGCCTGGAAGCCTGCTTCGTCGATTACAGCACGGAGCGTCATGGCTTTTTGCCGTTCAAGGAAGTCTCCCGCTCGTATTTCCGCTCGGATGCCGATCCAGGGCGCGCGCGTATTCAGGACGCGCTCCATGTCGGCCAGGAACTAATCGTCCAGGTGGATAAGGACGAACGGGGCAACAAGGGCGCGGCGCTCACCACCTTCATTAGCCTGGCCGGGCGTTATCTCGTGCTGATGCCCAACAATCCGCGCGGCGGCGGTGTGTCGCGCCGCGTTGAGGGCGATGACCGCGCGGAACTGCGCGAAGTCATGGATAAGCTCGACGTTCCACAGGGAATGAGCCTCATTGCCCGCACCGCCGGCATCGGGCGCACGTTCGAGGAACTGCAGTGGGACCTGAACTACCTGTTGCAGCTGTGGAAGGCCATCGAGAGTGCGGCCAGCACCCAGACCGGGGCCTTCCTGATATATCAGGAGGGTAGTCTCGTCATTCGCGCCATCCGTGACTACTTTCAGCCGGACATCGGCGAAATTCTCATCGACACCGACGATATCTACGAGCAGGCAAAGCAGTTCATGAGCCACGTCATGCCCCAGAACGTAGCGCGGGTGAAACGCTACCGTGACGACGTGCCGCTGTTTTCGCGTTTCCAGATCGAGCATCAGATCGAAACTGCCTTTGCCCGGCAGGTGTCGCTGCCCTCGGGCGGTGCGATCGTCATCGACCACACAGAGGCGCTGGTGGCGATCGACGTCAATTCCGGACGGGCTACCCGCGGCGCGGACATCGAAGATACCGCGCTCAAAACGAACATCGAGGCGTCCGAGGAGATCGCTCGCCAACTGCGCCTGCGCGACCTGGGGGGACTGATCGTCATCGATTTCATCGACATGGAGAACCAGCGCAACCAGCGCGAGGTGGAAAACCGGCTGCGCGAGGCACTGCACTTCGATCGCGCGCGCGTGCAGACGAGCAAGATCTCCCGCTTCGGACTGCTCGAACTATCACGCCAGCGGTTGCGCCCCGCGCTCGCCGAAACCAGCTACATTCCCTGCCCGCGTTGCACCGGCACCGGCCACATCCGCAGCACCGAATCCGCGGCGCTCCACATTCTGCGCATCCTCGAGGAAGAGGCGATGAAGGAAAACACCGGCGCGCTGCATGCGCAGGTCCCAGTGGACGTCGCGACCTTCCTTCTCAATGAAAAGCGCGCCGAGATCCACGCCATCGAGCTGCGCCACAAGGTCAATATCGTTCTTATTCCGAACGTCAATCTCGAAACGCCCGCCCACGAGATCACGCGATTGCGCCACGACCAACTCAATCAGGAGGATCTTTCTCAGCCAAGCTACAAGATGGTGGACGTGCCGCCCGCGGAGGGTTACATGCAACCCAGGGCGCCGGCCGAGATCCGGCCGCAGCGCCAGGAAGCCGCAGTCAAAAGCATTACGCCCGAACAGCCTGCGCCGGTGATCGCGGCCGCGATGTCGGAGATCCCGCCTGCGGCGCCCGCACTTCCTCCGTCCCGCAAGGGGCTGATGGCGAAGATCATGGATTGGTTCCGCGGTGAGCCGCCGACGATACCGACACCTGCCGAACCCCCTGCCCGCCCGGCACAACGGGAAGGTACTCGCGAAGGAACGCGGGAAGCCGGCCGGGAAGGACGACGCGGCGGCCGCGGCCGGCGCGAGGGTCCCGCACGTGGGGAGCGCGCAGAGACAAGACCACAGCAGCAAAGACCGGAGCAACCCGAGTCGGGCGCGAGGGAGCCGCGCCGGGGACGTCAGGAACGCACTGAACAGAAGTCACCCGGCCCGCAGCGCGCGCCCGTGACGCAAGGTCAGAAAGAAGCCCCGGCCAAGACCGAAGCGGTTGCCCCAGGCGCCCTGGAAGCACCGGCTACAGAGCACGCCGGAGGAGTCGCGGAACAGACTGGAAACGGACAGCGTGGCCGCAGGGGCCGCCGAGGCGGTCGCCGAGGCCAGGGCGAGCGTCGCGGCGAAGAATCAGCGGTGGCCACCGCAGTGCCCGCTACAGTCCATGCCGCAGTGGAGCCGGAAGCACCTGCCGCCGCCACTGCCGCACCAGCCGTCGCCGGCCAGGAGCCAGCAGCCGAGCACGTCGCCGTTCCGGAGCCGGCCGCGCTGGTGACCGCCTTCGGCGCGGTAGCCGTCGAACCCGTCGCGGAGGCGCTTCCGCCTTTTGTCGCCGCTCGGGAATCCGCGCCTGAACCAGTAGCAGTGGGGTTTCCCGCCGAGAGCGTACTCGAAAAAGCGCTGCCGCCGGCCATCGTGCAACACGCTCCCCAGGAATCGCCCACCGAAGTGGCGCTGCAGACTGCGAGCGAGGTCACGCCCGAACCGGTTGTGCCGGACGTGACGACGCCCGCGGAGGAAGAGCCGGCCGGTCAGACCGATCTCGCGTCCAGCCTGAAAAGCGCGGGGCTGGTCATGATCGAAACGGACCTGAGCAGGGTGCCGCTACAACAGCCCGACGTCGCCGTGCCCGCCGAGCCCCTTCCCAAGCGCAGACCACGCGCGGTCGCGCCTGTTGCGAGCGAGCCTCTAGTTCAGATCGAGACCAGAAAGTAATCAGCTAGCGCTTCACCGGCCGCGCAGGGCAGTTAACAGCCCGCGCGCGGCCCGCTCGATCAGCGCGGTAACGTTCTCGAAATCCTCGGTGCTTCCGTCATAGGGATCAGGCACTTCTTCCTGGGCTGTGCCCCCGGCATAGCGCAGGAACAGTCCCAATTTGCAGCGGTGATGCTCCGGACAGATGTCATGGAGGAATGCAAGATTCTGGCGGTCCATCGCCAAGATCAGATCGAAGCGCTGGAAGTCCGCCAATTCGATCTGCCGAGCCCGCCGGGCGCTGATATCGACACCGCGCTGCGCTGCTGCCCAGCGAGCACGGGAATCGGGCGGGCGCCCCACCTGGTAGTGGTGTGTGCCTGCAGAATCGACTTCAACAAAGTCACGTAACTCACTGTTAATTATGTATGATCGCGCCAACCCCTCTGCAATTGGGGAGCGGCAGATGTTGCCCATACAGACGAACAGAACACGCGTCATTCGCCTTGTTCCCGAAGCGACTCGTGATGTGCATCGCCAAAGATATCCTTGCGCAGGCGAAACAGCTCGTCCCGGGCAGCCGCGGCGCGCTCGAACTCAAGGTTCTTCGCAAATCCGATCATCTCTTTCTCAAGCCGCTTGATTTCCTTACCCAAGTCCTTCTCGCCCAACGCCTGATAGCGAGCCACTTGCTGCGCGGCACGCATTGCCCCCTGGGCGTTCTCACTGTCATAAACGCCGTCGATGATATCCTTGATGCGCTTGGTTACCGTTTTGGGTGTGATCCCCTGCTTTTCATTGTAGGTCGCCTGCTTGGCGCGGCGACGCTCGGTCTCAGCGATGGCGCCGCGCATCGAGTCGGTAAGCGTGTCGGCGTAGAGTATTGCCGTGCCGTGAATGTGACGGGCGGCCCGGCCGATGGTCTGGATGAGGGAGCGCGTCGAACGCAAAAATCCTTCCTTGTCCGCATCGAGCACCGCAACCAAGGAAACTTCCGGTATATCTAGCCCCTCGCGCAGAAGGTTGATGCCCACCAGCACATCGAATACTCCGAGGCGCAGATCGCGGATAATCTCCACCCGCTCGACTGTGTCGATGTCCGAGTGTAGGTAGCGCACCTTCACGCCATGTTCGGCGAGGTAGTCGGTAAGATCTTCGGCCAGGCGCTTGGTGAGCGTGGTCACCAGCACGCGCTCGCTGCGCTGCACGCGAAGCTTGATCTCACCCAAAAGATCGTCCACCTGGGTGGAAGCCGGGCGCACGTCGAGCGCCGGGTCCACCAATCCGGTCGGGCGCACTACTTGCTCGACCACCTGCGACTGGTGTTGTCGCTCGTAGTCGGCCGGCGTCGCGGATACGAAGATCGTCTGCGGCATCAGCCGCTCGAACTCGTCGAAGCGCAGCGGCCGGTTGTCTAAGGCCGAAGGCAGTCGGAAACCGTAATCGACGAGATTTTGCTTGCGCGAGCGGTCGCCCCGATACATGCCGCCGAGCTGCGGTATGGTGACGTGGCTCTCATCCACGAACAGAATCGCACCAGGTGGCAGGTAGTCGATGAGCGTGGGCGGTGGCTCGCCTTCCTTCCTCCCTGAAAGGTGACGCGAGTAGTTTTCGATGCCCTTGCAGAAACCCAGCTCGTTCAGCATCTCGAGATCGAAGCGCGTGCGTTGCTCGATGCGCTGGGCTTCGAGGAGTTTGTGCTGGGAAACAAACCAGGCGGCGCGCTCCCGCAGTTCCTCTTTGATCGCCTCGATGGCGCGCAGCGTCGTCGAGCGCGGCGTCACGTAGTGACTCGATGGGTAGACAGTAAACCGCGCCAGCCGCTGCTTGACCTGACCGGTCAGCGGATCGAACAGGGTCAGGGCGTCGATCTGATCATCGAAAAGAGATATCCGCACGGCCACTTCGGCGTGCTCGGCAGGGAACACGTCGATGGTATCGCCGCGAACCCGAAACGTGCCGCGCTTGAAATCCATGTCGTTGCGTGCGTACTGCATCTCGACCAAGCGGCTGATGACATCGCGCTGCGCGCGGCTCTCGCCCTCGCGCAAATGGAGGATCATACTGTGGTAGTCGACGGGATCACCGATGCCGTAGATGCAGGACACGGTAGCGACGATCACGCAATCGCGCCGTTCCAGGAGCGACTTCGTCGCTGACAGGCGCATCTGCTCGATGTGCTCGTTGATGCTCGAATCCTTCTCGATATAGAGATCGCGTGACGGGACGTACGCTTCCGGCTGGTAGTAGTCGTAGTAGGAGACGAAATACTCAATGGCATTCTCGGGAAGAAACTCGCGGAACTCCGCGTACAGCTGCGCCGCCAGGGTCTTGTTTGGTGCGAGAACCAACGCGGGACGCCCGAGGCACGCGATCACGTTGGCCATAGTGTAGGTCTTGCCCGAGCCGGTAACGCCAAGCAACGTCTGGTACATCAATCCATCGTGGATGCCCTCGACGAGTTGCCGTATCGCTTCAGGCTGGTCGCCTGCGGGAGGAAAGGGCTGATGAAGCCTGTACGGGCTATTGGGGAAGTCAATGATCACGTCTACAATTGCCACGCTGGCGCCCGCGCGTCGGCGCAAACTGTAGATTCTAGCCCCTCTTCCGGAGCAAAGACATGACACTCTCGAATCGCGTTCAAGCGATCAAACCATCCCCCACTCTCGCCGTCACCGCACGCGCAGCAAGACTCAAGGCCGAAGGCAAGGACATCGTCGGGCTTGGCGCCGGAGAGCCGGATTTCGACACACCCCAGCACATCAAAGCCGCTGCCATCGAGGCTATCAACAACGGCTTCACCAAATACACGCCCGTGGGGGGCACGCCCGGGTTGAAGAACGCCATCATTGCCAAGTTCAAGCGCGATCAAAGCCTCGATTACACGGCCAAGCAAATTCTCGTGTCATGCGGAGGCAAGCAGAGCTTCTTCAATCTCTGCCTAGCCGTGATTAACTCCGGAGACGAGGTAATCATCCCGGCGCCATATTGGGTTTCCTATCCGGATATTGTTCTAATCGCCGAGGGCAAACCTGTGATCGTGCCAGCGGGAATTGAGCAAGGCTTCCGGATGTCGGCGGCCCAGCTTGACGCAGCGATCACGCCACGGACGAAGATGCTGGTGATTAACAGTCCGAGCAATCCGACGGGAGCTGTCTACTCGATGGAGGAGCTTGCGGCGCTCGGTGCTGTCCTGCGTCGCCATCCGAACGTGCTGATCGCGACGGACGACATGTACGAGCACGTCAATCTTTCAGGGTCGAAGTTCGTCAACATCCTGGATGCCTGTCCCGACCTGAAGGATCGGACCATGGTGCTAAATGGTGTGTCGAAAGCCTACTCGATGACGGGCTGGCGCATAGGTTACGCGGCCGGCCCGGAGCCGATCATCACCGCCATGGAGAACGTGCAGTCGCAATCCACTTCGAATCCGACCTCTATCTCGCAAGTGGCAGCAGAAGCGGCACTCAATGGCGACCAGAGCTGCATAGAACCGATGGTCAAGGCATTTCGCGAGCGGCATGCCTTTGTCGTCAAACGCTTCAATGAGATCCCTGGTATCAAATGCATTGAGGCGGGCGGTGCGTTCTACGCTTTTCCCGACGCGCGCGAGGCTATCACCAGCCTAACCAAGCGGGGCGTGCTCAAGGAGGCCAACGATATCGCTTTCTCGGAGTACCTGCTGGAGGTGGCTGGAGTTGCCGTCGTGCCAGGCTCGGCCTTTGGCGCGGAAGGCTATTTCCGGATTTCGTTCGCAACGTCGATGCAGAATCTGCAGACCGCATTGGAACGGATCCAGCGGGCCTTGAGCTGAATCACTCGCTGCGCAACACAACGATTGGGCGATGCATTCCGCTGCCCGCGCAAGAAATCAATGCCAGGCCAACAAAGCGACAGCGAGCACTCCCGCCAGGGCGAGGAAAAGCCAGCCAAGACGAACGCCCCGTGCTGTCGGTTGCGCTGCATCCATTTTAGATGTGCGGCGCTTATTGCGCGAGTGCCCGTAGGATGAAACGGATGCTGGCTCCGCAGTCGGCTGCCATGCGGCCGACGAAGGGTTGTCCGTCGACGAGGTTACAGCCAGCGGCGCCGACGAATCCATGTGCCGTACATTGCGCTCCTGCAATTCGTCCGGCGCCGTAATGGAGATTTCTTCGACATCCAGTGTCGCGTCGCCGGCCCACCAGCGCGGTGGTTGCGCGGTAGCCCCGGCGGCAACGAGCGTCGGTCTGCTCGCGGGGGCTGGCTCCGGCCGTCCTAAAGCGATTGGCGTGTCATCATTGGCGGCGATACGCTGGGAAGCCGAATCGCGCGGCAGGACTACTGCGCTCTGCCCCTCCACGGATGCAGTTTGGGCGCAGCGCAGTCGCGCTGCCAGCGATTCCGCCGCCGTGCGGCCGTCCTTGAATCCCATCACCTTTCGCATGCTGGTTTGGGCAAGCCCGATCGACTGCTCGAATGCGCAATGTTCGAGACTTGCCGCACCTGATATCTCTTTGCCTGACATTGCTCTTGATCCCATACACGTCTATCGCGGCGAGCACTCCCCATCCGGTCAGCAATGACCGCGCGAACCAGGAGCGCGGCGTCGCCCGCACGCAGACTCAGGCTTGACGCGCCGCGGTTAAGTGTCTACCATTCGCGCCTCGGCAAATCCCCGATAGCTCAGTCGGTAGAGCGACGGACTGTTAATCCGCAGGTCCCTGGTTCGAGCCCAGGTCGGGGAGCCAAAAGACCACCACACCGCCGCAACAATCCCACTCCTACCCAGCGCGACAAACGGCGCTGCATCGCCGCTGTACTGCCCGAATGTCATTATCGCGGCAAACCGCCTAGCGTCTCGACACTGGTAAGTCTGGGAAAAGTATATTGATCGGACTATTCCCCTAGCGTTAAATTGCACACGCTTAGTCCGTTCGGACAGGGTCAGCCGGCGACAACCGTCGCAGCATGACGTGCGCTCGGCACGGTTGGTAGGGGCACGCGAGGATATCGTGCCCGACGGGGCACCGGCAAGTCGATCTCCGGCAAGCTGCGGAGTAATCCAACGAGCCTGGCAGGCGCTCGCGTTGCGGACGATTTCGCGTTGGTTGACCTCGGGCGGTGGCTTCCGCCGCCCCGGTAACGGCTCACTTGGCCGCGATTACCCCGCAGGCCATCCGCGCGCCGGAGTTTCCGGTCGGTTGCGTCTTGAAGTCGTCGGGGCTGATATGCACGATGACGCTTCTGCCGAGGATGCTATTGGCTCCCTCGCGAATGCTGATCGATGGGAGCTCGGTCGTCAGCGTCGCATTGCCATTGCTGTCGGCCTCCAGCATGGGCATGTCTCCGGCATGGTGCTCGCCCTGATGGGGGTGGCCGTGGGGTTTGCCGCCAGGGTTAAAATGACCGCCGGCGCTCATCGCGTCGGGCGCGCTGCAGTCGCCTTTTTCGTGGATGTGGAAACCATGGCTGCCGGGCGTAAGTCCGCCAACCTTGGCAACCACTTGGACCTTGTCTCCGGCCTGCTTGAACATGACACTGCCGCGCACATCAAAGCCGCGCGTCGGCTGAAGTATTGCTTCCGCTGACGGATCGGACAGCGCAGTCGTGGCGCAACCGGCAAGCAGCAGTCCGATCATCCCGGCAACTCTTGGGTTCTTGTTCATGATTGTGCTCCTCGAAGCGTGAATGGCATCTGCTCTACTTCTTCGGTGTCGCCGCCACGGGTACGGCAGCCGGCGGTGGCGCCGGACCGGATGCGGCGACGGACGTCGGCGTAATGCTAACGCCCTTTGCCTTCATGTCTTTGATGTAACGCTCTGCGACGCGATCCTGCGCTCTGGCCAGAGCTTCGGCATCCTTCTTCGCAGCTTCCGCGGCCCTCGTTTTCGCCTCGTCCGCCTTGACTTTCTGTTCATCGGTCGGTGCGGGCAGTTTCGCATGGACGGCGGCGACAGATAGGCCAACGACCGCCGTTATCGCAGCCAGCAGGGCCAAAACTCTCATCTCGATCCTCCCTTCGTCGGTCACGAACCGTGCATCACGCGAGCCGGCTGCTCGTCCGGCGTTCCGGAACCGATCGGAACCACCTCGTTCTTATGCTCCTCGTACCACAACTCGTGATGCTCCCTAATCCAGGTCTCATCCACATGACCGTAGCGCATTGACTCATAGGCCCCCTGCATGCCGATCGTTCCAATATAGATATGACCCAGCGACAAAGCAATGACGACTAGCGCACCGACGACGTGGATGATGTTGGCAATCTGCATTATCCCCCGTCCCTGCTCGAAGTTCGGAAAATCCAGCACCAGCCCGCTGCCGCTTACGCTTAGCCCGAGGAAGAACACTCCGAACCAGAACCATGTCTTCTCGCCGAAGTTGAAGCGATGGGACGGCACGTGATCGCCCGTAAACAAACCGCCAGCCTTCCTGATCCAGAGCGCGTCGCAGGATTGCCAGACGTTGTCTTTGACAAACAGGAAAAACATCGAAACCAGAAACACCAAGAATAGCGGCCCGATGAAATTGTGTAGACTCTTGGACAGCACCGCAAGCCAGGAATACGCTTCATGGCCTAACAACGGCAGTACCACATGTTTGCCGAAAAGCGTCATGAGCCCTGTCAGCGCCAGAATGCAAAAGGTGATGGCGACGCCCCAATGTATCACCCGCTCGCCCGCATTGAACCGCTGGATGTGTCGCCCGGATGGCGACTCCCTCAGCCGAATCTCCCCACGCAGTTTGTAGAAGATGCCGATCGTCAGCGCCACCAGGCATAGCATGATGCCGCCATAAAGCGTGATCGGCCCGTTGCGCAGAGCGCGCCACGTCTCCCCGCCGGATTGAATCAGAACTCCGGTTTCCACACCTTTGACGGTGGTGAATTGCGCCTCGCCCGAGCGCGCTTCGCGCCAAACCGGCGCATTGTTAAGCGGCTGGTCTACCTGCTGCTGCGCTTGGGATGCTCCGTAGTCGGCCGCAGCGGCAGTGTGCACCGCCCCAGCCGCACACATGAGCGAAAGTGCAACCGCTGCCAGTATGCGTCTCCTCATATTTCCTCCATACTCGATGCGCAGCACCTCGGCTGCGCGCAGGGACTAGAAGGGCGGCTCGATGCCCTACGGGACGGGGGTAAGCGCGTGCCACCGTCGCTGTCGCATGTCGGGAGTGGCTCCGCGTTCGCGCTGACCGCGTCTCTGCATTGTCAGCCGGGAAATCGCCGATACTCGTTCTGGTTCTGGTTGCGCGCCTTGATCGACCCTTCCCACTTTGCCTTGTCGCCGCCGAATTCGGGGCTGTCCCAAGGCTTCGCGTCGGGCTTGCCCTGATACTTCCCTTGCTTGTAGAGCACCACCTGCTCCTTTTCGCCGCAGCCCGCCAGGCTCAGCGCGAAGCCGAGCGCCACGAGCAGGGCGCCCAATCGTCGCGCCGTCATGATTGACCTCCAGTGGGCGCTGGCTGCGGTGCCTGCTTCTGCTCAGGTTTGCCATAGGCGGTTGACCAGCCCCAAATCTCCGCGCCCTTGCCGCGCTTGAGGACGCGCTCACGGAAGATGTCGGCAATGACGTCCGCGTCGCCGCCGAGCAGGGCTTTGGTCGAGCACATTTCGGCACAAGCCGGCAGCTTGCCCTCGGCAAGCCGGTTGGCGCCGTACTTGCGGTACTCCTCCGCGGAACCGTTGGGTTCCGGGCCACCAGCGCAGAACGTGCACTTGTCCATCTTGCCACGCAGGCCGAAGGCGCCCGATTGTGGGAACTGCGGTGCACCGAACGGGCAGGCATAAAAGCAATAGCCGCAGCCAATGCACAGGTCCTTGTCGTGCAGAACAACGCCTTCATCGGTGCGGTAGAAGCAATCCACTGGGCATACCGCCATGCATGGTGCGTCGGAGCAATGCATGCACGCCACCGAAATCGAGCGCTCGCCCTGCACACCGTCATTGATGGTGACCACCCGCCGGCGGTTCACGCCCCACGGCACCTCGTGCTCGTTCTTGCACGCAGTGACACAGCCATTGCATTCGATGCAGCGCTCGGCGTCGCAGAGAAATTTCATCCGTGCCATTTTCCGTCTCCTCCGTCAGGCCTTGACCACTTGACAAACCGTGGTCTTGGTCTCCTGCATCATGGTCACCGAATCGTAGCCGTAGGTAGTGGCGGTATTCACCGCCTCGCCGCGCGTGATCGGATGCGCCCCCTCCGGGTAGTACTCCAGCATGTCCTTGCCCATCCACCAGCCGGAGAAGTGGAACGGCACGAATACCGTGTCCGGGCCGACGCGCTCGGTGACCTGGGCGCGTACCTTGATCTGCGCGCCGGTAGGCGTCTTCACCCAGACGTAGTCGTTGTTGCGGATGCCACGGTCATTGGCTGCCTTCGGGTTGATCTCGACGAAGTTCTCCTGCTGCAGTTCCGCCAGCCACGGATTGGAGCGCGTCTCCTCGCCGCCGCCTTCGTACTCGACGAGACGCCCGGAAGTGAGGACCAGTGGAAACTCCTTGCCCACGTCCTTGTACTTCTGCTGCACCGACTTGTACAAGGTCGGCAGACGCCAGAAGGCTTTCTTGTCGTCGTGAGTAGGATACTTCTCGACCAGGTCGGCGCGCGTGCTGTAGAGCGGCTCGCGATGCTGCGGGATCGGGTCGGGGAAGTTCCACACCACGGCCCGCGCCTTGGCATTGCCGAAGGGGTGGCAGCCGTGATTCTTCATGGCGACACGGATGATGCCGCCGGAGGGATCGGTCTTCCAGTTCTTTCCTTCGGCCTTGGCCTTCTCGTCCGGGGTCAACTCCTCCCACCAGCCGAGTTTCTTGAGCAGCACGTGGTCGAACTCCGGATAGCCGGTGGTGAGGTCGGCCCCTTTCGAATGGGAACCGTCCTCGGCCAGCAGGTTGACGCCGTCGCGCTCGACGCCGAAGTTCGCCCGGAAGTTGCCGCCGCCGTCCATGACATGCTTGGAGGTGTCGTAGAGATTCGGCGTGCCGGGATGCTTCATCTCCGGCGTGCCGTAGCACGGCCAGGGCAGGCCGAAATACTCGCCGTCGCACGGCCCGCCATTGGCCCGCAGCGTCTTCGGGTTGAAAGTGTGCATGTTTTTCATGTGCAGCTTGAGCCGCTCGGGCGACTGGCCGGTGTAACCGATGGTCCACACGCCGCGATTGATCTCGCGCAGGATGTCCTCCGGCACCGGCTCGTTGTTCACCACCTTGATGTTCTTGCAGAACTCCTTCTCGAAGCCGAACTTCTGCGCCAGCAGGTACATGATGGTGTGATCGGGCTTGGACTCAAACAGCGGCTCGATCACCTTCTCGCGCCACTGGATCGAGCGGTTCGACGCCGTGCATGAACCGGACGTTTCGAACTGCGTCGCCGCGGGCAGCAAATACACGCCGTCCTTGCGCACCATCGCCGCCATGGCGGCGGTGGCCGACGGGTACGGATCGATCACCACGAGCAGATCGAGCGCCTTCATGGCGTCGACCATCTCCTTGCCGCGAGTCTGGGAGTTGGGCGCATGGCCCCAGAAGATGACCGCCTTGAGATTTGGATCCTGATCGATGAGCTCGTTCTTCTCCAGCACGCCGTCGATCCAGCGCGACACCGTGATGCCGGGCTTCTCCATCATCGCCTGCGAGGCAAAGCGCCCCTTCAGCCACTCGTAATCGACGCCCCAGACGCCCGACCAGTATTTCCACGAGCCGGTCGGTATGCCGTAGTAGCCGGGCAGCGAATCCGGATTCGGACCGACATCGGTCGCGCCTTGCACGTTGTCGTGGCCCCGATAGATGTTGGCGCCGCCACCCGATACGCCGATGTTGCCCAGCGCCAATTGCAGGATGCACGAAGCGCGCACGAAGGCATTGCCGGCCGAATGCTGCGTTTGGCCCATGCACCAGACGATGGTGCTGGGTCGATTCTTGGCCATTGTCTCGGCGACCCTGAGCATCTCGGCTTCGGGCACGCCGCACACCTCCTGAACCTTGTCCGGCGTCCACTTCGCCATTACGTCTTCTCTCACCTTCTCCATGCCATACACGCGATCGTGGATGTACTGCTTGTCCTCCCAGCCGTTCTTGAATACGTGGTAGAGAACGCCAAAAAGGAAGGCGATATCGGTGCCGGAGCGCAGGCGCACGTACTGGTCCGCCTTGGCCGCTGTGCGGGTGAAGCGCGGATCGACGACGATCATCTTCGCCCCGTTCTCCTTGGCGTGCAGGGTGTGCAGCATCGACACGGGATGCGCTTCCGCCGCATTGCTGCCGATGAACAGCATCGCCTTGGCGTTCTGCATGTCGTTGTAGGAGTTCGTCATGGCACCGTAGCCCCAGGTGTTTGCCACGCCAGCGACGGTCGTCGAATGGCAGATGCGCGCCTGATGGTCACAGTTGTTCGTACCCCACATGGAGACGAACTTGCGCAGCATGTAGGCCTGCTCGTTGCTGTGCTTGGAGGATCCGATCCAATAGACAGCGTCCGGACCGTGGGCCTTGCGCAGATCCAGGAGCTTGGCGCTGACGTCGCTTAGCGCCTGATCCCAGGAAATCCGCTGGTACTTGCCGTTGACCAGCTTCATCGGATACTTCAGCCGATGCGAGTGTTCGTGCATACCGTGCTCGCGCACCGAGGCTCCCTTGGCGCAGTGGGCGCCGAGGTTGATGGGCGAATCGAAGACCGGCTCCTGGCCCACCCAGACGCCATTCTTGACCTCGGCGTCGATGGCACAGCCGACCGAACAGTGGGTGCAGACCGTACGCCGGATCTCCACCTTGGTCTCTGCACTCTTGCCCTCGGGGGCCGCCTGCGCCTTGTCGATCATGGCGAAGGGCAGCTGGGACGCGAAGGCGCCCACGCCCGCACCCAGACCGGAGCGTTTCAGGAAGGTACGTCGATCCATCGTCCGGGGCGTCGTACCGCCGAGACTGCGACTCAAATGGGCCTGGGACGCGGAGCGAGATGCGCCGGATTTTCTCGTCAACATTTGGCCTCCTCTTTTGTCAGATGCGCGTCGTGCGATAGTAATTGACGACATGTTCGGTCAGCCGGTCGCCCCCCTGGGCTGCCGCTTCCTTCCCGCCGTGTTCGGCCCGCCGCCGGGCATCGAGCACCGCTCTGGCGCCGAGCACACTCGCCGCGGCGCCGGCGCTGCCGAGTCCGACGCCGAGCAGAAAGTTGCGACGCTTGAGATTCGTCGAGTCGCTCATGGTCTCCTCCTGTAATGGTGTGACTGCCTGCTTGTTACGAAATCTCCATCCGCAACGACGCGCGTTCCAGGTCCAGAAACGCGCGCGTGAAACAGGATACGCTGCGATAAAAGCTGCCCGGCGCACGCGCTTCGATGGCATCGCACAGCGCCGCATACCAGGGTTCGATGAATGCCGAGAAAAATCGCGCCTGCGCGCGCTGCCTGTCTGCCTCCGGGCGCGCGCCGTCGACGATAAGATGACGCATGACATCGGCAAGCGCCGCCACGTGGTCCTCCGGTTCACCGGCCCGCGCAGAGCGGGCAAGTCCGAGCCCCGCTAGGGTCTCACGCAGAGCCGCCAGCGGATGCGGACGGCGCGCGGCGCCATCCATGTACGTCAAGGCATAGGGACTGACGCACGACTGGCCGACGCCGACGAACAGCGCGTCATATTCCTCGCGCAGCACGACGGCGTCACAGGCCGAAGCAGCACGACGCAGCGCGCTCCACGCCGGCGACAACAGCCCGTCCGCGCCCTCTTCCTCAAGGTCGCCGGCACTGGCAAGCGAATGCAGCAGGGCCGCGTCTGGCGGCGCATAAAACAGCTGCGCCACTAACGCATACACATCCGCCCGGGCGAGATCCTCCTCGGCGATGGCATCGGGCGCTTGGATGCGTTCGGCCGCAGCGTTCATGCCCTTGTTATAGGTCGAGAATCTTTACTTCGCTGGGGTTTTCCATCGTGGCGGCGACGCGGCAGTCGGCGCACATCTGCAGCTTGGTGAGCCCACGAGCACCCGAGAACATCGCATGAGCCGACAGCTTGCCCATCATCGTGTCCACCATTCGGCGCGTGCCAAAGGGTTTCCCACAGCGTATGCAGTGAAAAGGCTCGGCCTCGTTCAGCGTCCGCTCGCGGCGCGCCTCGGGCGTGAGCAGCAGGCGCGGCAGAAGCGAGATCGCATCCTCGGGACAGGTCTTCACGCACAGTCCGCATTGGAGGCAATTGCGTTCGACGAACTTCAGCCTCGGCAAATCGGGCGAATCCACGAGGGCGCTGGCCGGGCAAGCGCCGACACAGGACATGCACAGCGTGCACCGTTGCCGGTCCAACTCCACAGTGCCATAGGCGGCACCAGCGGGCAGCGGAATCACTTCCCGGCGCACCGGCGCCTGGGCGGCAAGGTGATCGAAGATGAACTCCAACGTGCGTCGCTTGTCCTCGGCGAGCTTGAAGCCGGCGGTGTCGGCGACCGACGGGCAAGGCTGAATCGCCCAGAGCGCCTGGGCCAAGGCCGTCCGGTCGTGAGCCTCGATCAGAGAAAAATGCCGTCCGGTGAAGCCAAGGGCAGTCAGGATCGCGTCGCCAACTTCCATTTCTCGCCGGATTGCATCGAGATAGGCTTCGGGTTCATCCGGTTGGGACAAAATGACGCACGCGCTCGCACCAAACGCCACGCAGCCCATCAGCAGATCCAACCCGACGGCGGCAATACTGAAAACGGGAAAGGGAATCACATTGGCGGGCAATCCGGGGCCGTGCCGCCCAAGCCGCAACAGCAGATCGGCACCCCTCTCTTCGTCGTGCAAGACAATGACGGCGTCCTGGCCACCGGCGGCACGGTAGCCGTTGAGCGCCACCCTGATCCGGGCGCCCAAGTCCGTCACCGTCGGATAGGCATAACGCAAAGCGCCAGACGGGCACACCGTGGCACAGCCGCCGCATCCCTGGCAGACACGGGCATCCACCTGGATCGTGTCCCCGACGCCGGTAATCGCACCGGTCGAGCACACGTCTGCGCAGCGGTTGCAGCCGACGATTTGATTGCGAGCGTGGGCGCACAAAGTGGCCCTGTAGCCAACGTAGGCGGGCTTCTCGAACTCGCCGACGAGACTCAACAGCTTGCGCGCAGCCTGGGCCTGCTCCAAGGGGTCCGACCCGGGCGCGAGGTAGCCTTGGGGAGGATGGGGTAGCCGGATGATTGGCTGCCGTGACAGATCGAGTACCAGATCGAAGCACTCCCCGCGGGTCGGGCTTGCGCGCTCGAAATCGATGGCGCCGATCGCGCCACATGCGGCGACGCAACGGCGGTGAGCGCTGCACTTGTCCAGGTCGATCTGATAATCGAAGTCGATTGCCTTCTCGGGACAGGCTTTGATGCAAGCGTTGCAGCGCGTGCAGCGATCGAGGTCGATGGGATTTGATTGTTCCCAAGTTACATTAAATTCTCCAAGCACTCCACTGATATTTATATTTTTTCCTGCAAAGGTCTGATATTCTCGGCGAACGGGGAGTTCGCCGTTCGCGGTGCTGGTGAGCAGGACACTCACCGCCAGGTCGTCCCGGAGTTGATCGGCCCAATACGTAGCGGCTTCCAGCGGCCCGACGATCAACGTCGATCCGCCGCAGGTCAGAGAAACCGCGGCAACAGGTTCCGGCTCAGGCAGGGTCGCGGCTTCGAGCAAGGCCGCCATCTTTGGCATCGCCGTGCGGGCGTCGGCGCTCCATCCTGCCATCTCGCGCAGGTTGACGAACCTCAGGCGCCCGACAGCGCCTTTCTGTTCGGCAAGTTCTCGAAACAGTGGCGCTTCCTGGGTGCAGGCGACGACGACGTCGTGGCCCGCGTCCAGGGCGGCGAGGAACTCTGTGTGATCATGGCGGCACAGTGCGTGGCGGACCGTTACGGTTTCGTCGCAGCCCAGCAGTTTGCCGAGCGTGCGCGCATCGATGCTCACGCTGCCGTTACAACTGCACAGTTTCAGGGTTTTGTGGGTAGAAGGCATCGAACTGACGTGATCGAATCCGTTCAATCTTGCAGATTGCGTGCCAGAGAACCCCCGAAATCTATTAACAGATGTTACTGATTACCCAAACCTCGCTTCCGTTCTTGAATGCTCTCGGCTTTGCGCACAGGCTCTGGCGGCAAGGATGCCTGTACTGCGTACGAACCGGATGCCGGAGTGCCGGTTTTGGACACCAATGGCGGCACCGGTTCGGCGAGGGTGGGCTCGCCGCCCTCCGCTTGGCGGCTCGCCGCGTCGTCTCGAAACAGAAGATCCCGGGCGTGGGCGAGTTGTCTCAACATGTCGTCGTCGATGGGCTCGAACTTGCCGTAGTCGTCGATATAGACGTCCAGCCCGTCCATCTGATTGAAGTGTGGGGACTGAAACAGTCTCTTCAACGCTGCGCGCTTGACCGACTCTTCCACTTTGGCGCGCAGAAAGGGCGTGAAATCCGAGGAGAAGTCGAGCTTCTGCACGTCATCCAGATCCGGGAGCGGGGTTTCGGACTCGGCCGCCGGCGGGATCTCGGGCAGCGCAGCCGGCGCCGGTTCGACATCGCGCTTGAGCCGCGACCAGCGCTGCAGAAAACGCTCTTTGTCGTCCCGGACCGTCACCGCTGCCCCTTCCAGTCCTGGCGGCTGCCAAGGGAGGCGGACCTCCGCCCTTGCTTGCGCTCGGGGAGACGGTAATGGCGCGCAGCGTACTCGGCCACCCATTGCCGGATCTCCGGTGGCATCGGCACACCGTCCACCTGCTCGCCGGCATCCATCATGCGCGCCGCCTCACCATAGCTCACAGTGAGCAGCGCCGGGCATGGCAGGCCGCCCTCGGCGACACTGTCTCCTCGCCATGTAACAAACACCCGAGGCTCTGGGGCGTCCACGTTGGCGAGGTAGTTCTCCGCCTCGTCGGCGTACAGTCGCAAGGGCAAGGCCGGGAACAGCCACTGAGCGCAGCCGGCGTCGGCAACGATCTGGCGCGGTTGCGTCGTGTCGGCGACCGGGGGCACAACACCGAGAGCCTCCCATTGGAAGTCGGCCCACTTGTTCACGAGCATCTTCCGCTCCATAATCACCGACAGGAAGATTTCCCGATCCATCGTCCTTGGCCATCCCCGTCGCAACTGCAGAATCCCGCCTGGAACACGGCTTGCTAGGAATTCACCGTTCTTTGATACTAACCAAGTCTCCAGCCGAAGGCAAAGACTAAGACCATGTCCGGAAAAACAATACCTCTCTCCGACCAACGCACGACCGTGCGCGTGCCGCGGATAGCGGCGTCCCCAACCACACCTGTGGGCCGCTTGAGCGACAGCCTCGGCCGCAATATGCGCGACTTGCGCATTTCTGTGACAGACCGATGCAATTTCCGTTGCGTCTATTGCATGCCCAAGAGCGTGTTCGGCCACGACTATGAATTCCTGTCGCGCAAGCAGTTGCTCAGCTTCGAGGAGATTGCCCGCATCGCGCGACTGTTCGTCGCCCATGGCGTGCGCAAGATCCGTCTCACTGGTGGCGAGCCCCTGCTACGCCGGCACATCGAGAATCTGGTGGAATTGCTGGCGCGGCTGGATGTCGAATTGACTCTGACAACCAACGGCGCCCTGCTGCCTCAGAAAGCGCGTGCGCTCAAAGATGCCGGGCTGAACCGGGTGACAGTAAGCCTGGATTCGCTCGACGACACGGTATTCAAGGCAATGAACGACGTGGACTTTCCCGTCGCCAAGGTGCTGAACGGCATAGATGCCGCCGATGCCGCCGGCCTCGGGCCGATCAAGATCAACGCCGTCATCAAGCGCAGCATGAACGGGGATGCGGTCCTCCCCTTGGCGCGCCATTTCCGTGGCACGGGACGGATCATGCGTTTTATCGAATACATGGACGTCGGCGTCACCAACGGCTGGAAGATGGACGAAGTCGTGCCCTCCGCCGAGGTAGTCCGCATGATCGATGCCGAAATGCCGCTGGAACCCATCGACCCGAACTACTCCGGCGAGGTCGCCGAGCGCTGGCGCTATCGCGACGGCGGCGGCGAGATCGGCGTCATTTCATCGGTCACTCGCGCCTTCTGCAGCGGCTGCACGCGCGTGCGGCTGTCGACGGAAGGCAAAATCTACACCTGCCTGTTCGCCGACGGCGGCCACGACCTGCGCGCCCTGCTGCGCGCCGGCAACTCGGACGAAGAAATCGCCGCGGCCATAGGCGGCATCTGGCAGACGCGCATCGACCGCTACTCGGAGATTCGCACGGCCGAAACCGCAGCGCTGCGCAAGATCGAGATGTCCTACATCGGCGGCTGAGGCAAGCCGTCCTCACCCGTGCCATACCGCCCGCAACTGACCAACGCCCCCCGGGCCGCGACCATCGAGATCCCGGCAGTCAACGAGCGTGGCGAGGTGGTGCAAACGGCCATTGCCGGCGAACATCCGCTCACGCTATACCTGGACAAGCGCGAGCTGGTCACCCTCATGACCCTGGGACAGGCCCCCGAGGCACTCGCCATCGGCTACCTGCGCAATCAGCGCCTGGTGTCACGGCTCGAGGACATCGCCGCGGTGCAGGTGGATTGGGAAACCGACTCTGTGGCCATCACCACACACCGCAGCCCCGATGACATCGATCGACGCCTGGAAAGGCGCACCGTTACCACCGGCTGCGGCCAAGGGACGGTATTCGGCGATTTGATGGAAGAAATCGGCGGCCTCAGCCTGCCCGAAGACGCATTTCTTGACGAGGCGACGCTTCACGGTCTGCTCGACGTCGTGCGCCGCCACGAGACGATTTACAAGCAGGCGGGCGCAGTACACGGCTGCGCGCTGTTCCGCGACATGCAAGTGCTTTACTTCGTCGAGGACGTGGGCCGGCACAACGCCGTCGACGCCATCGCCGGCCAGATGTGGCTGGACGACGTGGCCGGCCATGACAAGATCTTCTACACCACGGGCCGGCTTACCTCCGAAATGGTCATCAAGACGGCGCAGATGGGCGTCCCCTTCCTAGTCTCCCGCTCCGGCCTGACGCAGATGGGATACGACATCGCCGAGCGCATCGGCCTGACCATGATCGGCCGCTCCCAGGGCAGGCACTATCTTTTGTTTACCGGCGGACACCGCTTCCTTCGCAGCGTGAGTACGGCTGCCGCGAGCATTCGGTGAGCATTGAGGGTATCACGGGCCTGGTACTCGCCGGCGGCCTTGGTCGGCGCATGGGCGGCGTGGACAAGGGATTGCAGGAGCTGCAAGGACGGCCGCTCGTGGCGTGGGTGCTGGAACGGCTACAGCCCCAGGTGAAAAGAATCGTTATCAACGCCAACCAGAACCGGGATGCCTACGGCCGTTTCGGCTTTCCTGTCATTGCCGATCGCATCGACGGCTTCGCTGGTCCGCTGGCAGGCTTGCATGCCGGGCTCGCCGCCTGCACAACACCTTATTTGGTCAGCGTGCCGTGCGACTCGCCTTTCCTGCCCGCCGACCTAGTGATTCGCCTGCATGCCGGATTGCTCGCCGCCGACGCCCAACTGGCGGTGGCCAGGACGGGCGCGCAGTTGCATCCCGTGTTTGCTGTCTGCCGCGTCGAGGTGCTGCCCAGCTTGAGCGCATTCCTGGATTCCGGCGGACGAAAGATCGACGCTTGGTTTGCCGCCCTGCGCACCGCCGAAGTAGCCTTCGACGATGAGGCGACCTGCTTCGCTAATATCAACACCACCGACGAGCTGCAACAGTTTTCCCTAGGAGAGCCGACCCCGTGACTTCGCTGCTGCCTCAGCTTGCCCAGTTCAGTTGCGCCGACGACTACGACCCCAATTCCCTGCCCGTGGCAAAGGCACAGGAGATCATTCGCGCCCTCGTCAGTCCCGTCAGCGGCACGGAACGTCTGTTCGTACGCAATGCGTTGGGGCGCGTTCTATCGCAGGACGTGATCTCGCCGCTGGACGTGCCCGGTCACGACAACTCGGCGATGGATGGCTATGCCGTGGGCTTTGCCGATCTCGCCCCGCATGGCGACACGCTGCTGCGCATCGCCGGCACCGCGCTGGCCGGGCGACCGTTCGGGGCAACTGTCGCGCCCGGTGAGTGCGTGCGTATCATGACGGGCGCGGTGATTCCAGACGGCGCCGATACCGTAGTCATCCAGGAAGTCGTCGCTGTCGACGGCGACCGCGTGCGCGTGCCGGCCGGCCAGAGGCGGGGTCAGAACCTGCGGCGCGCGGGCGAGGATCTGCAGCGTGGCCACCCGGCTCTGGCCGCAGGGTGCATGATCCGGCCGGCGGAGCTCGGGCTGCTCGCCTCCCTCGGCATCGCCGAAGTGCCAGTTCGCCGCCGAGCACGGGTCGCCGTCTTCTCCACAGGCGACGAGCTGTGTTCCATCGGTGCGCAGCCACGGCCGGGCGAGATCTTCGACAGCAACCGCTACACCCTCTACGGCATGCTCACCCGATTGGGCTGCGAGGTCCTGGATCTGGGGGTCGTGCGCGACGATCCCGCCGCACTGGAAGCGACGCTGCGGATGGCGGCGGACAATGCCGATGCCATCATCACGAGTGGTGGCGTTTCGGTCGGCGAGGCCGACTTCATCCGCGAGATCATGGCACGCCTGGGAGAAGTCGTATTCTGGAAGATCGCCATGAAGCCGGGGCGCCCCATGGCGTTCGGCAAGATCGCTGGCGAGGTGAATTCGGCCTACCTGTTCGGCCTGCCCGGCAACCCCGTGGCGGTAATGGTCACCTTTTACCAGTTCGTGCGCGATGCCCTGCATCGACTGATGGGCGTGGCGCCCATCGAGCCGATGCCGCTGCTGCGCGTGCAGTGTGCCAACGCGCTGAAGAAAGCGCCCGGACGGACCGAGTTCCAACGCGGGCACCTGTATCAGGAATCCGGGCGCTGGCAGGTCCAGGCAACCGGCACCCAGGGATCCGGTGTGCTGCGTTCCATGTCCGAGGCCAACTGCTTCATTGTCCTGGAGCACGAGCGCGGCAACGTTGCCATCGGCGAGGAAGTGTCGGTGCAGCTCATGGAGGGCTTCGTTTAGGATGGCGCGCCGCGGCCGCCGACGAAAGAGACTTACCTCATCGAGGAGCGGCCGAAATCAGCGCGAATGACCACGTGCGGTTGGTAGCGGCCCATCCCTGCTAGGACGAGTAGATCGTCGTGCGGATGGTGTTGGGCGAACAAGGCGTCGTGCCGCGCCCAGGCCACAAAAACGTGAGCCAACGCGAGTATCTCGCCGGCGGAACTCTGCGCTGGCGACGCCCCGGAAAGGTGCCGGCTCGCACAGTCTTGCCGGTCATGCGCTTGCACGCCAAGTGGCGCTGATACCCGCGCGTCCGGGGATCAGCGGGGTTCCGAGGCGCCGCCGCTCATGCGAGCAGTATGGGCCGCCCGACCGCCTGACCCTGGGCGTAATCGACGCCAATTTCCCGCAGCTGCATCAGCGTGTGTTGGTCCTCGACAAACTCGGCCACCGTTTTCATACCCAGCGCATGGGCGATGTTGTTGATGGCGCATACGATCTCGAAGTCGATGGGCTGATTGGTCATGTCGCGGACAAAGGCGCCGTCGATTTTCACGTAATCCACAGGCAGGTGCTTCAGGTACGCGAATGAGCACATGCCCGTGCCGAAGTCGTCCAACGCGAATCGAAAGCCCTGCGCCTTCATATCGTGGATTAGTTCGGCGGCCTTGGCCAGATTCGCCACCGCCAGAGTCTCGGTGATTTCGAAGCAAACGCAAGCCGGCGGCACATCGTGCTCCTGAACCTGTTCGCGCACAAAGGCGGGGAAGCGCGGATCGTTGATGCTTGCCGCCGACAAGTTGATGGAAAACACCGGCGGTTCGCGCGGTATCACGGCGCGTTCGCGCAGGATGGCGGGGAAGGCATGGCGCAGTACCCAGCGGTCGATCGCCTGCATCATGTGGTGACGCTCGGCGGCGGGAATGAAGGTCATCGGCGGTACCGTCTGACCATTCGGACCGACCATGCGCAGCAACAACTCATAGTGGGTGGTGGCACCCTCATCGCCCTGGAGCCAGACAATGCGCTGGCGGTACAGTCGGAAGCCCTCCTGCTCGAGGGCGTTGTGCACCGTCTCGAGGATGTTGACTTCCATCCTTCCGGGCGTAGCCGGCATGCCCGATGGAACCACCCTCACCTGGTCACCGCCGCTGTCCTTGGCGGCATAGCACGCGTGCTCGGCCTGCTCCACGATTTCGTCCGCGCTGGCATGGGTCCGGTTGATCGACACCAGCCCGATGCTCGTACCGACGTGATACGCCTTGTCGCGCCACGCGAAGCGGAAGTTGGCCACGCCCAGCCGGATGTCATTGGCAATGCGCAGGGCCTGCTCGATCGGACAGGCTTCCAGCAGCACACAGAACTCGTCGCCGCCGACGCGCGCCAACACGTCGCTTTCGCGCACTCGCTCACGCAGCACCGTCACGATCTGGCGCAGGAATTCGTCGCCCGCGGCGTGGCCGCTGCTGTCGTTGATCAGCTTGAACCGGTCCAGATCGACAAACAGCAGGATATGCTGCTCGTCCTGGGACCTGGCAGGAATGTCGTCGAGAAGCGTTTCCAGCCGCCGCATGAACTGACGCCGATTGAGCAGCCCGGTCAGCGGATCGTGACTGGCCTGCCAGAACAGTTCCATCGACGCGCCATAGGGCACGCCGACATCACGCAGCGTGATAAAGCGCAGTTGCTCCGACGCATCTACGGCCTCGGCGGCGCACTTGACCTCCACCAGGCGCTCGACGCCCTGCGCATCCACCAGCAAGGCTTTCGGCTCCTCCACCTCGCTTGATGCAGCGTCCCGCAGCAGCGCGTCAGAGAGCAGGAGCTGGCGCGTTTCCGGATCGCTGAGACGAAACACCTCAAGCCAAGGCGAGCCTTGGACCGCCGCGCTACTGCCTCCGATCAGATGCAGCCCGGCTTCGTTAAGATAGCGAATGCTTTGATCGGCGTCGATGCCGATCACGGCTTCCTTGACCGAGCCGAGCGCGGCACGCTGAACCGCGATTTCGCTCGAAAGCACGCGCGTCTGGCGCCGCTGCCACGCCACCCAGGCGCCGAGCGCAACGGCGATCCCGCCGGCTACCCACCAGCCCGCCGCCGGCAGCACCGCCGCGCCCTGCGCGGCCGCAAATCCCGGCGCCATGATCCCAGCCAGGATCACAGCAATGGCGCGCCGGCGAATGCCCCCGTCCATGATCGATCACTCTACCTTCCGGTATTGCAGCGGCGCCGGCGCATCCTCGTCGAGCTGGGCGGCTTCGATGCGAGCGAATTGCCCGGAGATCTTCTTGCTCGTGGTTTGCACTTCCTGAACATCGCGGTTTGCCTGGTCGATATGGGTGGCAAGCTTCTGCATGCGTTCGTCGAAGCGCGTGAAGTCCTTGGCGAGCTTGCCCAGGGCGTCCTTGATGACATGGATCTGTCGCCGCGTCTCGACGTCCTTGAGCACTGCCCGCGCCGTGTTGAGCACCGCCATGAGAGTGGTCGGCGAAACGATCCACACCCGCTTCTGCTGGGCATAGGCAACGACTTCCGCGTGATAGGCGTGGATCTCGGCGAACACCGCCTCGGCTGGAACGAACATCACCGCGCCGTCGGATGTGACATTGGCGATCAGATATTTGCTCGCGATGGCATCGACATGCTTGCGGACGTCGGCACGAAACGCGTTCTGGGCCTGCTTGCGCTCTAGTTCCGACAGCGCGTTGTCGAACATGCGGTGGTAATTCTCCAGCGGGAATTTGGAATCCACGGCCACCATACCTGTCGGCTCCGGAAGCATCAGAACGCAGTCGGCGCGGTTGTTGTTCGGCAACGTGTACTGGAACTCGTAGGCGCCGGGCGGCAGAGCATTGCGCACGAGCGCCTCGAGCTGCACCTCGCCGAAGGCACCGCGGGCCTTCTTGTCGCCGAGCAGCTCCTGCAGGCCTACGACATTGCTCGTCAGGCCGTCGATCTTTTTCTGCGCCTCGTCGATAGTCGCCAGCCGCGCCATGACATTAGTAAAAGTCTCATTGGTCTTCTGGAAGCCCTCGCTCAGACGCTCGTTGACCCGCCCGCTGATCTGCTCGAGACGATCGTTGATGGCCCGGGTGAGAGTATCGATGCTCGCGGTAAGCTGACTCGATGCATTCTGAAGTCCCGATTGCAGAAGCTCGCGGTCTGCCCGGGCATGCTCGCCAAGGGTGGTAAGAGTCTGCTGCAGCATGTCGCTGCGCAACTGCTCCTGGCGGCTTTGCAGCCCGCTCGCCAGCTCCCCAAGCCGGCCGGTGATATCGCCGCGGTGGGCGTGCAGGATATCCTGCAACCCGAGATGCAACGCCTGCATCGCCTCGCGTGTTTGCCGCAGCTCATCGCCCACCAGCTTGCGCAGGCGCTCGGCGGCATCGGCACCGCTAGCCATGACGCGATCACCCTGGCGCTGGAGCCCCTCGTGCAGGTCATTGAGCATGGCGCGGTGTCGCTCAGCCAGCAACGCTTCGAATTCCGCGGCGCTCCGCCGCGCCGCGCTCACCGCCGCCTCCACACGCCACGCCAGAACCACGAGCACAACGACGGCAAGGACAATCAGTGCAACAATCGAGACCTCAGTCATCAAGTCGCTTCCCTATGAGCCGAGTATAGCAGCGGGTATCCGGGCCCCATATCCACACAAAGGGGGAAGCCCCTATGGACGAGGCGCCCGAACCTGCGGCGGTGGCGATTTGCTTGCAGGCAGGGTCAGGCCGATTCCCGGATCGCCTGCAGGGCAGGGGCGCGCAGCGTGCGCGCCGTGCCTGCCAGGCCGACGAGCGTCACGACGAGCGCACCGCCAAGCATGCCGGCCGCCAGTGTCGCCCAGCCCGGATGAAAGGGCAGCTTGAAGATCCAGTGCGCAAGCGCCGAGCTGATGGCATTCGCCCCGAGCCCGGCAAGCAAACCGGCGACGGCACCGAGCGCGGCGAACTCCACCGCCAGGGCGGAGCGCAACTGGCCGTCACGCGCGCCCAAGGTGCGCATCACTGCCACCTCGTACTGGCGCTCGTCATGGGTTGCCTCAATGGCAGCAAATAGCACCACTACCCCCGCCACCAAGGCGAAGCCAAAGATAAACTGCACGGCCCGGGCAAGCTGACCCATGACGCTTTGCAGTTGGCGCAGCATGGCCGCGACGTCGATCACCGTCAGGTTCGGATGGGCAGCGACCAGTTCATTGACAAAACCGTCGTTTTCCGCGGGCAGATGGAAACTGGTGATGTAACTGGCTGGGTAGCTGTCGAGTATCTCGGGCGGCGCGATGACGAAGAAGTTGACACGCATCGAATCCCAGTCGAGCCGACGCACGCTGGTGATGGGCGCCTCGACCCGGCGACCGGCGACGTCGAAGCCGAGGCTGTCACCGGTGGCCAGATTCAATGTCTGCGCCAGACCCAGTTCGACAGAAAACCCGCGCTGCGCCGCGTCGTCACCGAACCATTGGCCGGCGCTGATGGAGTTGCCCGCGGGCAGGCGGCTGGCCCATGAGAGGTTGAACTCGCGCTCCACCAGGCGCTGGGCGCGCTCGTCGGCGTAATCGCCCGGGCCGACGGGTTTGCCGTTCACCGCCACCATCCGCCCGCGAACCATGGGCAACAGGTCTGGCGCCGGCAGCCCCTGGCGGGCGAACAGTTCGAGCAGCGACTCGCGCTGGTCCGGCTGAATGTTGATGATGAATCGGTTGGGCGCGTCGGCCGGCACGCTGCGTCGCCAGTTGTCGAGCAACTCGCCTCGGCTGATGGTGAGCAGCAGCAGCGCCGTCATTCCCAACCCCAGTGCCACCGTCTGCACAACACCGCTGCCCAGGCGTCGCCGCAAGTTCGCCAGCCCGTACCGCCAGCCCGCGCCCGCCACGCTGCGCACATGGCCGGCGGCAATGATCGCCAATCGCGCCACCACCCCGTAAAGCGCCAAGGCCCCCGCGAACCCGCCCAGGACGATGAAACCCAGGCGCAGCTCAGCGGCGATCCAGAGCATGAGCAGCGCCAGCGCCGCGGCGCCCACGGCGTAGCTGGCGATGGTCACCGGCTCCGAACCGCTCCACTCGCGCCGCAGCACGCGCGCAGCGGGAACGCGCCCCAGGCGCAGCAACTGGGGGACGACGAATCCGACCAGCAGGGCCACGCCGACCGCAAACCCGTGTCCGAGCGGCGCCAGGGACGGCGGCGGCAACGGTGCCGCGAGCAGATCGGCAAGCATACGCTCGATCAGCAGTTGGCTGCCGTAACCCAGCGCGCAACCAAGGGCCGCGGAAACAGCGCCGAAAATCAGGAACTCACCGAGGTAGACGCGCAGCACCTGGGCTTGGCGGGCACCCAGGCAGCGCATCACGGCGCAGCCGTCGAGGTGGCGCTGCATGTAGCGGCGTGTCGCCAGACCCACCGCCACGGCAGCCAGCACCACGGCCAGCAACGCCGCCAGGCGCAGGAACCTTTGGGCACGATCCAGGGCGCTGCGCACTTCCGGTCGTGCGTTGTTGATATCCTCCAACTGCTCCCCGCGTCCTAGCCGTGGTGTCGCCCATTTCTGGAAGGCCGACAGGGCACCGGCGTCGCCGGCGATCTGCAGTCGATAGCTGACGCGGCTGCCGGCCTGGATCAACCCCGTCGCCGGCAGATCGTCGGCGTGGATCATCAGGCGCGGAACGATGCTGAAGAAGTTGGTGCCACGATCCGACTCGTAGGTCAGCACGGCTGCGACGGTGAATTGGGAGTTGCCGAGGACGATGGCGTCGCCCGTGCGTACGCCCAGCGCGGCACTGAGCCGTTCGTCCAGCCAGGCGGTGCCCTGGTGCGGAATACCCGGCGCCGGTCCGTCCGGCTGGTTGAGCGCTGGCGCAATGCGCACGCTGCCGCGCAGCGGGTAGCCCGGCTGCACGGCCTTGACCCCGGCAAGCTGCGTCTGCGGACCAAAGCTCGCCATGCTCGTGAACGTGGTGGTGTTGAGCCCCTTGAGCCCGAGTCGCGCGGCCGCCTCGCCGAAGACAGCGGGCCAGGGATGATCAGCCGTCAGCAGCAGGTCGCCGCCCAGCAACTGATTCGCCTCGCGCACCATTGCCTGATTCATGCGATCGGTGAAGAAGCTGACGCTGGTCAGACTGGCCACGGCGATTAGCATGGCGACGCCCAGCAGCCGCAGTTCCCCGGCGCGGAAGTCGCGCCGGAGCATCTGCCAGGAAAGTCGAAGGTGGTTCATCTGAAAAACTCACTTCACCGCAAAGGACACGGAGGACGCAGAGGAAATCCTGGGTTTGCGCCCTGGAGCCGCTGTGTGATCCCAGCAAACGCTCGAAGCCCTTGTCCCAACTCCGCGTCCTCTGTGGTGAAATAAGGCGTTTACTCCAACTCCCGCAACCTTGCGATCGCCTGTTCAATCCGGTCGACTGCGATCACATGGAGGTTCTTGATCGGCTGCTTCGGAGCATTGGCTTTCGGGATTAGCGCCTGCGTAAAGCCGAGCTTGGCAGCCTCTTTCAAACGCTCCTGCCCCCGCGGCGCGGGACGGATCTCGCCCGCCAAACCAACCTCACCAAATACTATAAGTTTATGCGGCAATGCTTTGTTTTTTATGGATGACACTATCGCGATAAGCACCGCCAGATCCGCCGCCGGCTCGGCGATCTTTACCCCGCCGACAGCATTGATGAAGACATCCTGATCGAAGCAGACAACGCCCCCGTGGCGGTGCAGCACCGCCAGCAGCATCGCCAGTCGGCTGGCGTCCAGACCCACCGACAATCGCCGCGGGCTGGGGCTGTGGGCAGCGTCGACCAGGGCCTGAATCTCCACCAGTAGTGGCCGCGTGCCTTCCTGCGTGACCAACACACATGTGCCCGGCACCTGCTGCTCATGTTGCGACAAGAACAGCGCCGAAGGGTTCGAAACGCCGCGCAGACCTCTGTCGGTCATGGCAAAAACGCCCAGCTCATTTACCGGCCCGAAGCGGTTCTTGACGGCCCGGATCAGCCGGAAGCTGCTGTTCGGATCGCCCTCGAAATAGAGTACGGTATCGACAATGTGCTCCAGCACTCGCGGACCTGCCAGGGCGCCTTCCTTGGTGACATGGCCAATCAATACTAGGCAGGTGTCGCTGCTCTTTGCGTAGCGGGTGAGTTGCGCCGCGCATTCACGTACCTGCGCGACGGAGCCCGGCGCCGACTGCAGTGCCTCGGAATAAAGCGTCTGAATCGAGTCGATCACCGCCAGGCGCGGCCTTTCCGCCGCCAAGGTGGCGAGGATCTTCTCCAGGTTGATTTCCGCCAGCAGCTTCAGCCCGCGCGTGTCCAGCTGCAGGCGACGCGACCGCAGTGCCACCTGCTCGCCCGACTCCTCGCCGCTGACATAGAGCGCCGGGTAACGGAGGGCCATCCGGCACAAGGCCTGAAGCAGCAGGGTGGACTTGCCGATGCCCGGATCGCCGCCGATCAACACCACGCCGCCCACGACCATACCGCCGCCGAGAACGCGGTCGAACTCCTCGATGCCGGTAAGGATGCGTTCCTCTGCGCGCGGATTAATTTCCGACAGTGACTGAAGACGGGCACCGCCAGCCACGGGAACGAAGCGGCTGGCCGCCGCCGGCTCCACCAACGTTTCGACCAGGGTATTCCAGGCTTGGCACTGGGGACACTGCCCCTGCCACTTGGGCACCTGGCCACCGCATTCGGTGCAGGCGAAGACCGTCCTGGGTTTGGCCACGTGCCGGATCAGACGTATTTCGTCGGTACCCGCCGCGCCAAGCCGCAAAACAGCTCGTAGCTGACGGTTTCGGCGCATCGCGCCACCTCGTCCGCGGACAGTCCATCGCCCCAGAGTACCACCGGAGTCCCGATGCGGGCCTGCGGCATTGCGGTAAGGTCTACGGCGAGCATGTCCATCGATACCCGGCCCAGGGTACCCGTGCGTTGCCCGCCAACCAGCACGGGCGTGCCGGTCGGGGCATGGCGCGGATAGCCATCGGCATAGCCGCAGGCCACGATGCCGACGCGCATCGGCGAGCGGGCCTCGAACAGCCCGCCATAGCCGACGCACTCGCCGGGGTCGAGCTGTTGCACCGCAATGATCTCGCTCGCCAGGGTCATGACCGGCCGCAGCTCGAGATCCGCGGCGCTTTTCAGGTGTGGGAACGGAGAAGAGCCGTAGAGCATGATGCCCGGGCGCACCCAGTCACCTCGAGCCTCGGGGAAGCGCAGCAACGCCGCCGAGTTGGCCATGCTGACAGGCAGCTGCGCGCCTTGGCGCAGCTGCTGAAAACGCGTCAGCGCCGCCGCGACGCCGCGCTCGCCGTCGGCATCGGCGAAATGCGTCATGAGCGCGATGTCGCCCACGTGCGGAATCTGAACCAGACGCGCTAGCGCATTCGGGAAATCCTCCGGGCGAAAGCCAAGCCGGTTCATGCCCGTATTGATCTTTAGATAGACCGGAAGCTGCACTGGCAGAGAAACGCGGCTGAGCATCTCGATCTGCTCGAAGCAATGCACGACCGTGGTCAGGCCGTACTCCTCGAACAGCGTCAGCTCATCTTCGGCGAAAAAGCCCTCGAGCATGAGTATCGGCTGGCGGATGCCGGCCTCGCGCAGTTCCACGGCGTCGGCCATGTCGAGCAGGGCAAAGCCGTCCGTGCTCTCCCGCAAGGCGCCGGCCACCTCGATCAGGCCATGGCCATAGGCATTGGCCTTGATGACGCTCCAGGTGGCGGCATCGCCCGCATGGCGTCGCGCAACCAGGAGGTTGTGGCGCAGCGCCTGGGTGTCGATCGTTGCCTGAATGGGACGGGGCATGGTCACCCGCGCTGGGCGGACTCAGGCCGTGGCCGCCGCTCTCTGCCTCAGTTTCCCCGCGGCGAACTCGACGAAGGTGTTGACCAGCTTCGAGCGGAACTTCTCCTTGGGGTAGACCATAGACAGCGTGCGGTTGAGCCGCGGCTGCAGCGGTATCGCCACCAGAAGCCCGAGCTGTCGTTCCTTGGCCACGGACGCCTTCGAAACAATAGCGAAACCGAGACCCGTCTCGACCACACCCTTGAGTGCCTCGGGACTGCCCAGTTCCATGACAATGGACATGCCGTCGGCGGCGATTCCGGCCTTGCGCAGATAGTCGTCCGTATACTCGCGCGTTCCAGAGCCCGGTTCCCGGCTGATGTAGGGGTGGGACATCAGTTGCTCGGGAGCCACCTCTTTCAACTTCGCCAACGGAAAGCTTGGAGCGCAAATCACCTGCAACTCGTCGTCACAGCAGACCTCGCATTGCAGATTGGGCTGATGGGACGCCGACTCGATCAGTCCGATGTCGAGCGTGTGCTCGACGACGCGCGTTTCGATGGCTTCCGAATTGCCGACGATCAGGCGCGGCCGGACGTTCGGATACCTCGACTTGAATTCGCCCAGCACATGCGGTAGCAGGAACTCCGCGATCGTCGTGCTCGCCCCGACGAGGAGCGAGCCGCCGATTTCCCCCGTCATTTCCGCCAGGCGCACGTCGAGCTCCGAGGACAGCCCGAGAATGCGCTCGGCGTACACCAGCACCAATTCGCCGGCCGGGGTCAGGGAGATCTTGCCATGTCCGCGATCGAACAGGCGGGTGTTGAAATGCTCCTCCAGTTGCTTGATCTGGAATGTCACCGCCGGTTGCGTCATGAACAGCACTTCGGCTGCCTTGGTGAACGACAACTGTTTGGCGACAGCGTGAAATACCTGCAGTCTCCGGTCCGCCATAATCCGTCCCGCCACGTGGTTCTTATGGCGCTATTCAAACACACTTCCCGCCCGTAAGAAAGCACAGGGCGCACTGGTCGGGCAGCGCCCCACCGCCCTTACAGCGCCCGCGGAGTCATGATATAAACCGCCTGTCCTCCAGCTCCGCGACAAGAACTTAGAACCTCGCCCAGCGGGCAAAATGAAATCCGGCTTCTACATAATCATGGCAGCGCAGTTCTTTTCCGCGCTCGCCGACAATGCCCTGCTGATCGCCGCCATCTCCGTCCTGCGCGACATGGGCGCGCCCGGGGAGCAGGAACCGCTGCTGAAACTCTTTTTCACCGTTTCCTACGTCGTGCTGGCCGCATTTGTCGGCGCCTTCGCCGATTCGATGCCGAAATGGCGGGTCATGTTCATCAGCAACGCCATTAAGATCGTCGGCTGCGCCATGATGTTCTTCACCGTGCATCCGCTGATCGCCTATGCCGTCGTCGGCTTGGGGGCGGCGGCCTACTCGCCCGCCAAGTACGGCATCCTCACGGAGTACCTGCCCCACCGCCTGCTGGTCGTGGCCAACGGCTGGATCGAGGGACTGACGGTGGCGGCGATCATACTCGGTACCGTGCTGGGCGGCACCCTGATCAAGCCGAGCGTCGCCCAGGCGCTGCTCAGCATCGACTTCCCAATCATCGACACGGGCATCGATAGCGTGCCGGAGATGAGCATCAGCATAGTCGGCGTGCTGTACGTCATCGCCGCGCTGTTCAACCTCTACGTTCCCGACACCGGAGTCGACCACAAGGTGCTGAAGAAGAACCCGCTCTACCTGCTACACGATTTCACCCACTGCCTGAAGCTGCTTTGGCGTGACAAACTGGGCCAGATCTCGCTTGCCGTCACCACGCTTTTCTGGGGGGCGGGCGCAACGCTTCAGTTCATCGTCATCAAATGGGCTGAATCGGCCCTGACCCTCGACCTGTCCAAGGCAAGCATGCTGCAGGGGGTAGTGGCGATCGGCATAGCCATCGGAGCCGTCATGGCCGCCAAGCTCGTCACCCTGCGCGGTTCGGTGCGCGTCATTCCGCTCGGGATTGCCATGGGGCTGGTAGTGATCATCATGATCGGCGTGCGCGACGTTACGCTTGCCCTGCTGCTCATGGTGATCGTCGGCGCCCTGGCGGGTTTCTTCGTCGTGCCGATGAATGCATTGCTGCAGCACCGCGGTCACATCCTCATGGGCGCGGGCCACTCGATTGCCGTGCAGAACTTCAACGAGAACCTGAGCATTCTCGTCATGACCGGCCTGTACGCCGCCCTGATCAAGGCCGAGCTTTCGATCTATGCCATTATTGTGCTTTTTGGCCTCTTCGTGGCAAGCACCATGCACCTGGTGAAGCGCCGGCATGAGCGCAATCAGCGCGAATTCGATGCCGTCGCGCTGCTGGAGGACGCCAAGCACTGACCCTCCGGCGCCTACTTCGGCGCCTGTAGCCGCTTCACCGCATTGACGAAGCGCGACAGTGTCGAGGACAGCACGCCGCGCGGGATCATGACCTCGATGAGCTGAAACCGGCCGCGTGTCGCCACCGCCCGCGCCAGCGCGTCCTGCAGCCCGCGCCGCGTCGCCACCCGCACACCCTCCCCGCCCAGTCCTGCCGCCATGTCGGCGAAGCGCCAGTCGTCGAGATCGTTGAAGGCCGACTCCGGCTGGAAGGTACGCAGCATCTCCCAGCCGGAGTTGTTGAACACGATCACGATCGGGTCCCAGCCATAGCGGCGGCAGTTGCCCAATTCCCAGCCGGTCATCTGGAAAGCACCGTCGCCGACCAGAATCAGCGGCCGCCGGCCACTGGCCGCCTGCAGCCCCAGGCCGGCCGGCACGCCGAAGCCCATGGTGGCGTAGTAACCAGGTGCGACCAGCGCCGTCTGCTCGATGTCCATCGCGGTAAAGAGGCAGTCGCCGATGTCCGATGCGATCGGCATGGCGCCGTGGGTAGCGATCAGATCGTTTACCGCCGTGGCGATATCGGTGGGCGTGATCGGTTTGTCGTCCGCCTTCAGTCCGTGGGGATAAACCGCCTGCGCCAGCGGCGACGCCGGACAGCGCGGCGGCAGGCGATCGAGCAGCGCGTCCACCAGCGCGGCGAGCGGAATCTGGGGATAAATGTGGAAGCCGAGGGTGACCCGGCCGTTCAGCGCCTGGATCGTTCTGCGCAGGTCGATCTGGCGCGCCGAGACACCGAAGTTCGTGTCGGAAATGATGACGCCGAGCAGCAGCAGCGCGTCGGAAGTCTCCACAAGCTCGGTTACCTCGGCCGTGCCCGCCAGGCCGAGGTAGGTACCGACGAGCGGCGCGTCCGTGCCCGCCAGGAGCCCCCGGCCCATGAAGCTGGTCGCCACCGGCATGCCCAGCCGGCGAGCCAGTTCCGCCACCTTTGCCTCCAATCCGTAGCGGCGCACTTCGACGCCCACCATCATCACGGGCGACTTTGCCCGCGCGATGGCAGCCAGCACCTCATCGACGCAGGCCGCAAGCGCCTCACCATCGCATGCCGGCGGCGTCAGGGCAACGACAGGTTCGCAGGGGACATCGACCATGTCCCGCGGCAATTCGACATAAACGGGAAGGGAATTGACGAGGCAGCTGGAAAGCACCCGGGCAATGTCCGCCGGCGCCCGTTGCGCGTCGTCTAGCCGCGCCTGATCACAGGTTATCTCGGTGAACACGCGCAGCTGCGAGTCCAGTGTTTTCGCCTGGTGATGCAGTTGCAAGCCGGCTCGGCTTTCGCCCTTGCCGGGCGCCCCGGAAATCACCACCACGGGCGACTTCTCCGCGTAGGCCGCGGCGACCGGATTGACCATGTTCAGCGCCCCGGCGCCGTAGGTCACCGCCGCTACGCTCAGGCCGGAGTGGAAGCGCGCTGCGGCATCCGCGGCGAAGCCCACACCCGGCTCGTGGCTCAGCGTGTACAGCGACAGGATCCTTGATTCTTCCATGACCTTGAACAGCGCCAGCGCGAAATCGCCGGGAATGCCGAAGATCTCCCGGGCACCGTGGTCCTTCAAGGCATGAAGCAGACAGTGGGCGAGGTTCATGGGGCCTCGTTCGCGCGCCGTGGTCGCGCCTCGCGCGCTTCCCGTACCGGGAAACGCTGGCTGCCACGCCCTGCAGTTTACTTCCCTGCCTGCGAGTTGTGGCAAGCCGCCCCGCGGCTCATTGCATCTGAGCTTCGATGTTCTCGAACAGGTGATCGTAGATCTCGACCAGCGCATCGCGATCGGTACTACCCTTGACCCAGCGCCGCGAACGCACGATCGTGACTGCCTCGCGTTCCGTCTCTGACAAGCTGTTCACATTCACCTCCGTGCCGTGGAGGATCATGTTGGCGTCGGCGCGCGCCCGCTGGGCAAGGGAAACCAGCGACATCGACTTCTCCATGGCATGCGCGCCCCTGCCGATTGCGGCGGCAAGGCTCGCAACCCTGACGGCAGAATCCGCCGAGCCGTCCAGTTTCTCGCTGAACTCGCCGGCGGTAGTGCGCGCCGCAGTCACCGAATCGTTCAGGGTGCCCATCTCGCCTTGGGCGGTTGCCATGGCCGTGGCCATGGCCGAGATGGCGCTGGCGATTTCCTCCGCCGATCGCTGCGCCTGGTCGGCCAATTTGCGCACCTCATCGGCCACGATGGCAAATCCGCGCCCGGACTCCCCCGCGCGCGCCGCCTCAATGGCCGCATTCAGCGCCAAGAGATTGGTTTGCTTGGCAATACAGTCGATCTGCCCGGTCAGTTGGTGGATCCCTTTGGCCTTGTTGCCGAGTTCGGCGAGCGCGGCCGTGCCGCGTTCGGCCGATACCTGCGCATCGCCGAGCGCTTTCGACATGCGATCTGCCGCGCTGGCCATGTTCTTGGCAGATTCGGCGAAGGACCCGGCGAGGGATTCGGACTGCGCCGAGTTACCGCCGACGTCGGCAAGCGCGGTACTTACATGGTCGATGGCGTGGGACAGGCCGCGCTCGGAGCGCAGGAAGATACGCGACAGCAACGCGTCGCGGGCGACGGACTCATGCGCGGTATCCAACTCGTCGATCACCGCCTGCATCTCCGTCAGCACCTTGGCGAAGGTTCCATGTAGGCCGGTGACTTGAAGCCGGCGCGAGGAACGTCCCTGGGCCGAGGCCTGCAGGCCGCCGAGGATCTCGCGAAAGGCAGTCTCGGTCTGATCCAGCGCCGAGTTGAGGTTGCGTCGGATCGATTCGAGCGTCGGATCGACGAAGGCGCGGGGCAAGCGACCGACGAGTTTGCCGGCGCCGATGTCGCGCAGCAGAGCGTCGAGGTCCGGCAACTCGGTCGTCCGGCCCGGCGCAGGCCACAGCAGTGCGGTTCCGGCGGCGGTAGCCACTACTAGCGCGCCCCAGGGGCTCCAGAAGGCGGCTGCGGCGCCCAGTGCAATCAACGCGACCGCTATCGAGCGGCGGTCAAAGCGAGAAAACCAGTTCTTCATAGCTCATCCCCGTCTTTGCCAGGAGATCCAGCAGCACCTGCGTGCCCGCGGACAAGGCATCGCGCGCGCCGGCGCGCTTCTCCACTTCGAGCATCTGGCGATACACCGGCTCGATCTTGGCGATTGCCTCGCGTTTCGGGCAGCGGCGCACGGAGGTATAGCCGACCACGCTGCCGTCGCCTCCGACGTCGGGCGTGATGTGGGCGAACACCCAGTAGAAACCGCCATCCTTGGACATATTCTTGACATAGGCGAAAACCTCCTTGCCCGACTGGATGGTGTCCCACACCAGCTTGAAGGCCGACCGCGGCATGTCCGGGTGGCGGATGATGTTGTGCTGGCTGCCGATCAGCTCGTCTTCCGAGTAGCCGGAGAACTCAATGAAGATCGGATTGCCATAGGTGATGATGCCTTTGCGGTCGGTCTTGGAGACGATGAAATCCCCTTCGCGCATCATGCGCTCGGCGCTGGTTGGCGTAATGGCCCGTTTCAAGTTCGACTCCTACGCGTGGTTGGCAAGAAGCCGGCGGGCCCGCGAGAGAATGCGCCGCTGGGCGGGCCGGCACGAGGGCAATGCGCGTCCGGCCCGTCGTCCTATCCGTACAGCTTTTACGACCGGCGCGGCGGCGGCTTGAGGGGAAGGCGGTATGCCCAACGCAATATGCTTGGGATATGCGTGCCGGCGGATTGCCCAAGCAGGCCGGGGCTGCGCGGCAGCAGCGGTGCCCTGTGCGAACCCCGCCGAAATCTCGCCCGGCGTCCCCCGCGGACTACGGGTGGTGCCGCTTCTGCCTGACCTCCTCGAACAGACACACCGCCGCCGCCGCGGCAACGTTGAGCGATTCCGCCTCGCCCGGCATGGGAATGCACACCGAGTCGGTGGCCAGCGCGGCCAGTTCTGATGGCAGGCCCGCGCCTTCGTTGCCAAACAGCCACGCGACAGGCCCGCGCAGATCGAGATCAAAGAGCGACGTCTTCGCGTCGAGCACCGTGGCGACGATCCTTCCACCATAGTTCGCCAGGGCATTCGGCAGCCACCCGTGTTCGTGCACGCGCAGCACGAAATGGGCGCCCATCGCGGCCCGCAGCACGCGCGGCGACCACACTTGGGCACAACCCGCGCCGAGAAGCACGTCTTGGACGCCAGCGGCCGCCGCGCTGCGCAGGATGGAGCCGAGGTTGCCGGCATCCTGAATGGCGTCGAGCAGCACGCACGAACCTTCGAGCCTACCCTGCGGCGGCGGGTGCGGGATGTCGATGAGCGCCAGAATGCCGGTGGGCGTCACCACCGGACTCACATGCTCGAATAGCACGTCCGGCAACGCGACGCGGCTACCCTCCGGATGGGCGTCGAGAAAAGCGGCGATCTCCGCCTGCTGCAGGCCGTGGTCACTGACGGCGAGCTGCTCCGGCGCGCCGTGCCGGGACCAATAGGCTTCGAGGAGATGCAACCCGTCGAGGATCGTCCGGCCCTGCTTGCGCCGCTCGCGGCCCGAGTGCGCCAGCGCGTGCAGCGCCTTCACCGTCGGGTTGTCGCGCGAGGTGATGCGCTTCATTCAGCATTCAGGGCGCAGGTGCGAAAGCCGCAAAACACGTCGGCCCGATCGGGCGTATAGAAATTTCGATAGGCGTTGCGGGCGATGCGCGGCTTGGTGGCGAAGCTGCCGCCGCGGAGCACCCGATGATTGCCGAACCAGGGGCGCGAGTAGTCCTCGTAGGGGTCGACGGCGAAGCCTGGGTAGGGCTCGAACACGGTCGACGTCCACTCCCACACGTTGCCGAGCATGAGCCGGCAACCCCAGCCACTGTCGCCGGCGGGGCAGGCATTCGCCGCGACCAGCCCCGCGGAGTCGAGGTTGGCGCGCGCGGCATCGGCCGGCTCATCACCCCAGGGATGGCGGCGCTTCGCCGGCTCGTCGGGCGCCGTGGCGGCAGCGCGTTCCCACTCCGCTTCCGTCGGCAGCCGGCGTCCCGCCCAGCGGCACCAAGCCTCCGCCTCATGGGCATTCACATGTACCACGGGCAGATCGGCGGCGAGCGCGTGCCATTGGTCGAAGACGCGCTGCTGCCAACCGTCGCTGCAGCGCCAGTAAATCGGATGGCTCCGCCCCGCCTCCTCGCGCCAACGCCAGCCCGCGTCACTCCACAGTTCGCGCCGCCGGTAGCCGCCATCTTCGACGAAAGCCAGAAACTCTGCATTGGTGACGGTGCGCCGTGCGATGGCGAAGCCCGGCACGTCCACCACGTGCGCCCACTTCTCGTTGTCGAACACCCAACCGTCATCCCGGGTCGAGCCGAGCGAGAGCACCCCGGCAGGGATCGCCACGTCTCCTTCAACGTCCGCTGCCACGACCGTTTCCGCGTGCCGCACGTCTACACCGGCGGGATTGGCGCCGCCGAGCGTCTGCCGCGTGTAGGTGAAGGCCTCGTTGTGCATGTCCTGGTGGTAAAGGGACAGCTCAATGTAATATGCTTCGTCGGGGCTCAATGCCCCGCGGTCGGCGCGCTCGAGCACGATGTCAGTCACGCGCGCCACGTAGTCGAGCGTCGCTTGGGGCTCGGGTAGCGGCAAAAACCAGCGGGCGGCGTGGGCAATGCGCATGGAATCGTAAAGGCGATCGGCGTTGGCCATGAGGGAAGGCGCTTCGGGATAGCGCGCCCCGCGCAGGCACCACCGCTCCAGAAACCAGCCGACATGGCCCACCTCCCACAGCGGCGGGTTGACGATCGGCAGGTAGGTGCCGCGCCAGCTCTCGCCTTCGTAGCCGGTCATGCAGCGCAGAGTCGTGTCATGGCTGTCGCGCAGCCCTGCCGCCAGATCGGCCACCGTAGCGCGGGAACGTGGTAGATCGTAGGTTTTCATGTCGCAGGCAATTCGTCGGAATGAGCGTCGCAGTCTAATGCCTACAAAGAAAGTTGTCATTGTCACGCCAGCGGCGCCGGGCTCGCGCAGCGGCAACCGCAACACGGCAACGCGCTGGGCACGCATCCTGCGTCGGCTCGGCCATGACGTCGACATCACCACCGAATGGCGCGGCGAGGGGGCCGACATCATGATCGCGCTGCATGCGCGGCGCAGCCACGCCTCCGTGCAGGCTTTCCACGATGATGCGCCGGACAAGCCCTTGATCCTGGCGCTGACCGGCACCGATCTCTACCGCGACATCCGCACCTCGATGCAAGCGCAGCATTCACTTGATCTCGCAACCCGCTTTGTCGTGCTTCAGGAGGTCGGGCCGGAGGAACTGACCCCGGCGCAGCGGGCGCTGGCCCGCGTGATCTACCAGTCGGAAGTCGCCCGCGTGCCCCATCGGCCACCGCAGCGCACGTTCCGTGTCTGCGTGCTCGGCCACCTGCGCGAGGAGAAGGATCCATTCCGCGCCGGCCTGGCGCTGCGCCACGTGCCTGCGGATCTGCGCTTCGAACTGATCCAGGCGGGCAAACCCATGAGCCCCGAAATGGAGGCTGAGGCGCGAACATTGATGCGCACGGAGTCGCGCTACCGCTGGATCGGCGAGGTGCCGCACTGGAAGGCGCTGCGGCTGCTCGCCGGCAGTCATGTCATGGTCATCAGCTCGCGCATGGAGGGCGGCGCCCACGTGGTGTCGGAAGCAATCGCCCACGGTGTACCCGTAATCGCCTCGGACATTGCCGGCAACCGCGGCATGCTGGGTGCGGACTACCCCGCCTATTATCCTTTGGAGGACGAATACGCGCTCGCCCGCTTGCTCCTGCGCGCCTATTACGAGCCGGCATTTCTCGCCCGTCTGGCATCGGCGGTGCAGGCGCGCCGCCCGTTGGTCGCCCCGGAAAGGGAGGTCGAAGCGTGGCAGCGGCTGCTGGCGGAACTGTCGTAATCTGTTCAGTGGCTTAGCCAATGGCCGAGCGTGGCGACGGCGATGTTGATTGCCCCCAGGCTCAAATTGATGCCCACGAGGCGGCGGATCCGGTTCAGCGCCGCACCACCGTCTGACCACTGCTGCGCGGCGACAGCCCGTTGCAGGCGCTGGTAGGGCACGAAGAACACGAAGCCGAAGATCAGCATCATGACAACACCGACGGCGAACATGAGATGCCAGTGCAGGGGTGCGTGGGCGAGGCCCACCTCGAGCAACATGGTAAGGCCGGTGGCAAGAAGCAGCGCCGCCGACAGCCAGACCCACGGAAAGAAACCGGCAAAGACAGCGGCCCACAGCGGCAGACGCTGTGGCGGCGGTAACTGGCTCGCGGCGACGGGCCGCAGGCACATGTATGCGAAGAACATGCCGCCGACCCAGACCACGTCGCTGGCGATGTGCAGGAACAACAGTGCCGGTTTCCAGTCCATTACGCGCCCCCTCTGTCACGCAGCGCGCGCACGGGCGCAAAGCTGCAACGATACAACCCGTCGATAACACCGTGCCGGCGCAGACGCTCCAGATGCTCCGGCGTAGGATAGCCTTTGTGGCGATCGAAGCCGTACTGCGGAAACCGTGCATGAAGTCTCAGCATCTCCGCGTCGCGCGCCGTCTTGGCCAGGATGGACGCCGCGGCGATCTCGGCGACGCTTCCGTCGCCCTTGACCACGGCCCGCGTCGGCGCGTCCACTACCGGGCAATGCAAGCCGTCGACCAGTACCACGTCAGGCGCTACGCCCAGCCGCTCCACGGCCCGCGCCATGGCCAGCAATGTCGCCTGCAGAATGTTCAGGCGGTCGATCTCCGCCACGTCGGCGGAAGCGATAGCCCAGCTTCGCGCCCGCTCGCGGATCAGTGCGGCCAGCCGCTCCCGCGCCCGTGGCGTGAGCTTCTTCGAATCCGTCAGGCCCTCGATCAGCCGCGCCGGGTCGAGGACGACAGCAGCTGCGAAGACAGGCCCTGCCAACGGTCCCCTGCCCGCCTCGTCGACGCCGCACACGAGCAGGCCGTGCGCCATCACGCCGGTTGGGCCGCTGGCACGCCCGTCGGCCACCGCCCCAGATAGGGCAGAATCGCCGCCGCGGCGCGTTCCGCCGTATTCTGGCGTAGGTCGTGGTGCATGCGGGTGAATAACTCGGTCAGGCGGGCACAGGTGGCGCGATCGGCGACCTGGTTTGCGAGCGCCTGGGCCAGGTTTTCCGGCGTCGCATCGTCCTGGATGAATTCGGGCACGACGAACCGACCGGCGAGGATATTTGGCAGCCCGCCGTAAGGTTGGTAGGCCATGCGGCGCATGATCGCCCAGGAGCGCGGCGACATCTTGTATGCAATCACCATCGGTTTCTTGAGCAGTGCCGCCTCAAGCGTCGCCGTGCCGCTCGCAACCAGCACGCCGTCCGCCGCCGCCATGGCTTCGTGGGCATGCCCGAACAACAGCCGGAACGGTAGCTCGCGCGCGCCGGCCGCCCAAAGCGCCTCCTCGAAGATCGCGCGCGTTTCACGGGTCGTCAGCGGTACGAGGAATTGCGCCGCAGGGAAGCGCTGCAGCAGCAGCTTGGCCGCCTCGACGAACGGCGCCGCCAGATACCGCAGCTCGGCATTGCGGCTGCCCGGGAGCAGAGCGAAGACGGTCTGCCCCACCGGGATATCTAGCAGCTCGCGTGCGGCAGCCGTCCGATCCTCGATCGGCAGCAACTCGGCCAGCGGATGGCCGACATAGCTGACGGGTATGCCTTGCCGTTCGTACAACGCCGGCTCAAAGGGAAACATCACCAGCATGTGCGAGACGCAGCGCCGGATCTTGTGAATGCGCCCGCCGCGCCAAGCCCAGATCGAGGGGCCGACGTAGTGAATCGCCGTGATGCCGCGCGCCTTCAGATCGCCTTCAAGGGATAGGTTGAAATCAGGCGCATCGACGCCAATGAAGACATGCGGCGGCTCGGCAAGAAGCTGCCGGCGCAGCGCGCGCCGGATGCCGAGGATCTCAAAGAAGTGCCGCATCGCCTCAGCATAGCCATGCACCGCGAGCTTCTCCGCCGGAAACAGCGCCTCGAAGCCGACGGCTTCCATTTTTGGGCCGCCTATGCCGTAGAAGCGGGCCTTCGGCAGTTGGCGGCGCAGCGCCTCGATCAGATGGCTGGCAAGTAGGTCGCCCGATGCCTCGCCGGCGACCATAGCGATGTGAATCTGGTCGGGCACGGACACGACACTATCGAACGATGCCGCGGCCGGGAACGGCGAGGAAATCCACCAGCGGCTGCAGTTCCGGCGTTTCGGTTGCGGCCACCGCCAGTTGCGCGCGGGCCTCGTCCAGCTTCAGGCCGGAGCGATAGAGCGTCTTGTAGGCGCGCTTGATCGCGGCAATCGCCCCTTCGGAGAAGCCGCGCCGGCGCAGGCCTTCGCTGTTTATGCCATAGGTCCTGGCATCGGTGCCGGCGCACATCACGTACGGCGGCAAATCCTGGACCAGCACCGTGCTGACGCCACAAAAGCTGTGGGCACCGACGCGCACGAACTGGTGCACACCGACGAAGCCGCCGAGGATGGCCCAGTCGCCGACATGGACGTGGCCGCCGAGTGTGGCGTTGTTGGCGAAGATGGTGTTGCTGCCGACCTGGCAATCGTGAGCGACATGCACATAGGCCATGATCCAGTTGTCGTCGCCGACGCGGGTCACCCCCGCATCCTGGGCCGTGCCGCAGTTGAAGGTACAGAACTCGCGGATCGTGTTGCGCTCGCCGATCTCCAGCGCTGTCGGCTCGCCGCCGTACTTCTTATCCTGGGGCACCTCGCCGATGGAGTTGAAGTGAAAGATGCGGTTGGCCTTACCGATGCGCGTGTGCCCAGTGACGATTACGTGGGAGCCGATCCAGGTGTCATCGCCGATCTCGACGTGCTCGCCGATCTGGCAATATGGACCGATGGCGACGTTGTGCCCCAACTTCGCCCTGGGATGGATGATCGCGGTGGGATGAATCATACCCGGTCGCGAATGGTGCACATGAGTTCCGCCTCGGCAACCGTCTGGTCGCCGACGCGGGCGCTGGTGGCGAATTTCCAGATCCCGCGCATAGTGCGCAGGATGGTCGCCTCGAGCAGCAATTGATCGCCCGGCACCACCGGCTTTTTGAAGCGCGCGTTGTCGATGCCGACGAAATACACCACCGAGTCCTCGTCCGGCTTGGCGTTGCTCGTCTTGAACGACAGCAGAGCGGCGGCCTGGGCCATCGCCTCGACGATCAGCACGCCCGGCATGACCGGATAGCGCGGAAAGTGGCCGATGAAGAACGGTTCGTTGATGGTCACGTTCTTCAGCGCCAGAATGTGCTTGCCCGGCTCGCATTCGAGCACGCGATCGACGAGCAGGAAGGGATATCGATGGGGCAGGTGATTTATGATTTCGTAGACGTCCATCTGGCTCACCGTTTCTTCTCCAATTCCGCAAGACGCTGCTCCAGCGTTCGAATCCTCTCCGCCATCCGGTCCAGATTGCGGATCTGAGCGAAGTTCTTCAGCCACTCGCCATGATCCAGCAGTGGCATGGAACTGGTGTACGTGCCACGTTTCGGGACCGACTTGCCGATATAGGTGCCACCGGTCACGGTCACGTCGTCGGCAATGGTGGCGTGGCCGATAATCATCGCGGCACCACCGAGCATGCAGCGACGGCCGATGCGTGCGCTGCCAGCGATCCCGACGCAGCCGGCGATGATGCTGTGGGCGCCAATGCGCACGTTGTGCGCCACCTGAATCTGGTTGTCCAGCTTCACGCCGTCCTCGATCACGGTGTCGTCGAGGGCACCGCGATCGATGGTCGTGTTGGCACCGATCTCCACATCGTCGCCGATGAGCACGCCTCCGGTCTGAGGGATCTTGACCCAGCTGCCGTCCTTCTCGCGAGCGAAGCCAAACCCGTCAGCGCCGATCACGGCCCCGGAGTGGACGATAGCCCGCGCACCGATCCGGCAGCCGGCATAGACTTTGACGCCGGCATGGAGGAGTGAATCGGCGCCGATATAGACTCCCCGGCCGATGACGCAACCGGGTCCGACGATGACACCTTCGCCGATCTCGACGTTTTCCTCGATGACAGCGCACGGACCCACGCAGACGCTCGCCGGCAGGGCGGACGCGACGATGGCACTGGCATGCACGCCGCTCGCCGGGCGATGCGCGGGTGCGAGCAGTTGCGCCACGCGCGCATAGTACAGGTAGGGGTCGTCGGCGACGATGTGCGCCACGGGACAGGCAGCAGCATTGCGCGGCGCCACGATTACGGCGCCCGCACTGGTCGCCTTGAGCTTTGCCTCGTACTTCGGGTTAGCGAGAAAACTGATCTCTCCAGGGCCGGCGCTTTCAAGGGTGGCCACGCGATGCACCTGCAAGGAAGCGTCGCCCGTCAGCGCGCCCCCCAGACGCGCCACGATTTCTCCGAGGGAGAGTCCTGGCGCCGGCCGTGGCATGTACCGCGTCTATTTGCTGCCGGTCGAGGCGCCACCGCCCGCGGCAGCCGGAGCATCGGCGAGCGCCTTGATCACCTTGTCGGTGATGTCGATGCGCGGGCTGGCGTAGACCGCCTCCTGGAAGATGATGTCGAACTTCTCTGCCTCGGCGATCGTCTTGATGGACTTGTTCGCGCGCTCCAGTACGGATGCAAGTTCCTCGTTGCGGCGCTGGTTCAGATCCTCGCGATACTCGCGCTGCTTGCGCTGGAAGTCACGATTGAGATCACCGAACTCGCGCTCCTTGTTGCGGCGGTCGCTCTCGGACATGGTGACCGAATTCTTCTCCAGGTTCTCCTGCATTCCCTGGAGTTGCTTGGCCAGCCGTTGCAGTTCCTGGTCGCGCTTCTCGAACTCTTTCTCCAACTTCTTCTGGGCACGCACCGCGGGCGCCGCCTCCTTGAAAATGCGCTCGGTATTGACGAAGCCGATCTTGTTCTCGGCAATGGCCGGATACGGGACCAACGCCAGCAATCCTGACAGTATGGTAAGAGACAACTTGCTCAACATGCTTCTCCTTCTGCAATCCTGGTGGCACTAGAAAATGGTGCCGAGCTGAAACTGGAAACGCTGCGTGCGGTCTTCCGGCTTCTTGTTGATGGGCTGGGCGATGCTGAACTTCAACGGCCCCACGGGCGAAGTCCAGGAAACCGAAATCCCTGTACTATAACGCAAATCGCCGAGGCTTAGCTTCTGATCCTTGCTCCAGACTTGGCCGGCGTCGACAAAGGCGCCGAGGCGGAAGGATCGGTCAAGCCCCATGCCCGGCACAGGGAAAAGAAACTCGGCGTTGGCCACCAGCCGTCGGTTGCCACCGAGCGCCTCATTCGTCGGGTTGCCGTTCACATCCACGTCGCGCGGGCCGAGCGATGATGCATCATAGCCGCGCACCGACCCGATGCCGCCGGCGAAGAAGTTCTTGAAGAAGGGCAGCGGTTTGTTGTTGTAGCCGTTGCCGAATCCGGCCTCGCCGTTGAGCAGCAGCGCATAGTCCCGGCCAAACGGGAAGAAGCGCTGATGCTGGTAGGATAACCGGTAGTATTTGAGCGTGCCGCCGGGCAGCGACAGCTCCGCCACTGCCCGCTGATAGGCACCCTTGGTCGGATAGATAATACTGTCACGACCATCCTTGGCCCAACCGACGGAACTCAGCAACGTTGATGTGTTCGAGCCGAACTCGTTGACGAAGTCCACGTAGCGCTTCGGGCTGTCGGCGAACGTCGTCACGTCGGTACGGTCGTAGGCGAGCCCGACGCTGATGGAGTCGTCTTCGCCGATCGGAATTCCATAACGGATTCCGCCGCCCAGGGACGACGTCCGGTAGTTGCCGACCGACAGCGAGGTCGGGTCGACGTTGCGTTTGTAGATGTCGAAGCCGCGGCTGACACCGTCGACGGTGTAGTACGGCTCCGTGAAGGAAATCGAATAGACCTTGTTGATCTTGCCGCTATTGAGTTGGGCCGTCAGACTCTTGCCGCTACCGAACAGGTTGTTCTGCGAAACCGAACCGGACAACACGAGTTTCTCCGAGCTGGAGAAACCGGCACCGAGCAGCAGGTTGCCGGTGGGTTTTTCCTTGACCGCGATGTTGACGTCCACCTGGTCCGTCGTACCGACGACGGCCGGCGTCTCGATGTTTACCTCGTCGAAGAAGCCAAGGCGGTCGACCCGGGTGCGCGATTTGTTGATCTTCTCCCCGTCGTACCAGGCGCTTTCCAGTTGGCGCGCCTCGCGGCGTATGACCTCGTCGCGGGTGCGCGTGTTGCCAGCGACATTGATGCGACGCACATACACGCGCCGCCCCGGGTCGACCAGGATGGTGAAGGCCACCTGGCGCTTCTCCTTGTCCACCTCGGGCTGGGCATTGACATTGGCAAAGGCGTAGCCCTCGTTGCCGAGGCGATCGCCAATCGCCTTGTTCGTCTCCGTCAACTGTGCCCGCGAGAACGTGTCGCCCGGCTTGATCTTGACCAGCTTGCGCAGCTCATCCTCGGGCAGCAGCAGATCGCCGGCCAGCTTGACCGATGAGACCGAGAACTTGTCGCCCTCGGTGATGTTGATCGTGATGTAGATGTCGCGCTTGTCCGGCGTGATCGACACCTGGGTCGAATCGATATTGAACTCCAGGTAGCCGCGGTCGAGATAGTGGGAGCGCAGCGTTTCCAGATCCGCGGACAGCTTTTGTTTCGAATACTGGTCGTTCTTCGTGTACCACGTGAACCAGCCCGGCGTACGCAGCACGAACAGATCGAGCAGCTCCGACTCCTTGAACGCCTGATTGCCGACGATGTTGATCTGCTTGATCTTGGCGACCTCGCCTTCATCCACCGTGAAGTTGACGGCGACGCGATTGCGCTCCATCGGCGTCACGGTAGCGGTCAGTGTCACGCCATAGCGCCCCCGGCTCAGGTATTGGCGCTTCAATTCCTGCTCGGCCTTGTCGAGCAGGGAACGATCGAAGATGCGCGACTCGGCCAGCCCGACCTCCTTCAGCCCCTTTTTCAGCTGGTCCTTGTCGAACTCCTTGATGCCGACGAAATCGATCTGCGCGATCGCCGGCCGCTCGTCCAGCACGACCACGAGAACGTCGTTCTCCACCTCTATGCGAACATCCTTAAAGAAGCCGGTCGCGAACAGCGCCTTGATCGCCTGCGAGGCCTTCTCATCCGTCATTGTCTCGCCGACCTTGGCCGGCAGGTAGCTGAAGACCGTGCCCGCTTCGGTACGCTGGATGCCTTCGATGCGGATGTCCTTGACCACGAAAGGTTCGAACGCGGCCGCGGAAGAGGCCACGAGCACCGCGAGGAGCCCGGGTATCAGCTTCTTCTTCATTCAGGATTAGCCGGAAAAGAGGCGGTTGATGTCGTTATAGAAGGCAAAGGCCATCAGCATTACCAGCAGGGCAAGGCCCACCTGCTGGCCGATTTCCATGGCCTTTTCCGAGACGGGACCGCCTTTGACGATCTCGACAATATAATACATCAAATGCCCGCCATCTAATAACGGGATGGGCAGGAGGTTCAGCACGCCGAGGCTGATGCTGATGAGCGCAAGAAACTTAATGTAGTGCATGACCCCCAGCCGCGCCGACTGCCCGGCGTAATCGGCGATCGTCACCGGCCCGCTCAGGTTGCGCCAAGAGACATCCCCGACCACCATTTTCCCCAATATGCTGAGCGAGAACACCGCGGTATCCCAAGTCTGGACTGTTGCTCGCGACAGCGCTTCGAGCGGCCCGTAGCGCACTGTCGTCAGGAGACGGTTGCGGCTATTGCCGTCGTCATGTATGGCGATACCGATGCGCCCGACCCGCTTGCCATGCTCGACGGTTTCACTCGGCACCACACGGATGAGGAGCAGTTCCCCTCCTCGCCTGACCTCGAGCGCGATCTCAAGTCCCGGGGCGTCGCGGATGATCCCGACCAGATCCGCCCACGAATCCACCTGCCGCTGTTGCGCGCGCAGAACGAGATCGCCGGGCCTCAGACCCGCCGCATCAGCGATGCCACCTGCGAACACCTTGCCGATGACCGCCGGCGACCGCGGCCGGTACAGTCGCATGCCCAGTTGCTGCAGCAAATCGCCTTCGAGTTCCCGCGTGTCGAGGGATGACAGATCGAGCCGTCGCGAGGCGATCTCCTGGCGGCTGTTCACGACTTCGATGACGATTGGCTGCCGGTCCAGCGCGTTCTGCAGTATCTCCCAACGCAGATCCTGCCAAGTCGCTATCTTCCTGCCATTGACGGCAACGACCTCCTCGCCGTCTTCGAAACCCGCTGCCGCGCTGGCTGATTCCGCCACCGGCGCGCCGAGTATCGGCCGAAGTTCGTCCACGCCGTAGACGTACATCCCCCAGTAAAACGCGATCGCGAGCAGAAAATTGGCCACCGGCCCGGCCAAGACGATGGCAAAGCGCTTCGTCACCGCCTGTCGATTGAAGGCACGATGCAGTTCCGTCGGCGCGACTGGCGCCTCGCGCTCGTCGAGCATTTTCACATAGCCGCCCAAGGGAAACGCGGCCAGCGCCCATTCCGTTTGATCGGGACCGTGGCGGCGCAGCAGCAGCGGTTTGCCGAAGCCGACGGAGAAGCGCAGCACCTTCACACCGCACCAGCGCGCCACCAGGTAGTGGCCGAATTCATGGACGACGATGAGAATACCCAGTGCCAGGGCAAACGCACCGAGATAGAACAGAAAACTCATGACACCCGCCGCCCCCACTGCAGAATCAGCGCCCGCGCCGCGATGCGAGCTTCGCCGTCGGCCGCAATCACGGCATCCAGCGTATCGGCAGCGCGATGCGCTACGCATGCCAGCACCTCAGCGATGACATCGGGAATGCGTCGAAACGCGAGCTCGCCGGCGAGAAACGCGGCGACGGCAACCTCGTTGGCGGCATTGAGCGAGGCCGGTGCCGTACCGCCCCGATCGAGCGCCGCATAGGCCAGTGGCAAACAGGGAAAGCGGCTCACGTCGGGCCGCTCGAAGGACAGCCTGCCGATGGCGCACAGATCGAGCGGCGCGACGCCGGCCTCGATTCGCTCCGGGTAGGCAAGCCCGTGGGCGATAGGCGTGCGCATGTCCGGATTGCCCAACTGGGCGATCACCGAGCCATCGGCATACTCGACCATTGAGTGAACAACGCTTTCGCGATGAATGACGACGTCGATGCGCGACGGCGGCGCGCCGAATAGCCAATGGGCTTCGATGACTTCCAACCCCTTGTTCATCAAGGTCGCGGAATCCACGGAGATCTTCCGCCCCATGACCCAGTTGGGATGGGCGCAAGCCTGGTCCGGCGTGACGGCGTCGAGCTCGCCCACCGGCGTGTCGCGAAACGGCCCGCCCGACGCAGTCAGTACGACGCGCCGCACGCCGGCACCGTCCAGCGAACCATCGAAGTCCCGCGGCAGCGACTGAAACACGGCGTTGTGCTCGCTGTCGATGGGAAGAAGCGACGCTTGGTTGCGCCGCACCTCCGCCATAAACACCGCGCCTGCCATCACCAGTGCCTCCTTGTTGGCTAGCAGGACTTTCTTGCCGCTCTTGACCGCTGCCAGCGTCGGCGCCAATCCGGCCGCACCGACGATGGCCGCCATGACGGTATCGATCTCCGGCAGGCTCGCGATCATGCACAGAGCATCGGCGCCGGTGAGCACTTCGGTTGCCACACCGGCCTCTCGCAGCCGCCGCTGAAGGGACTGCGCGGCAGCGGCATCGCCGACGACGGCGTAACGCGGCCGCGCAAGCAGGCACTGTTTGAACAGCCGGTCCACCTGGTTATTCGCCGAGAGTGCCACGACCTCGAAGCGCTCTGGGTGCCGCGCCACGACGTCGAGGGTGTTGACGCCGATCGACCCTGTCGCACCCAGAATAGTCAGCCGCTGTCGCGATGCCATGCGCCTAACCCCGCCACATCAGAAGAATGAAGCCGATCATCGGTAGCGTAGATGTCAGGCTGTCCACACGGTCAAGTACACCGCCGTGCCCTGGCAGCAGCGTGCCGCTATCCTTCACGCCGGCGCTGCGCTTGGCGAGCGATTCGAACAGGTCGCCGACGACGCTTACGGCCGTGAGAAGCACAAGCCCCGCGGCACCGATCAGTATTCCTTTCCAGCCATAGTCGCCAAGTTCCGCGCTCACCGCCGCCACCACAAATGCATAAACCCAGACGCCGAGCACGGCGCCGCAAACGCCCTCCCACGTCTTGCCCGGGCTAATAGCAGGCGCCAGCTTGTGCCTGCCGAAGGCTCGGCCGGCGAAATATGCGGCAATATCCGCCGCCCAGACACCGGCCATTGTGCCGAGCAGCCACAGCGGCGCCGGTGCCACACCGCGAACATGAACCATGGCGAGGCCGGCAGGCAGGAGCACGAGCCAACCGATCAGCGCCGCGACCGTGCCCACACGCAGATGCCCGCGCGCTAGCCAGAGCGGCACGACGAGTGTCCAGAATGCCATGCCAACCACGTAGGCCGTGCTCAGCGCCCCCCGAAGTACGCGGGACTCCTGCCCGGGCCATCCGAACATCCACGACGCAAGAACAAAGAAGATTAGCGCGGTCAGTCCTGAATACGCAACGCGCCCACTGCCCGCCATGCCGGCCAGCGCCGACCACTCCCAGGCGGCAAGGGCGATGACCGATATCACGACCACAGTCCAGCCGATCGGGGGCAGCCAGAACAGGGCTACCAGGACGCACGCGAGCAGGACCAGCGCGGTAATGACCCGCGCTTTAAGCATCCTGTCGAACCGCGTCGGAATCCGCCTCGCTTTCCGCCGCAGCCGGACGACGCATGGGCTCCTTGCCGGCCTTCAGTTGCTCACTGGTGCGCCCGAACCTGCGCTCGCGCTTCTGATACGACTTGATGGCAAGATCGAGCGCGGCCGAATCGAACTCAGGCCAGAGCGTGTCGGTGAAGTACAGCTCGGCGTATGCGAGCTGCCAAAGCAGAAAGTTGCTGATTCGCTGTTCACCGCCCGTGCGGATGAACAGATCCGGCTCCGGCGCATAACTCAGCGCAAGATATGGTTCCAGGTCTTCCTCGGCGAACCCCCCGCGGCGATCGGGATTGGCCTTCAACATCTTCTCGGTCGCCTGCAGGATGTCCCATCGTCCGCCATAGTTGGCCGCAACGGTCAGAGTCAGGCGCTGATTGTCCGCTGTCAGCGCCTCGGCATGGCGAATGAGTTCCACCAGACGCGGCTCGAACCGCCCAAGATCGCCGACGGCCCGGAACCGAATGCCATTCTCATGGAGTTTGGCGACCTCGTCCTCCAGCGCATGAACGAACAGCTGCATGAGGAAGGAAACTTCCTCCGGAGGGCGGCGCCAGTTCTCCGAGCTGAAAGCGAACAGGGTCAGATAGGAAATGCCGCGCCGAATGCACGCCCGAATGACCTCGCGCACGGATTCGACGCCGCGTTTGTGCCCGGCAACGCGCGGCATGAAGCGCCGCCGTGCCCACCGCCCGTTGCCGTCCATGATGATCGCGACATGGCGTGGCACCGCGCCCGACTCCGGGATCTCACGCGTAGAGCTTGCAAAGCGCTTCATAGGCTGTTCCCTGCCTTACATGCGGCCGGCAGACAAGCGGTCCGCCAGCCTAGACGGCCATCAGATCCGATTCCTTCGTGGCCAGGAGCTTGTCAATCTCGCTGATGTACCGGTCGGTTAGCTTCTGAACGTCCTCTTCCGCCCGGCGCTCCTCGTCTTCGGAAATCGTTTTCGCTTTCACCGCGTCCTTGAGGGCATGGTTGGCGTCGCGCCGCAGATTCCGAATCGCCACACGGGCGTTTTCGGCTTCGTGGCGCACAACTTTAATCAGGTCCCGCCGCCGCTCCTCCGTGAGCGCCGGCATGGGCACGCGTACCGTGTCACCCATCGTCGCCGGGTTCAGGCCGAGATCCGAATCGCGTATCGCCTTCTCGACCACAGCGATCATCTTCTTCTCCCAGGGCGTGACCCCGATCGTCCGGGCGTCGAGCAGCGTCACGTTGGCAACCTGATTCACAGGCACCGAGGAGCCGTAGTAGTCCACGTGCACATGATCGAGAAGGCCCGCGTGCGCCCGCCCCGTGCGCACCTTCGACAAATCGGTCTTCAGTGCCTCCAGCGACTTCTGCATCTTCTGTTCGATCGTCTTCTTGAGATCTGCAATCATCGCGATTCCTCAAACATGTACCAGCGTTCCTTCGTCTTCGCCCAGGATCACCCGCTTCAATGCACCCACCTTGAATATGCTGAATACGTTGATCGGCAGGCGCTGCTCGCGACAAAGGGCCAGCGCGGTCGCATCCATCACCTTGAGATCGCGGGCAATCGCCTCGTCGAAGCTGATCCTGCCGAAGCGCTCGGCGCTCGGATCCTTCTTCGGATCGGCGGTGTAGACCCCATCCACCTTGGTCGCCTTGAGGACGATCTCCGCTTCGATCTCGCGCCCGCGCAGGGCCGCTGCCGTGTCGGTGGTGAAGAACGGGTTGCCGGTGCCGGCGGCGAAGATGACGATCTTGCCTTCCTCGAGATAGCGGATCGCCTTGGCGCGGATGTAAGGTTCGACGACGGGTTCGATGTTCAGAGCCGACTGCACGCGAACGTTGAGCCCCGCCTTGCGCAGTGCGTCCTGTAGCGCCAGCGCGTTCATCACCGTCGCCAGCATGCCCATGTAGTCCGCACTTGCGCGATCCATCCCCTCCGCGCCAAGCGCGGCGCCACGAAAGATGTTGCCACCGCCGATAACAATGCCAATCTCGACGCCCAGCTCGGCGACCGCGCCCACCTCCGAAACGAGCCGCGCCAGCGTCGCGCGATTGATGCCATAGGCATCGTCACCCATCAGCGCTTCGCCCGAAAGCTTGAGCAGAACGCGCCCGAACGCCGGCTTGCCGGCCTCTCGCTTCAATGCCGCGGCGTCGCCCATGTTACTTCGCAGCAGCGGCTGCAGCCTGGGCCGCCACTTCGGCAGCGAAATCGTTGGAGCGCTTTTCGATGCCTTCGCCGACGACATAGAGCGTGAAACCGGCGACAGAAGCGCCCTTGGCCTTGAGCAATTGCTCGATGGTCTGCTTACCGTCCTCGGCCTTGACGAACACCTGCCCGAGCAGCGTCACATCCTTGAGGTACTTGTGCACCGTGCCCTCGGCGATCTTTTCCAACATTGCTTCCGGTTTGCCCGCCTCGCGTGCTTTTTCGATCGCGATGCGCCGTTCGGTCTCCAGCAGATCTGCCGGCACGCCCGTCACATCCAGAGCCTTGGGCTTCGACGCCGCGACGTGCATGGCAAGATCCTTGCCCAATTGCTCGTCGCCGCCGACGACATCCACCAGCACGCCGATCTTTGACCCGCCATGCACGTAGCTGGTCAAGCGCCCCTTGGCCTGGAGGCGTTCGAAGCGCCGGATGGCCATGTTCTCACCGATCTTCCCGATCAGTGCCTTGCGCGTTTCCTCGACACTCGCGCCGTCGATGCTGAGCGCAGAAAGCGCGGCAACGTCGGCGGGATTATGCGACGCCACCAGCACCGCCAAGTTGCGCGTGAAGGCGAGGAAGTCCGCGTTCTTGGCCACGAAGTCCGTTTCGCAATTCACTTCGACGATGGCGCCCAACCGGCTGTCGTCGACGATGTGCGTGGCGACCACGCCTTCGGCGGTAACGCGGGCAGACGCCTTGGCCGCTTTGCTGCCGAGCTTCACCCTCAGGATCTCTTCCGCCTTGGCCATGTCGCCGGCCGCTTCGGTCAATGCCTTCTTGCACTCCATCATCGGCGCGTCGGTCTTCTCGCGCAGTTCCTTCACCATTGCTGCGGTAATTTCCGCCATTGCTACTCCCGTAACTCTCAAACTGTAACCTGATGCGGACGCCGGCTGCGGGCGCACCCGCAACCCATCACGGCCGCCTACGCGCTGCCTTCGGCGCCCTCCTCGTCGGCGAGCTCGACGAACTCATCACTCGTCGCCGCCACCATCTCCTGCACCACCTGACTACGGCCCTCCAGGACGGCGTCGGCTACGCCCCGGGCATACAGACGAATGGCACGGCTGGAATCGTCATTGCCGGGAATGACATAGCCGACGCCGTCGGGCGAGTGATTGGTATCGACGACGGCAATCACGGGAATCCCGAGCTTCTTCGCTTCCGTCACGGCAATCTTGTGGTAGCCGACATCGATAACGAACAGCGCGTCGGGCAGACCGGCCATGTCCTTGATACCGCCGAGGCTCTTTTCCAGCTTGGCAAGTTCGCGCTGGTAGTGCAGCGCCTCCTTCTTGGCCATGCGCTCGAAGGAGCCATCCTGGCTCATCTGCTCCAGTTCCTTGAGGCGCTTGATGGACTGCTTGACAGTTTTGAAATTGGTGAGCATGCCGCCGAGCCAGCGCTCATCGACAAACGGACAACCGGCCCGCAGCGCCTCCTCGCGGACCGTCTCCCGCGCCTGGCGCTTGGTGCCGACAAACAAGATGGCGCCCCGATTGGCCGACATCTTGCGCACGAAGTTCATTGCTTCCTGGTACTTGACCAGGGTCTTCTCGAGATTGATGATGTGGATCTTGTTGCGATGGCCGAAGATGTATGGAGCCATCTTCGGATTCCAGAAGCGGGTCTGGTGGCCGAAATGAACCCCGGCCTCCAGCATCTGACGCATGGTTGCAGACATAAACATCTCCGATTAGGGTTGAACCTCCGTCCGGCGCTGCTTGCATCCCGTTGCCGGGACCACCCCGTCGAATGCCGGACGTGTGAATTTTGTCCAGAGGCAAATGCCGCGAACATGAACGACGCCAGATTGCCTAGCCGATCTGCCGCAGAAACCCGCGCATTGGACAATCCTGAAATTATAACAACTTAAGGCACAATACCTCAAGCGCGGCAGAGGCCGGACTTCGGCGCCCCGCGGGCAGCCCGGCGCGCTGCGACAGCCGCGGCAAATTGCCTACCGCGGGCCAATCCGCTAGGCTTGGTGGGTTTGAGCCAACCCCGACTCATGAGCGTTGTACTGAAGAACCCGGAAGAAATCGAGAAGATGCGCCTCGCCGGCCGACTCGCCGGAGAGGTGCTCGATTTCATCGCGCCCCATGTGCGCCCTGGCGTCACGACGGCCGAGTTGGACCGGCTGTGCCACGAGTACATGGTGAATGTTCAGGGCACGATACCCGCGCCGCTGCACTACGCGCCGCCCGGCTATCCGCCCTACCCGAAGTCGATCTGCACGTCCGTCAATCATCAGGTCTGCCACGGCATCCCCGGGGACAAAGCACTGAAGCGCGGCGACATCGTCAACCTCGACATCACGGTCATCAAAGACGGTTTCCACGGCGACACCAGCCGCATGTTCGCGGTCGGCGGCGAGATCTCCATTCTCGCCCGGCGGTTATGTAACGTCACCCATGAATGCCTTTGGCTGGGAATCGCCCAAGTGAAGCCGGGCGCGCACCTCGGCGACATCGGCCACGCCATTCAACGACACGCCGAGCGTCACGGTTTCTCGGTCGTGCGCGAGTTCTGCGGCCACGGAATCGGACGCAAGTTCCACGAGGAGCCACAGGTCCTGCACTACGGCCGCCCGCATACCGGCATCGAACTCGCACCGGGCATGACGTTCACCATCGAGCCCATGATCAACGCCGGCAAGGCCGCCATCTCCGAGTTGCCCGACGGCTGGACCATCATCACCAAGGACCGCAGCCTTTCGGCGCAGTGGGAACACACGATATTGGTCACCGAAACCGGCCATGAAGTCCTGACGATTTCCGACGGGGCACCGCCAAAGCCTGACCTGGTGCCTTAGCGCCATGGATTCGATGTCCACGCCCGCGGCGCCTGACAGCCGCGAACTGGTGGCAGATCTCAAGGCCCGTCTGCAGGACGGTCAGCGAGGCCTGCGTGTGGCCTACGACACCCGCGCCAACGCCGCCGCCCTGCTGCGCGGCCGCGCCAATCTCATCGACGGCATTTTGCGCGAGGTGTGGCAGCGCAGCAATTTGCCGTCTTCACTGGCGCTCGTGGCAGTGGGCGGCTACGGCCGCAGCGAGCTTTTTCCCTATTCCGACGTGGACATCATGGTGCTGCTGCCCGACGCGGTGGACGCTGCCACCGAGTCAAAACTCGAGCTTCTGATCGGCAGCATCTGGGACATCGGACTGGACGTCGGCCACAGCGTGCGCACGGTCGAAGAGTGCCTGAACGAGGCGCGGCGCGACATCACCGTCCAGACGAACCTGCTCGAGGCGCGGCTGCTTTCCGGCAGCCGAGACCTGTTCACTGCGTTCTTCGCCCGCCTGCGCGCGGACCTCGACCCGCGCGCATTCTTCAAGGCAAAGCGGCTGGAGCAGGAGGAGCGCTACCTGCGCTTCAACGAGACGCCCTACAGCCTGGAGCCCAACTGCAAGGAAAGCCCGGGCGGCCTGCGCGACCTGCAGATCATTCTCTGGATCAGCCGCGCGGCGGGAATCGGCGTGCGCTGGGGCGATCTCAAACGTCACGGTCTCGTCACTCATCGTGAGGCCGACCAACTCAAGCGCGTGGAAACGCTGCTCCGGCACATTCGCATACGGCTGCACTTTCTTGTCGGCCGCCGCGAGGATCGTCTGGTCTTCGATCATCAGGAGGCGCTTGCCCAGCAGTTCGGCCTCGAGCGCACCGCCGCACGGCGCGCCTCCGAGCTGCTCATGCAGCGCTATTACCGCAATGCCAAGACCATTACACAGCTCAACACCATTCTGCTTCAGAACCTGGGCACGACGATCTTTCCGGCGGAGAGACGGCTGCCGATCGTCATCAACGCGCGTTTTCAGGCCGACCGCGAACTGCTCGACGTGCGCGCCGAAGACGTATTCGAGCAGCATCCGCAGGCGATTCTGGAAAGTTTCCTGATACTGCAGCAGCGCCCGGAGCTGAAGGGCATGACCGCCCGCACCCTGCGCGCGCTGTGGCGGGCTCGGCATCTGATCACGTCAGAGTTCCGCCACGATGTCGGCAATCGCGCCCTGTTCCTGCACCTGTTCCAGCAGAAGCGTGGTCTCGTGCATGAGCTGCGCAGGATGAACCAGTACGGCATCCTCGGCCGCTATCTTCCGGCGTTCGGACGCATTGTCGGCCAGATGCAGCACGATTTGTTTCATGTTTACACGGTCGATCAGCATATCCTGCAGGTGGTGCGCAATGTGCGCCGCTTCACCATGTCGGAGCATGCCCATGAGTATCCGCTGTGCAGCCGCCTGATCGCCGGGTTCGATCGGCACTGGTTGATCTACATCGCCGCCCTGTTTCACGACATTGCCAAGGGCCGCGGCGGCGACCACTCCCGGCTAGGCAAGCGGGACGCACGCGAGTTCTGCCGTAGTCATGGCTTGTCGGACGAGGACACGGAGCTGGTCGTGTTTCTGGTCGAACACCACCTGACGATGTCCATGGTGGCGCAGAAGCAGGATCTCGCCAGTCCCGATGTCATTGCCTCGTTTGCCGCGGTTGTGCGCAATGAGCGCCGCCTGATCGCCCTGTATCTGCTGACCGTCGCGGACATCCGCGGCACCAGCCCGAAGGTCTGGAATCCATGGAAAGGAAAACTGCTGGAGGACCTGCTGACCGCTACGCTGCGTCTCCTGCGCGGCGACACGCCGCAACAGGCGTTGGGTCTCGCAGCACGCCAGCAAGACGTGCAGCGCATCCTGCGCTACTACGGTCTGCGCCCCGGCATCGAGGCTGAGCTGTGGAAGGAACTCGATACCGTGTATTTCTTGCGCCACGATGTCGAGGAAGTTGCATGGCATACGCGCGTGCTCTACTACCGTCCGAATGCTGCAGACCCGCTGGTCAAGGCGCGGCTGAATCCCGTCGGCGAGGGGCTGCAAGTCATGGTCTACACGCGAGACGAGCGCTTTCTGTTCGTACGCCTGTGCGGGTTCTTCGGCAAGCTGGGCTACTCCATCGTGGACGCCAAGATCCACACGACGCGCCATGGCTACGCTCTGGACAGCTTCGTGCTCATGGATCCGGCCGACCATCTGAACACGCGGGCCATGATCAGCCTGATCGAGCACGATCTGGTGGAGCGCCTGCACACCCACGCACCGCCCGACAAGCCGATCACGGGGCGACTGTCGCGCCAGGTGAAGCATTTCCCCATCACGCCCGCGGTCAGCATCGAACCCGACGAAAGGGGCAGCCACCACATCATGTCCGTCACGGCCGCCGACCGCCCCGGCCTGCTATTCGCCATCGCACAGACCCTTGCCCAGCACAACATCAACCTGCACACGGCAAAGATAGCGACCCTCGGGGAGCGGGCGGAGGACACTTTCCTCATCAGCGGCGCTGAGTTGGCCAAAAAGAAAACACTGCTGCGCATCGAGCAGGAGTTGCTCGATGTACTGCAGCTATAGGCTACTCGGCCTTGTCTAGCGCCTCAGGCGCCGCCGCCACGCCGCCCACGTCGACCGCCGTGCTTCCGTTCGGCGGCAGCCACCGCCGCGACAGGCTCAGGGCGAGCGCCAGCAGCGTCGGCCCGATGAACAGACCGATAAACCCGAATGCCAGAACGCCGCCGAACACGCCCAGAACAATGAGCACGAGCGGCATGCTGCTCGACCGGCTAATCAGCAGCGGCTTAAGGAAATTGTCCACGCTGCTGACGACCAGCAGCCCCCACAGGACCGTGAAGATTGCCCAGCCCGTTTCGTCCTGATAGACAAGCCACGCCGCCGCCCCGCCCCACACCAGCGGCGGCCCGATCGGGATCATGGACAGCAGAAACGTCACCGCGCCGAGGAGGAATGCCGCCGGGACACCAGCGATGAGAAACCCGATCGTGGCGACGATCCCCTGGGCCAGCGCTGTGCCGAGCATGCCGTGCATGACTCCCACCACCGTGCTGTGGATCGTTTCCAGCAATTCATTGGCATAACCGCCAGCGAGCCGCTCCGCGGCATCGCGCACCCGAGCCATGAGCGTTTCGCCGTCGCGGTAAAAGAAAAACATGATGAACACGGCAAGCAGGATTTGCATCAGTCCCTGCCCGACCAGCGCGCCGACGTGGAACAGGAAATTCTTTGCCGGATCGATCATGCGGCGGAGGAGCCCGACCAGTTCCTCCCGGCTCTGCGCCAGCTTGTGCCAGTAGGAGTCGATCTGCGGCCCGATCAAAGGCAACCCAGTCAGCCAATCCGGTGGTTCGATCGGGCCCTGGTCGAGCTGCTGGCGGATGGCGTCGGCTAGGTCCGCGGCGCCGTCGGCGAGGCTGAACGCAAGCAATGCCACCGGCCCGACGACCAGCACGATGAACAGCAGTGCCATGAGCAGCGCCGCCAGCCACCCGCGCCCCCCGACCCATCGGCGCAGGTAGGTGAATACCGGCCAAGTCGAAGCACAGACGACGACGGCGAACAGGACCGCGGTCAGGAACGGCTGCAGCACGAGGAAGCAGCCGATGACGAGGATTGCGACTACCGTAAGCTGGGCAACTTGCTCGATGCGTCGTTTGGTTTCCATTGTCTCGACTGGCAGAGGAATTGCACGCTCGGGCGCGGCACACCCGAATCATGCCGTTAGGATTGACGCGGCCCCGCCGCGATGGCCAAGTTGCCGCGAAGGAAAATGGATACCCCATCACACGCGCCGCGCGTGCGCCACGCGTTGATCATACCGGAATCTGCCGGCGATCGCCCTCGCCCTCCAATCAGCGCGAGGCGCCGCCATAGCGGGCCGGCCGGGACGCGGCGACAGCTTGATTCGCATTGCACGCAGCGAGGATTGTCAACTGTTCTTTCGACGTAGGTGCATGAGGTCAGATCAGAGCGTTCGGTCAATTGACGAATGCAGCGATCTGCCGAGATAATCCAAGCTTGCGGTTCAACCAAATTTTCGCGTCGGTGCAGGCGCCATTTCATCGTAGCGCCGACAACAGGTTGGATCGGGAAGGAACCTCGTGCCGCCCGATCGAACCGACTCACTCGGTAAATGGCAAAGAAGAAACTGGCGCTGGTTATCGATCAGCGCGGGGAGGTCAGCGAAGCGCTCCGCAACTCCGAGATGACCGACTGGGAGTTCCGCCGCTGCGGCAGCATAGATGAAGCGACAAAGATCCTGCCGCTGCAACGCGCGCCTGTCGGGCTGATGGTCTTCGACACCGCGGCCCCCGCGCCTGACGATCGACTCGAACCGCTGTTGTCCTCGGACGGCATGGAGTGGATCGCCATCGTCGAGCCCGATCTACTCAAGGCAACCGCCCTGCGCAAGCTTGTCGGCCAGAGCTTCCTCGACTTCCATTCCCTGCCGCTCGACAACGCCCGCCTGCGTGTCACCATCGGCCATGCCTACGGCAAGACGCTGCTCGCCGACGCAGGCGACGCGGATGTCGTCCCGAGCGAGCGCTTCGGCATGACCGGGCGTAGTCCGCAAATGCAGGACCTCTTTCGCCAGATCGAGAAAATGCTGGACGTGGACGCGCCGGTGTTTATCGGCGGAGAGTCCGGCACAGGCAAGGAACTCGTAGCGCGCGCCATCCACGCCCATTCGAAGCGCGCCCTGGGGCCGTTCGTGGCCATGAATTGTGGCGCATTGCCGCCCAGCCTCATCGCATCGGAGTTGTTCGGCCACGAAAAGGGCGCCTTCACCGGCGCCCACAAGCGCAAGATCGGCCGCATCGAGGCGGCGAATGGCGGCGTTCTTTTTCTTGACGAGATTGGCGATCTGCCGCTCGACGTGCAGTCCTTCCTGTTGCGTTTTCTGCAAGAGAAGAATCTCGTCAGGATCGGCGCAACGGAACACATCGCCGTCGATGCCCGCGTCATCGCGGCAACCCACGTCGATTTGCAGCGGGCGGTACAGGAAGGACGCTTTCGCGAGGATCTCTACTACCGGCTGAATGTACTGCAAATCAAATTGGCGCCGCTGCGCGAGCGCATCAGCGATGTGCCGCTGTTGGCGGAGCGGGTATTCAGGGAAGGTGCGACTCAAAGAAATCCACGGGTCAGGGGCCTCAGTGCGGCCGCACAACGCGCCATGGTGCGGCACAATTGGCCCGGCAACGTGCGCGAGCTGGTCAATCGCGTCCAGCAAGCCATGGTAATGAGCGAAAACCGCCTTATCTCGCCGGCGGACCTGGGACTGAGTGATGCCACCGCAACCTCTAGGACCCTTGAAGAGGCCCACGCAGAAGTCGACCGTGAAATGATTGAAACGAGCCTCCTTGCGCACGGGGGCAATTTGTCCCAGGCAGCTAGACAGCTAGGAGTTTCAAGGGTTACGCTTTACAAAATGATTGAAAGGTTGAACATTGTTCTGTAATATGCGAGAAAAACTCGCTTTTTTCGGAAAGGAGGCCAACATGGATTCGCGGTCGGCAAGATCGAAACTTGCGGGCGCAGGGGGCGTGCTGGGGGCGCTGCTATTTGCTTCAGGCGCCTATGCCCAAGCCACGGCTGAAGAAACGCAGCGCCTCGATGCGCTACGGAAGCAACTGGATGACCAAACCAGCCGCCTTGAGGCGCTGAAGCGGGATCTGGCCGCCCAGGAGGCCAAGATTGCCGAGATGAAACAGCAGATGGGCATCGAGAAACCCCGCAGCACGGCCAGAAAGACCGCTTCCTCTGGAAGCGCGACCAGCGGCGGAACACCCGTGGCGGCGGCATCCCAAGGCTCAGGCAGCGCCCAGTCGCAAGGCGAATACCTGGCACAGGCGCAGCAGCAACCGGTTGGGCAGGCGCCTGCCCAGAAGGAAAGCAAGCCGCAGATCGCGCCGATCTTCGAGCAACCAGGTGTGCTCACTCCGCGCGGCAAGTTCGTGCTGGACCCCTCGCTGCAGTACTCGTACTCATCGAGCAACCGGGTCGCACTCGTCGGTTACACGATCATCCCGGCGCTGCTGATCGGCCTGATCGACGTCAGGGAAGTCAAGCGCAACACCTTCACCGCATCCCTCACCGGTCGTTACGGCGTGACCAACCGCTTCGAACTCGAAGCCCGCGTGCCTTACGTCTATCGCAATGACGATACGGTAAGCCGGGAGTTCGGTACCGGTACGGCCGTTGAGACAGCATTCAACGCGACGGGCAGCGGTATCGGCGACGTCGAGGTGACCGGCCGTTACCAGCTGAACGAGGGCGGGGTCGACAAACCTTACTTCGTCGGCGGATTGCGCTTCAAGAGCCGCACGGGCAAGGATCCGTTCGAGTCCGAGCAAATCAATACGGTGGGCGCGCGTACGGGTCTTCAGACCGAATTGCCGACGGGTTCGGGCTTCTACACGCTGCAGCCCAGCCTGACGATGCTCTATCCATCGGATCCTGCCGTGCTGTTCGGCAGCCTCAGCTACCAGCACAACTTCAAGCGCACAGGCGTGAAGCAGAAGACGGACGTGGGCGACATCGATATCGGTACGGTCGAACCCGGTGGCGTGCTCGGATTCAACATCGGCATGGGCCTGGCAATCAACGATCGTACGTCGTTCAGTCTGGGCTACGACCACCAGTCTGTCGGCAAGACCAAGGTCAACGGTGCCTATCCGACGACCGCCGTGCGCGTGCAGTTGGGGACACTGTTGCTGGGATACTCCTACCGTTTGGACGAGAAGCGCACGTTGAACCTCTCGCTTGGCGCTGGACTGACAAGAGACACGCCAGACCTTTCGCTCACGTTGCGCATGCCTTACACCTTCTAAGACAAAACCGATACCGTAGAGCAGCACCTCTACCCGCGCCTGCCGCGCATCCAAGTGCGGCAGGCGGTTTCTTTTTTGGTTGGCGTCCGGTTAGCGACGAGTTCCAGCGCGTCGTTCCGGGGATGCAAAGCGCGACCCGGAATTCAGAACACGCGTCGAAAAATCCTCCTGAAGTGCAGGTCCTGCCCGGACGGTCAGCTCCGGAATGACGAGCACTACCAGGCGAGCGATGCTCCCAAGCAGGATCTCTCTTGCCAACGTCGCGCGCTCAACAAAAAACCCGCTTGCGCGGGTCTTGTGTTGTCTCGGAGCCACTTGCAGTGACTCGAATACTGCTGCGTGCCCCTTCGAGTTCCTATGCTTGCTCTGCGCGCGCGCCGGACGTGCAACTCACCACTTGCGCGCAGCCGCGGTAAGAGCGTCGCGCAGCGAGTACTGGAAGTTGATGGATCGCAGCATCTGGCCGCTGTTAACAGTCGTATTCACTGTCGTCACGTTCTGGATCTTTTGATTGTCCAGGGAGTTCTGGACGATCGTGCCGAGTGCGTTCGGGGAAAGCGAATTGGTCTGTACCACATTGTTCGCGCCGTTCTGAACGATGTTCATCCCCCCTACCGCCGTCGCTCCGCCACCGGCCTGGCTTTGCACCACGGCCACCGGGACGTTCCCCTGTCCCGTGCCCCCACCCTTCAGCGCACCAAGGTCGGCGACATTAAGGCTGGTCATCGTCACCAAGTTGCCATTGATATATGTTGCGCGGTCAATCCCGAAGGAAACCTTGAGTCCGGTGTCGGTTACAAAACCGCCGCGCATGTCGTCCAGCGACGCGGCACTCAGGACGATGCGTTCCGCGCCCATGACCTCCCGCGCTGCCTGCCCCTCTTCGGCAATGACCCAGCGCTCCTTCGGCTTGATCTCTTCCCCAAGGTCAGCCTTTTTCTCGCTCGCCTTGGGCGCGGTGGTAGCCACCGCGGTACCGGCCTTCTCTTCCTTGCTCACGCCCAGGAACGCAACAAACTCGCCGAGCAGATCGCGTGCTTTCGTAGCGACCTGTTTGACCCCCTCCGTTACTGCTGCCCCGACCTTGTCGATCGACGGCAGTTCGGCCAGGCCGATCGACTCAAGGAATTCGTGGGCACGATCCCGCGACACCTTCGCCGGCGCAGACGCGTCCGCGTTCTTTTGCGCGCCTGCGGCGCTCGCGGCACGCGACTCCGATGCAGGCTCCTTGGCCGTCTTGCTCGGACCGTGGGAGGCATCAAACGCGGCGATAAGCGCGTCCATCATGCCATCTGTATTGGCGGAGTTCCGCGCGCCGGAATGCGTTTCCAAAACCTCCGGGGCCGCCGCCATGGTCACAGGAGCAACGGAAATGACGCCGACCTGGTTCGACGACGCCGCCTGGCCGGATGCAAGCTGTTCCCCATGCACGGATTCGTTGGCCGCGCGGTTGCTTGATCCCGTTTCGGCGGCAGCGATCGCAGCCGGGCTCGCTGGAGTCTGCGCTTGACCGCCTTGCGCCGCTGTCACTTCCTCGGTACCGGCCGAAGATTCGCTCGCGATTTGGCCATTGGCGAGCATTTCCCCGCCCTGCTTGGGCTGATCCGGATCCAAAGGCCATGTACCCAAAGCGAGTAACTCGGCAGGAGGAGGGGCCGCGTCGCCATGCGGGCGATATCCGTCCTCGGGGACGAGCACCGCGATGGCGCCGTGCCGATCATCATCCGCTCCGCTGAGCAGCGAGGGTTCGCGCACGGAATCCGAATCCGAGTCGATGCCATAAAGAGGAGTGCGGTCGCTCTGCACAACGTGCGTGATCGTCCCCAATCCGATCAGGGAGATGAGTACCGCCATAGTCCTTCGCGTCGGCATTGTTATCAGCATGTTCGCCTCTTAGAAATCGTTCGGTCCGCGGCGGAGCAACAAGACATCCGTTGCGCCGCGGGTGATTCCATCTGCAATCGGTGCTTTTGGTCGGACCTTCCAGTCGTCGTCGCGATTGAACAAGGCGATGTCCGTCTTGTCGCGTATGACGAACAGGATGCGGTTCGGCCAGATCTTCTCGAACTCTGCGCGGTACAAGACGCGCGTGCCCGATGCCGGATCGCCGAACACGACTCTCCCGTCCTTCACGCCCTTGATGACCACGAAGTGGTTGTAGCCGTTTTCCCGGATGAGGACGATCGCCGGTATCTTTGCCGCCGCAAGCTGATCCAACTCCGCCTGGACTCCGTCCGCCTTGAAGCCCTGGCTTTCGATGTACATCTTCATATCCAGCAGCGAAAACCCCTCGCGCTGGATCTTGGCCCGGTCACCGCGCTCGTACATGACCTTGAAAACCTGCTCCTCGGTCACCGGGCGGTTGTAATGATGGGTCAGCAATGTGGCCACAGCCGCTGATCCGCAGCTGAAGTCATATTGCTGCCGTAGTGTCGACTTGAACCGCGCCTCCTTCATGCTGGTGGTGGGCACGGAAAAGGCGCCGCCAATCTGCCCCGGCAGTTCGATCGACCCCGCCTGTACCCCGGTGGAAACCACGAGTACATGGAAAAGGGTCAGAGCTGCACGGAGCTTCATGGCGGGCCGCTTGCTACTCATTCAACTTTCACATTCACAATCACTGCGTTCTGGATCAGAACGTTGTTGCCGGAGTTCTGCACGACCAGGGGAATGCCTGCGGCATTGCCGAAGGCGCCCTCGCCGATGAAGTTGCCACCGGTCGTCAGGTTCGTTGCGACGTTCTCGCCGACGACACCTTTGAGGTCCATTTCGCTGATATGCAGATCCTGCCCACCGCGCTGACTATCCAGATCGCCGTCGAGAACAACCGACTGTCCAAACGCCAACGAACCACCAGAGGCGGCTCCGCTGTCCGTGGCCACGGCCGGGCTATTCTCGTCGTTCCCCGCTGCCGCGACGGGTTGCCCCATGGACGCCGCAAAGAACGCAACAAGCAAAACCAGCAGATGTGTTGTCTTGCGCATAGGTCTGCCTCCTTTCCATTCGACAGACGCCGGGAGGCGCTTGCGCGCCCCCCGATCACATCGCTGTTACTTACCGACGGTCAGGTTGGCCTGAACGTTGACGCTCTGCTGCACCAGCGAGGAGAAGCCGCTGTTCTGGCCGATCACCATGATGCCCGCAGCACTCTGGGCTGCTTCGCCGATGTTGTTGGACATGTTGAAGGAGCCGGCATCGACCGTGATGCTGCCGCCCTTGCCGCCCGCGCCGCCGACACCGCCGTAGCCCGCGCCGCCGGTCGCTTGGCCGCCTTTGCCCTCACCGGCTGCGCCAGCGGCTCCGCCGACCGCACCGGCACCTGCCGTCGCGCTGCCGTTGGTGGCGTTGGCCGAGGTGATGCCATTCTCGGCCGTGCCCGAGGAACCGTGACCGGCGTTACCGCCGTTGCCGGTGCCGGTGCCGCTGGTGGCATCGGCCGTGCTGCTGGACGTACCGCTGGTCGCGCTGGCCGCACCGGTGCTGCCGGCGCCGGCGTTGCCGGCGGCGGAGTTGCCACCCGCACCACCGTTGCCGGTGCCATTGCCGCTGTTGCCGGCCGTGGCGGTACCACCATTCGTCAGGGCGTTGCCGTTGCCGGCGCCGGCGCCATTGGCCGAGCCGCCACCGTTCGGGCTGCCGCCGACGGCCAGGCCGTTCGCGTTCGCCGCATTGCCACCGACACCCAGGTTAGCCGCGCCGGCACCGCCCGATGCCGAGCCGCTGCCCGACAGAGCGCCGCTACCGCCAATCCCCAGGCCACCGTCGCCGCCAGTCGCATTGCCGCTGGTGGCACCGCCGTTGGCCGCGCCAAAGGTGAGCGCGCTGCCGTTGGTGGCGTTGCCGCCGTTGCCGCCGCTGCCGCCGTTGCCGCCGTTGCCGCCGGTACCGCCGGTTGCCGTCGCAGCACCGCCGAAGCCCGCGCCACCCCAACCGCCGTTGCCACCGTTGGCATTGCCATAGTTGACTGCGGTGTTACCGATACCGGCATTGACATTGCCGATGACGGCACCGGTCAGCAGAGACGTGGCCGTGAAGGTGTTGACGTAGGTGGTCGTCGTGATGTTGTTCTGGGCCGTGCCGCCGTTGTTGGCCGACGCGGCATTGAGACCCGCAGACGTCGCCGTGCCGGCGTTGTTGCGGTAGTCACCCTTTTCCTTGTCGGTGCTCTTGTCGTTGGCGATGTCGCTCACGTCGGCGTTGATTGCCAGCGAGGCGTTGTTGGCGAGCGCCGAGTCGGTGTTGTCGTTTTGCTGGGTCTCGACGGCCCAGGCGCTGGAAGCGAACGCAAGTGCGACGGCGCTTGCAATAAGAGTTTGTTTCATGTTTATTGACCTCCGAATTGATTACTGGGCCTTCAGGTTGGCTTGAACGTTGACGCTTTGCTGCAGCATCGCGGTGTAGGCGCTGGACTGAGCCACGACGCCGATTCCGGCTGCGCCTTGCGCCACCGAGTCGATGTTGTTGCTCAGGTTGAAGTGACCGGCTTTGACCGCCAGCGTGCCGCCATCACCGCCGGCCGCGCCTTCTGCGCCCTGCCCGACGCCACCCTGGGCCACGCCGCCGGCGCCGACCGCGCCCGCAGCGCCGTCCTTGCCAGCCGCGCCGGCTCCTGCCGTGGCGCTGCCGTTGCTCACATCAGCCGTCACGTCGCCGTTCTTGACATTGCCGGAGCTGCCGTCGCCACCGGTGCCACCCGTACCTTCGCCGGCGTCGGACTTGGCCGTCGCCTCGCTCTCGGCCTTGCCGGACTCGGCTTTGGCGTCGGAGGTCTTGCCTTCCGCGGCATCGCCCCGGGCATCGTTGTAGGCGTCGCCGCCATTGCCTGCCCAGTTGCCGGAATTGCCCGCGCTCGCTTCGGAGGCTGCAGCAGCATTGCCGTTCAGCAGACCCAGACCATTCAGGCTTACGCCGCCGTTGGGGCTGCCACCGCCCGCTGCAACGTTGAGGTTGGTCGCGTCACCGCCTTTCGCGGCATTGGCAGCGAGCGCATTGCCGGAACCGGCAAGGCTACCGGACGCACCCACGCTCACGCCGACGCCGGCACCGCCTTGGCCGCCCTGCGCGTCGCCGCTGTGCGCACCGTAGCTGATCGCACCACCGGAAGCCGCACCGCCGTTGATCGCGGTACCGCCGCTGCCGCTGTTGCCGCCGTTGCCGCCATTGCCACCCTTGCCACCGGCCGACGACGCGCTGCCACCGAAGCCCCAACCGGAAGCACCCGCATCGCCACCATTGGCATGGCCGCTGTTGCCGGCGTTGTTGCCGATGTACGTATTGCCATTCGGCCCGACGATGGCACCGAGGACCGACGCGGAAACGGCATTGGTCGTCAGCGTGGTGGTGACGATGTTGTTCTGCGCGTGGCCGTTGTTATTGGCCGCGGCAGCATTCGCTGCGCCGATGGAGTTCGCGGCGCCCTGGTTGTCGCGGTTGTTGCCGGCCTTCTTGCCCTGACTCTTGTCGTTCAGAATATCGGATACGGTCACGTCTGCCGCAATCGACTCATTGTTCGCGGCTGCGGAACCACTGTTGCTGTTCTGCTCGGTCTCCACTGCCCAGACCTGTGCAGACGCCCCGAACGCCAAGGCGATCGTGGCTGCCAGAACGGATAGTTTCATCTTGTTTGACCTCCTTGCGGAATTAAGACTTGGCCCCATGCCACGTCCTGCCCGCAGGTATGCAATGGCTGTGCCAGCGCTGTTTTTTTCTTCTAACGCATTGAATGAAAAGACTAAAAATCTTTCTCAGAGCTGGGAAGGCAGCGCTGACGAATGAAACTGTAAATTTGCTTAACACAAATTCTGTGACTCGGCATGCCAGGATCTCGATCACAGCCAGTAATCCTATTATTACTCAATAGGATAGCCCATTCGCCCGACAAAACCGGACGTGTTAGCTCGATGAAACACCAACCGGGGAAAACGGGCTTACGCGGACAAAAGGTGTTAAGCGCCGCTTACGGTGCGTCCGATCCGCAGAAGATGTCAGCACCTGAAAAGCGCCCCGCCACGCGCAAAAACTCCATTATTTTTCATGCGCTTAACCAGCATACCGGGGTGCAAGACCTTAGGGGGACCCTAATACCTTGGGTGGATGCCTCTTCACCCTGAAGAGGCACGGCGGAGCGAGCGTCAATCCGTCGCAACGCCTTTGTCGGGAAATAGCACATCGGTGAAACCGAAGCGCGAAAGATCCCGGATTCGCATCGGATAGAGGATGCCCGCCAGATGGTCGCACTCGTGCTGGACGACACGGGCGTGGAAGTCCGCCACCTCGCGCTCGAAGAAAACGCCATCGGCGTCGCAGCCGCGATAGCGCAGCCGCGTGTAGCGCGGCACCATGCCGCGCATGCCCGGCACCGAGAGGCAGCCCTCCCAGTCCTCCGCCTGTTCCTCGGCGAGCGGCGTCAGCTGCGGGTTGATGAGCACGGTATGCGGGATCGGCTCGGCATGGGAATAGCGCGGATTGAAATCGAAGCCGAAGATGACGACCTGCAGATCGACGCCGATCTGGGGTGCAGCCAGCCCCGCGCCGTCGAGATGGATCATGGTGTCCGTCATGTCCTGGAGCAGAGCACGCAACGCGGGCGTCGCGAATTCCGTCACCGGTCGCGCCCGTTGCAGCAGCCGCGGGTCGCCCATGCGCAGGACCTCCCGAATCACTGGCTCAGGCCCCGCGGCATAGCCGCTCGATCAGTGCGCGCACCTGCACCATCGACTGCTTGAGTACGGCCTCGATCTGGGCAAATTCGATCGCGCTCGCACTATCGCCACGGCCGGCGGCGTAGTTCGCCACCACCGCGATGGCGGCATAGGGCAGATCGGCCTCCCGCGCGAGCGCCGCCTCGGGCATGCCGGTCATGCCGACGACATCGGCGCCGTCGCGCTCCAGCCGATCGATCTCCGCCGCCGTTTCCAGGCGAGGCCCCTGGGTCGCCGCGTAGATCGCACCATCGACGACGGCAACTTTCGCGGTATGCGCCGCGGCAAGGACATTCGAACGCAGCACCGGGTCGTAAGGCTGCGTGAAGTCGATGTGCACGACACGCGCCTCCTGTCCTTCGTAAAAGGTCATCTTCCGTCCCCAGGTGTAATCGATGATCTGGTGGGGGACGACCAGCATGCCCGGCTTCAGGTCGGCGCGGATGCCGCCGACCGAAGCGACCGATACGGCGCGTCGCACGCCTGCATGCACGAGCGCCCAGATGTTCGCCCGGTAGTTCACGAGGTGCGGCGGGATGGTGTGACCATAACCGTGACGCGCGAGGAACACGACATCCTCGCCGGCAATGCGCCCGAACGTCAGCGCGCCGGATGGTTCCCCGAACGGCGTGCGGACGACCTCGCGGCGCACGACGTCGAGATTGGAAAGGCGGGTGAGACCGCTGCCACCGACGATCCCCAGCATGCGTGCAGCTCAAATCGGCAAACGATGGGCTGAGAATTCTAGCATGGGGACCATTAGGCCTCTGTGGCAGTGCGTGTTAGAATGCGCGCCCTTTTTCCGAGTGCAGCCCAATGCCGCGTGCCTTGCGCAATATCGCCATCATCGCTCACGTAGACCATGGCAAGACGACGCTGGTGGATCAGTTGCTTCGTCAGTCCGGCACCTTCGCCGCCCATCAGCAGGTGCAGGAACGCGTCATGGACAGCAACGATCTCGAGCGCGAGCGGGGCATCACGATCCTGGCCAAGAATTGCGCCATCGATTTCGAGGGCACCCACATCAACATCGTGGACACGCCTGGCCACGCCGATTTCGGCGGCGAGGTGGAACGCGTGCTGTCAATGGTGGACGGCGTGCTGCTGCTGGTGGATGCCGTCGAAGGGCCCATGCCGCAGACGCGCTTCGTCACGCGTAAGGCCTTGGCGCGGGGTTTGAAGCCCATCGTCGTCATCAACAAGATCGACCGGCCCGGCGCGCGGCCGGACTGGGTCATCAACCATACCTTCGATCTGTTCGACAAGCTCGGCGCAAGCGAGGAGCAGCTCGACTTTCCGGTCGTCTACGCGTCGGCATTGAACGGCTACGCGATGTTCGACGCAACGCAGCAAGGTACCGACATGCGGCCGCTGTTCGATGCCATCTTGGGTCACGTTCCGCCACCCGAGGTGGCCGACGAAGGTCCGCTGCAACTGCAGATCTGCTCCCTCGACTACTCCAGCTTCGTCGGCCGCATCGGCATCGGCCGCATCACGCGCGGCCGGCTGCGGCCGCTGCAGGACGTGCTGGTTGTGCGAGGTCCCGACGATCCCGCGCCGGTCCGCGCCCGCGTCAATCAGGTTCTCGTTTTCGAGGGGCTCGAACGGGTCGTGACCGACGAAGCGCAAGCCGGTGACATCGTGCTCGTCAACGGCGTCGAGGAAGTCGGCATCGGCGTCACGCTCTGCGATCCGGAGCGGCCTGATGCCCTGCCCCTGCTGCAGGTGGACGAGCCGACGCTGACCATGAACTTCCAGGTGAACACTTCGCCCTTCGCCGGCCGGGAGGGCAGGTTCGTCACCAGCCGCCAGCTGCGCGAGCGCCTGCAGCGCGAGCTGATGAGCAACGTCGCCCTGCGCGTGGACGACACCGAGGACGCCGACGTTTTTCTTGTCTCTGGGCGAGGTGAGCTGCACCTGACCATCCTGCTCGAGAACATGCGCCGTGAGGGCTATGAGCTCGCGGTGTCGCGCCCGCGGGTGGTGATCAAGGAGATCGACGCCGTGAAGTGCGAGCCGTTCGAATTCCTCACGGTGGACGTCGAGGAATCGCATCAGGGCGCAGTCATGCAAGCGCTCGGCGAGCGCCGCGGCGATCTGCAGGACATGCAGCCCGATGGCAAAGGCCGCGTGCGGCTCGAATACGGCATTCCGGCGCGCGGCCTGATCGGCTTCCAGTCCGAATTCCTGACGCTCACCCGCGGCACCGGCATCATGAGCCACGTCTTCGACGATTACGGCCCGATGAAATCGGAAGTGGCGGAGCGGCGCAACGGGGTGCTCGTATCGGCCGAGCAGGGCGAGGCAGTCGCTTATGCACTGTGGAAGCTTCAGGAGCGCGGACGCATGTTCGTCAGCCCCGGAGAGCCGCTCTACGAGGGCATGATCATCGGCATTCACAGTCGCGATAACGATCTCGTGGTCAACCCCGTCAGGACCAAGCAGCTCACCAACATCCGCGCCGCCGGCAAGGACGAGGCGATCCTGCTCACGCCGCCCATTCGCTTGACGCTGGAGAGCGCGGTGGAGTTCATCGCCGACGACGAACTGGTCGAGATCACGCCGAAATCGATCCGCCTGCGCAAGCGCTTCCTCAAGGAACACGAACGCAAGCGGGCAGCGCGCGACGCCGCTTGACTGTCGCCGGCGAACGCAGACAGATGGCCCTGCACCGGCGCAGAAAACACCTTCCCGCCTCCCTAGCGAAACTGCTCGCGCTATTCCGCCGGCCGGCATCGAAGAAGCGCCCGCGCAGTCGCTGGGTAAGCGGCATCGCCGCCGCCGCCGACGGGCGGCTCGACACCCGCCCCGCCGTGCCGCCCCAGCGCCGGTTTCTGCTCTTCACACCGCCCAATTTCACCCTGCGCGAGCACCTGCCGCTGGTGGTCATGCTCCATGGCTGCACCCAGAGTGCGAAGGAATTCGCCGCCGGCACGCGCTTCAATGAACTCGCGCGGCGCCATCGCTTTCTCGTTCTATACCCGGAGCAAAACCGGACAGCCAATCCCGTGCGCTGCTGGAACTGGTTCGATCCGGCCTGCCAGCGCGGTCGGGGTGAGGTCGCCATTGTCATGGCGATGGTGGAGAAGATCGCTCGGCTCTATCCCGTCGATGCCAACCGCATCTACGTCGCCGGGCTTTCAGCCGGCGGTGCCCTGGCCGGGCTGCTGGCCCGCTTTCACGGCGCCACCTTTGCCGCCGCCGCCATCCACTCTGGATTGGCACCGGGCGCGGCGGACAGCATGTTCGCGGCCGCGAGAGCCATGCGCGGGGCTGCGCCGCTGGTCGTCGATGCCCAGGTGTTCGCGGTCACCGCCGCGAGCGGTGAATCGCCGCCGCCGGTCATGGTCATACACGGCGACGCGGACCGCGTCGTCGTGGCGCGCAACGGCGCGCAGATCGTGGGTTTCATGCTCGGCGCTCACGCCGCGCCGTCCGGCGAGGGCGACGAGCCGGGCGAGCTGCCCTCGCACCGATCGCAATCACGCGAAGTGGCGGCAAGCGCGAGCGCACGTGAGCATGTCGTCACCGATCATTATATCGATGAGCGGTTGGTGATTCGCGACGTTCGCATTCGCGGCCTGGGCCATGCCTGGAGCGGCGGCGACGAGCGCCACGCTTACCACGACGCCCGAGGGCCAAAGGCGACCAATATGATCTGGGGTTTCTTCGCCGCTCTCGTCCGGCCCGCGCGCTGAAACCAGCCCGCCGCCCCTTCCGGGCAGCTCAGTCTTTGAGAGCGTATATCTCCGGCAGGTTGCGCCAGGCGCCGCGCACATCCATGCCGAAGCCGAACACGTAGCGGTTCGGCACTTTCACGCCAACGAAGTCGGCGCTGATCGGCTTCGATCGTCCGAGATCCTTGTCGGCGAACACTGCGGTCAGACACACCCGCGCACCGAGTTCCAGCACGCGGTCGCGAATCGCCGCAAGGGTGATGCCTTCGTCGAGGATGTCGTCCACCACCAGGACCACCCGCCCGGCGATCGCCTCGCGCGGCGCGACGATCCAGCGCAACTCGCCGCCCGCAGTCTCGCCTCTGTAGCGGGTCACATGGAGATAGTCGAAGTCCAGCGGAAATCTGAGCTTTGGCAGCAGATTGCCGGTAAACACGACGGCTCCGCCCATGACGCTCAGCACCAGCGGATGCTGGTCCGCAAGCCGGTCCGTGACTTCGCGCGCGACGCGATCGACCGCCTCGGAAACGACGACGGCGGAGCAGATCAACTCCGCCGTCTCGAGTATTCGGCGTGCCTCCGGCGCTGACAGCATGGTCAGTAGGTGAACGTCACCACGTCGTCGTCCATCGCCTGGGAGATCACGTATGCACCGCCGACGGTCTCCTCGATTTCGGGAATCAAATCCTCACCCCACAGATCCAGCGTCGGCGTGCACACTTTGAACTTGACGCCCGCCTCGTGCGCGTCCTTGATTATGTCATAAACGCTCTGTGGCGAGCCTTCCTTGACGTGCAGCTTCTCCGCCACTCCCTTCACCGCCAGCGCGCCGGCCGCGGCGGTCAGAATGACCTCGACCTCGTATTCCATCGCAGCCGCCACCGTCGCCTGAAAGAACGGCGCGCCGAGCTCAGCGCCGTTCTTCGGATCGGTGTTGACCATGACGATCAGGAGTTTGTTTGCCATAGCCTACCGCCCCTCCCGCAAGGATCCTGTCCTGCTGGGCGTAGTATAGGCCCAAGCGCCCCGACGCAGAACAGGCCCGCGTGCGCTCAGCGATTGATTTTCAGCGACGCTAGGAACTCCGAAAACGCCGCACCGATCTCCGGGTGCTTGCGGCCATAGGCGATGGTCGCCTCGAGATATCCCAGCTTCGACCCGCAATCGTAGCGGGTGCCGTTGAACTGGTAGGCAAGCACGGCTTCCTCGGTCAGGAGCGTGGAGATCGCATCGGTGAGCTGGATCTCGCCGCCGGCACCGGGCTGAACCCGCCGCAAATGGTCGAAGATGCGCGGCGTCAGGATATAGCGGCCCACCACCGCCTGCGTGGACGGGGCCCTGTCCGGCGCCGGCTTCTCGACGATGGCGCTGACGCGCTGGACCGCGCCGCGTTCCGCTTCGGTGCTGACGATGCCGTACTGGCCGGTGTGTTCCCGCGGAACGTTCTGAACGCCGAGCACCGAGCAGTTGTAGAAATTGTAGACGTCCACCATCTGCCGCATGACAGGCGGATCGCCATCGATCAGGTCGTCCGCTAGCAGGACGGCGAACGGCGACTCATCGACCACTGGTTCCGCGCACAGGACGGCGTGGCCCAGTCCGAGCGCCTCGGCCTGTCGGATGTAGATGCAATTGACATGCTCCGGGACCGTCTCGCGCACGATGCGCAACAGATCGTCCTTGCCGCGCAGTTCCAGCTCGGACTCCAGCTCGTAGGCAGTGTCGAAGTGGTCCTCGATGGCGCGCTTGTTGCGGCCGGTGATGAACACCATGTCGGTGATGCCTGCCGCCACCGCCTCCTCCACCGCGTACTGGATCAGCGGCTTGTCGACAATGGGCATCATCTCCTTCGGACTCGCCTTGGTGGCAGGCAGGAATCGGCTGCCCATGCCGGCGACCGGGAAAACGGCTTTCGTGACCTTCCTCATGTTCGCATCCTTCGTCCTTCGTGTTTCTCAATCGGATCGCAGCAGTCGCCGCAATTGGTCTTCATCGATCACCGCGATGCCCAGCTCGCGGGCGCGGTCGAGCTTCGAACCGGCTTCCGCGCCGGCGACAACGTAGTCCGTCTTGCGCGATACGGAGCCGCTCACCTTGCTGCCGGCCGCTTCGAGCAGATCCTTCGCCTCCTCGCGGCTCAGGCTGGGCAAGGTTCCGGTCAGAACGAATGTCTTGCCCGCAAGAGTTCCGACGCCCTTCTTGGCGGACGCTGCCTGCTGCGGCCAGTGCACGCCCGCGGCGCGAAGCTGCTCGACAACCTCCCGGTTATTGGGCTCGGCGAAGAACTGCCGGATCGCCGTCGCGACCACCGGGCCAACATCGGGAACCTGCTGCAACTGCATTTCGTCCGCCATCATCAGTGCCTCGATGCTGCCGAAGTGATTGGCGAGATCCTTTGCCGTCGCCTCGCCGACATTGCGGATACCCAGGGCGAATATGAACCGCGCCAGGGTGGTGGTCTTGCTTGCCTCTATGGCGGAAAGCAGATTTGCCGCCGACTTCTCGCCCATGCGCTCCAGACTGGCGAGCGCTACCAGGCCGAGTTTATACAGGTCGGCGGGGGTCTTGACTATGTCGCTTGCCACAAGTTGGTCGACGAGTTTCTCCCCCAGACCGTCGATGTCCATGGCGCGGCGCGACGCGAAGTGCAGCAAAGCCTGCTTGTGCTGGGCGGGACAGTAAAGGCCGCCACTGCAACGGGCCACGGCTTCCTCCTCCGACCTGACCACGTGCGATCGGCATACGGGGCAACGACTCGGCATGACGAATCGCCGCTCCTGCCCGTTGCGCCGCTCGGGCACGGCCGCGACGACTTCGGGAATGACGTCGCCGGCGCGCCGAACGATAACCGTATCGCCGATGCGAATGTCCTTGCGCGCGATCTCGTCCTCGTTATGCAGCGTCGCGTTGGTCACCGTCACGCCGCCGACGACGACAGGCTTGAGCCGCGCCACAGGGGTCAATGCGCCCGTCCGCCCGACCTGCACATCGATGTCGATCAGCTCCGTCAGTACCTCCTCGGCGGGGAACTTGTGCGCCAGCGCAAAGCGCGGTTCGCGCGAGACGAATCCTAGTCGCGCCTGGTCGGCCAGGCGATTGACCTTATAGACTACGCCGTCGATCTCGTAGGGCAATGACGCGCGGCGCGCGCCGATGTCCCGGTAGTAGGCCAGCAAGCCCTCGAACCCCCGTGCCACGCGCACCTCAACGGACACGGGAAATCCCCAGCGCCGCAACTGCTCCAGGCATTCGCTATGGGTGGCTGGCAGTGGCTTGTCCTCCTGCTCGGCGATGGCGTAGGCAAAGAACCGCAGCGGCCGCCTGGCGGTCATGCGCGGATCGAGCTGGCGCAAGCTGCCGGCCGCGGCATTGCGCGGGTTCATGAACTCCTTCTCGCCCGCCTGGCGCTGCTGCGCATTCATCCGCAAAAAATCGGCGCGATTGATGATCACCTCGCCGCGCACCTCGAGCCGCCGCGGCGGCTCGCCGCGCAGTCGCAGGGGAATGCTACGCACAGTGCGCAGATTTGCAGAAACGTCTTCGCCGGTGTAACCGTCGCCGCGCGTCGCACCGACCTCGAACATGCCGTCGACATAGGCTAGACTGATCGCCAGGCCGTCGAACTTGGGTTCGAGCGCGTATTCGATCTCCTCCAGCTCCAGCTCCTTGCGCGCGCGGCGGTCGAAGGCTTCGACATCCTGGTCGCTGAACGCATTGTGAATCGAGAGCATCGGTGTCCGGTGCGCGACCTGGCGAAACTCCGGAGCCGGCGCGGCGCCGACTCGCTGGGTCGGTGAATCGCGCGTGACCAGCTCGGGAAATTGTCGCTCCAGCTCCAGCAGCTCTCGAAATAACCGGTCGTATTCGGCGTCGGGAACGGTCGGCGCGTCGAGGACGTAATAGCTGTAGTTATGCCGGTCGATCTGCGCACGCAGTTCCCGCGCGCGCGCGGCGATCGCATCGCGTAGGTCAACCATTCACTGAAAAAGCCGCAGCGCCAGGGGGCTGCCGGCGGCAATGCGATAGCTCGCCATGGCCTGCTGAAACTCGACGATCTTGCTGCGGATCACGTGCAACGACGACTCGTTAAGCGGCGCGCGATTGTCGTCCACGACCGCACCGTGGAGTCCGGAAGCAAGCTGTTGCGCGATCACGATCATGCGATTGAACACCGTACCGCCGTTGGGCACCCGCGGCACGTCGAGCGAAAGCGTGATCCCGTGGGTGGTCAGGCTCTTCAACTCGTCTGCCACGAAGAATGGCGCCTCCAGGTTGCTGAGCGTGAAAAGAGTGCGTCCCACGTCGTCCAGCATGTGGAAGCTGCCGTCGTCGCGCAGAACGAATCCGGCTGCCTCGGCAACGCCGCGCAGCTTTGTCCCGGCAAAGCCCGTCGCCTCCGTGCTGACGACGTTGATGCCGATCTGCACGTCCACGCCGGCGCAGAACTCGTCCAGCGCCGCAGCCGCCGCGAGCACGTCGCTGCGGTTGGGGAAGTCGGTCACCATCAGGAATTGCCCGGCAAGCTGATCCAGGCCGTCCAGGAACAGTGCCAGGTCCGCTTCGGACACCGGGCCGCGGCGGTCAGCCAACTGCAATCCCGCGGCCAACCGCCGGTATGCACCCGCGCTATGCCGTGTCAGCTGATCCCACTGGAGCTTCGCCTCGTTCAGGCCGAACCACAGCACCGGTTTGCCCAAGTGCCGCCAGAGATCGCTCTGGGCTTCCCATAGCAGGGGCGCGCTGACGGGATCGGCCGCCTCGATGGCGACAATGCAGTCCACTGCGCCATCCAGCACCGGTAGAGACACGTCGACCGCTGGCATCGGCGGCAGCGCCGCGTCAACCGGCGCGGAATCGACCGGCTTCGGCACCGCATCCTCCTCGACCAGTACGCTCGTCGGCGCAATAACCGGCTCAATGCGTTCCTGCGGTTCCGCGCCGGAAGCACCCGGATCGAGCAGCACATCGGCATGCTGAGAGCGGAATGCCCGCTCCGCGCTGCGCTGCGCCTGGCGCTCCTGCCATTTGTTGAAGGCGAACACGCCGACGACTGCCGCGCCGCCGAGCAGAATGAGGCTCAGTTGAAGATCGCTCATGGCCATCAGGCGGCAGCCTCCTCCCTCAACTTGAGCGCCTCCTCGATGTCCACTTCAACGACGCGCGAGACTCCGGACTCCTGCATGGTCACACCGATCAATTGATGTGCCATTTCCATGGTGATCTTGTTGTGGCTGATGTACAGGAACTGCGTCTGCTGCGACATGCGCTTCACCATCTCGCAGAATCGCTCTGTATTGGTGTCGTCCAGAGGCGCATCCACCTCGTCGAGCAGGCAGAACGGCGCCGGGTTGAGCTGAAAGATCGCAAATACGAGAGCGATCGCGGTCAGCGCTTTCTCGCCACCGGACAGCAGGTGGATGGTGGTGTTCTTCTTGCCCGGCGGCTGCGCCATGACCTGGATGCCGGCATCGAGAATCTCTTCGCCGGTGAGGATCAACCGCGCTTCACCACCGCCGAACAGCTCCGGAAACAGCCGTCCGAAATGGCTGTTCACCTGATCGTAGGTGTCCTGCAATTGGCCGCGGGTTTCGCGGTCGATGCGTCGGATTGCGTCCTCGAGCGTGGTGATCGCCTGCGTCAGGTCTTCCGACTGGGAATCGAGAAACCCCTTGCGCTCGCGGGCGGCCGTCAGCTCATCCAGAGCGGCCAGGTTGACCGCACCGAGCGCCGCGATCTGTTCATTCAGCCGGGCGATATCTGCCTGCAGGGCTGTCTCCTTGACACCCGCGCTCAGCCTGCCTGCCAGTGCGACTTCGTCGGCGTGCACCTCCGTCAGCCGCGTGGCATACTGTTCCTCGTTCAGCTGCGCCGCCTGTTCCTTCAGCCGCAGATCGGCGATCCGGTCGCGCAACGGGCCCAGCGCCTGCTCGGACTTGAGCCGCGCCTCCTCCAGCGCGCGCAGCGCGGCGGATGCCTCCTCGACCGCGCTGCGGCAGGCGACGAGGCTTGCCTCCCGCTCTTGACGCTGTTCGAGCGCGGCCTGGAGCTGCTCTTCCAGCGCCGACTCATTCATCGAATCGCCTTCCTGCCCCTGGTTGGCGGTGTCCGCGGCGATGCGTTCCAACTGCTCAGCGGCGATGCGCCGCGCACGCTCGATGTCCTCCAGCTTGGCTGCGCATTCCCGTTCGGAGAAGTGCGCCTCCTGTAACTCGCGCGCGGCGCTCTGCTCTGCGGCGCGCAATTCTCGCAGCGCGCCATCCGTCCGGCGCTGGTCTTCCGTCGCGGCATCGAGCCGACGACGCAGCATCTCCGCCAGTTCGCGCTGGCGCCCTGCCTCGGCCTCCGCACGGTGGCGGCGCCCATCCTCCCCCTGCTCGGCGAAACTCACTTCGTCGAGATCGCGCTGCGCGCGTTCCCGCTGCTCCTGATAGCGCTGCTGGGACTGGGCGAGCTTGAGCACATCGACCTGAATGGCGTGCAACCGCTGCTGACACTCCTGCACGGCACGGCGCACCCCCGCGAGGCCCTCGCGATGGGCGACGAGAGCCTGCTCGGCAGCGCCGACCGCGGCCCGCGCCATGTCCCACTGCTGCTGCAGCGGTCCGAGCTGCTCGCCCAGCGCGTCGATCTCCTGCTGGCGCTCCAGCACACCGTGCGTTCGAGCATCCGGTGCGTAGAGCCCGACACCGTGACGCGAGACCGTCTGGCCGCTGCGGTTGACCCATAGAGCTCCGTGTCCGAGTTCGCTGCGGCGCGCGATGACCTGGGCGAGATCCTCGACGACGAACACTCCGCTGAGCCAGTCGGTCAGCGCGGCCATCCAACGAGCGTCGTCGCAGCGCAGTCTTGCGAGCAGTGGCTCGCCCGCCGGCGCCTCGGCGCCAGACCGCTCCTCAGGGTCGGCGCTCAGCGCCAGTGCAAGGCTCGCCGGCGCGGGGTCGGACAGGGCACCGATCACCTGCGCGGCATCTCCGGCGCGCACCGCGCTCAACCGCTCGCGCAGGACCGACTCCAGCGCCGTCTCCCAACCCGGTTCGACATGGACGACACGCCAAAGCGGTTCGGCGTCCGCCAGACCATGCTTGTCCAGCCATTGGCCGACATCGCCGCTTTGCTGGACGCGCGCCTGCAGCTGCAACAATGCATCGCGTCGCGCCTGCAGCTCGGTGTGCCGCTTCTGTGCCGACTTCTCGTGCTCGAGGGCGGCGCGCTGTTGGCCTTCGACGTCGGGAAGACGCTGTTGCAGCGCCGCAAGCTCCTGCTGCCGGGCCGCTACTTCCGCCTCGATTTCCTGCTCGCTCGCCCGCAACGACTCCAGCGCACTGACATCCGGCTGCTGGAGATTCGCGAGGTCTTCGCTCAATCGCTGGCGCCGCTGCGCCAAGGCTTCCAGCGCTCGAGCGGCATTGGCGCAGTGGGTTTCCTCGACGCGCAATTGCTGCTCGGCCTGGGCTAACTCGCGTCGTGCGCCCTGGGCTCGCTCCTCCGCCTGCTTGAGTGCGGACTCCGCGTCCGGCAGCCGGCCTGCCAGTTCCGCATGCCGCGCCTGCGCGCCGCCGGCCCTCGTTCGGGCCAGTTCCAGGAGATCCTGCCAGCGCACCAGATCGGCTTCGGCACTGCCGTGCTGGCTGCGCCACTGCTGCTCCTCGGCAGCCAGCTGCGCAAGCCGCGCCTGCAGTTTTTGACGCGCATCGCGCAGGTGCGCCAACTCCTGTTCCAAGCGCGCGACCTCGCTGTTGGCGGCAAACATCTCGTTTTGCGCTGCGTGCATGACATCGTTGCTGGTGTAGTGCGCTTGGCGCGCCTGCTCGAGCTTCAGCTCCAGCTCGCGCAAATTGGCTGTTTCGCCTTCGAGCCGGATGGCTGTCCGCTCCACGTCGCGGACGACGCGATCGCGCTCGATGCGTGCCCCGTTGCGCTTGAGCAGCCAGAGAAGGTTCTGCGTCTCGGCCAGCCCGTCTTGCAGCTCGCGGTAGGTGCGGGCGACTTGCGCCTGCTCGGCGAGCCTTTCGATCTGCGTGTCCAGTTCATTGCGGATGTCGTCCACCCGCGCCAGGTTCTCCCGAGCGTCGGCCAGGCGATTTTCCGTTTCGCGTCGACGCTCCTTGTACTTGGTGACGCCCGCCGCCTCTTCGAGGAACAGTCGCAGCTCCTCGGGGCGCGCCTCGATGATGCGCGAGATCATGCCCTGCTCGATGATGGCGTAGGCGCGCGGCCCCAGCCCGGTACCCAGGAATAGATCGATCACGTCGCGCCGGCGGACATGCAGGTTGTTGATGTAGTAAAACGACTCGCCGTTGCGCTCGAGCACGCGTTTGACGGCGATATCCGCGTACTGCGACCACTGGCCTGCAGCGCGGCCCTGGCTGTTGTCGAAATGCATCTCGACGCTCGCCCGGCCGACGGGTTTACGCAGGGTCGAGCCGCTGAAGATGACATCCTGCATCGACTCCCCGCGCAGGGCGCCGGCCTTGGACTCGCCGAGCACCCAGCGCACGGCGTCAATGATGTTGGATTTGCCGCAGCCGTTCGGACCGACGACGCCAACGAGCTGGCCGGGCAACAGCACGCTGGTCGGGTCCACGAAAGACTTGAACCCGGCAAGTTTAAGCTTGGTCAGACGCACGTCGGATGAACGGTTTTCTGGCGGGTCTTGATGGGGCGCTGCGCTCGCCGGACGGCCATCGCGTTGGCGTCGGGCTTGTCGCGTTCGTTCTCGTATGCCGGGTACCGCGCACACTCGCGCGGATCCCAAGTATTCCAGCCCGATATAATACCATCTTTGCTTTCGCCCCCGACTCTACATGCCCACCGCGCCAGCGAAGAATTTGCAGACCTTTGCCAACCCGGCACCCCACCGGGATTACCAGATCCACATGGAGATCCCCGAGTTCACGTGCCTGTGCCCGAAGACCGGGCAACCGGATTTCGCCACCCTGGTCCTCGACTATGTGCCGGACAAGACCTGCATCGAGCTGAAAAGCCTGAAGCTGTACATCTGGTCGTTCCGCGACGAGGGCGCGTTCCACGAAGCCGTGACCAACCGCATCCTCGACGATCTGGTGGCCGCCACCCGCCCCCGTTTCATGCGCCTGACCGCCCGTTTCAACGTGCGCGGCGGAATCTTCACCAACGTCGTCGCCGAGCACCGCAAACGGGGCTGGAAGCCGGGCGCGCCGCTGGCGCTGACGAGATTCGAGGCGGAGTCGCCGACGCGCGGGTAGGCTGGCTCGGGCCGCCGCCACCCACCGACGGCCTACGCCCGTGCCCGCTCGCGGTCGCCTTCGGCACCCTCGCCGAGCCTTCCCGAGAACACGCTAGCAGCGACGATCATGGCGCCGCCGAGCCACTCCCGCGCACCCATTTCTTCGCCCGCCAGCAACCACGAAGATAGCGCCGCAACGACGAGTTCGAACAGGAAGATGACGATCGCCTGGTTCGCCGAAATATGAGTCAGACCATATTGCACGGCGAGGTTGATCGCCAGCAGTATGACGCCGACCAGGGCGATGGTCGGAGCCGACGCGATCGCAATGACTGCGCCGGGCGAACTGTCGTCACCCTGCACGGCAAGGATGATCACACCGATTGCCACGACACCGGCGAAAACCACCACCGACTTGACTTCGATGGACAGGTGGACGGTCTTGCGGATGAGCACGTTGGTGAGCGCGAACAGCAAGCCCGCCGCCAGTCCGATCCACTCGGCGCCACTACGCGGCAACGGTACGCCGGTGTCGGGCCGCCAGAGCATGGTCATCGCACCGGCGAAGGAAAGTCCGACGACCAGGAATCCGACGGCGCTCAGCGCCTCGTTCAGGAGCGCGCGGGCCAACAGCACCGTCCACAAGGGCGCGAGATAGAACAGCAGCAACACCCGCATGACCTCGCCGTGGAGCGTCGCCAGCACATAGCCGAGGTTGCAACCGCCAGCGGCGAGCGCGATCAGCAGAAGCGTCCAGCTCGGCTTGAAGGCGCGCAAGTGGCGCCAAAGCAGCGGCAGCGCGAGGGCGAGCGCGACCGCGTAGGTGAGCGTCGCCGAAAGCACGCCACCGATGCCTGACTCCGACAGGACGCGATAGGGATACCACACCAGTCCCCACACCATCGCACCTGCCAGCAGCCCTGCCAACGCTACGGTGCGCGGCTTGGCCGCCATGGAACTCGCCCCGTATAATCGCCCCGATCGGCAACATGCCAGGAACCCGGTGCTGCTCCGGGAGCGCGCGTGAATCCCAACCTCGACAAACTCCAACCCTACCCGTTTGAAAAGCTGCGTCGCCTGCTCGCCGGCACCGAACCGCCCGCGGCGCTGTCCCCGATACGCTTGTCCATCGGCGAACCGCAGCACGCTACCCCGGAGTTCATCAAGCAGACCCTGACCGCCAGCCTCGGCGGGCTGGCGAATTATCCCACGACCCAGGGCACGGACGCCCTGCGGGAAGCAATCGCCGGCTGGATCGCCCGGCGCTACAACCTTCCGGCCCTCAACGCCAACACCCAGGTACTGCCCGTGACGGGATCACGCGAGGCCTTGTTCGCTTTCGCTCAATGCGTGGTGGATGGTAGCCGTCCGGGCGCGCTCGTCCTGTGTCCCAACCCCTTCTACCAGATCTACGAGGGAGCGGCTTACCTTGCCGGCGCGTCGCCGACCCTTCTCAACAGCCTGCCCGACGACGGTTTTGCCGCCGACTACCGCAGGATTCCCTCCTCGACCTGGGAAGGCATTCAATTGGTCTACGTGTGCTCTCCTGGCAACCCGACCGGCCGTGTTCTGACGCTGGACGAATGGCGCACGCTGTTCGAGCTGTCCGACCGCTACGGCTTTGCCATCGCCGCCGACGAGTGCTACTCCGAGATCTACTTCGACGATGCGGCACCGCCTCTGGGTGCCCTGCAGGCCGCCCAGCGCCTGGGCCGCGGCGACTATTGCAATCTGGTCGTGTTCAGCAGCCTGTCCAAGCGCTCCAACGTACCGGGGCTGCGTTCCGGTTTCGTCGCCGGCGATGCCAGCGTGCTTGCCAAGTTCCTGCTCTATCGCACTTACCACGGCTGTGCCATGAACCCGGCCGTGCAGCAGGCAAGCATTGCGGCCTGGCAGGACGAGGCTCACGTGGCGGACAACCGGCGGCAATATCGGGAGAAGTTCGCTGCCGTCACACCTATCGTCGCCCAATGCCTGCCGACCGCGCGACCCGAGGCGGGATTCTACCTCTGGGCGCGCACGCCGATCGCCGACACTGAATTCGCGCGCCGCCTGTACCACGAATATAATGTGAGCGTGCTGCCTGGAAGCTATTTGGCACGCGAGACCGGCGGCATCAACCCGGGGGCGGGCTTCGTGCGCATCGCCTTGGTCGCACCCCTCGATCAGTGCATGGAAGCCGCCGGACGCATCAGCGATCTTTGTCAAAAACTATAGCCGGACCGAAATCAATGCAGGAATTCCAGCAGATCATCGAAAACGCATGGGAAGATCGGGCCAACATCCAGCCGGGCAAGGCACCGGCGCGGCTCGGCGAGGCGATCGGGGCGGTACTGGCCCAGCTCGACCAAGGCAAGCTTCGGGTTGCCGAAAAGATCGACGGTAACTGGGTCACGCACCAGTGGATCAAGAAGACGGTTCTGCTGTCCTTCCGCATCGAGGACAACCGCGTCATGGACGGCGGCGCGACGAAGTACTTCGACAAGGTGCCGACCAAGTTCGCCCACTACGATCATCACCAGTTCGCAACCGGCGGTTTTCGCGTCGTGCCGCCGGCCACTGCCCGGCGCGGCTCTTACATCGCCCGCAACGTGGTGTTGATGCCCAGCTACGTAAACATCGGTGCCTACGTCGATGAAGGCACGATGGTGGATACCTGGGCAACGGTCGGTTCCTGCGCACAGATCGGCAAGAATGTGCATCTGTCGGGCGGGGTCGGCATCGGCGGCGTGCTCGAGCCGCTCCAGGCGAACCCGACCATTATCGAGGACAATTGCTTCATCGGCGCCCGCTCCGAGGTCGTCGAGGGGGTCATCGTCGAGGAGAACTCCGTTATTTCGATGGGGGTGTACATCGGCCAGAGCACCAAGATCTACAACCGCGAGACGGGGGAGATCAGCTACGGCCGCATCCCCGCCGGCTCGGTCGTCGTATCCGGCAACCTGCCTTCGGCAGACGGAAAGTACAGCCTATACTGCGCCGTCATCGTCAAGCGCGTCGATGCACAGACCCGTGCCAAGGTCGGCATCAATGAGCTGCTGCGCGGGGCGTGATCGCGCGGCGTCCGAATCCAAGCTAAACCGTGCGTCCCAGGTGCCGTTAACGGTCCTTTGGGAGGGCTCGAAATCATGATCTTCGACAAGCTGTTCAAGCTGATGGCGGACAAGCAGGCCTCGGATATCTATGTCTCGGCCGGGGCGCCGATCCACATCAAGATCCAGGGCCAGACTGTGCCGGTGAACCAGCAGACCATGGAGCCGGCGATGATCCAGCGCATGGCCTACGAGATGATGTCGCCGGAGCAAATCAAGGCGTTCGAGCAGACGCGCGAGATGAACCTGTCCTTCGGCGTGCGCGACGTGGGAAACTTCCGCGTGAACATCTTTTACCAGCGCGGCAGCATCGCCATCGTGGTGCGCTTCATTCAGGGCGACATTCCCAAGCTCGATAGCCTCGGAATGCCACCGGTGCTGTCCGAGATCATCATGGAACGGCGCGGACTGGCGCTGGTGGTCGGCTCCACGGGCTCCGGCAAGTCCACCACCATCGCCGCCATGCTCGACCACCGCAATGCCAACTATGCCGGACACATTCTCACGGTCGAGGACCCGATTGAATATCTGTTCAAGCACAAGAAGTCCGTGGTCAATCAGCGCGAGATCGGCATGGACACCGCGAGCTGGGAAAACGCGCTGAAGAACGCCATGCGTCAGGCTCCGGACTGTATCCTCATCGGCGAAATCCGCGACAAGGAAACCATGTCCGCCGCGCTCGCCTATGCCCAGACCGGCCACCTTTGCCTGGCGACGCTGCACGCCAACAACGCCTATCATGCGCTGAACCGCATCATCAACTTCTTCGCCCTGGAGAACCGGCCGTTGTTGTTCCTCGACCTGTCGGTCAGCCTGAAGTGCATCATCTCCCAACGCCTGGTGCGCAAGCCCGACGGCAACCGGACGCCGGCAGCGGAGATCCTGCTCAACACGCGCCACATCGCCGAGTTGATCGAGCGCGGCGAGATCATGGGCATCAAGGAAGCCATGGAGCAGAGCCTGGCGCCGGGGTCGCAAACCTTCGAGCAGGATTTGTTCCGCCTGTACAAGGAAGGCGTCATCACGCTCGACGAAGCGCTCGCCAATGCCGACTCCCCGACCAACCTGTCGTGGCTGATCAACAACTCGCAGATCGGCGGCAGCAGCGCAGAGCAAAAGGACTCCGGGCCGCCGCAGATCGATTTCGAGAAGACGCTGACCGGCGCTTCGTTTAGCGAGTTCTCCCTCAATATCGAGGACACCGCGCGGGTCTGAGCCGCCAGCACGCGTTGCATCAGGCACGCCCTTGGGGCGAGGGCCCACGGCCGCAGCCGCAGCGTAGTATCATCACGTCATGACTGCCGGGTTGCCCCACGGCCCCGCGAAAACACGCCATGGATCCGCAATCTACCCTCGACCTCGCCTGTGAGCTGATCGCACGGCCCTCGGTCACGCCGCAGGACGCCGGATGTCTGGACCTGATCTGCGCCCGTCTGCGCCCCCTGGGTTTCGTACTCGAGCGGACCGATCGGGGCGGTGTATCCAACCTCTGGGCGCGCCGCGGAAAGACGGCACCAGTCGTGTGCTTCGCCGGCCATACGGACGTCGTGCCACCGGGCCCGAGGCCCGAGTGGCGCACCGATCCCTTCGTGCCTACGATCCGGGACGGCATCCTTTATGGCCGGGGCGCGGCCGACATGAAATCGTCCGTCGCCGCGTTCGTCACCGCCACGGAGCGCTTTGCCGCCACACATCCGCACCACGGCGGGTCCATCGCGCTATTGCTGACTTCGGACGAAGAAGGCGATGCCATCGACGGCACGACGCGCGTGGTGGACCTGCTGCGCGATCGCGGCGAGGCCATGGACTTCTGCATCGTCGGCGAGCCGACGTCGGTGAGCCGGCTCGGCGACACGATCAAGAACGGCCGCCGCGGCTCACTTTCCGGACGGCTCGTGGTCAAGGGCGTGCAGGGACACGTCGCCTATCCGCAGCTTGCCCGCAATCCGATTCACCTTGCGGCGCCGGCACTGGCGGAACTGGCAGCGACCATCTGGGACCAGGGCGACGAGTACTTTCCGCCCACGAGCTGGCAGGTTTCCAACATCCACGCTGGTACGGGGGCAACCAACGTCATACCGGGCACACTCGAGACTCTGTTCAATTTCCGGTTTGCCCCGACCAGCGCCGTGGCCGCCCTGAAAGCACGAGTGCACGGCGTCCTGGACCGATATCAGCTCGAGTACGAGCTGCAATGGGCGCCACCCGGAAATCCGTACCTGACACCCCGCGGACGCCTCGTGGAGGCAATCTCGGCAGCGATCGCCGGCGAGACCGGAATCACGCCCGAGTTATCCACCTCCGGCGGCACATCCGATGGACGCTTCATCGCTGCAATCTGCCCCGAGGTCGTGGAGTTTGGCCCGGTGAACGAGACCATCCACAAAGTGAATGAATGCATCGCCATCTCATCGCTGGAACCGCTCAGCCGGGTCTATGAAGATTGTCTCGTGCGCCTGCTGTCCGAACCCCACGATACTGCACCCGCGGCCGCCCCATAGCCTGCGCCACGCCGATGCCGAACGAACAGCCGGATCACGCCAGGGACGGCGATGTCGCGTGCCTGCAAACAGTACGTGACTGGCTGCGCTACGCCGTTTCCCGCTTCACCGGCGCCGAGCTGTTCTTTGGCCATGGCACTCAGGACGCCTATGACGAAGCCGCTTATCTCATCCTTCACACGCTTAACCTGCCCGCGGACCGGCTCGAACCGTTTCTCGACGCGCGCCTCCTGCGCTCCGAATGCGATGCCCTTCTCGCAGTCATCACCAGCCGAGTCGAGGCGCGCATTCCGGCCGCCTATATCACTCACGAGGCATGGCTGGGTAACTTCCGCTTTTATGTCGATGAGCGTGTCATCATTCCCCGCTCCTATCTCGCCGAGCTCATCGAGGACGCCTGCCGGCCATGGGTGGTCGCACCGGAATCGGTCGGCGATGCCCTGGATTTATGCACCGGCTCAGGCTGCCTGGCGATCCTCATGGCGCACGCATTTCCCGCCGCGCTTATCGATGCCGTCGATCTCTCCCCCGACGCTATCGAGGTTGCGCAGCGCAACATTGCCGACTATGGCCTGAGCGAGCGTGTGCGACTCGTCCGCTCGGATCTGTACGAGGCCCTGGGTGAGCGCCGCTACGATCTGATCGTCAGTAATCCCCCTTACGTGACGGCCGCGGCCATGGCCGCTCTGCCGGCAGAGTACCGGCACGAGCCGCTCATGGCCCTGGCCGCCGGCAAGGACGGTCTGGACGTCATCCGCCGGATCCTCGATTCGGCCGCGTCCCGATTAAAGCCCAATGGAATTATTGCCGTAGAAGCAGGGCATAACCGGGCGATCGTCGAGGCGGCGTTTCCGCACCTTGACTTCACGTGGGTGAGCGTACCCAGCGGCGACGACATGATCTTCATTCTCGAACGCGAACAGCTCTCGGCCCACTCGGACCGTTAGCGATACCCACCTTCCGTCGCGGTGCACGCAACGCACTAGCGCTGCCCTGGCTGTGTCGCCGCGCCGCCGTGCCCCAACGCTGTCTTGGAAGGACGATGCAGAAAGGACCAACACCGCAGAGGAGGCTATCCGCCGAGGCCAGGGTCTCGGGCGGCGGATCGGTGTCGGCGCGCGAGGCAGAGACGACTGCAATGTCCCATGACCCGCACGAACCCCGCTTGCTCCGCGCCATACATCCGCAATCCTCGGCGATCGTGGCAGCCACTGCGTTCGTCGTACTACTCGTTGGCCTGGCGCTGGACGAGATCGCCAGCGGCATGCATGGCGCGGGACTGCTCGTCGGCATCGCGACTGGTGCCTTGCTTTCGTCCGCCCTCGCGTGCTGCCTGGGCTACTGGTCGTGCCAACGCACCTCGACGCCGAACGCTTCGCCCCCGGCATCCGCCGACAGCCGAGCGAGCGCACCCGACGGACAAATGGCCATCGGCTGCATCCTGCCTCGAAACGAGCACGCCGGCACGACGCCCGAGTCGCGCCACGCCATCGATGAGTCTGGTAACAGCGAGGAACGACTCGCCTTGGTCATCCGGGCGACGTCGGACGGTATCTGGGACTGGGATCTTCCGGCCGGGCACTACTATCTCTCGCCGCGTTTCAAGGACTTGCTCGGCTACCGCAGTGACGAACTCCCCAACGAGCGCACCAGCATTCTTGACGCCCTTCACCCCGAGGACAGGCCCCAAGTCGACGCCGCGGTGGCCCGTCACTTCAAGCACCGCGCGCCCTTCGACAGCGAGCACCGGCTGCGACGAAAGGACGGCAACTACGGTTGGTTCCGCGCACGCGGCCAAGCAGTATGGAACGAAGAAGGCAAGGTCGTACGCTTTGCCGGTACGTGTTCTGACATCACAGCGCAGAAGCACGCCCAGGCGAGCGTGCAGGCGTTGCTTGCAGAGAAGCAGGCGCTGCTGGACAACGCCGTGGTGGGTGTCGTGCACCTGCGCCAGCGGGTGATCCAGAACTGCAATCGTCGCTTCGAGGAACTGTTCGGGTATGACGCAGGTGAGATGCTCGGTCAAACCACTGAGATCGTCTATCGGACGCGCGAGATGTTCGACCGTATCGGCGCGGACGCTTATCGCGCACTCGGCAGGGGCGAGAACTTTACAGTCGAGGCTGAACTGCGACGCAAGGACGGCAGCCAGTTCTGGGGGCTCGTCACCGGCCGCGCTCTCGACTCACGCTTCCCGCACGACGGTAGCATATGGATCTATGCCGACGTCAGCGACCGCAAACAGGCCATCGAGTCGCTGCAGCACGAACGAGACTTCACAGGCGCGCTGATCAATAGCCTGCCCGGATTGTTCTGTCTGCTCGATCAGGACGGCCGCCTGGTACGCTGGAACGCAAACCTGGAGCGAATCAGCGGCCGTTCCAGCGAGGCGCTTACAGGCATAACGGCGGAACAGCTCTTCGCCGAACACAGCCGGGAGGCGGTACGCCAGGCCGCTCGCGACGCGTTCGCAAACGGCGACGCCCAAGCCGAGGCGGACTTGACGACCGAGGGGGGCGCGGGGGTTCCCTATTTCATTAGCGCCAACCGTATCGAATTCGAAGGCAAGACGCACCTCGTGGAAGTCGCCATCGATATCACCGACCGCAAGCGCGCCGAGGATGCGGTGCGCACGCTCAATGAACAACTGGAACAACGCGTTGCCGAACGTACGGCGGAGCTGGAAGTGGCAAATCGGGAACTCGAGTCCTTCAGCTATTCCGTCTCCCACGACCTCACGGCACCGCTACGCGGCATCGATGGCTTTTCGCGCATGTTCGAGGAGGACTACCGTGACCGGGTGGACGAGCGTGGACGCGACTACCTTCAGCGCATTCGCGCGGGGACACAGCGAATGCAGCGCCTGATCGACGATCTGCTTGCCCTATCTCGCGTCACGCGGGACGAGATGAGGCGCGAACGTGTCGACCTCTCGGCGCTGGCAGAGGACGTTCTCGCCGAACTACATCAGGCACAGCCCTCGCGCCAGGTCGAAACGTTCGTTATGCCTGATCTCGTCATCAACGGCGACGCCGCGCTGATTCGCATCGCCATCGACAATCTGCTGCGCAACGCCTGGAAATTCACCGCTAAACACCGCCGCGCACGTATCGAGCTAGGCGTATTGCCCAACAACGGAAAGACAGTGTATTTTGTACGTGACGACGGCGCCGGCTTCGACATGCGATATGCCGGAAAGCTCTTCAGCCCCTTCCAGCGTCTGCATCGTGTCACAGACTTCGACGGGACCGGCATTGGGCTCGCGATCGTCAGTCGCATCATCCATCGCCACGGCGGTCAGATCTGGACTGAATCCGTCGTGGAACAGGGGGCGACGTTCTACTTCACCCTTTCGTAGAGGACCGTTGAGCTATGGCTACCGAACGACCGATACTCCTGGTCGAGGACAACCCTGACGACGAAGCCCTGACCCTGCGCGCATTCAACAAGAACCGCATTGCCAATCAGGTTATCGTCGCTCGGGACGGCGTCGAAGCGCTCGACTACCTGTTCGGCAGCGGCACTTACGCGGGCCGCGACATGAGCCTGATGCCCGCGGTGATACTGCTCGATCTGAAGCTGCCGCGCATCGACGGTCTGGAGGTCCTCCGCCGCGTGCGCGCCGACTCCCGCACCGGCCTGCTGCCCGTAGTAGTACTGACCACGTCCAAGGAGCAGCAAGACATCTACGAGGCTTACCGCTTGGGCGCAAACAGCTACATCCGCAAACCGGTTGATTTCGAGAAGTTTATCTATGCCGTGGGTCAGCTGGGGCTTTACTGGCTGGCATTGAATGAGCCGGTGGAGGCGACCGTCGCGTAGGCATTCCGGCGGTTGAGCCACCGGTCCTCCGCCCGCCAGTGGCACCGAGTTTGGTCGGAGTGCCCACAGCGGAATGATACGAGGTAAACCGCCGCTGCGCCGCGACACCGCGATCGCGTCCCAGTAGTCGAGTGCCTCCATCGTGGTCAGCGCCGGCACGCCCGGCCAGGTCGTTGCCCTACAGACCATGCGATACTTCACACGAGGCAACCCGCTCCACGGAGATAATCTGCCTGAGTTGCGCCCCGCCGGCACGTGGTACTGAGTATCGCTTGGTCAATCCCGACCGGCCTCTAGCGCCGGCCACTTTGCGCAACCGGGCCCATACCCGATTCTCATGGCACTGACAACCTACGTGCCAAGTGACTGCAACGTAAGACGCAATGAATAGTAGCGTGCAATCCCGCCACCCAACTCGGTGGTGCATACCAAACCTGTGGCACCTTTGCCGGCTCAGGTGCATTGATATCCACGTGAGGCGCGCTTCGGCGCGCTCTCTCGCATGCCGCGACGCTCAATTAACGGGGCAATGGCTCACCCCGCATGCGTGCGACCAGGTTGCCGGACACGCCCTAAGAAAGGTTTAACCCCATGTGTGGAATCTTCGGTTGCATTGGTTTCATCCCACAGAAACACGCAGAAGCGTGCCTGAACACACTCACGCACCGTGGACCAGATGGATATGGCCTGTGGCATACAAACGATGTCACCTTGGGGCATAGGCGCCTCTCGATTCTCGACCTCTCGGATACCGGCAAGCAGCCCATGTCATACGCGCAGGACCGATACTGGATCACCTTCAATGGCGAGATCTACAACTTCATCGAAATCCGCAGCGACCTTGAGAAGCGCGGGCACTCGTTCAGAGGCGGGTCCGACACAGAAATCATTCTGGCCGCATACGCCGAGTGGGGCCCCGAATGCACGGCGAAATTCAACGGAATGTGGGCATTTGCAATCTGGGATACGGAGGCGAAGTCCCTGTTCATTTCACGCGACCGATTTGGCAAGAAACCGCTCTTCTACGCCCACATTGGCGACCGGTTCGTATTCGCGTCCGAAATGAAAGCAATTTACCCCCTCCTCGACGAAGTGCGGCCGTCGCAGGATTTTGCGTGGATGAAGGGCAATATTTTCGATTACGAAACCACAGACAAGTGCCTGGTGGAGGGAGTCAAGCGATTTCCCGCCGGCCACTCAGGCACGGTAAAGGATAAGCGGCTTACTCTGCACCGTTACTGGAATACTCTCGACCACCTCGTGGAGATCCCACAACGTTACGAGGAGCAAGTGGAGCAGTTTCGCGCGCTGTTCATCGATGCTTGCCGCATCCGCATGCGCTCTGATGTTCCGATTGGAACTGCGTTGAGTGGCGGAATCGATTCAAGTGCCGTTGCCTCTACGATGGCTCACATCGCCAAATCTGTTCCTGGCGAGAGGCTCGCCGAGGACTGGCAGCGTGCCTTCATTGCCACGTTTCCCGGATCGCCACTCGACGAAACGGTCTTCGCGAAGAAGGTAGTCGACAAGCACGGTTTGGCTGCCACGTTCGTTGAAATCGATCCGATGAAGTCCGTCGACAAACTCGACTGGTACTTCTATCAGTTCGAGGAACTCTACGTTACCAGCCCGATCCCCATGATTCAGCTGTACGAGAACATGAGGAAAGGCGGGGTCGTCGTAACTCTTGACGGCCACGGCGCCGATGAGCTATTCGTTGGTTATCCAAAGGAACTCTTCGAGGCTTCGGTAGATTGTGACATCGCCCTCGACGAGATATCGACTTTGTACCGCGAGATGTTTCCAACGGGCACGTCGCAGTTCCACGTCCCCAGCAACAACCATGTTCTGTATGCCTACTTCGTTCTGCGCAAGCTGGCAAAACGAGTGCTCGGCAAGCATCATGTCTCCCGCGACGCTGCCCATCCGCACTTTCAGATGCTGGACAGGTTCAATCAGTACCTTTATGTACTCACCCACGAAACGATTCTGCCCACCTTGCTGCGCAATTATGATCACTATTCGATGATCAACGGCGTCGAGATTAGGGCTCCGTTCATGGATCACAGAATCGTGAGCCTTGCGTTCTCCCTGCCAATGCGAAGCAAGATCGGTAGCGGGTTCACGAAGAGGATCGTGCGCGATGCCCTCAGTGATCTGATGCCACACGAAATCGTCACTCGAAAGACCAAAATCGGATTCAACTCCCCCATCGTTGATTGGATGCAGAAGCAAATGAAAGAGTACTTCCTGGACATCGTGAATTCCGAGGACTTCAAGAACTCACGGCTCATTGATTCCGCGAAGGTGAAGAAGCAGATTGAGGCAATTACAAGCGGCCAGAAGACACGCTTTGCTTTCGCTGAAAGGGCATGGAAGAGATTCGTTCCATATCTATGGGAACGTGCCGTGCTGAACCGATCGTACAAGCTCGGTTGAGAACAGGCGACGCCGATACGCTGCCGCAGTTAGTGCGGCAGCTATATTTCCTCCGTTCTTGCGGCCCTTCCCCAACTTAGACAAGCCTCAATTCCTTCTACAAAATTAAAAGCCATGTTATCAAGGGTGTAGCGCTGGCTCGCAACTCTTGCCGCAGCACTGACGGCTTTGTACCGGGCCTCGTTCTGCAAGAGGCCGATCACGGCCTCTGCGTATGCCTTCGGCTCGTCCGCAAGAACAAAGCCGTTCTTCTCGTGCTCAAGGTATTCGATCTCCGGCCCGTGCCTTGCGTTCGCCGTTGTGAACATCGGCACGCCGGCACAGAATGAATCAAGTACATGAAGCCCCACCGCCCCAGGGCTTAGGACTACCTTGGCACGCTTGAAGTACGCCGCTTTCTCCATCCCCCTCTTCACGCCCACACACCGCGCCCAATTGTGCTTCATCAGCATGCCTTCAAGCATTGGGCGGCTGGGTCCATCTCCTATTACGGCCAAGCGGAAAGACGGAATTGCCGCGTGTATAAGTTCCGCCGCGTGAGCGAGCAAGTCTAGCCTCTTGTCCGGATACAAAGAACCACAATAGATTCCGAGAGGTGCGCCAGCCTCGAGTGCCACCTCAGCATCCAGTTTCGCAAGCATTTCATGGCCGACCTCGGTCATGTCTCCAACAAACGCGTCGTTGTCAATAGCGTTATTCAGGCACGTAATCTTCCCGTCGGGATAGCCGTGGTCTACGAGAATCTTCCGAGTAAGACCTGTGTACGCAAACCACCAGTCCACCTTGGCCAACAGTACGCTCTTCCAACGCTCGCGCAACCCATCAGGCGCATCACTTTGAAAGTTTCGACCGTGCCCCCAATACGCGACCTTGGTCTTCCCGAGCCATCCCCTAAGCATGATAGGGTAATTGGAGAGGATGCGGTTCTCTTGCATGATAATGATGAGATCGGAATCTCGAAGATCCTTCGGGAATGGCTGCCAGAGAATATCGCGCCCACCAATGTTGATGAACCGGTTATTCACTCGATGTGCCCATGCGACGGCACCTGTGTCTTTCTTCAGTGCCTCTTGAGGGGAAGCTTGTCCGTGCACCAGATGAAGCTCAATGCCGCGACGGGCGCACTCCGCATGTACTTGCTCGAAGAGCCCGACTCGATAGTGAAGCAATCGGTGTTGAAGAACAGTTACTTTCGGTCGATCACTCATGCTTTCTTCACGTCCACGGAATCGTCAAGGGAGGGCGCAATCGTGCAGAAGTCAAAGCCTCGTTCAGAAAACGCGAAAGTTCCGTTCCGAACCGCCCGTTCGTGCTGTTCAATGTCATCGGCGTTTTCGAACCGCTTGCCGACTTCCCGGGCCGGCGTGCCCGCGACGATTGAATACGGTGAGACATCTCTCGTCACTACTGATCCGGCCGCAACGATCGCGCCTCGGCCAACTCGGACGCCTGTGAGCACTATCGCACCGTAACCAATCCACACGTCTGCTTCCACTTTGACCTCCTCGGTGCGCCACGGGCTCGGGATTCTGTCGCTCCCAATCCAAGGTGAGTACCTCACCGGAAATCCTACCGCACGGAAGTCGTGATCGTGGCGCCCTAAGAACGCAACGCGATTTGCAATTAAGACGTAGTCACCAATGTCGCAATTGCATTCGAAGTTGACGTCCTTGCCGATGTACACATGATTTCCGATCACGATCCTGCTGGGAGCCCAAAGCGTGGCGTTCCGACCAATGTGCAATCCGGTTCCACATGTGAGAATAGTGCGATGCCTGACAACCGTAATGATGGTTCTGAGTCTTCGAACTGCCGCTAGGAAATACTTAATCATTCAATGACACCCTAACCATGACGAATGGTTGCGATGAGATCTCTCACCGACCGGGATGCGCCACTTATCGGATCAACGCCAGAGAATAGTCCTTACTAGATTCGTTTTACGCAGGAAAAAATCACGTCCATGGATGTCGCAAGGCGGTGTCCCGCTCGTAGTTAAAAAAAAAAAAAAAAAAAAAAAAAAAAAAAAAAAAAAAAAAAAAAAAAAAAAAAAAAAAAAAAAAAAAAAAAAAAAAAAAAAAAAAAAAAAAAAAAAAAAAAAAAAAAAAAAAAAAAAAAAAAAAAAAAAAAAAAAAAAAAAAAAA